>Ga0228698_1001087_pt1 | contig 14493 bp, 13 predicted proteins | sample McNCre117_Aug_MG_FD_178015 | JGI IMG/M metagenome (GOLD analysis project Ga0228698, IMG submission 178015) | Freshwater microbial communities from McNutts Creek, Athens, Georgia, United States - 1-17_Aug_MG | ecosystem: Environmental > Aquatic > Freshwater > Creek | place: USA: Georgia...
CGCGATTGGCGTTTGTACATCCCGCAACCGGAGAAACGCTCGCACTACAGGCGCCACTACCCGATGACATGCAGCGCGCGGTTGCCCATTTTGGGCCTGCGATACAATTCGCCGACGCCTAAAAGGCTGCGGACCCAGCCGCCAGAGCGGGGTCGCCACAGGGTGTACGCCCTGTCTGCCTTCCGAAGAAATCTCAATGATGTGTCGCCGTGACGGCGATGTTTCCGGAAATTGCCTGACTTATGAACTTGGCCGACGCAAAGCGAGTGCTAGAGACCGCGCTGATTTGCACGCAACAACCCATGCCTGTGCGCGATATGCGTGCGCTGTTTGCCGACGCGCTTGGCACAGACACGCTGAAAACCCTGCTGGATGAATTGCGCAATGATTGGTCGGGGAAGGGCGTGGAACTGGTCAGCGTGGCCACGGGTTGGCGCTTTCAGAGTCGCCCGGAAATGCGCGAATACCTGGATCGGCTCCATCCCGAAAAGCCGCCGCGCTATACCCGCGCGACGCTGGAGACGCTGGCCATCATTGCCTATCGCCAACCTGTGACCCGCGGTGATATGGAAGACATCCGCGGGGTGACCATCAATTCCCTGCTCATCAAACAGTTGGAAGACCGGGGCTGGGTCGAGGTGATTGGTCACCGGGAAGCGCCGGGACGGCCCGCGCTGTATGCCACGACCAAGCAGTTTCTGGATGATTTGGGCCTGGCGTCTTTGGATCAGTTGCCGTTGCTGGACGGCCCGTCCGAAGTGCATCAGGCGTTTGAGTCGCTGGCGCCTTTGGAAGAAGAATTGCCGGTGGCGGCCACGCCCGACATTGGGGTGGATGCGCCCGACTTGCAGATGGATATGTTGGCTCCCGACGGGAGCCTCAACGACAACGCCCCAGGTGTGGAAACCGACGGCAACCCACCTTTGGATGGAACCTTGACATGAACGAATCTGATTCCGCGAAACCTCTGGAAAACGAGGGCCAAGAGCCGGCCCCTGCGGCGGTTGTTTTTACGGTGGCCCCTGCGGACTCCGAGCCGCCGCCACCACCGGTGCTGACGCCCAAAGCGACCCGCTTTGATGACATTCTTTCCGGCCAGTTTGACGCGGATGAAGAGGTTGAAGAATTGGCGCCACCCAAGCGGGTGTTGGCGCCGATGGCCGAGACACCAAAGCTGCACAAAGTGTTGGCGCAGGCCGGCATGGGCTCGCGGCTTGAAATGGAGCAACTGATTCTGGAAGGGCGCATCTCCGTCAACAACGAGCCCGCCCACATCGGACAGCGCATCCAGTTCGGTGACAGCATCAAGGTCAACGGCAAACCCATTCGGGTGCGGGTCGACCCGCCACCGGCACGCGTCATCGCGTACCACAAGCCCGTTGGCGAAGTGGTCACGCACGATGATCCGCAAAACCGTCCCACCGTCTTTCGCAAGCTACCCAAGTTGCAGCAAGGCAAGTGGCAGTCGGTCGGTCGCCTTGACCTGAACACGGAAGGCCTGCTGCTGTTTACCAGCTCGGGTGAGTTGGCCAACAACCTGATGCACCCCCGCTTCGGACTGGAACGCGAATATGCCGTACGCGTCCTGGGTGCATTGACCAAAGATGAAAAGCAAATGCTGCTCAATGGTGTTCAGCTGGACGACGGTATGGCGCAATTTGGCTCCATCGAAGATGGCGGTGGCGAAGGCTCAAACTGCTGGTACCGCGTGACCATTTCGGAAGGTCGCAATCGCGAAGTGCGCCGCATGCTGGAGTCGGTCGGGCACGCGGTGAGCCGGCTGATCCGTATTCGCTATGGCGCCATGATGTTGCCCCGAGGTTTGAAGCGCGGAGCCTGGATGGAGCTCGATGAGTCCGACATCCGTGCATTGATGCAGGCCGCAGGTACGCCGCGTACCGCGGCCGAGCGCAACGATGCTGCGCGTGAAGGTGGCGGCAATCGCGGTCCACGCGGCAATCGCCGGCGCTCGGGCGGTCCACGGGGCAATACCAACACCGGTCCGGGGCGCGCTGCTGCGGGGCCGAACGGTGCCGGACGCACGGGTCGCCCTGAGCGCTCAGCAGAACGCCAAGCCCCCAAGGGCCAACCGGACCCGATGAAAACGTCGCTGGGTTACATCGGTGCTGACAGTTTCAACCGCCAGCGCCAAGACCGTGGCCCGCGCGCCGGAGGTCCTGGTGGTCCGCGCCGAGGCGGAAGAGGGCGCCCGGGCTAGGATGCAATGCTAAAATCGCGGGCTTTGCTCAGGTGAGCAAATATCTCAACCCAGATCAGGAATTTCCATGACTATCGAACGCACACTTTCCATCATCAAGCCTGACGCCGTTGCAAAAAATGTGATCGGTCAAATCTACGCACGTTTTGAAGCCGCTGGCCTCAAGGTTGTGGCCGCCAAGATGGCACATCTGTCCCGCCGCGAAGCCGAAGCGTTTTACGCTGTGCACGCCGCACGTCCTTTCTTCAAGGACCTGGTGGATTTCATGGTTTCCGGCCCCGTGATGATTCAGGCTCTGGAAGGCGAAAACGCCATCCTCAAGAACCGTGACCTGATGGGCGCAACCGATCCCAAGAAGGCTGCTCCCGGCACCATCCGCGCTGACTTCGCGGACAGCATCGACGCCAACGCGGTGCATGGTTCGGACGCTGCGGAGACGGCTGCGGTTGAAATCGCATTCTTCTTCCCCGGCATGAACGTTTACTCACGTTAATTTATGCAATGACGGCCAATCTGCTTGATTTCGATCTGGAGGGATTGGCCGCCTTCTGCGAGCGGCTGGGTGAGAAGCGCTTTCGCGCGACCCAGCTGTTTCGCTGGATTCATCAAAAAGGCGCTGCCCAATTTGATGACATGACGGACTTGGCCAAGTCCTTGCGCGAGAAGCTCAAGTCCTCAGCGCACATCCAGGCACCCTCTGTCATTTCCCAACATATTTCCACTGACGGCACCATCAAGTGGCTGTTCGACGTCGGTGGTGGCAACGCCGTGGAATCGGTGTTTATTCCCGAGGATGATCGTGGCACCTTGTGTGTGTCGTCACAGGCTGGTTGCGCTGTGGGCTGCCGCTTTTGTTCAACCGGGCACCAGGGCTTCAGTCGCAATCTGACGGTGGGCGAAATCATCGGGCAGCTCTGGTTTGCAGAGCACTTTCTACGCCAGCACCTGCATACCCCGGAACGCGTGATCTCCAATGTGGTGATGATGGGCATGGGCGAGCCACTTCAGAATTACCAGCCCCTTGTGCAGAGCCTGCGGGTCATGCTGGATGACCACGGTTATGGTCTGTCGCGGCGCAGGGTGACGGTGTCCACCTCGGGCGTGGTGCCCATGATGGACCGTTTGGGCCAGGACTGTGCGGTTGCGCTGGCCGTTTCATTGCACGCGCCCAACGATGCACTGCGTGACAACTTGGTGCCGCTCAATCGCAAATACCCCCTGGCAGAACTGCTGCAGGCCTGTCAGCGTTACCTGGCGTTTGCGCCCCGCGATTTCATCACTTTTGAGTACTGCATGTTGGAAGGCGTGAACGACACGCAGGCACATGCGCAGGAGTTGGTGCGCCTTATCAAGGCGCAGTCCCCGCAAGCCTGGTGCAAATTCAATTTGATTCCCTTTAATCCGTTCCCTGCGTCGGGTTTGAAGCGGTCCGATCTCAGTACGGTGCAGGCATTTGCCCGCGTTCTGTCGGACGCAGGCATCGTGACGACGGTTCGCAAGACGCGCGGCGACGATATCGATGCGGCGTGTGGTCAATTGGCAGGCGATGTGCAAGACCGCACCGCGGTGGGCAAGCGCATTGCCAAACAGCGCACAATTATGTTGACCCCGGCATTGGATTCAGGACTCCCCCTGCAACGAGAAATAAAACCATGATGAAACTGCGATTTCTGCAAACTGTGTCGCTTTCAGCCTGGCTGGGGTTGTTCGCGTCTGCATTGCTGTTCGGTGGGCTGACCGGGTGTGCCTCCAGCGGGCCCTCTGCAACGGCCTCTCCCGAGTCGTTTACCGAGTCCGATGAGCCCGAAAGTCGCAAGCGCGCCGGAAATCGCCTGAAACTCGCCGTTTTGTATTTCCAGGATGGCAAGGTCAATTTCGCCCTGGATGAGGTCAAGCAGGCCATTCAAATCGATCCGAGCTGGTATCAGCCCTACTGGATGCGCGGGTTGATCCAGATGCAAACCAGCGAGTTTGCCGCCTCCGAGGCCAGCTTTCAAAAGGCCCTGTCTATCAATGGCAATTCATCTGACGTGAAGCACAACTACGGCGTCCTGCTCTGCAAGATGAAGCGCCCGCAAGAAGCGATGAAGATGTTTTCAGCAGCTTTGACCGACCCGGCCTACGGACAGAAGGCCAAAACCTGGCAAGAGCAGGGCATTTGCCAATTGGCCAGCGGCCAGAAAACGGAAGCTGAAAGCAGCTTTATGCGTTCTTTTGAGCTCGATGCCACGAATCCGATCACGGGATACAACCTGGCATCGCTCTTGTGGCAACGCGGCGAACTGGTCCGCGCCCAGTTTTATTCGCGCCGCATCAACAACAGCGACAAGGCAACAGCCGAATCACTGTGGCTGGGAATCAAGATCGAGCGCAGCCTGGGTGTGCGTGAAGCGCAGTCGCAATTGGAAGCGCAATTGAAGAAGCGGTTTGCCCAGTCGCGCGAGGCTCTGGCGCTGGAGCGTGGAGCATTTAATGAGTGATGAATCGTTGTCGAATGCCGGCGTAGCAAGCGTTGCGGGTGAGTCCGCCGGGCAGTTGCTGCGCCGGGCGCGCGAGGCCTCAGGGCTGCATATTGCCGCATTGGCTGTCGCTATGAAGGTCCCTGTGAAAAAGCTGGAAGCGCTAGAAGCGGACCGCTTGAGCGAGCTGCCTGATGCGGTGTTTGTACGCGCGCTGGCAGCCAGCATGTGCCGCACGCTCAAAGTGGACCCGGCCCCCATTTTGAGCAAGCTGCCCCAGTCGGTGACACCCAAGTTGGAGTCGGATGACCGGGGCGTGAACATGCCCTTTCATGGTTCCAGCAATGGCTTTGCTGGCCCAGCGATGGGGCTTTTGAAGAAGCCGGCCGTATTGACGGTGCTGGCCTTGTTGGTGGCCGCGGCCGTGGTCGTGTTGGTGCCTGACATGCCAAGTCGCGGCGAAGCGTCAATGAAAGCCTCCAATGAGCCTGCCCCGGCACCTGCGCCGGCACAAGCACCAGTAACAGTACCAACGCCAGCAGTCGCGGGCTCGGACAAGGTGGGCACAGCGCCAGTGTCTGACCCGCAAGTACGCGTGGCGGGGGTGGAAGCGCCGGCCGCAGCCGCCAGTGCACCTGCAGTGCCGGCTATCCCGGCGGCGAAGGACGTCGCCAAGCGGGCTTCTGCTCCGGTGGCCGGGCCAGTTGCTGCAGCCACAGCATCGGTCGCAGCGGTGACAGCGCCTGTGGAGGCGGTGATGCAATTCAAGGCCAAAAGCAGTGCGTGGGTGCGCGTGACCGATGCCAAAGGGGTCATCCAGCTTGAAAAAACGCTGGCCGCCGGGGAAATCGCCGGAGCGGGCGGCGCGTTGCCTTTGTCCGTAGTGGTCGGCAATGTGGGCGCCACCGACGTGGAAGTTCGCGGGCAGGCTTTCTCACTGGACGCATTCAACAAGAGCAACGTAGCCCGATTTGAGGTGAAGTGATGGATCAGCAACAGCCAATCGCGCTGGCGTCTCCGAGTGTGCGCCAGTCCTTGCAATCGAACGTGGTGTGGGGCAACCGCGTGGTGACGGTGGGCGGCGGTGCGCCGGTGCGTGTGCAGTCCATGACTAACACCGATACCGAACAGGCCATAGAAACCGCGCTGCAAGTGAAAGAGCTCGCGCTGGCGGGGTCGGAGATGGTGCGCATTACGGTCAATACGCCAGAGGCCGCACAAGCCGTTCCCTACATCCGCGAGCAACTCGATCGGATGGGAATCGATGTGCCACTGATTGGTGACTTTCACTACAACGGCCACCGCTTGTTGAGTGAGTTCCCGGGCTGTGCCCAGGCACTGTCCAAGTACCGAATCAACCCCGGCAATGTGGGCAAGGGCGATAAGCGGGACCGCCAGTTTGGTCAGATGATTGAAGCCGCCGTGCGCTGGAACAAGCCGGTTCGCATTGGCGTGAACTGGGGCAGCCTGGACCAGGAGTTGCTGGCTTCCATGATGGATGAAAACAGCCGCCGCGCGCAGCCCTGGGATGCCAAGCCTGTGATGTACGAGGCGCTGATTGCGTCGGCCATTGGCTCGGCTCAGCGCGCTGAAGAAATGGGCTTGCCGGCGCATCAGATCACGCTGTCCTGCAAAGTCAGTGGCGTGCGCGACTTGATTGCGGTGTACCGCGAGCTTGGTCAGCGTTGCCGCTATCCATTGCATCTGGGGCTGACCGAAGCCGGAATGGGTACCAAGGGAACCGTTGCGTCGGCGGCCGCGCTGGCAGTCTTGCTGCAAGAGGGCATTGGCGACACCATTCGCGTGTCGCTGACTCCGGCACCGGGCGAATCGCGGACCCAGGAGGTCGTGATTGCCTCCGAAATTTTGCAATCGCTGGGCTTGCGGACCTTTGTGCCCAGCGTGACGGCTTGCCCCGGTTGTGGCCGTACAACAAGTACCACTTTCCAGGAACTGACCCAGCAAATTGACGATTTTCTGCGTGCACAAATGCCGGTTTGGCGTGCGCGCTACCCGGGTGTTGAGCACCTCAAGGTGGCGGTCATGGGCTGTATCGTCAATGGCCCGGGCGAGAGCAAGCACGCAGACATTGGCATCAGCCTTCCCGGAACCGGGGAAGCGCCCGCCGCGCCCGTATTCATTGATGGCGAAAAACGCATGACGCTGCGCGGCGAAGCCATTGCAGCGGATTTTCAGAAAGTGGTCGAAGACTACATCCAGCAACGCTTTGGTGCGGCAACGCCTGCCACCAGCGCTTGAAAAATTCTTTAGGCATGAACGACAAAACGACACCACGCAAAGTGGAAAAATTGCTCGCCGTCAAAGGCATGAACGACATTCTTCCGCCGGATTCCGCGCGGTGGGAGGCGCTGGAACAGCGGGTGCGCCAACTGATGCGCCGCTTTGCCTATGAAAATGTCCGTACGCCCATCGTGGAGCCCACAGCATTGTTTGTGCGCGGACTTGGTGAGGTGACCGACATTGTTGAAAAGGAAATGTACTCCTTTGAAGACCGGCTGAACGGTGAAGCCCTGACTTTGCGGCCCGAGAACACCGCGGGTGTGGTGCGCGCTGCGGTCGAACATTCGCTGACCTACAACGGCCCCAAGCGCCTCTATTACTTTGGCCCGATGTTCCGCCACGAGCGTCCCCAGCGTGGGCGCTATCGCCAGTTTCACCAGATCGGCGCCGAGGCTTTCGGGTTTGCCGGGGGGGAAGTGGATGCCGAATTGATACTGATGGCCGATGCGCTGTGGAAAGAGCTTGGCTTGTCGGGTGTGGAATTGCAACTCAATAGCCTGGGACAACCTGATGAGCGCAATGCCCACCGGGCCGCGCTGATCAAGCACTTTGAAGCGCATCTGGATGTGCTGGACGAAGAGGCCAAGCGCCGCTTGCATCGCAATCCTTTGCGTTTGCTGGACAGCAAAAACCCTGCAATGCAGGCAGTGATTGAGGCGGCGCCGCAGTTGCTGGAATTTTTGGGCGAGGCGTCCAAGAGCCACTTGAAGACCGTAACCGATATTCTGGAGGCCAACGGCGTGGCCTACACCATGAATCCCCGGTTGGTGCGCGGCATGGACTATTACAACCTGACGGTTTTTGAGTTCGTGACTACCCAATTGGGCTCACAGGGCACCATTTGTGGCGGTGGCCGATACGACTACCTGTTTGAGCAAATTGGCGGCAAACCTACACCTGCGGTGGGCTGGGCCATCGGCATGGAACGTGTGCTTGAACTGCTCAAGGAGCAAGGCGGTGCTGGTGCCGGACCCGAATTGGATGTGTATGCCGTCATTCCGGACGCCACCTTTTTGCCGCAAGTATCGGTGTGCCTGCAGCAACTGCGCATGATGGGCGTATCGGTGCAAATGCATGCCACCACGCCCGAAGGCATGGCGAGCATGAAGGCTCAGTTCAAGCGAGCCGACGCCTCCGGTGCCCGTTTCGCGCTGGTGTTCGGTGCGGACGAAATGGCTGCCGGCAATGTCACCGTAAAAGCTTTGCGGGATGCCGGCGTGGCACAGCAGACGCAGTCCTTGCAAGAGGTCACCCAGTGGGGCAAGAGCCTACAATCCAACGCTTAACTCATTAGTCCCCATGGCAAATCATTTAGATCTCGAAGAACAAGAACAGCTTGATGAAATCAAGCACTTTTGGAAGCAATACGGCAATGCCATTACCTGGGCGTTGATTGTCATTTTGGGCGCTTTTGCCGCTTGGAATGGTTACCAATATTGGCAAGGAAAGCAGGCCATGCAGGCGGCGGCATTGCTTGACGAAGTGGAACGGGTCGCCCGTGAAGGTGATGCGGACAAACTCGAGCGCGCTTTCTCCGAGATGAAAGACCGCTTTGCGTCAACCGCGTATGCGCCGCAGGCCGGATTGCTGGTTGCGAAAACTTTGTACGAATCCGGCAAGGTTGATGGTGCGAAAGCGGCACTGGTCTGGGTCGCGGACAAGTCCAGCGACAACGGTTATGCGGCAGTGGGTCGCCTGCGTTTGGCGGGTCTTTTGATGGATTCCAAGGCCTATGACGAAGCGCTTAAGTTGCTGGATTCCACAATGCCCGAAGAGTTTGCCGCCTTGCAGGCCGATCGGCGCGGGGACGTGTTGCTGGCCCAAGGCAAAAAGTCGGAAGCGAAAGACCAATACCTGAAGGCCTACAAACTCATCGGCGATGGCGTGGATTACCGGCGCCTGTTGGTGGTCAAGCTCAATAGCCTGGGTGTGGACCCGGTGGCTGAGGCATCCAGCAAAACCGCAGCACCCGCAGCAGCCAAATAATGAACTCTTTCAAGCAGGGTACTACCGTGATGCGCAGCCTGGTCGTGACGTTGGTGCTGGCTGGTCTGGCGGCGTGCGCCGGTCCTGAACGACCCAAGCCTGCACCCCTGGCGCCCAATGTGCCCTTGATTTCCGTGCGGCCGGTGTGGAATGCCGAGATCGGTGTGGTGGATTTTCCGCTGGATGTGCGTGTAGTCGATGGGCGGACGTACTTGGCTGGCGGCGCTGGTGTCGTGGCCGCAGTGGACGCACAGACCGGTGCGGACGTGTGGCGCGCCAACGTAGGTGCGCCCCTGAGTGCGGGCGTCGGCACTGATGGTCGTTTTTCAGCCGTGGTCACACGCACCAATGAATTGGTCGTTCTGGACAACGGGAAAGTGACTTGGCGCCAGCGCCTCAAGGCCTTGACCTTGACCGCACCGCTGGTTGCCGGTGCGCGCGTGTTTACTTTGTCAACGGACCGCACGGTCAGTGCCTTTGACGCGGCTAGCGGCCAGCGTTTGTGGCAGCAAACCAAGTCCGGTGAAGCCTTGGTGCTGGGGCAGGGCGGCCTGCTGACAGCCGTGGGTGACACCTTGCTTGTGGGCTATGGCGGTCGGGTTGCTGGCTTGAGTCCGGCAAACGGTGCGTCGCGATGGGAGACGGCTGTGGTGAGCCCGCGCGGCACCAATGAAGTCGAGCGGTTGGTGGACATCGTTTCCGGTTACAGCCGCGAAGGCAATCAAATTTGCGTGCGCTCTTTTCAATACGCTGTAGCGTGCGTGGATGGCTCGACTGGCCGGCTGGCGTGGAGCAAGCCAGCCAGTGGCGCCACCGGTGTGACTGGCGACGCGTCGGTGGTTATCGGCTCTGAGGGCGATGGAAAGCTGTCTGCTTGGAAGCGCTTGGATGGTGACAAGTTATGGACGCTGGAGCGTTACCGTTTTCGAGTTCTTTCTGCGCCTGCGCTGGCCGGACGATCGTTTGTCGTGGGCGATGACTCCGGCAATCTGCACTTTTTGTCCAAGGACGACGGCGCGCCCTTGAATCGGGTGTCGACCGATGCGTCTGGTATTGCGGTTTCGCCGGTTCTGTCCGGTAAGACTTTGGTGGTAGTGAGCCGTCGTGGCTCCATTTACGCGTTCCGGTCTGAATAGCCCGGTTCTCCTTTATTCATGAAACCCGTTATTGCACTGGTCGGCCGACCCAATGTTGGAAAGTCAACGCTTTTCAACCGACTGACCAAAAGTCGGGATGCCATCGTGGCCGACTTCGCCGGACTGACCCGTGACCGTCACTACGGGCAAGGCTCACAGGGCAAGCACGAATACATCGTGATCGACACCGGCGGCTTTGAGCCGGATGCCAGCAGCGGTATCTACAAGGAAATGGCCAAGCAGACCCGACAGGCGGTCGCTGAGGCGGACGTCGTGGTGTTTGTTGTCGATGCCCGGGGCGGGCTTTCAGCGCAGGACCATGACATTGCCAACTACTTGCGCAAGCTCAGCAAGCCCTGCTTGCTGGTTGCCAATAAGTCAGAAGGCATGACGCAGGGTATTCAGCTTGCCGAGTTTTTTGAGTTGGGGCTGGGTGAAGTGGTTCCAGTTTCGGCGGCGCACGGGCAGGGCATTCGCACCCTGGTGGAAATGGCACTGGCACCGTTAAATCTTCCGGATGAGGAAGAGGATGCGGCAGCCGAAGATGACAGCGGCGTTATCAAGCTGGCCGTGGCGGGACGCCCCAATGTGGGCAAGTCCACATTGATCAATACCTGGCTGGGCGAAGAGCGGCTGGTGGCGTTTGACATGCCAGGAACCACCCGCGACGCCATATCCGTGCCGTTTGAACGCAATGGCCAACGCTTTGAATTGGTGGACACTGCCGGGCTGCGCCGCAAAGGCAAGGTGTTTGAGGCGATCGAGAAATTTTCCGTCGTCAAAACCCTTCAGGCGATCGAATCCGCAAGCGTTGCTTTGCTGCTGATTGATGCGACACAAGGGGTGACCGACCAGGACGCCCATATCGCGGGCTACATTCTGGAGTCGGGCCGCGCGGTGGTGATTGCGGTCAACAAGTGGGATGCGGTGGACGAATACCAGCGTGAATTGGTCAAGCGGTCATTGGAGACCCGTATGGGCTTTTTGAAGTTTGCCACTGTGCACTTCATTTCGGCCCAGAAGCGCCAGGGCCTCGGCCCATTGTGGGACTCGATTGCACAGGCCCATCGGGCCGCCAACTGCAAGATGCCCACGCCGGTCTTGACCCGTTTGCTGCTAGAGGCCGTGCAGTTCCAAACGCCCAAGAAGACAGGCATGTACAGGCCCAAGATGCGATACGCGCACCAAGGCGGCATGAACCCGCCCATCATCGTGATCCACGGCAATTCGCTGGAGCACGTGACAGAAGCCTACAAACGCTTTCTGGAAGGGCGCTTTCGCAAAGAATTCAATTTGGTGGGAACGCCGCTGCGGATTCAAATGAAGAGCGCCAACAACCCGTACGCGGATAGCGAATAACGCACTAAAACTTTGCGGGTATTTTGCTCGGTGAAACTTAGTAACACCCGTAAGTGTGCTATCGTCCGCGCTTATCAATTTTTTCGAACACGGAAAATATCGTGAATAATAAAGGCCAGCTTCTACAAGACCCATTCCTGAACGCACTGCGTCGGGAGCACGTTCCGGTTTCCATTTATTTGGTTAACGGCATCAAGTTGCAAGGTCAAATCGAATCTTTTGATCAGTATGTTGTTCTGTTACGTAACACTGTTACGCAAATGGTTTACAAGCATGCCATCTCCACCATTGTTCCCGGTCGCGCTGTGACATTCAGTTCTGGCGGCGAAGAGGCACCTGCTGCCTGAACGGATGGTTGAGATCGGCGCGACAGCGCCAATTTGCGCACTTTGACTTCCACTTCTCCAAAAACCGGCGCTGCAACCATTCTGGTCGGCGTGGACTTGGGTTTGCCACATTTTGATGGTGAACTGGAGGAGTTGGGTTTGCTGGCCCAAACAGCTGGTATGACGCCGGTTGCACGCGTGACGTGCAAGCGGCGAGCGCCCGATGCGGCGTTGTTTGTCGGTTCCGGCAAGGCGGACGAAATTAAGATGTTGGCGACGCAAATGGGCGCCAGCGAGGTTTTGTTCGACCAATCGCTCAGCCCCGGGCAACAGCGCAATCTGGAGCGTCATCTGGGCTTGCCAGTCAATGACCGCACGTTTCTCATACTGGAAATTTTTGCGCAACGCGCACGCAGCCATGAAGGTAAGTTGCAGGTGGAGCTTGCGCGCTTGCAGTACTTGAGTACGCGCCTCGTGCGCCGCTGGTCGCACTTGGAGCGTCAAAGCGGTGGCATCGGTATGCGGGGTGGCCCGGGCGAAGCGCAGATTGAGTTGGATCGGCGCATGATTGGCGAAACCATCAAGCGCACGAAAGAGCGCCTGAGCAAAGTAAAAAAGCAGCGGCAAACCCAGCGCCGCCAGCGTGAGCGCCGCGATGCCTTCAACATCTCATTGATTGGCTATACCAACGCCGGCAAGTCGACCCTTTTTAATGCACTGGTAAAAGCCCGCGCCTATGCCGCTGACCAGCTGTTTGCGACGCTGGATACCACCACCCGGCAACTTTACTTAGGTGAAGCGGGGCGTTCTGTTTCCCTGTCAGATACGGTGGGATTTATTCGGGACCTGCCGCATGGCTTGGTCGATGCGTTCCAGGCGACTCTGCAGGAGGCCATTGACGCCGATTTGCTTTTGCACGTGGTGGATGCATCCAACGACGGGTATGTGGAGCAAATTGCGCAGGTTCAGCGCGTGTTGGGCGAAATAGGCGCGCAGGACATTCCGCAACTGCTGGTGTTCAACAAGATGGATGCACTGGCTTCTGAAAACATGCCTTTGCGCCTGGTCGATGAGTACGAAGTGGAAGGTGTTCAAACGCCCCGGGTTTTTGTCAGCGCGAGAAATGCACAGGGACTGGCCGAGTTGCGACAGCAACTCTCTATGGTCGTTTGCGCTGCGTCGAATGCAGGAGAGGCGACGGCGCCACAAGCCCCTGATTTCGGCGGTGAATCTGCGTGATTGGGCACAATCACTGTATAGCCAATAAAGTGGAAGAAATGAAATACCAATTTCCCCGGTTTGACTTGAGCTATCCCTTACTGGGTCTCAAGCGCATGTTTAATTTGAATGACTCCCGGTGGGGTCGTGGCGACGACAAATCAACAGAAAGCAAGCCATCCGATGACGGCAAAGAGGGCGCACCTGTTGCACCGCCCCCAAGTTCCAATCGTCCCGAGGGGCGGTCCCAATCCAACCAGTCCGGTCCGCCGGATCTGGACGAACTGTGGCGTGATTTCAATCGCAAATTGGGCGGACTGTTTGGTGGCAAAAATTCGGGCGGCCAAGGTGGCGGCACCGGATCGGGCGGCGGTTTTCAGCCAGACATGAAGAGTGCTGGCGTTGGAATAGGTCTGATCTTGGGCGTTTTGTTTCTCATCTGGATGGGAACCGGATTCTTCATCGTTCAGGAAGGCCAACAGGCTGTTATCACCCAGTTTGGCCGTTACAAAGGCACGGTAAATGCAGGCTTCAATTGGCGCCTGCCTTACCCCATTCAGCGCCACGAGCTGGTGTTTGTCACGCAAATCCGCTCGGTAGACATCGGGCGCGATACGGTCCTGAAAGCCACTGGCTTGAAAGAATCGGCGATGTTGACGCAGGACGAGAACATTCTGGACATCAAGTTTGCAGTGCAGTACCGCCTGAATGACGCCCGTGCGTTCCTGTTCGAAAGCAAGAACCCGTCGGATGCGGTGGTGCAGGCGGCTGAAACGGCGGTGCGCGAAGTGATCGGTCGCATGAAGATGGACGCTGCTTTGTCGGAAGAGCGCGACCAGATCGCGCCCCAGGTTCGCAAATTGATGCAGGACATTCTGGATCGTTACAAAGTGGGTGTGGAAGTGGTTGGCATCAATCTGCAGCAAGGAGGCGTGCGTCCCCCCGAGCAGGTGCAGGCCTCTTTCGATGATGTGCTGAAGGCTGGCCAGGAGCGTGAGCGCGCCAAGAATGAAGCACAGGCGTATGCCAACGACGTGATTCCGCGTGCAGTGGGTTCGGCCTCGCGGTTGAAAGAAGAAGCCGACGCGTACAAAGCGCGTGTGGTTGCACAGGCACAAGGGGATGCGCAGCGTTTCCGTTCGGTTTACAACGAATACCAAAAGGCACCGCAGGTGACCCGGGACCGCATGTATTTGGACACCATGCAACAGATTTACGCCAACGTCACCAAGGTCGTTGTGGAATCCCGTCAGGGCTCCAGCCTGCTGTATTTGCCGTTGGAAAAGATATTGCAGATGAACGGTGCCAGTGGCACTGCGACGGATTCCAATGCCGCAGCCGCTGGCACAACCGTGCTTCCTGCGACAGGTGTGACGACACCCGCACCATCGGACGCCCGCACGCGTGACTCGGCGCGAACCCGTGAACGTGACGTTCGCTAGGAGTGAATATGAACCGTATTGGATTGATTGTTTCTTCGCTGCTGGTAC
>Ga0228698_1001088_pt1 | contig 14492 bp, 14 predicted proteins | sample McNCre117_Aug_MG_FD_178015 | JGI IMG/M metagenome (GOLD analysis project Ga0228698, IMG submission 178015) | Freshwater microbial communities from McNutts Creek, Athens, Georgia, United States - 1-17_Aug_MG | ecosystem: Environmental > Aquatic > Freshwater > Creek | place: USA: Georgia...
CTGACACCAAGTCGATGAGGGTCTTGAGCTTGCGAAGGTCCATCTCGAAATCTCCGGAGGATATGGTTGGTGTAGAAAAGCTGGCGAAAGTCGGACTTTACGCGCTTTTTGACGCAGTTTCGAGATGTGTGCCGAGAAAATGCATCCCGAATGACCCTGATCCGATCCTCAGCGCCACAGCGGTGCACTGCGTCGGTGCAGCTCTTCGCGGGTGGTCGCACCCGATTTGCGATCGATCACGGAGCCCTCCGGATCGAGGATGATCGTGAAGGGCAGCGACCCGCTCGGGTTGCCGAATTTGCGCATCCAGTCGATCGCCTCGGTACCGGCCAGCACGATCGTGGCATTGCGCACCGGGTGGGCTTCGATGAAGCGCTGCACCGAGGCAGGCTGATCGATCGCGATGCCGATGACCTGCCCGCCCCGGGCGGCAAACTCGGCCGCGAACTGGTCGATCTCGGGCATCTCCCGCGCACAGGGGCCGCACCACGACGCCCAGAAGTTCACCACCAGCGGACGGCCCTGCAACGAGTGCAGAGCCAGGCTGCCGCGGCCGTCGGCGCGGGGTAGGGTCTGCTTCCACAACAGGGCTGCGGGACTGTTGCTGCTGAATTCACCCGACAGCAGCAGGGCTGCCGTGGCGATCAGCACGGCAATCGCGGCGCCAAGCAGGCTCAGCGACCGGATCAGCCGGTGTCGACTGAGTTGGGGCATCAGGAGTCTCCGGAACGAGAGGTCGGGTCAGGGGCGGCCAGCAGGCCGATCAGGGCGTCACGGCTGCCGCAGCGGCTGCGCCCGCGGGTATCCGGGCGCAGGGCGCCGCGCTGATCGTCAAGATCGAACAGGTGCAGGTGGATCGCGACGCGGCGGGGTTGCCCCGCCTCCAGGTTCGGGCAGGGCACGAGCAGGGTCAGCACATCGGTGGCCGTCGGACCTCGCCCGGACTGATTGACCTGGTAGGGCACTTGCCGGTTGATCAATTCGATCTCGGCCGACTTGGGGTCGTCGCAGTACAGGTCGAGGTGGATGTCGGAGTGCCGGGTCGCCGTGCCGCGCCAGACGGCTCCGGTCAGATGGGGGCGGAACGGTTCGAGTCGCTCCATCCAGTGCAGCGCCAGTTCGCGCAGACAGCGCAGCTCGGCCGGTTGCCGGTCGGCGTGAAACAGCGCCAGATGCTCACGCAGCGCATCTTCGAGTTGGTCGTTATCGGGCCATTGCACCGGTCGATGCGCCAGACCGAGTTGCTGCGCGGCCCGGCGCTTGGCCGGACCGTACTCCAGCCCGTCTTCGGCGATCAGGCGGGCAGCGAGGTGGGCGATCGCCAAGGTCGTCGATCGGGGGGGCTCGGCGGGCGGGTGGTTCATGGCAGCTCGACCGCCGGCATGCGCACCACCACGGTGGCGGAGCGGCCGACCAGATAGGCGGACTGCGGAGATTTTTCGAAGCGCTTGGGCGCCGGCAGCATCACCGCCAGCCGCGCGGCCTGGGCCGGGCCGAGTCGGCGGGCGTCGATCTGAAAGTGACGCCGCGCGGCAGCCTCGGCGCCGAAGATGCCTTCGCCCCACTCGACGTGGTTCAGATAGATCTCCAGGATGCGGGGTTTGTCCAGCACGGCTTCGAGCATGAAGGTGATCAGGAACTCCTGGCCCTTGCGCAGGATGCTGCGCTCGCCTGACAGGAAGAGGTTCTTGGCCAGTTGCTGCGTGATGGTCGAGCCGCCGAAGATCGACGGTTGAACCCTGCGGGCGGGCGGTGGCGGAGTCGCACCGCGATTCTGGGCGCGGGCCTGTGCCTGCTTCTCGCGCCGTTCCAGGGCCTCATTGACCTTCTCGGCGCGGGCTTCGGCCTTCTGATTGCGCTCCCAGGCCTTCTCGATCGCATCCCACTCGACGCCACTGTGCTCGGCGAAATTCGAGTCCTCGCTGGCGATGACCGCCCGCTTGAGCTGATCGCTGATGGCGTCGTAGTCGCGCCACTGCTGAGACCATGGCAGACGATGCTTCTCGACCAGCAGGCGCCAGATTTCGGAGCGCTCGAAGCTGGTCGACTGCGGGTCGATCGTTGTCATCAGTGCAATGCGACCGAACCAGAACAGCTGCAGGGCCAGCCACGACAAGGCCAGCAAGCCTAGCGCCCGCAGCAGGGTGCGACGCCAGCTGGCCTTCACGCCGGCACGCCTGCGTCGACCTCGCGGCGCAGGATCTCCAGCACCGGTCGGGTGTCGGGAAAGACGCCGCGCCAGGCGCAGAAAGCTTCGGCGGCCTGTTCGACCAGCATGCCCAGACCGTCGCGTCCGATCGCGCCCTGGCGTGCAGCCCAGGCCAGGAACCCGGCCGCGGCCGGGCCGTACATCATGTCCAGTGCCAGGGTGCCGGGACGCAGCACGGCATCAGCCACCGGGATCGCGTCGCCGGCCAGGCTGCTGGCCGAGGCATTGATGACCACATCGAAGGCACCGTCACCGGCGGCCTGATCGAGGCTGCAGGCGCGAAGCAGCGAGCTGCACTGTCGGGCCTTGTCGGCATGGCGCTCGACCAGCTCCTCGGCCCGCGCAACGGTGCGGTTGCATAGCACCAGCTCGGTCAGGCCGGCTTCGAGCATCGGCCCCAGTGCTCCGGCTGAAGCCCCGCCGGCACCGATCATCAGCACCCGTGCGCCCTTCAGGGCAAAGCCGGCGTTGCGGATGATGTCGCGCACCAGGCCGATGCCGTCGGTGTTGTCCGCCCACCAGCCACCGGCTTCATCCGCATCGAAGCGCAGCGTGTTGGCCGAGCCTGCCAGCTCGGCCCGTTCGGTGCGACGCTTCGCCACTTCGAAGGCCTCGAACTTGAAGGGTATGGTGATGTTGCAGCCCCGCGCGCCCGAGGCCGCCAGCGCCTGCACCGTGGCGACGAAGGCTTCCGGTGCGGATTCAAGCCGGTCGTAGATCAGCGCTTGATTGGTCTGAGTGGCGAACAGCGCGTGAATGCGTGGCGAGCGGCTGTGTTTGACCGGATGACCGATCACGACGTAGCGATCGATCGATGTGGTACCGGGAGCGGCGGACAGGGCGGATGCGGTCATGGGCGGTTCATGGGCGAGAGCCGTCGGTGTCGTGGGGTTCGGTCTCCTCGACCGTGGCGATCAGACCTTCGTTACGGGTGAACCGAAAGCGCGACACGAAGATCAGCTGGTCGTACTCGCGGCGCATTGCCTGGGTGAATGGGCCGAAGGGAGCCGCTCCGCGGGCGATTGTCATGGCGCGGCGGTCGAGGATGCGGTTGCCCGAGCTGGTGACGATCTCGGTATCGAGCACCTGGCCGTCGACGCTGACGGTGATCATCATCGACAACTCGCCGTAGAGCTTCTGGCCGTTGTGCTCGGGGAAGTTACGGGTGCCCACCTGCTCGATGCGATGGCGCAGGGTGTCGTAGTACAGCGCATGCACGCCTTCGCGGGCGGCTGGACTGATGTAGCGTCGGCGCGGCTTGGCGTTCTCGGCGTTGATGCGCTTTTCGATCTGGGCCAGCATCGCCAGCAGCTGGCGGTGGCGCTCCTGGTCGGCTGCCGCCGCCGGATCGCCCTTGCCACGCCGGTTGTCGGCGGTGCTCAGCGCCGCGAGTTCGCGCTTGACCTGGGCCAGCAGCTGGATCTGCTGCTCCTGAAGCCGTTCGAGCTGACGGCGCGCATCCTCGACGGCGTCGCCGGTGGTGTTCAGCGGCGAGACCGGCAGCGGCGAGGTGGCGCGCTCGTTTTCGGTGTTGCCGCCCCCGGCCAGATTGCGCTGGGCAATTACCTCGGCCTTGAGCGGCTGCTCGGTGCTGCTGGCGTTGACCAGCACCACTTCCAGCGGACTGTCGCGCAGGATGCGGTCGAAGGCCGCCGGGTTGGCGATGCGCAGCAGCAGCAGCGCGGCATGAATCATCAGCGACAGGATCAGGGCCAGCTGCATGCTGGACAGGTTCTTCAGGCGCTGCATGGCACTCCTTCGGCGGGTTCCCCGTCGGGTTCGAGATCGATCGCCAGCGTCAGGCCGGCACCGGCCTCGACCTCTTCCTCGTCATCGGGTTCAGTCGACTCGGCTGCGGCGGGTGCATCCAGACGAGCTGCCAGGCTGGCGTGGGCTTCCAGAGTCAGCAGATCGACCTTGGTGATGCGCACCCGGATGTGGGTGCCGCGATCAAGGCTTTCGGCGCCTGTGACGCGCAGCACCAGCGGCAGGGTGTCCAGGCGCGCCAGTCCGTCCTTGAGCACGGTGGCATTCAGCTCGACGAAGCCGTCGCGTTCCAGCCCGTTCTGCTCCAGCCAGCGCAGCGTCCAGTAGCGTTCGATGCCGTTCTGGAAGTCGTTGTAGGCCGAATAGGCGCCATCGAAGCCCGAGATGATCGCGAACAGCTGCGCGTCCTTGGGCTTGAAGGCGGCTGCCAGCGCGGCGGTGCGGCCGTGCCGCGCGCAGGCGATGATCTGCCACTGATTGACCAGATCGACGTAGCGCCGCAGCGGCGAGGTGGCCCAGGTGTAGTGCGCTACGCCCATGCCGGCGTGCGGCATCGCCTTGGTCGACATACGTACCTTCACCCCCGGGGCCATGCTGGCCTGGCTGCGGTAGATGCCGGGCACGCCGAGTTCGGCCAGCCAGCCGCCCCAGGTGTTGTTGGCCAGGATCATCGCCTCGGCCACGATCAGGTCGAGCGGCGCGCCGCGGCGGCGTTCGCTGATGCGTACCGCCTCGCTGCCGTCCGGGGCCTGGCTCGGAGCATTGCCTGTGGCATCAACCAGCTTGAAGGTGTAGTCGGGTCGGTTGAAGTTCTCGGGCTTGCCGCGCACCACCTCGCGCTGCGCCTTCAGATGGCGGGCCAGGCGCAAGCCGAAGCTCAGCTCGGTGGCAAACGGGAACTCGGCCGGCGCCTCGCCGGTCAAGGCGGCTTCGGTGATCACGGCGTCGAGTTGATCGTGGCGCAGGTTGGCCTTGATCGGCACGCGCTCCAGCTTCGTCTCGGTGGCCTTCACGGCCAGCGTGGCTTCGTCGAAGGTGATGTAGAGCGACACGGCCGGGCAGTCGCGGCCCTCGATCAGCGTGTAGGTCTGCACCACCTCGTCGGGCAGCATGGTCAGCTTCCAGCCCGGCATATAGACGGTCGAGAAGCGCTCGCGGGCCACCTTGTCGACCGCCGAGTCGGGCAATACGGCCAGCCCCGGTGCGGCGATGTGGATGCCGAAGACGACCGTGCCGCTGCCCAGACCCTGTACCGACAGCGCATCGTCGATCTCGGTGGTGCTGGAATCGTCGACCGAGAAGGCCTGTACCGGCGCCAGCGGCAGCTCGTCCTTGATCTGCGGGGCCGTCAGCGCGGCCGGGAAGCCGGTGCCTTTCGGGAACTGCTCGAACAGGAAGCGACGCCAGTGGAACTGATAGGGACTGCTGATCGCGCCGGCGGCAGTCAGCAGATCGAGCGGAGCGCGGTGCGAGGCCTTGGCTGCCTCGACCACGGCCTTGTATTCCGGGGCGTTCTTGTCCGGCTTGAACAGGATCTTGTAGAGCTGCTCGCGCACCGGTTGCGGGCAGCTGCCGGCGACCAGTTCGGCGGACCAGGCCTCGATCTGAGCAGCCTGCTGCTTCTTGCGCTCGATGCCGAGCAGAGCCGCCTTGACGATGTCTTCGGGGGCCTTGCGAAACACGCCCTTGCCGGCACGGCGGAAATAGTGCGGCGCGCCATGCACCGCAAACAGCGCAGCGGCTTGCTGAACCAGGCCAGCGCTGGCATCGAAGTAGTCGCGCGCCAGATCGGCGAAGCCGAAATCCTCCTCGGGGGCGAATTCCCAAGCCAGATCGAGATCGATCTCGGCGGCCAGCTGCTGCCCCTGCGCCAGCAGTTCGGCCGGCTGCGGCTTGTCGAACTTCATCAGCACGTTGGTCAGCTTGACCTTGACGCGCTTGCCCGAGTCCAGCTCGATCTGCATCGAACTGTCGGCTTCCGACATCACGCGGCCAGCCAGGAATTTTCCGGAGTCATCGAAGAGGGCATACATAGGCGGCGGATTGTCCCATTGCCGCGGATCGGCCGGCGCAGGTCCGGCGTCAAAAGTTGCGCGGCCCTCCGGACTTCAGGGCCCTGGGTCCGGGCTCAGACCGTCAGGCCCCCGGTGACTTCGATCACCGCCCCGTTGATGTAGCTGGCCTCGTCGCTGGCGAGGAAGGCGTAGGTGTTGGCGACTTCCTCGGGGCGCCCGAGGCGGCGCAGCGGTACCTCGTGGCGCATCTGCTGCACCACCTTGTGGGGAATCGTGGCCAGGATCGGTGTTTCGATGAATCCGGGAGCGACCGCGTTGACGCGCACACCCTTGGGGCCGAGTTCACGGCTCCAGGTCTTGGCAAAGCCGATCACGCCGAACTTGCTGGCGGCGTAGTTGGTCTGGCCGAAGTTGCCGTAGAGCCCGACCACCGAGCTGGCGATCAGGATCACCCCCGAGCCCTGCGCCACCATGATGTCGGCCACCGCCTGGGCGCCGTGGAAGACCGCGCGCAGGTTGACATCGATCACGGCATCGAACTGTTCGAGGGTCATCTTCTGCAGCCGTGCATCGCGGGTGATGCCGGCATTGCTGACCAGCACGTCGATGCGGCCGAAGCGCGTCATCACCGCAGCGATCATCTGGTCGACCGCAGCCCGGTCGGTGACATCGAGCGCAAAGCCTTCCGCCGTGCCTCCGGCTTCGAGGCAGGCGGCCACGGCCTGCTCGACTGCCTCGGGGCGCAGATCGCAGACCACGACCCGGGCGCCTTCGCGGGCGAACTTGAGGGCCGTGGCCAGACCGATGCCCTGGGCGGCGCCGGTGATGATGGAAACCTTGTCCTGGAGGCGATGGGAGGGCGTCATGGCGGCAGCAGTTTTCAGAGTCCGAGAAATCTGATCATCGCAGGCCAGTGCGTGTCGAAATCGGACAGCGCATGGTCGCTGCCGTCCACGAGCCGGACCTGGGCGGGTGGCGTGCCGCAGCGTGCCAGCATCTCGCGCCAGTCCAGCACTTCGTCGCCCTGGGCGATCACGCACAGCAGGTGCTCGGGGTGCGGCAGCGGGGTTGGTGGCTCCAGCGCGCGCAGCTCGTCGATGAACTCGGGTCGGAACCAGAAGCGGTCGGTCGGGTCGTGCCAGGCGGTTTGCTCGCCGATGTAGCGGGCCAGATCGCGGGCCGGAAACACGGCCGGATTGATCAGCACCGCGCGCCAGCCACGCCGCTGTGCGTGGGCCAGGGCGTAGAAGCCACCCAGCGAGCTGCCGATCACGGCGCTGTGCGCGGCCGGCCAGTCGGCGCAGAGGGTTTCGATCAGCGCCATCGCCTCGCGCGGCGAGGGCGGCAGCTGCGGGCAGACCCAGTGCAGATCGGGTCGGTGCTCCGCCACCCAGGCCGCCGCCTTGCGCGCCTTCATCGACTGTGGCGAGGAGCGGAAGCCGTGCAGGTAGAGCAGGTGGCTGAGTGCCGGTCGTTCAGTGGCTGTGGTGATCGTGTTCGTCATGCTCGGCATGATCGTCGTGTGCCGCAGCGGCTGCTGACTCGATGCGGAAACTGGCGTGGCAGGCGACGCAGCGGCCCATCGTCTCGCCGAGCTGGCGCAGGGTCAGACGCGGATCCTTGCGCGCTTCGGCGTCATCGGCGATGCGGTCGAAGTCCTGATGCACTGCCATGCCCTGGCGCATGAAGTCGCGCGGCAGCGCCGCACCCAGGTGGTTTTCAGCCTTGCGCGCCATGCCCATGCCCAGCGGGCGGGCTGCGGCTGCCACCGCCGCCATGTCGTCGCGGGCCAGGGCGGCGACGATCTGCTGCGAGCCGGCCAGCAGCGCCCGCATCTCGTCGAGCACATGGTCACGCTGCATCGGCGCGAGCTTGAGCGGCTGACGGGTTTCCGCATGGGTGGCGGTCCCGGCGGCCTGCGTCGCCATCGGTGTCAGCAGAGCACCCAGCAGGGCGATCAGTGCGGTGCTCAAGGGGAAGTTCTTCATGATCAATCGGGTCTCTTCGGAAGGGGTGGATGGGGTTGGTGGAAAGGGTGAACCGGGTAATGCTGTCGGGTCAGACGGTGATAGATCCAGCCGCAGCCGGTCAGCATCAGGGCGTTGATCAACACCGGGCCCCAGACAAAGCCGAAGCCCGAGGCCGCCAGCGCCGGGCCGCCGAGCACGGCGTACAGCGCGGTGGCCCCGCCGGGCGGATGCAGGCAGCGCAGCGCCATCATCGCGCCCATCGCCAGGGCCACCGCGCAGGCCGGAGCCAGGGCCGGGTCGGTGATCCAGAGGGCGCAGGCCACGCCGATCAGCCCCGAGACGACATGGCCGGCCACCACCGCCCAGGGCTGTGCCAGTGGGCTGGCCGGCAGGCCGAAGATCAGCACCGCCGAGGCACCCATCGGTGCAATCAGCCACGGTGCCAGCCCGGCCTGGCAGATTTCGGCCGACAGCAGCAGGCCGAAAAAGACGCCGACCACGATACGCAGCTGCTCCCGCCAGGGCAGGCGGGTGGGGTGGGGCTGCAGCGCGTGCAGCTGGCGCTTCAGGGCGTTCATGCCGGGTATTCGGAGGTTCAGATCGCCTGACTCAGATCAAGTTTCATGCCATGTCTGGGCCGTGCCTTCACCCGTGAAATCGATGTGAATGTTGTTGATTGCACAACGCGGGGTTGTTGTTGAATCGATACCATGCCGCGCGATGACAACAAGCCCCGCCACCGAGGATCTGCTGCGCCAGCTGCTGGAGCAGTTGCGCCCCGAGTTGCCCTTCGATGCGGCAGCGCTGCTGCGTCTGGGCGCTTCGGGCCTGCAGCCGCTGGCCTGTCTCGGGCTGACCGACGAGTTGTCCGGACGGCGCTTTGACCCGGCTCAGCATCCCCGGCTGGAGCAGTTGTTGGCCTCGGCTGTGCCCTTGCGCTTCGATGCCGATTGCGCCCTGCCCGACCCCTACGACGGTTTGATCGATGGACAACCTGATCTGCTGCCGGTGCACGACTGCATGGGGGCCCGGCTGATGCTCGACGGGCAAGTCTGGGGGCTCTTGACGCTGGATGCCTTGCGTCCCGGGGCTTTTGACCCGGTCAGCCCCGGACGGCTCGGGGTGCTGGTGCGTCAGGTGCAGGGGGCTTTGGCGGAGATCCTCGGCCGGAGCCGGGACAGCCAGGGGCCGAGCCGCACCGACCGGATCGCTGCGGTGCCGCTGTCACCGCCCGAGCTGGTTGGTCACAGCCCGGCGATGCGCCAGCTGCACGAAGAGATTGCGCTGGTGGCTCTCGCCGATCTGGGCGTGCTGATCCTTGGCGAGACCGGGGTCGGCAAGGAGCTGGTGGCGCGGGCGCTGCATGCCGGCTCGGCCCGCCGCGACGCGCCATTGGTGCTGATCAACTGCGCGGCGCTGCCCGAGACGCTGGCCGAGAGCGAGCTGTTTGGCCACCGGCGTGGCGCCTACACCGGGGCAACGCAGGACCGTCTTGGCAAATTCGAGCTGGCGCACGGTGGCACCCTGCTGCTCGACGAGGTGGGCGAGCTACCGCTGCCTCTGCAAGCCAAGCTGCTGCGCGTGCTGCAAAGCGGCGAGATCCAGCGGCCGGGTGACGACCGCACGCGGCAGGTCGATGTGCGCATCCTGGCGGCGACCAATCGCGATCTGGTCGCTGAGGTGGCGCAGGGCCGCTTTCGTGCTGATCTCTATCACCGCCTGGCGGTCTGGCCGTTATCGGTGCCGGCCTTGCGCGAGCGCGGTCGCGATGTGCTGGCGCTGGCCGGAGCCTTTTTGGAGGGCCTCCAGCAACGCCTGGGTTGCCGGCCGCTGCGGCTGACCGCGCCAGCCAAGGACGCCCTGCTGGCCTATGACTGGCCCGGCAATGTGCGCGAGCTGGAGCACGTGATCAGCCGCGCCGCTCTGCGCGCCCAGGGGCCGGTCGGATCAGCACGGGGGCGCTGGATCGGCATCGAGCCGCGGCATCTTGGCCTGACGACCTCGCCGCCCGTTGCCGAGTCTGGCGACGCGAACCTGCAGGGACTGCGCGAGGCGACCGACGACTTCCAGCGCCGCTGGCTGCGCGACGCCCTGAACCGCCACGCCGGCAACCAGGCCGCCGTCGCCCGCGAAGCCGGCATGCACCGCAGCAATTTGTTCAGGCTGTTGCGCCGGTTGGGGATTCCGACGGCCTGAGCACGGCCTGCGGCAGCGGGCTCAGCCCGCCTGCCTTGCCGCCAGCGCTTCGAGCAATTTGGCGTGGATGCCGCCGAAGCTGCCGTTGCTCATGCACAGCAGGTGGTCGCCGGGGCGGGCGAGTTGCAGCACCGTGGCGAGGGTGCGTTCGATGGAATCGCACACTCGCGCCTGTGCGCCCATCGGGGCCAGCGCTTCGGTCGCGTCCCAGCCCAGGCCGCCGCTGTGGCAGATGGCCAGGTCGGCCTCCTCCAGCGACCAGGGCAGCTGGGCCTTCATGGTGCCGAGCTTCATGGTGTTGGAGCGCGGCTCGAAGATTGCGAGGATGCGTTCGGCCCCGACCTTGCGGCGCAGGCCGTTGACGGTGGTGTGGATCGCGGTGGGGTGGTGGGCAAAGTCGTCGTAGACCTTGATGCCATGCACTTCGCCGCGTAGCTCCAGGCGGCGGCGCACGCTCTGGAACGACCCGAGCGCGCGGGCGGCCTCGGCCGGATCGATGCCGGCATGTTCCGCCGCCGCCAGCGTGGCCAGGGCGTTGAGCTGGTTGTGTTCGCCCAGCAGATCCCATTCGACCCGGCCGAGATGGGCTCCACCGCGCAGCACATCGAAGGCATGGGGCTCGCCGCGCGCGCGCCAGCTGCCGGGCTCGTCCTTGCGGCCGCCAAAGCGCACCACCTCGCTCCAGCAGCCCCGACTCAGCACCCGTTGCAGGCTTTCTTCGCGGGCATTGACCACCAGCCGGCCCCGGCTGGGCACGGTGCGCACCAGGTGATGAAATTGCGTCTCGATGGCAGCCAGATCGGCAAAGATGTCGGCGTGGTCGTATTCGAGGTTGTTCAGGATCGCGGTGCGTGGCCGGTAGTGGACGAACTTGCTGCGCTTGTCGAAAAAGGCGGTGTCGTACTCGTCGGCTTCGATGACGAAGGGCGCACCCGCCGCACCAAGCCGGGCCGAAACGCCGAAGTTCTGTGGCACCCCACCGATCAGAAAGCCCGGTTGCCGGCCGCAGGCTTCCATCACCCAGGCCAGCATCGAGGTGGTCGTGGTCTTGCCGTGCGTGCCTGCCACCGCCATCACCGGTCGGCCCGCCAGCACATGCTCGGCCAGCCACTGCGGCCCGCTGGTGTAAGGCAGGCCTGCGTCAAGGATCGCTTCCATCAGCGCGTTGCCGCGGCTGACCACGTTGCCGATGACGAACAGATCGGGCTTGAGGGCAATCTGATCGGGCGTAAAGCCCTCGATCAGATCGATGCCGAGTGCGCTGAGCTGATCGCTCATCGGCGGATAGACATTGGCATCGCAGCCGGTGACGCGATGCCCCGCTTCGCGGGCCAGCGCGGCGATGCCGCCCATGAACGTGCCGCAGATTCCGAGGATGTGGATGTGCATCGGCGGATTCTACGAAGGGCCCACACCCGTGCTGTGGGCTTGCCGCGACTTTCTGTCTAGACTGCACCCATGCGTATCGGTGTGCTGACAGGGGGCGGCGACTGCCCCGGCTTGAATGCGGTGATCCGGGCGGTCACCAAGTCGCTGATGAACCTCTGCGGCGCCGAGGTGATCGGCATCGAGGACGGTTTTCTTGGTCTGATCGAGCGACGGGTGCGGCCGCTGGGCTGGGACGCGGTCAGCGGCATCCTGGCGGCGGGCGGCACGATTCTGGGCACCAGCAACACCGCCAGCCCTTTTAGCTGGCACGGGCGCGATGTCAGCGCTGAGGTCGGCAACTACCTGCGTGAGCTGCAGCTCGATGCGCTGGTGGCGATCGGCGGCGATGGCACGATGACGATTGCGCAGCACCTGGCCGAGTGCACCGGGGTGCCGATGGTCGGCGTGCCCAAGACGATCGACAACGACATCGAGGGCACCGAGCGCAGCTTCGGCTTCGACACCGCCGTGGCCACGGTTACCGAAGCCCTGGAGCGGGTTCAGACCACCGGTCAGAGCCACGGCCGGGTGATGATCGTCGAGACGATGGGCCGCTATGCCGGCTGGATCGCGCTGGAATCCGGCATCGCCGGGGCGGCTGATGCGATCCTGATCCCCGAGATTCCCTATGACGTCGAGCGGCTGGCCGCCCTATGCAACGAACGCACCGTGCGCCGACGCATGACGCTGATCTGCGTGGCCGAGGGTGCGCGGCCGACCGGCGGGGCGATGACGGTGGAACGCCGCGTGGCCGGCAGCCCGGACCCGATCCGGCTCGGCGGCGTGGCCCATGCGCTGCGGGCTCAGCTGCAGCCGCTGATCGACCCGGAGGTCCGCGCCACCGTGCTCGGCCACGTGCAGCGCGGCGGCTCACCGACGCCGTTCGACCGGGTGCTGGCCACGCTCTATGGCCACGAAGCGGCGCAGATGGTGCTGCGCGGCGAGTTCGGCCAGATGGTGACCTGGCAGCAGGGCCGGCTCGGCCGCATTGCGCTAACCGAGGTGGCTGGCCGTAATCGGCTCGTCCCGGCGGACCACATGCTGCTGACTTGCGCGCGCGAGATCGGCGTGGAGCTCGGCGCGCCGTAGAGCCGTCCTCGTCTTGGCGGCTGTCTCAGAGCTCGAAGCTCTGCATACCGACCCATTCCTCGCCCGGCTCGACGCGGATCGGGTTGCCGATCGAGGCCGCCTCGATGCAGAGCATGTGTCGCCAGTCGTCGTCGGGCAGATCGGTCAGCTTGGCGGCTCCGTCCGGGCCGGGGTTCCAGATCACCACGTCCTCGAAGCCGCTCCAGCCCACGCGCAGGCGCCGGCCGAGTTCGCGCAACAGCAACGGTTGCGGGGCCGACCAGTAAATGCGGTCGGTGGCCTGGACGATGCTGGTGACATCGGTCCACTGCTGGCGGTGCTGGCCGGTCAGGTTGTCCTCGTAGCTGCAGCCTTCCAGCCCCTCGATCTGTGCCTTGAGCACGTCCGGGGTGGCGAGATAGGTGTGCAGGGCCGCGGTGCATTCGAAGGGGCGGGCCTGCGCGTCGTCGGGGTCCGCCGGGTTGGCAATCGCCAGTTCCAGGTCGAGGCGACGGCCGCCGATGCTGACGGTGAGCTCCAGCGCGAAGGCGTGGTTCCAGACCGCACGGGTCGAGTCATCGTCTTCGAGCCGTAGCACCGCGTAGGCGTGGCCGGCCCGTTCGCCCTGCTCGGTGCAGGTCCAGCGGCGCATGCGTGCAAAACCGTGGCGCGGGCCGGGGGCGGGGCCGCGGTCGGAGAACTGCGGAAAGATCACCGGCACGCCGCCGCGTACCGCCGACGCGCCGCCCAGATCGGCCAACGGCGACAGGTAGATTTGCTCGCCCAGCCCTCCGGCCGGCTGCCACGACAGCAGCTGGCCGCCGTGCAACAGCACGGTGGCGCTGGCACCGTCGCGGGCGCGCAGGGTCAGGCGATCTTCGGTCAAAGGCGTGGTCACCGATGTGCTCACAGCGTCTTCAACACGTCGCGGGCCGCAGCCAGCGTGGCGTCGATGTCCTCGGCCGTGTGGGCGGCGCTCACAAAGCCGGCTTCGTAAAGCGCGGGGGCCAAGTAAACGCCGCGATCGAGCATGCCGTGGAAGAAGCGGTTGAAGCGCTCCTTGTCGGTCGCCATCACGACGTTGTAGTTCTGCGGCAGCTCCGACGCAAAGAAAAAGCCGAACATGCCGCCCTGGCACTCGCTGACCAGCGGCACACCGGCCGACTGCGCAGCAGCTTGCAAGCCGTGGGCGAGGTGGGCGGTGCGGGCCGAGAGGGCGTCAAAGAAGCCGGGTTTCTTGATTTCACGCAGCGTGGCCAAGCCGCAGGCGGTGGCCACTGGATTGCCCGAGAGCGTGCCGGCCTGATAAACCGGGCCCAGCGGTGCGAGCTGCTCCATGATGCGGCGCGGGCCGCCGAAGGCTGCCAGCGGCATGCCGCCGCCGATGACCTTGCCGAAGACGCTCAAGTCGGGGCGGAAGCCGGGGATCAGCTCGGCGTAGAGGCTCTGGGCGCTACCGAGTGCGACGCGAAAGCCCGACATCACTTCGTCAAAGACGAACAGCGCGCCGTGCTGGTCGCAGAGTTCGCGGATGCGCTTGACGAAGGGCACGCTGGAGCGCACGAAGTTCATGTTGCCGGCGATCGGCTCGATCATCACGCAGGCGATTTCGCTGCCTTGGGTGCGGAAGGCCTCTTCGATCTGCTCGACGTTGTTGTATTCGAGCACCAAGGTGTGCTGCACCACCTCGGCCGGCACGCCAGCGCTGGTGGGGTGACCGAAGGTCGCCAGGCCCGAGCCGGCCTTGACCAGCAGGGCGTCGGCGTGACCGTGATAGCAGCCCTCGAACTTGATGATCTTGCTGCGGCCGGTGGCGCCGCGCGCCAAGCGGATGGCGCT
>Ga0228698_1001090_pt1 | contig 14482 bp, 11 predicted proteins | sample McNCre117_Aug_MG_FD_178015 | JGI IMG/M metagenome (GOLD analysis project Ga0228698, IMG submission 178015) | Freshwater microbial communities from McNutts Creek, Athens, Georgia, United States - 1-17_Aug_MG | ecosystem: Environmental > Aquatic > Freshwater > Creek | place: USA: Georgia...
CGCTCAAGTATCTGCTGAATCAGCCGCAGGAACAACCAAGATATCACTACAAAAGCGGATTGATGAATTAGAGGCAACGGTCAAAGCTGGAACTGAAGCCGTAGCAAAGTTGACTTTGGTTCAAAAGTCGCTCGACGAAACATTGGCAAAAAATAAGACCGTAGAAGAAGACGCGAGCAAAAAAATGTACATGATTTACGCGTTGATATTTCTTTTGTTTGTCGTGATTGTCTACGCGGCAACTCGCGGATCTGACAAACCAACTAACACGCCCTCAATTATAAATGAATTAAAGTAGTTTATTTTTTTTTAATTGTACTTGTATACCATTTGAAAAGTTTGCAATTCGTAATGTCCTGTACGTTTACCGCGTTTGGTACTACTTATACCGGACCATGTCCGGCAACTACAGCACCAGCAACGACAACACCACCGCCAGCGAATGAATGTACATACACTAGTTGGCTTGGTACTACTTATACCGCCCCCTGCGGAACGCCACAACTAGACATATCTAAAATGTGGTCAACAGACCCGCCGCCACCACAGACAACTCAAAACAATGTAATATCTGACGCGTTTCTTAAAGTATCTGCTAAAAACATTTTTGACGGCACAACTTTATTATTGGTCAACACCGAAATACGGGCAAAAGTTCTAGCTGATAACAGAACAACCAATCTTACAGATGCAGAAATCACACAGATACTAAATACATTTTTCAATAAAATAACAGATGACGCAGTGGCGCGTATCAGTTCTAAATATTTTGTGTACAAGACAGAAATTTTAACCATGTTGAAGTCTTTTATCGCGGCTAAGGTCGGCGTTACACAATACGCGTTTTATTCTGATGCCGATCTTTTATCTGAGTATAATAAGTTTACAGCTAACGTAGCCGCGCCTTACCGCGCCAGGTTACAATCATTTGGCTTACTTGCTGGACCGATAAGCGACAGTATGGTATTAGATATGATGCAAAAATACGTTACGTTGACCGACGATCATTTAAAATTTATTGTTGATCAACTGAGTACTGGCACTGTAAGCGTTAGAGATTCAATTATGTACGGCGCCGACGCGAAATGCCCGACTGGTCGTATTAATTCTGTGACTTTGAAGAAAGGTTTTAGCAATTCAATGAGTCAAATTTGTTATGGTTGTTCTGACGGTTCTGAAATGTGTGACGGCTATGCTCAACCGAACGCAACCAGTTATAATAAGTCATGCGCGACCGGAGCTTACATTAACGACATTACTTTACACGGAAGTGGTAACGGTATTGACTTACGCGCTGCGAGCTTTACCTGTTCAGACGGCACCAGTAACGTGGTTGGCACACCTGCAGGGTTTCAACAAAAAATCGGATCGTGCTCAAGCGGTTTTAATAAAAAAATCGCCGTTGGTACGACGACTGACACTTACTTTAAAAAAATATCTCTGTCTTGTTATTCAGAACTTACTGAACTAAAATTAGCATATGACGCATTGGTTAAAACAAAAAGCGAATTAGACTCACAGATCACAACTATCAACGCGCAACTTACAACAGCCAATCAACAACTAGAGCAAAAGTCACAAGCCTATAAAAATATGCTTGAAGAGCGTAACCAAATATGGGGTCAACTGAGTTTAAAGACTGCCGACTATAACGACTTGGTCGGTGTTAAAAATAAATTAGACGCGCAGATAATAGCCATTAACAACCAACTCAATGGTAAGACATCTATGTATGAAAATTTGCTCAAAATTAAAAACGAACTAGACGCGAAATTAGCAGATGTCACCAAGCAGTTAGCGCAGAAAACAGACGAATACAAATTACTGTCTGATAAAAAAACAGCTTTAGACGTAGAGCTGACAGGTATTAATCAACTACTTGAGCAAAAAAATACGGCGTATGGTAAGTTAGAAAAATTATTCAATGGTCTCTTTAGTGAAAATAAAACGCTGCAAGGCAACTATGACAAATTACTCAAAACGAAAAATGACTTAGACGCACAACTAACAGATGTCAACCAGCAATTATCAGCAACAAAGGAGAAACTAAAACAAGCAAACGAAGACTTAGAAAAAGAAAAAAAGACAGCCGCGGACTTACTCGCGGGTGTTCGTGCTGACCTTGACCTTAAGACTAAACAATTTGACTTATTACAAGCAGAGTACAAGGCTTACAAAATTAACTCAGAACAAGGATTAGCAGCACAAATTGAGAAATTAAAAATTAGTGAAAAGCTCGGCGTTGAAGCGTTGGCTAAGTTAGCAGAAGTTCAAAAGTCACTCAACGAATCACTAACAAAGAATACAGATTTAGAAAAAAGTTTGAGTAGTAAAATGCTCATTATTTACGTGCTGATTTTTCTCCTGATCGTTGCTTGCGTCTACGCCGCGACTAGACCAAGCAGTGATATACCGCGTGCAAGCCAGCAGACTTAAGCATCACCCTCCGCACCTGGTTCGTCTGCCTGCGCTGAGTCACCAGACCCACCAGACCCAGAGTCATATTCGCCAGATGCCGCTTCTTCAGCTGACCCGCCGGCTAACAAGACAAACGGATTATATTTCCAAAGCATAATACCACCAAGAACAATAAAAACAACAGCAAAGATCGCCGACATGGTATTCATTCCGCCGAACACTGAATCAATAATGTCCGAGATCGGGTTTGTATTCTTACTAGTAGCCTTTCCGGTAGCCGCGTTCTCAATCGCTTGAACGCTTTTCAGTTCTGTGAGCACTTTTTCAGCCGCGTCAAATGCAATTTGTGCGCCAATGTCCTGCGTCGTATTCCTAATCACAACACCACCACAACCATTTACAACTAACTCCTGTTTTGCATTAATGTCATTAGCCATATCGTTTAATTTTTCAACTGTAATATTTTGCTCAACATCATTAACAATATTTTGATCGACTTCCGATCGGCTTGTACCGAGCGCGCCAAGTAGCGCGACATTTTGAGAACTTGCTTCAGCTTTAAGCTCGTTTGCGACCTGTTGTTTTATATCCGCAGTTGTCTGACTGTCGCTTTGACATGCACTTTTAGAACTTATATTCATGCGCTGTGTCACACCATCAAGAACAGTACGCCCGCAATTAATACGTATTGATTGTTCAAGATTTTTATTATTACTACAGTTAAATACGTTACGCGTAATCGCGTTTACCGCTGACTTGGTTTTTACTGAATGTCTAACATATGACGATGAACCACCAGCACCCATTTGTTTCAAAGTAAAGTATAATAAAAGTCTTAAAAAAAGAATAGTGTTAAATTAAAGAGGCTTGTGATTTGATGACTGACCGAGACTTAGACCGAGACTTAGACCAGGACCAGAGGCAAATGCCGCTATACCTTAAACACACAGAACGGAAAAAAACACACCGCGATAATTTACGGGTGTTAAAGCAAAATAAAGTTCAAAAGGTTGTTTATCCGATGGTTAATTTAAACCAATTAACTAGCGAGTGTAAGATTGATCGCGGCTCGTTTGTATTAGTTACTCAAGCAAGTCAGCCAGCCGAACCAAGCACACAACCAACGCAGTCAGACCCGAAATATACAGAACTCATCGCCTGGTTACAATGCTTTCATGACGATCTAATTACACCCGATTTTTTATCCGGTTATTACTTGGTAAAAACATTCTGTCAGAATTTAAGTAATTATTCGTTGGTCTTCGGGGCTCCGCTGTCTTTTCAATATGCAATTAGCACAATAACCAGTAACAAGATTGATTACCAACAAGAGCCGCGTGACTTAAATGCGGTCCGCCGTATTAAAAATGACTTACAAACCGTGTCGCTAGACCTTTACTACGCTGACCTGTCTTCGTACACAGCGTTCATACCGCTTACTGAATTGTGCTCAGTGGTTATTTTCAAGATTGGTACAAATACAGAACTCATCGCGCTCTTAACTACTTGTTATCAAGTAAACGTGTTCTTCGCGCCGTGGTCAGGTGAAACGTTTGTCATTTGTCAAAATCAAAGCCGTAAATTACCAGCGGACCAACAAGCAAAGTATTTGAAATGTCTGACTAGTGGTGTTGAACAGATGTTAAACGTAGACTTTAAGCTACCGGAAATACCAGAACGCACAGACGATCCGCATGAAATTATAGAGTTGTGGTTGGACAAGATTTTAGACAAGAGAGCTTACAAATAAACGGTATATAGAAGAGTAGACCAAACAAAAAAACAAGCAAAGACGCCAGTGTGGTCAGCTTACTAATCGTTTAGTAAAAGCGGTAGTTTTTTATAAAACTAAAACACCCTTGTCTTTGTCTATCAGCCAGCGCTTGAGCAATGAGCGCACGTGCCGAGTTAATGTTAACTGCAGCGCTTAAGAAATCTTACGACTTCTCGTTTATCAGCCCTCATAAACAACGAATAATCGTTAGCAAGCAGTTATACCAGTACTTAACCAAAGGTTTAAATTGACTAGCTGACTGGTCAGCAAAAAAAATTAAGTAACTACGCGTTTATTTTTTTACATTCGTTAACTTTCTAACAACTACAGGCTGCTCTTCAGCGTCGTCCTCTTCGTCGTCGTATTGAACTTCTTCCGCTGGCTCGGCTTCTGGCTCAGGGTCGTCAGCAGCGTCAGGCGTCTCGTCAGCAGGCTCAGCTTCTGGCTCAGCTTCTTCTTTAACTTCTTTTTTAACTTTAGCCGCAGCGCGTGGCTTTCTAACAGCTGCTTTTTTTTCTTCAACAGCGTTAAGCGTTTGATCAACCGTCCGCGCTTGATGAATAAGACCGAATGACAAACCAAAGTCGCACTCATCGGCTTTAACAACGCCTTCAGCAATTAAGTATTTGTTATTACCGGTATCAAGGCAACGCATCGCGGTCTCGATGGTCGCAGCATTAACAGCACGCTTAGAAACCCAGAGCTCGTTAGCAATGAATTGACCAATTAACTTGAAGTAAACCATTAAATACTTTGTAACGTATTGAACGACACCCTCGCGGCGTGACTTATCAAAGTAAGGCGTAATTTTCTGTCTAACGACATTTTGAAAATCACCGTTACGCAAGCCGTCTACGGTATCACTCAATCGCTCAACTGTCGGCACGATCACACGGGAAATTTGCGTAGTAAAAGTCTTTGTAACATCGGACAACGCGAGCTTTACAAATTCTTCATCAGACTTTGGTATTTTTTTAGTCGTAAAGTAAATTTCGTAAACGAATCTGTTTACAATAAACGCGAGCCATGTTTTAGCATTGCGGTTAACTTGAAAGATGTGACTCCGCTTCGTCTCCTTAGCTTCCTTGGTTTCTGGTTTGGCGTCTTTAGCTTCTGATACGTCCGGCTCAGGCATATCAGGTTCAGCCTCTACGTCTTCAACCGGGTCAACCGCGCCCTTCTTCTTTGGCAGTCTCTTAGCTTTCGGCATCGCGCCCTCAACAGTCTTAACTTTAGCCTTGGTCTTGCTCGGCGCTTTTTCATCAAATTGAATGTATTTATCAGCGGGGAACGGGTTGTAACCAAATTGAGCGTCGTTTGCTTGTAATTTACTAATTGATTCCATAATGTATTCAACCAGCACATCGCCGCATTTGTTTTGAAACGGGCGACTCGACAATTCGGTAAAATCACCAATGTATTCAGCGGCGCACATAGCACCAACAGCCGCGGCGTATCTTACAGCTTCTTTCTTTGATTTGTCGGATAATTCAGCTTTGGTCTTCTTTGGCTTGGCTTCTTTAGCTTCTGTTTGAGTGGTTTGCTTACGAGGAGGCATTTGCGTTGTGTGAGCGTTCTGATACTAGTTATTGGTTGTTAGTTTAATACTAATTTTCAATTTTCAATTTTCACGTTCTTATAAAATAACCCATTTATTAAGCCATTAAAAAACATAACCGATAGTATACCACTCACCCCTACGATGCAAGACGCTAAAAAAAGTAACCTCGGGGTCTGTGTGATCCCTGTTGCGGCTGTTGGTGATGTAGCCGTATGTCTGAGCTTTAAATCTAAGTTAAACGCATGTTGCTTAGCCCGCTTTAAAGGCGGATGTGAATGCTCGGCGGTCTCGGATGAAGCCGCGGTCTGTTACTCTCTGTTCTTAATGGTTCAGTCTGCGCTTTGTGGTGACCCTCTAGCAGCGGTCAAAAGTAAGGTCTCACTGGTCACCTGTGGCGCTCACGACGGCGAGTTTAACATTTCTTGGAAAGTAAAAGGCACTATGATCGCGGTTCGTAAATCTGTCGGACTAGCGTTGAAGTGCTTATCACCGGCGAGATTGTATACGCAATACAGTCACGCGGTTAAGTCTGTTGGTGGTAAACCAGACCGGGCTGCTTTTGAGTCTGCGGCTGGCGATCTCGGTAAAGCGATCAAGGCGCTGGTCTCTGTTGTTGTCGTTGGTAAAATCAAAGTAACAAAAGAACTTTTATCTGCGGCGCTTGATGTTCTTGTTAAAAAGATACCGGCGCAATCTGGCGGTGGTTCAGGCAGTTCAAGTGGTAAATGCGAGCACGACGACAAAACAGAACTCAAAGTAAGCGGTTGGCAGTCATTCGTTGTTCGTGAATTCATTGGCGCGCGGCTCAAGGGTGTAAATGTGCAACCAATGAACGGCGGGCTTTTGATCGCGATGAAACCCGCAACGTGGTCTACGGCGTCGGGTAAACTAAAATCAGCTGTAAAAGATTACGTTGCAGCAAGGTACGGGCGTGTCGGTGATAACTTACCTGAAATTATGGCGTATCTTATGGCGTCGGCTGCGGCGGTATGTGCATCTGATATTCACTCAGTAGTAAAAAACAAAGTCAAGCCGGCTGACGTTGAACGCGCGCTGTCTGCTGCTTTGTAAGTCGTCGGGGCTTAATCACTGGCATCAAAGTAGTCTGGTTCAGCCTCCTTGCAAATCTTCTGTAAATAGAAGTAAAACAAACCCCCGTTTGGTTTCGTTCCGACAAGCGTGAGGTAAAACGCTTCAAATTCTTTTTTTACGCCGTCGAGATCATACTGCGTATCAAATTCAACAACACGGTTATACGGGAACCGTTTGAGATCTTCGCAGTTGGTATTCATCCAGGTCAAAAGCTGATCGTGGTGTTCAAAGTTCATGCTTGTGCCTGTCTGTTTATTACGACTAGTTTATTGTGTGAAGTAAAATCAATTTTTTACACATTTAAAAAGTGAAACTTATTTATTGTAAAATAAACACCGATGTCTAAACTAACAGAAGCCGATCCGTTCTTAACAGAGCAAACAAGACTATGGTTAAATACTTTAAGTCCTCAAGACCTCGCGTCTGTTCTCAACGTGGCTTACCTGTCAACTTGCAAACCTGAAACCAAACCTGAAGCGGGCGCGTTACGAGAAACCAAAGCAAGCCAACAGATCGGTCAAGCCGCAGAATTAGACTTTTACACGATCATCAAATCACTTGACCAACGCTTCTCGTCAACGTATACCGCGTCAGCCGGTCATCAAGGCGACTTCATTATCGAATTTAGAGACGGCGATCAATACTTCCGCATACTCGTTGATGTAAAAAAATACCGAGCGTCAGTTCCGCGAAAAGAAATAGAAAAATTTTACTCAGACCTGACTTATGGTAACTTTGACGCCGGTGTTCTTTATTCTGCATCGTCAAAAATCGTAGGTGTAACTCAGAGCGTTCACTTAGAAACCAAAGACCTGCCTTACGGTCAAGTCCCGGTCATGTTCTTGTCCGACATCTCTAGTGACTTTATTTTAAAAAGTCTTGAACTATTAGCTTTACGATTATTAGTTCAGAAAGAAAAGACCCGCAGTCTCGATCAAGTTCATAGTCTCGTGGTTTACATTAACGTGGCGATTAGTCAATCCGCGGCGGTTCGTCGTATTCTTAATGAACTTCAACGCGGCGTGTCAGACCACGTAAACCGATGTCAAGAGTTATTAATCGGGCTAGAGGTTCAGTTTAAGCAAGCGATGATCAGCATTGACCCGGAGCATAAGCAAGCATTTGACACAGAGCAGACGCCAGAGCAGTACGACGAGACACGTATACCAGACGACGCAAAAGAGTTATTAGAACTATTGAAACCGTTTTGTGTTCATATCAATGATGAAAAAAAAGATTACACTTTACATTTTGAAAATAAACGCGCGCATTTAACAGTAACAATTAAAAGTAAAAAAGTATCCGTGAAGTATCCGGCAAGTGGTAGAAGTTTTAAGTTAACGAGAGAAATCGTTGACAAGTTTTTAAACGTTCAAGTATAGCATGAAATATTTACTATTAATTGTCACATTATTGTTTTTTGGTCTACTGTTGATTTGTTACCCCGGGTTGTTCACCGCTGCTGCTTTAATTGTTGGTGGCGGCAATTCAAGTACAAGTCCGTTTTCAATTGACCTCTCTCGGTCGTTAGTCATTCCGGATCATTCAACGCTCGTGTTCGATGGCAACAATCTTGTGCATAGCATCGGTTCTGTTCGCGGCGAATCTGATTTCAATTCAAAACTAGAGCGGCTGTCTGACGCTGTGTCTAAGATGAAGTACGACACACACATAGTTTTAAAAAATAGACCAAAACACAGCTCAGACTTTTTTACAGAACTAAAAAGTATATCAAAAAAATACCCGAAGATCACGTATCACGTGGCTTACGATCAGAGTGATCAGGAAAGTTTAGCGACGACCAAAGAAACACACCACTTAAAAGCGCGTGATGACTTTTTACTAAGCTACGTTTGCACGCAGACCAGCGGGTACCTCGTTTCATTTGACAAGTTCAGAGATTTCAAACTATTCAAAGGTATAGCGCCGTTTACGCATTACGTCTACAAAGCCGGTCACGTAAAGGTTCACGAAAAAATAAACCCCGCAACAGTAGTCATAGGTAAGCCGTATGCTGGTAATCACATCACACCAAGGATCGGTGAAACAGGCGCCGGTGTAATTTTCGTCGACCATGGGCGTAGTTACTTGCGCATTAATCTGTAACCGAGACTAGCAAACAAATAGTAGAGAAGTATAGACCCGTAGACCAGTAGACCCGTAGACCTGCATGGCTATTGACTTTGGCTTAAGTCCCGATCACAACTTCAAACTAATGTCTTTCATTGATCCCGACGCGTTGAGCCGGCTACCGTTGACCGACGAACAGATCGACGCGCTGGCGTCAGTGCTCAATTGGCATATTCTTAGTTCACGCCGACTTAGTGGGTATGTCTTCACCAAGTACAAACACCTGATCAACTGGGAAGCTTTTTTAATGAACGGATCACCAAAAGACTTATTATCCCTGTTGTCATTGAAGGACATACTACTAGCACACGCGCACGTTTTCAATTCACACGTAATGAAATATCGCTACTACACCAGCTTTTTTGTTTCGGCGTTACCGGAACTTATTGATTGGCGGTGGCTCGCGCGATATAAACCCGTAGATGAACATATTTTAACGACTCATTGGCGTAAGTTTGATATACGCACAGTTTCAAAATATCAGACTCTTAGTGAAGACTTTATAAGAAAAAAAGCCCTGTATTTACATTGGCAATTTATTTGTCGTAAACCGTTGACAGAAGCTTTTTTAAACGAACAGCACGAACACTTAGATTGGTCAGCAGTCGCACGGTACCAAAAACTCAGTGAAGCGTTTATTTTACGGCATATTTTTCACTTCAAAGATCATCAACAGAGGACCGCGGATCTTTGTCAATACCAGGAACTTAGTGAGGACTTTATTACCAAACATAAGCATTGGCTTAATTTGAACGCGATCGCGCTGTATCAGAATCTCAGTTATGAATTTTTACAACGGTTCACGGTAGATTTGAGTTTAGTGTCAAAAAATAGACACTTTAATAAACCGGGCGCGGTGCAAGTAATTAGACACGCGGATCGTTGGTTTGTGATTAATGCGCCGCTGGTCTGCACAAATGACTTGGTGACTTTTTGTTCGCCAGACCTGTCACTCGCTTGACACTACTGCATCTTTTGCTTATGTCTCATCGCAATGTAGTTCATCATTTCTAAATTTCTGAGTTTCAACTGCTCATACGCTAAGCGTTCTTCGCGCCGTACTTCAGCAACACGGTCAACGGAAACCAAGCGCCCGCTTTTTTCATACTTCACATACTTAAAAATATCAGGGAACAGATCATACTTAGATACAGAAAATTTAAGTTCGTTGTCGTAGTTGTAAGCGTCGGTCACCACTCCTTTTATGTCTAAAGAAGCAAACGACCCAAAACACTTCTTAATTACCGCGGCAATCGGGTAATCTTCTGATGTTATTTTTTCGCTATACGCCGCGTCATGTATAAGATTGTTCATCTCAACCGTAATATACAACTCAGCCGCTTTGTTAACCTTGCTTGTTAACTCAACGCATCGCTTACCAACGAGATACCGCGTTTCTGAAAGCATTTTGTTTAATCTTAACGTGAACAAGTAAAGGTCTATACAGGTCAGCAATTTAAATACCGCTTCATAGTGATTTTTAAACAAGACCACTAGTTCTTCGCGTTGTTTCATTTTATTCGGAAACAGCTGTGTATAAAGATTCAGCAGCGTTGTAATTTCTGCTGTTGTAAATTTGTCTTCTTGGCTAACGAGATTGTAACTAGCAGGCAGCCCTTGATCCGCAAGCGTTTTATACATACTCGGATTCAACACGGCTCTGCTGAAGTCTATGAGGCAAGCAAAATGACAATTATTCGGGAATACATATTGATCACCGTGCAGATTATAAACAACTTGGTATTTTCTATCAGCATTGAGCATGGTATCGCGGTCAGGATAATACAGAGCGCCAATTGTCGCGTTGTTCAGATGTAGATCGCCATGTATTATACCAAAGCGGCTGTTCATGCAGTATAGCGCGTAACAGATTTCAAAAAGATATTTAGCAAAATAATCAAAACCGGAGTCCTTGTAAGGTATGCCAATAGACAGGTCATACGTCTTTGACTTTTGCACTAACGACAAAGTATCTGCAAACGTTTCACCCGCGTACTCAGTAACAAAAGCTAAAGTTACTTCAGACATTATAATTTCTTCTATGCAGAAGTTAATCGGATCGTCAATTTTTTCACTCAGTTTCTTAAACTTGCTGCTGATCGCATTTTTTATTTGCTCCGTTGTTTTATTAACGCCATGTAAGCCTTCTGACGCAAAGTAAGTCCCGCGTTGTGCCTCGTATAATACGTGTAAAATGTCTTTGGCTAAATCGCTATTTTTCATACGGTCGTATTGTGACTTGTTGTCAAAAAGACCTTTTTTAGAATTCTTGATGTAAAGCCAATCAAGCGGGATCGCAAAACTCGGACAAACACTATTTATAACTAAGTCGCCCAGTTTGTTAGTGACGAAGTATTCACGCCAGGGCTTATACTTCAATTTCAGCGGATCCTGAACTTCTTTTATATTAAGCGGAATCATCTTAATACCACATTGTAAAAATCTGTCTACGCCGCTAAATGTTTTCTCAAAGCTGTGCGTCATTTTCGCATACATGGTTTCAATGCGATCCGCGCCGTACTTGGTCACCAACGCTTTACAAAAAGCAAGATCCGCCTCGAGTTCGCTGCCTAAAAATATACTACGAAAGTTCTCGTTGATGTGTGATCGGGTCAGCCCGTTGAATTCAGCAAAGATCGCGTTGAACCAGGACACAGTAAGCAGAACTGTGTTCATACCGGAATTTCTAACGGCAAACTCAATTTCTAAGTTTTTAGATTCTTGTTCAATACGCGGGTAAAAATAACTGGTGTACAGAGACCATTGACGCCGGACTTTAACTTTTAAGACGTAAGCCTCAAGCTCTTCAAATATGTCACCAAATAGTTTTTTAGCTGTGATTAAGGATTGATATTGTGAAAATCTAGAGCGGTATTCGCCATCGCACGATATAAAACTCGGCGCCGCGCTGTAAAACGTAAATAGTACTTGACCGTGAAGAGAGCCGGATGTATCAACGGTGACGTGTCGGCGCTTTTCATCAACGTCGCCGATTAGTTCACAAAATAGCAGCGCATAGTTAGCGTCTTTTTGGTTCTGGTAGTCATAAATTTTAAAAACAACTACAACTGTATTCATTGTGTCGTATCTAAAACGATATTTTAAACCAGAAATGTTACCCATGCGGATAGCTGAGCCGAGTTCTGGCTTAGTCGCTTGGTCGGCTGCAGGTAAACGCCAGCCCTTTACGTATTCAGAGTAGTACCAATGTAAATATTTGTCCATCGGTATAGAGCTTTTTATTGTTCGTATTTCACTTTGGTGATCTGTCCTGTCTTCTGTTTTGTCAGCAATGAGAGACCTTTTTTGGTCAGTCTTTTGGTCAGTCATACACTTCAGACAAATAGACAAGCCCGTATACTTACTACTAAAAAACTAAATTACAACAGTAATATACCTTGCTTACCAGGTCACAAGCTCACCAGACGCAAGGATGAGTATATTTGACCTTGATGAGAAATTTGGTAACTATGGCTTTGGCAACGCGTCTGTTGACTCACAAGAACCAAAGCCGAAGAAGAAGCGCGCAGGACGAGTAGGTAAACCCGCGGCTGAAATGGGACCGGATGACGTTGAAGATGCGTCGGACTTAAACAAGATTTTAAAGAACTACGCAGAAATACCAAAAGCCGAGTGGAAAAGTATTCAACCGGGAACGTATATCAGATATAAGACAGACCGCGGTTTACATACCGGCGCACGAGTAAAAAGTATAATACAGAATGATGATCAACTAACTTTTATTTTAGAAAAAAGAAAGCCATACGCTAAGTCAACTAATTGGTCAATAAATTTAATTGGTGTATCAGCTATTTATAAATTTGTTGATAAAAAAAAAGAACCGGACCCGGCGCAATTAAAGGCAACACCATTTGAGCAACTCGGTGACAAGCTACTATTCGATGACGCGGATACAATAAAACAGCGGATTGATGCATTAGAAGCGAAGACTCAGCGGCTAGAACAAGAAAATAAGTCAATATTGCGGATGGTTAAATTACTGTATGAGCGAATACAAAAAACGGGCTAACCAGCTCTGCGTCTATGTATCAAGCCAGCGATGTAGATCCGCGCGCTGACTGTGATCACAAACAAGAACACAAACGCGCCAATTACACCAAGAGACACCAGTATCGTTGTGTCTTCACTCAAGCCGGGGCGCTCTGGTTCTGGTTCAGCAGCTAACCAAGGGCAACGACAACAACCAGACCAGGGGCGTGACTGATTACTTGTCGGCGGGCATGTCACGCAATAACAACAAGAATTATTAACGCCGTTACACGTCTGACAGGTCAAACCGGTATAATTCAAACACATCTCACGGCACATCGCAACAAAGCCGACGGTCGCGTAAGTCAAGCAAAATTCGTTGTAAAACATCTCTCTTTTTGTTAGTAATAGTTATTCATTTTTTTACGTTAATGTTGACCAAGGTTACAAAAAAATACTCACGCACACTTTAAACACGCACTTTAAACACGCACGTATTCAGCCATCAGCGCCTCAAAGTTTCTGCTGCTGATCAGCACCTCAGTTAAGATTTTTACTTTTTGCTCATAGTTTTTATTTTGTAAATCATATTTAATATTAGCATTAAACCAAGTCAATACAGACACAGCCGTAGCGTTAAGCTTACTGCTCGGATCCGGCTTAATAATACAGTCAACGAGCCCGCGGATAAACACAGCAATACGGTCAAAGTGTTCACGCGCCCACGGATACAACGTTAAAAATACCTCGTGTTCATTGTTTAAGTATTCTTTAAGACAAACCGCTGTCTCTAAATTCCAGCCGTTCTGACGACACGTCGTAACAAACGCGGCGTCGTTCCAGGTTTTTCTAATAGCTCTCTGTAATGAACTTTCAATAACTAAGTCACTATGAAACCCCGTAGTCTCAAAATTGACGGATCGTAAAATGTAACCATAGTTAATCGCACCAGTTGCTAAAAAGTCGTCTAGAGCGCCGTTCGCCAAACGGTAAAGGTCGCGTAAATTATTTACAGGGTGTTCAATTAGCGCCTGCTTAGTCACGTATACCACCGGTGATTCGTCAAACGCCCACAAATACCCGGAGCTTGCAGGGTCAAGGTCAACATATTGAATAAACTGAAGTCTGTGCTCACGGTTAAAGTGGTGAAACCGCGGATGTCTAAATATAAAACTATAGCAGCGGGTCGGGTTCAGTGCAGCGGTAAATGCTGACCACGGATCTTCTGATCCTGCCGGACTACATGCGCGTAAGCAATCAGTTACCAACTCTTGATAAGTCAAGCCTTCCCACTTAACTTCATTCATATCGTAACCCTTTGTCGTTGAAATGACCCAGCGATTATCGTAATAGTACATATGAAAAGTCGTCCCGTCGGTCGACGCAAAGATGTGATAAAGACCTTGGTGTAAATATCTGTTCGCCTCGTCTGTGCCGATGCTAAATCTCAGACTTCTCGGCGGAACCATAAGCGGGCGCCAAGAGTCAATTTCTAAAATGAGCCCGTTGCACTCTTG
>Ga0228698_1001091_pt1 | contig 14465 bp, 16 predicted proteins | sample McNCre117_Aug_MG_FD_178015 | JGI IMG/M metagenome (GOLD analysis project Ga0228698, IMG submission 178015) | Freshwater microbial communities from McNutts Creek, Athens, Georgia, United States - 1-17_Aug_MG | ecosystem: Environmental > Aquatic > Freshwater > Creek | place: USA: Georgia...
TGTGGCGCATGGAGATCCAGCCGGTCTGGAAGGCCTACCTCGGCGTCTGCTGGCTCTACCTCATCTCCAACGTCTTCACGCTGGCCAAGATGCTGCGCGACGCCCACGACGCCGACCTGATCGAAGCCCGCCTGCACGGCCGCCGCGAAGCGATGTCCCCGCACGACAACGCCTGACCTGGAGCCCCCCATGAGACACCTGCTCGCCTCCTGCACACTGTCGCTGGCGCTGGCCGCCCAGGCGCAGTCCGAACTCAGCGCGATCTCGGTGGCCCCCGTCGTGCTGTCGGCCACCGCCGTGAGCGCCACCGGCGCGGCCTTGAGCGTCGCCCCGGCGGCGCTGCTGGTGTCGGGCGTCACGCTCGTGGTCGTCAGCGTGGAAGTTGTCGGCGGCGCTACCGTGTGGGTGCTGGCACGCGCGTCGGACGGCGTGCGCATCAGCCTGCGAACGGCAGGCCAGCTCGCCCAGGGCCTGGCCGTCTCCACCGGCACGCTCGTCTCCGTGACCGTCATCGGCGCCGGCGTCGTGCTGTCGGCGCTCGGCGAGGCCATCGCCTTCATCCCGAACGAGATCGGCAAGGCGCTGCTCTACAACGAGCGGGTCAGCCGGTGAAAGCCTTCGCAGCTGCGGCGCTGCTGGCCCTGGCGGCGGGCGCCCACGCCGGCCGGCCCTGCGAGGACAAGCCGCCCACCGCCCGCCAGATCGAGCAAGGCCTGGCCCTCGCCCAGGCCACGGCCCGGGCGCTGGACGCAACCGGCGCCCAGGTCGTGCTGCTGGCCCGCGCGGGGCAGGACCTGTCCAAGTACGGCCTGCAGTGGTCGCACCTGGGTTTCGTCTACCGAGATGAGAGCCGCCAACCAGCCGCCTGGCGCGTCATGCACAAGCTCAACCATTGCGGCACCGACGTCGCCGCGCTGTACCGCCAGGGGCTGGGCGAGTTCTTCCTGGACGCGCCCTACCGCTACGAGGCCGCGTACGTCGTTCTCCAACCCGAGCTGCAGCAGGCGCTGCTGCCGGTGCTGACCGACAACCGCCGCGTAGCCCGGCTCAACGAACGCCGCTACAGCCTGGTGGCCTACCCCTTCGCCACGACCTATCAGCAAAGCAACCAGTGGGTGCTGGAAACCCTCGCCAGCGCAGCGGCCCCGGGCATCAACAATCGCCAGGACGCGCAGGCCTGGCTGCGCGCCAGGGGCTACGCGCCGACCGATCTGCGGCTGTCGACGCTGACGCGCCTGGGCGGGCGCCTCACGCAGGCCAACATTGCTTTCGACGATCATCCTGGCCCGCGCCGCTTCACGAGCCACATCGACACGGTCACCGTGGACTCCCTGTTCGCCTGGCTGCCAAGCATCCAACTGTCAGACACACCGCATATCGTCCGGAAATGAGTACCGAACACCCGAACCAGTTTGCGCTGCTGGGCCAGCGCCGCTTCGCACCCTTCTTCTGGACGCAGTTCCTCGGCGCCGCGAACGACAACATCTTCAAGTTCGCGTTCACGCTGATGGTCACCTACCAGCTGCAGTTGAGCTGGCTGGAACCCAAGATGGCGGGCCTGGTGATCGGCGCGCTGTTCATCCTGCCCTACGTGCTGTTCTCGGCCACCAGCGGCCAGCTCGCCGACAAGCACGACAAGGCGCGGCTGATGCAGCTCGTGAAAAGCCTGGAGATCGCCATCATGGCCGTGGCGGCCTGGGGTTTCTGGACGGTCAACGTGCCCGCGCTGCTGGGCTGTGTGTTCCTGATGGGCCTGCACTCCACGCTGTTCGGGCCCGTGAAGTACGCCTACATGCCGCAGCAGCTCAACGAGCGCGAGCTGACCGGCGGCAACGGCATGGTGGAGATGGGCACCTTCGTCGCCATCCTGCTGGGCCAGCTGCTGGGCGGCGTGCTGGTGGACACGCCGGTCGTCGGCCCGCAGCACGTGGCCATCGCCTGCCTGGTGCTGGCGGTGCTGGGCCGCGCGACGGCACAGGCCATCCCCGCGAGCCCGTCGACCGACCCTGACCTCGTCATCAACTGGAACCCGGTCACCGAGACCTGGCGCAACCTCAAGCTCGCGCACCAGCACCTGGCCGTGTTCCGCTCGCTGCTGGGCATCTCGTGGATGTGGTTCTTCGGCGCGGTGTTCCTCTCCAACTTCCCCGCCTTCGCGAAGGAAGTGCTGCACGGCAGCCCGCAGGTGGCGTCGCTGCTGCTGGCGGTGTTCTCCATCGGCATCGGCATCGGCTCGCTGCTGTGCGAGGTGCTGTCCAAGCGCCACGTCGAGATCGGCCTCGTGCCGCTGGGCGCCATCGGCATGAGCGCGTTCGCCATCGACCTGTACTTCGCCGCCTCGGGCCTGCCGGCCGCCGCGCCCTATACCGTCGGCGGCTTCCTGGCCGTGCATGCGCACTGGCGCGTGCTGGCCGACCTGGGGCTGCTGGCGCTGTTCGCCGGCCTGTACAGCGTGCCGATGTACGCGCTGATCCAGCTGCGCGCACAGCCCAGCCACCGCGCCCGCATCATCGCGGCCAACAACATCCTGAACGCCGTCTTCATGATCGCCAGCAGCGTCATCGCCGGCGCCATGCTCGGCGCGGGCCTGACGATCCCGCAGGTGTTTCTGGCGGTGGGCATCGCCAACGCGGTGGTCGCGGCCTACATCTTCCTCATCGTGCCCGAGTACCTGCTGCGCTTCGTGGCCTTCGTGCTGACGCGCATCGTCTACCGCTTCCGCATCGTGCATGACGAACACCTGCCGACCAGGGGCGCGGCGGTGTTGGTGTGCAACCACGTGTCCTTCGTCGACGCCGTGCTGCTGATGGCGGCCAGCCCCCGGCCCGTCCGCTTCCTGATGGACCACCAGATCTTCAAGATCCCCGTGCTGGGCTGGATGTTCAAGCTCGCCAAGGCCATCCCCATTGCGCCGGCCAAGGCCGACCCGGCCACCTACGAAGCCGCCTTTGCCGCGGCCCGCGCCGTGCTGCAGGACGGCGAGATGGTCTGCATCTTCCCCGAGGGCGGCATCACGCGCGACGGCACGCTGCAGCCGTTCAAGGGCGGCATCATGAAGCTCATCGACGGCCTGCCCGACGTGCCCGTCATCCCGATGGCGCTGGGCCACCTGTGGGGCAGCTTCTTCTCGCGCGTGGAAGGCGGCCGCGCGATGGTCAAGCCGCTGCGGCGCGGCTTCTGGAGCCGCGTCAGCCTGACGGTGGATGCGCCAATGACGGCGGCCGAGGTCTCACCTGAGGCGCTGCGCGAGCGCGTGGCCCGCCTGCTCAGGGGGAACGCCGCGTGAGCGCTTCGCCGTCCCCGGTTGCCCGAGCGCTGCTGGTGCTGCTGATGTGCGCCGGCGTGCTGGGCTTCGGGGCTGTGGGGCTGTGCGGCGGCATGTTCACGGTCAGCGTTCTCTCGGAGGTGTTTCAGTGGCGTGGTGCCGGTGCCGCCATGCTGCTGCTGACCATGCCCTGCCTGCTGGCGGGCGGCTACATGGTCAAGGTGTGCGCGACCACGTTGTGGCGCACGCTGCGCGGCCAGCCGCTGGATGACGAGGACTCGCCGCCATGACCGGGCGCGCGCCGTCCCGCCTCCTGCGGTTCATCGCTGCGGCCGTGTTGGCACTGGCCACCCTGAGCTTCGGTGCGGCCGGCCTGTGCGGTGCGGCGTTCACCGTCATGTCGCTACCGGCGCTGCTGTCGAGCGGCACCGGGAACTATGTCGGCGCGGTGTTCGTCATCGCGATTCCCAGCCTGCTGATCGGCGGCGGGCTGGCCTGGTGGTGTGCCCGCCTGCTGCTGAAGCGGGTGAGGCGCAACAACTCATCGAGACCCGAGGAGCAGTGACCCATGCGTGGTGTGATCGTGTTCGTGCTGAAAGCTGCGGCGACCGGCTTTCTGCTGCTCTTCGTGCTGGGCTTCGGCGCCCTGGGCCTGTGCGGCACGATGGGGCTGGTCAGCCATGAGTACCTGACGGGGCTGCTGTTCGTGCTCGTTGCCGGCGCCGCGATCTGGGGGCTGATACGCCTGATCATGGGCCTGTGGTCCTCGGGCGACGACGACGACGGCGACGCGCCGGCCGACGATGAGGCTTGATGCGGCACTGGCGGGCTGGGTGCACAGCGCCTTCGCCTGGGCGGGCATGGCATGGGGTGCTGCGATGTGGCGGGCCACGCTGAGGCGCCAGGCCACCGGCGGCGCGCTGGCACCGGGCAATTTCGCCGTGCTGGTGGGCCTGCTGCTGGGCGCGGCGCTGGGCAACAAGGGCGTGTTCCTGATGGAGCGGCCCGACGTGGCGCTGGCCCTGTGGCAGGGCCAGCCCGTGTGGCCGGGCCAGAGCATCGTCGGCGGGCTGCTGGGCGGGCTCATCGGCGTGGAGATCGCGAAGACCCTCACCGGCCAGACGCGCAGCACCGGCGACGCGATGGTGTGGCCCATCGCCGTGGGGCTGGCCATCGGCCGCATCGGCTGCTTCCTGGCCGGCCTGCACGACGACACCTATGGCCTGCCCACCCCCCTGCCCTGGGGCGTGGACTTCGGCGACGGCATCGCGCGCCACCCGACGCAGCTCTACGAGATTGCCATCGTGCTGCCACTGGGCTGGGCCTTGAGCCGCGCGCGCTTCGCCATGCCGGGGCTGGCGTTCAAGGCCTTTCTGTGCGCCTACCTGCTGTGGCGCTTCTTCATCGAGTTTCTGAAGCCCGTGCCGGTGGCCTGGCCGCTGGGCCTGTCGGGCATCCAGTACACCTGCGCCCTCGCGCTGGCGCTCTACACGCCGCTGGTCGCACGCGCCTGGCGGGCCGAGCGCCCGGCCGTCCCCTCGGGGGACCGCCCGGCCTACCCACCGGGCAAGAAGCACACATGACACGCAAAATCCGCCCCTACCTGTTCTACGACACCACGCAGTCGGTCTGCACCACCTGCCTGCGCCCGGTGGAGGCCAAGATCGTCATCAAGGACGGCCAGGTCTTCATGGACAAATGGTGCCCGGCACACGGCACCGAGCGCGTGCTGGTGAGCGACGACGCCGACTACTACCGCCTGTGCCGCGAGGTGTACGTGAAACCCCCGGAAATGCCGCAGCGCTTTGCGACGCCCATGCAGTACGGCTGCCCCTACGACTGCGGTCTGTGCCCCGACCACATGCAGCACAGCTGCCTGTCCATCGTCGAGATCAGCGACCACTGCAACCTGCGCTGCCCGACCTGCTACGCGGCGTCGGGCCCCGAGCGGCAGAACCACCACCCGCTGGCGGATGTGATCGCGCGGCTGGATGCCGTCGTCGCCAGCGAGGGCGAGGCCGACGTGGTGCAACTCTCCGGCGGCGAGCCCACGCTGCACCCGCAGTTCTTCGACATCCTCGACGCGGCGCGCGCGCGGCCCATCAAGCACCTGATGGTCAACACCAACGGGCTGCGCATCGCGCAGGACGCGGCATTTGCCGAGCGCCTGGCAAGTTATGCGCCGGGGCTGGAGGTCTACCTGCAGTTCGACTCGCTCAGGCGCGAGGCGCTGATGGACCTGCGCGGCGCCGACCTGCGCCGCCCGCATGACGAAGCGCTGGCCCGGCTGGAGGCGCTTGGCCTGTCCACCACGCTGGTCATGACGGTGAAGCGCGGCGTCAACGACGACGAGATCGGCGACGTGATCCGCCACGGCCAGCGCTACGCCTGCGTGCGCGGCGTCACGCTGCAGCCCATCCAGAACGCCGGCCGCGTGGAGGCCTACGACGCGGCCAAGCACCGCCTGACGGTCAGCGAGCTGCGCCGCCGCATCGCCGAGCAAAGCGGCGTGTTCACCGCCGCCGACGTGCTGCCCGTGCCCTGCAACCCCGACACGCTGGCCATGGCCTACGCGATCCGCAGCCCGGATGCGGCGAACGGCCTGGTGCCGCTGACCCGCTACCTGGACCCGGCCACGCTGCTGGCGGGCGACCGCAGCACCATCGTCTTCGAGGGCGACCCGGCGCTCAAGAACGCCGTGTTCAAGCTGTTCTCCACCAACCATTCACCCGAGAGCGGCGCCAACTGCCTGTCCGAGCTGCTGTGCTGCCTGCCCAGGATCGACGCGCCGCAGCTGAACTACCGCGACGTGTTCCGCGTGCTCATCGTGCAGTTCATGGATGCGCAGTCGCTGGACATCCGGGCGCTGAAGAAAAGCTGCATCCACTTCGCGCAACCCGACGGGCGCATGATCCCGTTCGAGGCCTACAACCTGTTCTACCGTGACGAGCGCCAGGCCACGCTGGCCGCCATCCGCGCCGAACTCGACCAGGGCCGGGCGGCCCGGCTGGCGGCGCCGGCGGGCGTGCCTGTGGCGTTCCGCCCACGGGTGGCTGCCGATTGACGCGACAGCGGCAAGCGCAGAAGTTCACACTCCAGCGCCCAGGCCCGCGGCCGGCGCGCATTTGGCCGGCGATGACGGCTGCGAAAGTCGCCAGGGATGACCAAAATGCGCATCTGACCGCCCTTTACTTCCAACGCCGCAAGATCGATGAAAGCCATCGCCCTGCTGCTGGCCGCCGCCAGCCTTGCGCTGCCGTCACGCGCGCAAACGGAGTACCGCTTCTCCCCGGTCAACCAGGTCAACATCGCCACCGCGGCGGCGTACTGGAACCCCATCGTCGCCTACGTGTCGGAGAAGAGCGGCGTGCGGCTGTCGCTGAAGCTGGGCCGCACCTCCGTGGACACCACCTCCTTCGTGCTGGCCCAGGAGGTGGAATTCGCCTTCACCAATCACCTGTTCAGCCCCGAACGCGAACAGATGGGCTGGAAGGTGTTCGGCCGGCGCAACACGCCGCCGCTGCACGGGCAGATCGTCGTCGCCGCCGACTCCCCGATCCGGGACCTGGCCCAGCTGGCCGGCAAGGACATCGGCTTCCCCGGGCCCGAGGCCTTCATCGCCTACAAAACCACTTTTGCGCAGCTGCAGCAGCGCAAGGTCGAGGTGCAACCGGTCTTCTGCGGCAACATGGACGGCGCCTTCGCCCAGCTGTTTGCCGGCAAGGTGGCGGCGGTGGGCGCGAATTCGCAGCTCGTCGAGGGCTACGCGCACCGAGAGGGTCGCAAGTTCAGCGTGCTGTGGACGTCGGAGCCCTATCACGACCTGGCGCTCATGGTGTCGCCCAAGGTGCCCGCCGCCGATGCCCAGGCCGTGGCCAAGGCCTTCATCGGCATGAAGAACGACCCGCAGGGCCGCCAGGTGCTGGCCGCCGGCGCCCGCTTGATCGGGCTGCCGCAGGACGCGCACTTCGTCGCCTCCGACGGCCGCGAGTACGAGTCCTACCGCCGCTTCTACCAGTCGGCCCCGGCCGCGCTGCGCTGATGGCTGCCACCCCGCGCCCCCTGCCCCGCGGCTGAACGCGACGATGCATCGAATCCAGGCGCTGCTGCCCCGCTCCCTGCTCCGACGGGTCATGCTGCTCTACACGGCGGCGCTGGCGCTGCTGGTCGTCTCGGGGTTTGCCGTTTTCCTGAGCTATGCGGCGTCGGCCATGCTGGAAGACGCCGAGGGCGACGCGCAAGCCATGATGGCGCTGCTGTCGCCGGCCGTCGGCGACGCCGCCGTCATCGGCGATTACGACACCATTCAGCGCACGCTGGACCGCACCATCCGCCACCCGCTGTTCCGCAGCGCCGCCTTCGTCGACCGCGCGGGCGCCCGCCTGGAAGTCGCGCGCCGTGACCACCCGACCCCGGTGCCGCCGGCGTGGCTGACGCGACTGGTGGCCACGCGCGAGATGCCGCTGAGCACGTCGATCAACATCGGCGGGCGCCGTTACGGCGAGGTTCACCTGACGATCTGGAGCGAACGCGTCGCGGCGGAGATCTGGGAGGTGGCCCAGCTCACGGCCGTGCTGGCCAGCATCGGCATGGTGGCGGGCGTGTCGCTGGTCGGGTGGCCGCTGCGGCGCTGGCTGGGGCAGCTGGACCGCGTGCGCGAACTCGGCGCCCGGCTGCAACAGGGCGAGCCGACGCTGCTGCCCATGCCCACGGACGAGGCGCCGATCGAGTTCCAGCGCACCTTCGAGGTCATCAACCAGGTGGCGGCCTCGCTGCAGGCGGAACGCGCGCAGGCCGCCGTCACGCTGGCCTCCATCGCCGAGGGCGTGGCCACCGTCAACCGCGCCGGCCTCGTGGTGCTCGCCAACCCCGTGCTCAGCCAGCTGCTGGGCCGCGACAACGGCGCACTGCTGGCCCAGCCGATCGCGCAGCTGCTGCCCGAGCTGACGATCGACACCGCCACGGACACCGCCTGGCATGGCCAGCGTTTCGAGCGCGGTGAACGCATGCTGGAGGCCAGCCTCGCGCCGGTGCGTTCGGGCCAGGGCGAACCGGCCGGTGCGGTCATCGTGCTGCGCGACGTGACGGCACAGCAGGCGCTCGAAGACCGGCTGCGCACCGAGCTGCAGGCACGCGCGCACGCGATGGAGGCGATGAGCGAGATGCTGGGCGCGGTGGGTTCCGGCGTGGCCGACGCGCACATGGGGGCCATCGAGCAGCTGTCCGGCCAGGTGGGCGACCTCGTGACGCGGCTGCGCCGCCAGACGGGCCAGTTGCACGCCATCTTCAACCTGAGCCCCGACGGCTTCATCGCGTTCGATGCGCAGCGCCGTGTGCAGTACGTCAGCCCCGCATGCGTCTTCCTGACGATGGTGCCGGACCGCGACCTGCTGGGCAAGGACGAGGCGGGCCTCGCTGCGCTGCTGCAGGGCCGCTTCGCCGAACCCGAGACACAGCGCCCGCTGCGGCTGCAGGAGCTGCGGGAGACGCCCCGCATCGTGCAGATGGCCAAGCCCATGCCGCGCATCCTGTCGCTGGCGCTGCACGACGGCGGCGACGAAGACACGCCGCAGCTGCTGCACATCCGCGACATCAGCCAGCAGTTCGAGCTCGACCGGCTGAAGAGCGAATTCATGACGGCCGCCGCGCACGAGCTGCGCACGCCCATGACCAGCATCTACGGCTTCGTGGAGCTGCTCATCCACCGTGAGATGCCGCCGGAGCGCCACCGCGAGCTGCTGCAGCGCGTGCACCGGCAAAGCCGCGCGATGATGGACATCCTCGACGAGCTGCTGGACCTGTCGCGCATCGAGGCGCGGCGTGCGCTGGACTTCAACTTCCAGCCCGTCTGCCTGGACGACCTGCTGCGCCACGCGCTGGACGACTTCGCCGTGCCCCCCGAGCGCGAGCCGCCGGCGCTGTCGCTCGCGGCCGAGCCGATGTGGGCCCAGGTCGACGCAGGCAAGCTCGGCCAGGCGCTGCGCAACCTGCTGTCCAACGCCTACAAGTATTCGCCCGGCGGCGGCCCCGTGGCTATGCGGCTCATGCCGGTCGACGACACGCTGGTGGACATCGAGGTCGAGGACCACGGCCTGGGCATGACGCCTCAGGAGCTGGACCGCGTGACCGAACGCTTCTACCGTGCTGACCGCTCCGGCGCCATCCCGGGCACGGGCCTGGGCATGGCCATCGTCAAGGAAATCATCGAGCTGATGGGCGGCAGCCTGCTGCTGCGCAGCGAGCCGGGCCGGGGGACGACGACCACGCTGAGGCTGCGCCGCATCGCGGCACCGCCGGCCTGACGCGGCTCAGCGGTTCAGCGGCCCCGCCAGCGGCGGGCCCAGCGCCCCAGCCGGAGCTTGAAGGCCCGCGCCGCGCGCCACACCGCGCTGGCACGCACCCAGGCCAGCAAGTCGGCCTTCCAGATCGTCCAGCGGGCATACAGGCGGGCAAACCATGGCAGCTGCATCAGCGCCGGCTGGATGAGCTGGAACAGCCAGGCCAGCAGCGCCGTGCCGAACAGCTTGGCGGCGATGATGACCGCCACGCCCAGCAGCGCATGCCCCCGGGCCACCAGCCACAAGGCAGCGAGCTTGATCGGCAGGATCAGCAGGCTGGGCAGCACGAGCACCACAAACGCCCAGCGCGGCGGCAGCCGCCGCAACCCCGCCTCGATCTGACGGATGACCGGCAGCTTCGCGATCAGCGCGAACAAGCGCCGCAGCGGCTCCCAGCCCCATTCCTCGAAAAGGATGACCAGCGCCAGGACGACGCGAACGAGCCAGCGCAGCGGGGCGAGCAGGGTTTTCATCGGTCGATGTCTCGATCAGAGTTGTGGTGCCGTAGCGCACAGAGAATTTCGGCATCCATCAGCTGCTCGCCCGCCAGTAAGCGCTGCTTGTAAGCAATGCCTTTGTCGCCCAAAGGTGATCTCAAAGCCCAATCAAGACTGATTGCCGGTTTTGTTCTTCACCGACTCTGGGCGGCTCTCGTGGTTCTTCGAGGCCATCGCCGTTACACCTACGCGTAGATGCCCGAATTGCTGCGCGCCATTCAAAGCCCTCAACCAAAGACCCGTGCGCGGAAGTCGGCATCGTTGCGCGCACTCCAGCGCATAACGCTGGTGCTGTAGCTCTGGAGAATAGCAACGGATTGCTCGCTGACGGATCGTGTGGTCCGCGATGACGACGGCTCGGCATCCTCTTCGAGCGCATCTGGTAGCTGGGTGTCGTTCAGCAGGACCACCCGCTCTGCAGCTGGACGCGTTTCCTTCAGCTCCATCCATCCGAAGGAGGCTAGCTTGGCAGCTTGCACGCTCGGGCTAGCCAGTAGTTTCAACAAACGCTCGCGCCCTTTTCCGAGCGAAATCACGAAATCCATCGGATGATCAACCGTTCGCCCTGGCAGCGGCACGTTGGCAACATAGTGAACATCGTTCTCGTCGAGGAACTCTTTGACAAGCGCGAAAAAGTCACCCATGGTGCGCGGTGCGGCCGACATCCACAGATCATTGAGGCGGCTGATCGCCGTCAACAGAAAGTGGGCGCGCTGAGGCAGACTGTCAGCGGTCGCCGACGTCATCAGCCGATTGCCGTCGAAGCGAACGCCGCAGCCAGCAATTGCGTGCTCGATGATGGCCTTGCGACGTTCGGAACGATCTATAGGCACACCCAGGTCGAGCAGATGTTCAACGGTCTTGCCGCCGTCATGCAGCAGGAGCTCGGAGCCCCTGTTGTCCAGGTAGACCTCAATGCCGTCATGAAAGGGATCGAGAAACGGCGTGCTGAGCACCTGCGACTCCCCGCGCTCTACGGTGACCATACGGTCCCGCAACCAAGCAAGGTACTCACGCGCCAAGTCCGGCGCCCTGGCCGGCGAGCTCACAGCAGAGCCTCCGTGATGCCGGCCGGAAAGCGCGTACGTATGAGCTCAAGGAAGCGGAACAAGGTGTCCATTGGACGATTCAGGTCATACCAATCAATAGGTTCGGCCCAGGCCAAGCCTTGCCCCTCACGGAACACATGCAGATGCGGGCCACGCAGTACCGTTCCGTCAGGGTTGACATGTTGTGCCGCGTTGTCGATTCGTGCCAACCCGACATGGCGTTCTCGTGTCCTCAACTGCGCCGTTATCTCGTGAACATTGCGCTTGAAGGACAGCAAGAACTCCAGATTGCGATCCCCCACCGCGACCACCAGTTCCTCTTGCCGCCTATCCTCGTGCCAAGTCGCGCAGTCACGGGCCACAGCCTCTTTGGCCAAATCCAGCAGCTGCTGCACCCTTTGGGCGGTCAACATGTGTTCATCCCCCTGTTGCTGGCCAATATAGCGCTCTGTCCGGCGGCATCGACCGCCGTCAGCAATCGGCCACATTGACCTCGATCTCGCCGGAGCGCGTCCCCGTGGATTCAATCAAGTCGTCACCGCCCGCTCCTGCGGTTGGCAGAGTCACAGCGAGGTGGCGGTTCTGGACGCGAGCGACTCCTCGGCGACGATCTGGGGCCTTGATGGGCGCCATCAATCGCGCGGTTCCATGTCTATGATGTCGGGCGCGCCAACCGGCGCCTTGTGCAGCCGGCTGGGGGCCACCGTCCAGTGCTCGCCGCCTTCGGTGATGACGGTGACCGACTTGCGGTTGTAGCGCGTGATGATGCCAAACAAGCGCCCCCTCTGCGGCGGTTCGAAGCTCACGCGCTCGCCAATGCGGAAGTCCAGCATGGCCTGGTGGGCGCGCAACTCGCCGAGCAGCTTGAGCCGGGCGACGATGCGGTGGTTGAGGTCGACGAGTTCGGCCTCGGTCAAGCCGTCGATGTCGATGCGGGCCGGCTCAGTTCGTGCCATGGCAGTGCTTGTACTTGCGACCGCTGCCGCAGTGGCAGGGTTCATTGCGGCCGATCTTGGGGCCGGAGCGGCGCACGGGCGCGGAGGTCGCCGCGCGGCGACCGAGCCAGTAGCGATGGATCTCGCAGGCGAGTGGCCCCAGGCCGTGCGCCAGCGCCTCATGCTCGTCGTCGGACAGCGGCGGCTGCCGGTCCAGCGCGTCCCAGCCGTCCGGCGTACCGTACAGCAGCATGGTGCCCAGCAGCGCGGGCTGATCGTCGACCGGCATGGCGCTCCAGCCTTCACGATCACGCGCGACGCCCGTCATGTAGCCCACGCACCAGTCGCTGAACTGCGTGACTTCGCTGCCATCTTCGCGCCGGTTGAGCATCAACTGCGGCTCATAGCGGCCATCCATCAGGCGGGCGGCGATGTGATTCCACTGCTTCATCACGAGCTCGATGAAGCGATTGGACTCCTCCTGATCGGCGAACTGCGGCTGCTGTTCGCCGGCCTCGCCATCGAAGATCCAGCGCACGGCCTCGGAGGGCATGACCAGTTGCGGCCCGCTGAGCAGCGCGCACAGAAAGCCGTCGATCTCGGTGGCGAACTGCGGGTTGTCCAGGCCCACGTCCTCACGCATGAGCAAGTCGTCGAGCCAATCGATCTCGGCGTCGGTCCAGCCCTCGGCCGCGTCAGCCAGAGGCATCGTCACACCCCGCGTGCCCGGTCCGCATGGAACTGCACCCGCCAGGCCTCGAAGCGGCCGGCGTCCAGCGCGTCGCGGATCTCCTGCATCAGGGCCAGGTAGTAATGCAGGTTGTGGACGCTCGTCAGCATCGGGCCCAGCATCTCGCCGCAGCGGTCGAGGTGGTGCAGGTAGGCGCGCGAGAAGCCCTTGCAGCATTCGCAGCTGCAGGTCTCGTCGACCGGCTTTTCGTCGGCCTTGTAGCGGGCGTTGCGCAGGCGCAGGTCGCCGAAGCGCGTGAACAGGTGGCCGTTGCGCGCATTGCGCGTGGGCATGACGCAGTCGAACATGTCGATGCCCTGGCTCACGCCTTCCACCAGGTCTTCTGGCGTGCCCACGCCCATCAGGTAGCGCGGCTTGTTGGCCGGCAGCTGGTGGCCCGTGTGCTCCAGCACGCGCTGCATCTCGGCCTTGGGCTCGCCGACCGACAGGCCGCCGATGGCGTAACCGGGCAGGTCCAGCTCCTTCAGGCCGGCCAGCGACGCGTCGCGCAGGTGGGTGTACATGCCGCCCTGCACGATGCCGAACAGCGCGTTGGGGTTCTCCAGCCGGCCGAATTCGTCGATGCAGCGCTTGGCCCAGCGCAGGCTCAGCTCCATGGACGACTTCGCCTCGCGCTCGGTCGTCAGCACGCCCTTGGTTTCGTAGGGCGTGCATTCGTCGAACTGCATGACGATGTCGCTGTTGAGCACCGTCTGGATCTGCATGCTGACCTCGGGCGTCAGCAGCAGCTTGTCGCCGTTGACGGGCGACGCGAACTTGACGCCCTCCTCGCTGATCTTGCGCATGGCGCCCAGGCTCCAGACCTGGAAACCGCCGGAGTCGGTCAGGATGGGCTTGTGCCAGCTCTCGAAGCGGTGCAGGCCGCCGAACTGCTTCACCACGTCCAGGCCCGGACGCATCCACAGGTGGAAGGTGTTGCCCAGGATGATCTGCGCGCCCATCTCTTCGAGCGAGCGCGGCGTGACACCCTTGACCGTGCCATAGGTGCCCACGGGCATGAAGATGGGTGTCTGCACGACACCGTGGTTGAGCGTGAGCGTGCCGCGGCGCGCGCGGCCTTCGGTCTTGAGGAGGTCGAACTTCAGCATGGAACGCGGATTGTCGCAGCCGCGCCCGGACAATGCAGACCATGGCCCTGACCCTGAGCGCCCCGGCGCAGCATGAACTGGTCGTCAAGAAAAGCCGCTTCCTCGGCCGCGTGGAGCCCTGCGCGGACCGCGCGGCGGCGCTGGTGCGCGTGGCCGAGCTGCGCGCGCAGCACACTGGCGCGGCGCATGTCTGCTGGGCGCTGCTGGCGGGCGGGCATTCGGCCGCCAACGATGACGGCGAGCCCGGCGGCACGGCCGGCCGGCCGATGCTGGACGTGCTGCGGCACCAGGGGCTGGACGGCGTGCTGGCCACCGCCGTGCGCTACTGGGGCGGCGTGAAACTGGGGGCGGGCGGCCTGGTGCGCGCCTACACCGACTGCATCGCCCAGGCGCTGCTGACGGCCGACAAGATCGAGCGTGTTGCCCAGGCCGAGCTGGGCTGCGAACTGCCCTACGAGCTGGAAGGCCGGTTGCGCCGCCTCGTCGAGCAGCATGGCGCCGAGCTGCTGGACGTGCGGCACGACGCCCGCGTGCACATGCGC
>Ga0228698_1001092_pt1 | contig 14460 bp, 12 predicted proteins | sample McNCre117_Aug_MG_FD_178015 | JGI IMG/M metagenome (GOLD analysis project Ga0228698, IMG submission 178015) | Freshwater microbial communities from McNutts Creek, Athens, Georgia, United States - 1-17_Aug_MG | ecosystem: Environmental > Aquatic > Freshwater > Creek | place: USA: Georgia...
TGGCGGTGCTTCTAACGGCACCGGAACAACAGCGGGAGGCGCTGGAACGCATCAATCTGGCGGTGGAAGTGGCGGAGGCTCGACGGGGGCCGGCGCGGCGGGAGTTGATGCTGGCGCTACAGGCGGAAACGGCACCCCGTCAAATATTACTGGATCGTCCGTTACTTATGCCGGTGGCGGCGGCGGTGCTGGTACTTTCAACGGCGGCGGCTCTGGCGGAACAGGTGGTGGTGGAACCGGAGCGGGTAACGGAACGGGTACTTCTACCGCAGGAACTACAAACAGAGGAAGTGGCGGCGGCGCGGGCAATAGCGTCGGGCACGCCCCGTCCAATGGAGGTTCTGGTTTCGTTAGCCTGAGCTACACGATTGCCACCGTCTCCATCCAGAACACCAATATACCAATGCTAGGGATGTGACATGGAACATATCGGATACTCTATAGTAAATAAAGACGGTGAGGAGATACAGTATTGGGGAGACACGTCAGGTATCCTCGCCCAAGCTCCTAACCCTGTATCCTTCCCTAATGGTGTCACTGTCTGCGGATGGTTAGAACCTGGGTCAACCTTTGGTGACGATGTATACGTCCAACGATGGTTATCGTATGATAATAACCCCCGTATCGTCTACGAAGGTGGTAAAGTCATCGTCTATCGGGTGAAACCTACCACACCGATAGTCCCTGGTTTAGAATTCTTGAGTAGGTATACGTTAGAGGAATATGCTGGTATTAAAACAGCGGCTAGGCAAGTACCTCAATTAGACTTCTGGATTGATATGCTTCGACTAACTGGGAGTATTGACGTTTCCAGCCAAGCAGCTCTCGAAGCCAAGGCAATGCTTGTCTCTTCTGGTCTGCTGACCCAGGAACGTGCTGACGTAATCTTTTCTGTAAAGGAATAAAAATGTTAAACCAATTAAAGGAAGACTGGAAGAAGGTTACGGAGTTCTTCGACGGATTGAAGACTAAACTCACGGCAGTGGCACTCTTCATCCTCAATTTCTGGGATGCCGTAGCCCCTGCCTTCGACTTCCAGCAACTCATTTCCGACAGCAAAATCCGAGCCGCTGTCTCAGCGGTCCTTGCTGTCCTTATCTATTTCTTCCGAGGTCTTGCTAATAAGACCCAGGAAGCCAAGGATGAATTGGATAAGTAATGTTCGGGCTGGACATCATATCAAGTATTGTTAGCGGGGTTATCTCCCCGTTAGCTCAGGCTTATAATAAGGCCCAGGATGTCTCCCTTGAGAAGTACCGAGTAGACGGTACTGTGAACGTGGAAGCTATGCGCCAGGACACGGAGATTATCCGTGCCAGGGTTGATTTAGCCAAAGCCATGAAAGATGATCCGACTACGAGGTGGGGCCGAAGGTTATTCATCTACCCTGTCGGTATATGGTTCGCATTGATCGTCTATGACTCCGCCTTTAGGGGACTTCTTCCCAGTGAATTGACTTGGCGTGTCCTAGCATTACCTGGGAACCTGGACTATATTCCGTATGCCATTGTAGCTTACCTATTCGTCTCAGCCTGGAAGAAATAAATGACACTCCTTGAAATCGTCCAGGGTATTCTGTCCAGCATGGACAGTGATGAAGTCAACTCTATTACTGATACGACTGAGTCCGCTCAAGTAGCACTCCTTGTCAAGACGACGTACTACGACATCATCAGTCGGGCTAACCTCCCTGAGCATGAAACGTTATTTAACCTCACGCCGAGTACAGATAACCTCAAACCTACATTGATGACGGTTCCCAGTAACATCAACAATGTTCGGTGGGTAAAATACAATTGCATGACGGGGACTGACACGGTATCAGACTTCCGTGTCATTTCTCCGGTTAGTATCGAGGAGTTTCTCCGTATCGTCCAGTCGTATGACACGGACGATACTTCCGTGGGTACCATGACGCTGACAATTGGTACCAGTACTGTAGTCATTCCATTCTATAATGACACAGCGCCGAGTATGTATACTACGTACGACGATTACACCATCCTCTTCAACAGCTATGACTCCGCTGTGGACACGACTCTTCAACAGTCAAAGACTCTATGTTTTGGTCAGACTGGGATTACCTGGACACATACGGATAGTTTTGTTCCGGACCTGGATGAACGCCAGTTCTCGCTGTTGTACAACGAAGCTAAGAGCCTTGCTTTCGCGGAGCTAAAACAGACAGAACATAAAAAGGCCGAGAAGGTTGCTCGCCGGGGCTGGACCTCATTGATGAAAACCAAGGACAGAGTTGACGTCCTTACAGACTTCCAGAAATTACCGAATTACGGGAGACACCGTTGATTAACCTAGATACCATTCCAGAGAAAGACCTGACCAAGGTCCGCACTATTGAATTGGATACTGGCCGGACGTTAAAACTAGTATGTACCGACCCTTACGGCTTTTGGTTCTTCCACCTTGATAAAGGCCAACTTCCAGGCTGGATGACGGGTGCGTATAGTAACGTAACCGAGGCTGAGAAGGCTTTGAAGAAGTACCTAGAAGAAAAAGAAAAGACTCCACCAGTTATCTTGGCCCCTCCTGAAAAGAAGAAGTAATGCCTCGTTCAGTCGGCATAGCCCCTGAGAATAATTTCAAACAGGGATTTATTACTGAGGCGACGGGATTAAACTTCCCTGAGAACGCTTGCGTGGAGACGAGTAATTGCGTCCACGAACTTCTCGGGACTGTTTCCCGTCGTCTTGGTATTGACAAGGAGACGGCTGGTACTAATAAAACGATTGACCGAACTGGTGGTGTCATAAACAACTACCTCTGGAAGAACGTCACTGGTGACGGAACGGTAAACTTCGTTGTCGTCCAGGTTGGTAGTACTGTATATTTTTACAATACCGGTACTGTCGAATCCCTTTCCCTGGGTGCCAATGCTGGTAGTATTACGCTAAGTACGTACTCCCCTTCCGGTGCTACGTCTCCGAAGCTCAATGACTGCCAGTTCTCGGATGGGCTGGGTAAGCTCTTCATCGTCCATCCGTTCATGGAACCGGTGTATGTCACCTATGACGCCTCCGGGAATACCTTTACCACGACTCAGATCACTATCTCTATCCGGGACTTTGAAGGTAATGACGACGGTCTGGCTATTGACAACCGTCCTACTGCCACGCTAGCTGGTCTTGCTGTCAAGCATAAATACAATCTTTTCAACCAGGGTTGGAGCACTACTGACTTAACGACGTGGGATACCGCGTTCACGACTATGCCGAGCAACGTAGACGTTCCTTGGACCTTTAAGAATTCGAGTGACGCCTTCGATCCTGCCACCACCATCAACCACGTCTACCGTGGGAATACCACCGCGCCAAAGGGACATTACATCCTGAATGTTTCCACTGGGGACAGGGATACAGCCTCCGGACTAAGCGGCACTACTGCCACGGCTAGTGGTACTGCTCGTCCGAGTACGACTTGCTTTGCCCAAGGTCGTGTCTGGTACTCTGGCATTAAGTTCAAAGGCTTTGAGAGTAACCTGTACTTCTCTCAAATCATTGAGAGAGATTCTCAAGTAGGTAGCTGTTACCAAGCTAATGACCCTACGTCAGAAGACTTATTCGATTTAGCCCCTAACGATGGCGGTGTCATCAAACTCCCCGAAGCGGGGAATATCTATAAACTCTGGAGCCTCGGTAGCTCTGTCCTTGTCTTCGCCTACCGTGGTATTTGGCTCATAGCCGGAAACAACGGTCAAGGCTTTACCGCCGACGATTACGCGGTTACTAAGATCAGTTCTTACCGAGTAACCTCATCTTCCAGCTTCGTCGATGTCAACGGAATGCCGGTGTGGTGGACACAAGACGGTATCTTCTCTTTCGAGGGGAGTGTTAGTCAGCCGCAGGTTGTCTCCTTGACTTATAGTACAATCCAGAGCTGGTATGATGAAATCCCGAATTCTAATAAGTCCTTCGCTAGGGGTGTCTTTAATCCTTTGGACTTTACGGTTGTTTGGGTTTATCGGAACGCCGAGTCAGGATCATTACAAGAGAGTTACGAATTCGATTCTGCTCTTGTATTCAATACACAGACGAAAGCGTTTTATCCTTGGTCGTTTGGGGAGAGTACTACAAAGATTCATGGTGTCGTAAACGTCGACGGCAGTGGTGGAACAACCGTGGAAGTCACTGTTGTCAACGCTTCCGCTGTTACCGTCGTGGACGGAAGTTCCGCCACAGTCATAACCAACCAGTTGACACAAAGTAACGTCGTCCCGAGAATGAAGTTCCTGATTAGTACTCCGAGTGGAGCTACCTGGAACTTTACTTTCGCTGAATTAAAGGATGAGACGTACGTCGATTGGAGGACTTATTCGTCTGTCGCTTACGATAGCTATTTCATCACTGGGTATAAAACACACGGTGATGCTATGAGAAAATTCCAGACTAATTACGTCAACATCTTCAACAACGGTGAAGGCGCTTGTACACTACAAGGGTTGTGGGATTATAGTACATCCGGTAATACTGGACGATTCTCGTCCGTACAGAATTGTACCTTTGACGGGGTTGATTATAGTAACCAGCACGTCCGGCGTAAAATCCGTGGTCATGGATTGACTTGCCAATACAAAGTCATGAGTGTCACGGGAGAACCATTCCACCTCATCGGTTGGAGTACACTAGAGTCCGCTAATGCAAGTCCTTAACCTAGCTACTGAGAAGGACATTCCTGAATTAGTCAGGATGTCCTATCTCTTTCATATTGAAGGCCCGTACAAAGAAGAAGAATACTACCCAGAAGAAGTCTCCAACCTTTTACACACCCTTATCCAAAGTCCTGTAAGTACGGTTATTGTCTCCTTAGTAGACGACAAAACCGTTGGTTTCATAGCCGGTACGGTTATGAAGAATTTTACCAATACCGAGAAGACAGCAGCGGAACTTGCTTGGTGGGTAGACCATGATTATAGGGGTACCCAAGCTGGTGTCCGCCTCCGGGAAGCCTTCGAATTTTGGGCTAAGAGGATTCAGGGTGCTAAGTTCTCTAGTATGGGTATCCTCTCCGGGATGAATGAAAAGGTACTAGACCGGTACTACAGACGGAACGGCTATACAAAAGCCGAGACCGTCTACAAGAAGGAACTCTGATATGATGATGGCTATTGCCGCCGCCGGTCTTGCTTTGAGTGGCGCTGGTCTCGCAATGAATATCTCCGCCCAGAACAAGCAGGCTGCCGCCAACCAACAGGCCATGGCGTACCAGCAGGAGCAGGATGCGGAGAAGAAGAAAGCGATGGAGTTGGACGCTACCCGTAGGAAGCGGGAGATGATCCGTCAAGCTGTCTTCGCCAGAGGTAGGGCTGTCTCCCTCGCAACTAACCAAGGTTCCGCTCAGTCCTCGGCCCTGCAAGGTGCCTACGGTGGCATCGCTGGTAGGACTGGTGTCAATGCCCTTGGCGTCGATCAGAATCTTTCAATTGGTGAAAGCTTGTTCGGACTAAAGGCTGGTGAGAGCTACGCTAAGATGCAGGCTGCTCAGTACGGTTCCCAGGCTCAGATCGGTGCTGGTATCTCCAGTATGGGTGGTGCCATTATCCATAATCTTTCCCAGATTAATTCGATTGGTACGACGCTGGGCAGTTGGTTTAATCACCCCGTGGACGTTGGTTCCGCTACCAGCTACGTCAATACTCCGACCCAGGATTAGTAATGGCCATCCCTTTTGATGCTCCCGAACCTACCCAGAAGATTGCCTTCGATGACTCCGGCAATGAAATTCCGTTGCCCCTCTCCGTGGCCGCCCAGGCTCCTAAGGTAGACATGGCCTTTGGTCTGGATACTCCTGGTATTGAGACCATTAAGAACAGTCTTTCCAGTGGAGATGAAAAGGGCCTCCGTGCTAGCCTCAAGGCTAACGTAGACGCCAAGGATACCGCCCTCCGGACTCAGGTGATCCAGCAGATCGCTGGGATGCGACAAGGTCCGTTGTCCAATGAAGAAATGGATGTTATATACGGTCTCCGTCCTGATCCCCTGGGCAGAAACCTAGACACCATTATCGAGCAAGAGTACGGTAAGCAGTATATTACCAAGGTTATGCAGCACTCCAAAGCCATGGAACCTACCATCCAGGCCTTGGAAAAAGTAGCCGCTGATGGGGTATACGAACTCGCTGACATGATGTCAGACACCGTGGCTCAGCAGGAAGTCGTTAATAACATTTCACATAAGTACGAGAAGAAATTCCAGGATTACTCCTGGGTTCCCTTCCTCGGTAACTTCGCGTTGGACTTTATCCCAGGCCATAGTACTTACAGCAGCCACCAATTCTTAAGTACTATTTCGGACTCGTTCCTACCTGGAAACACCGTCTCCGACAAACTCCGGTACATCCACAGCCTGGGGAGTGATGAACTCCACCGGGTGCTTTCGGCTGAAATGGAGAAACAGTACGCCCGGAACCCGAACGAGGCTATGCGCTTCCTCCGGGCTATCCAGCAGTACACGAGTTCCGACCAATTCATGGATAATGGTTTCGCCATTGTCGATGCTAGCATCCTAGGAAAGCCACTAGGGGGCCTAGCAAGGGCGCTGGTGCGTCGGGCAGGTAAGGCAGGTAGGGGTGTAGCGGACGCTGAGAGAGCCATCGTAGACGCCGAGAGAGGCGCAGGAGAGGGTAGCGATAAGTACGTCAATCAGGGTGAGCTCTTCACCGATAAGGAACTTGCTAAGGGAGAGCGTCCTCAAACCCAGTTAGACTTACCTCTCCGGGGAGGCTCTGGTGAGAAGCAGGGTGACTTCGGCTTTGGTGACTCCGTTCGTACGGATGGCATACCTCCGTTAATGACGGAGCAGAAGCGACCCATTATCGAGCGTGGTCCTGGTGGGAGGTTCCTGAAAGCCCCGCAAGGGAAGTTTGACTTCTCCGAACCACCCGGTACAGTGTATTCTAAACAGGACGACCTCTTCCCTGAGAGCCACCGTTGGTTCAACCTCGGTGAGGAACCGCCTGCCCCTACCCCCGGAAAGCCCAAGCCTTTCCGGGATGAGCGTGGTCGTATCCGCCCGGAACCTAAGCAGACTGAGTTTGACTTCGCTCGTGGGTTCCGTGAGCCTGGGGATAGTTCAGTTCCTCGTTGGACTAGTCAGGGTGAGCTTATCCAGAAGCAGTACTCCCTGCCCATGGACATGCCAGAGACTAGTAGACAACTCGTGTCTCAACGACTGGAATACGAGATGCAGGTTGCCCGTGCCTTATCCGACGCGGGTAAGGGTAACGCTGGCAAGGAGGGTGACCTCGTCCGGGTGTTGAGTAACACCGGTGATGTCAAAGCCGCTGGTGTAATCTCCGCCGCCAAGGAGGCTGCTAACCTTTCCGAAGGCAAACCTGCTGTAGGTAACTTCATGGAGCGCGTTCAATCCGCTCTTAATCCGTTAGGTCGTGTCCTCGGTAGCCGTGTCCTCTCCTCGGAGGCCGCTAAGCGGGTCTCTCTGGGGTTGCAAGACTCAGCGAGGCTTCTCGGCCGGGTACTAGAGGAAACCCCTCTTGTCCGTCGTCTCCCTGACGAGGCACTCATAACCGGTATGAAGGAGACAGAAGAAAAGATTAAAGGGCATTATACGAAGGTCCATGACTCCATCCTCGATATTGAGTGGAACGTGGGCCGCCATCCCAAAGACCTGGGGAAGGTCCAGGCTGCCGCCGGTAAGGCGAAAGTCATCTCCGGTAACGTCGAAAATGTTAACTCCGTCTCCTTCATCTTGGGCACTACCGATGGTGCTGAATTTAAGACGAAGTACGGAGCGATGTTCGCTGGTAATCTCCAATACCGGTTAGGCAAGGACGCCTTCACCGTGGAGCAGCGTGGTGGTGGGTACATCATCCGTATCTCCAAGCCCGTGGATGAAACGAGCGCTCTTCTCCGGAATCAGTTATATCAGACGGAGACGAGTACACCCCGCACCTTAACCAATATGTTCCTCGGAGCTTTCAGAAGCTCGGAGTATACGACCTCGGAATTGAATTCTCAATCCAGGCACCTTGTCACGCATGGTGTTCAGGATATGCAAGCTTACCTCAAGGAAGCTGTTAAACCTATTCAAGCGTTGAAGGGCACCGTATCCAAGGATGAGTACAAGGAACTCGCTAGGTTCTTTGAGCTGGACCGAGATTGGCAAGGCCTGGGCAAAAAGCCCGGTAGGTTCTTGGACACGGCTGGTGAATTCGAACAAGAATTCCTGAACGTCTTCAAACACCTTCCTTCCGAGAAGCAGATACATGCGTACTTCGCTCATCGCCAAGTCCTTGACTTCGATTACATGTCCCGAAACCTCGGCTTCTACCGTGACCTTAACCGGCTAGGTGTCGAAGACTTCCGGTTTAGGCATAACCTCCCCGACAGTGAGGCGAATTTCTTCACGGAGTACTTCCGTGCTAGACAGAGGACATCCCTGCCCCTGGACGCGGGGAGTTACTCCGCAGGCGTGTACATCTTTGACTCCTCTACTAAGAAGGGTCGGTACTACCGAAGTGGCAGCCTCACCGACCAGATGCGGGCTGAGATTACTAGGAAGGTGGCTGAGGACGGATACAAAGTTCTTGAGATCGCTGATCCGTTGTCCCGCCCGTTGTCCGGTATCACCAAAGATTATGTTAACTTCGTCGTAGTCAGAGACGTTAACTCTCGCGGTCTTCCTCGGGAGATGATTCCGTATGCTCCGGGTGGACATAGGGAATACGCTAGTACGCACTTCGTCAAACTCCCTAGTGTCGTAGAAGCCGCTGGTCGATTGAACCATGAGGGTGATATTACTTTACTGGGCCAGTACACCGCCGCTGAGGCTGAGAAGTACGCTGGTCGTCTTGAGCAAGCTAGGAAGCTTTTTAACGCCAAGGATGCGGGCTTCGAGGAGTATGTCCTCAAGAACCTCCCCGAAGATTGGAATGCTGAGTACCTCTCTCGGAAATGGAATTCCGGTGAGTGGCATCCACAGGCTCCGTTCAAGGTTACTGAGTCTGGCAAGTCCGTCATGGACATGCACGGAGATGAGATCAAGAGACTTTTCCCCAATCTCCACAACGAGGCGGATTCTCCGTATAACCTCATGGCCCAGGTGGACAAGAAGTTCACTGGTAGTCGTGACCCTGAATTGAAGACCATTAAGGAGAAGGGTAGTGAAAGTTATCCTCTCCTTCAATTGGAAGCTGCTCCGTTAATTGACCCTCTCCGTTCTTTGAACCGGACGGTGAGTAACGCTGTGCATCAACGACTGATCTCCGACTATAAGTGGCAGTCCGTGGAGACCTTCGCCGCTGAGTTCGGTCATCTCTTTACGGTGAGCAAGGATACGTTCTTTAATAATCCTTTGTATTGGTTACAGCACGGTAGCCTCATAAATACTACCTCCGCTGCTCAGGACATTGCTGCGGCTAAGAATGCTAGATGGGCTATCCAGAACTTCCTGGGTATGGACTCCGTGGACGTTCGTGGTATTCGGTACCTTCAACAAAAACTCCTGGATACTACGTTTGAGAAGTTTGGACAGAAGACGAGTGACTACCTCTCCGAGCATATGCTGGCTACGACTACCGATCCGTTTAAGTACGCCAGGAATCTCGCCTTCCATGAAAAATTAGGATTGTTCAACCCTGTCCAGCTCGTGAACCAGATGCAGACGTTGACGCATATCGTCTCCGTTGCTGGTCTTCGGGATGGTATGAAGGGACTGGCTGGAGCTAGTCTCGTCAACATGGCTCGTTTGACCGAGGACGTTGCCGTATTAGACCACTTCGCAGGCATAGCTACTAAATTCGGTTGGACAAAACAGGAATGGAAGGACATGCGAGAGCACGCCCGAGCGTTCATGCGTGTCCAGGGTGAGACGAGTTGGCGAGATGACGTCGGTGATCCTAAGATGATCCAGACGGGGTGGGGTAAGTTCCTTGATTACGGGACTATCTTCTTCACGGAAGGTGAAAGGATGAGCCGTCTCGGGGCTTGGGCTACCGCCTTCGCTGAGCATACCAGGAAGAATCCTGGTATGGCGATAAACCCGCAAACCTACCAGGAAGTCCTGGCTAGGGCTAACCTCCTAAACCTGGACATGACCCGAGCTAGTATGGCTCCTATCCAGCAGGGATTGGGTGGTGTCGTTACCCAGTTCGGGACGTACCAAGCTAGGATGGTCGAACAGTTATGGGGAAACCGGCTTACCAAAGCTGAGAAGGCCCGTGCATTGTTCGGGCAGGCGGCTATGTACGGGGTACCCGCCGCTATCGGTGCGCCTATCGGCGTCTGGCCTATGTATGACAGTATGCGTCAGTCAATGCTAGAACGCGGTAAGGACTGGGATAAGAGTAACGAAAAAGCCATTATGGAAGGCTTACCGGCTTTGTTCCTAGAATTAGCGACAGGTAAGCAGTATAATGTCGGTGAGCGGCTGGGTGCTCAGGGTAACCCTCTCTTCCGTGACATCCTAAATGGTGACAAAGGTTTTGGTGATTTCTTCCTGGGGGCCTCTGGCAGTACCATGAAGGACATTGCCAAGGCCATGCAGCCTATCGTCTATGGTATAGGTTCGGCACTGACCGGGAACAACGACAAATTCCCCATTCTCTTTGATGATTTGATGGGAGTTGCTCGTGTTACCTCCTCGGTTAATACCGCGTACAAAGCGGTGTACGCCTGGAACTACCACAAATACATCACCAAATCCGGAATGAACATCGCTAACGCTGATGAAGTAGACGCTTTGATGATGACTGCTTTCGGTCTTACCCGCAGGGACGTCGCTGACTCATTCCGGTTGATGTCCTCAAGCAAGACAGTGAAGGAAGCTCAGGATAAATTACGTCCTCGTATCGAGGAAGAAGTCATGAAGGCGTTGCAAGCCTCAGGCAGAAACGAAGAAGCCACGGCTAGGGCGCATCTTTCACGAGCACAACAGTATTTCATTATGGGCGACTTCCGTAACGAAGAAGCCTTTAAAATGTTCGTTGGTCCGGAGGGAAGCTTTAGAGACCTCCTCGATAAGACCCGGTTTGACTTCTTTATCAACCGTTCCCCGCAGTCTCAACGCCAAGACCGCTTTAACGCATTTGGAGCTAAGTAACCCCGATGGCTAGTCTAATCCAAGACAATGCAGGCCAGAACCCTATTACCCCTACCAATGACCCTCAATACGGTAGGGACTTCAAGGGATTTGACGCCTTCTCTAATGGAGCTGGTGGAGACCTGTTTAAGGGTTTAACCACCCTTGCCGACAACACCATTAAGGCCGGTGATTTCCTTTTATCCGAAAAGGCTAAGGAAGCCGCTAAGGCTGGGACTAAGCAGCTCGAAGACGAATTCGGTGTCACCTCAGCTACGAATATCGCGGCTCAGGGTGTGTCTCCGACATCCGTCCTTGGTGATGGTACGGCTAGTATCCTCAATCCGAACGGAGAGGTTCAAAGCCGTGGAGAAGGGAAGGGTGCCCCTCCCGGTGTAGCCAAGCTCGGTAACGTCATCTCGGGGTACAAGGAGAGCTATGACGCTGGCATGATGTCCGAGAGCTACTTCCGTGGACGTATGCTTGCGTTGGAGAAGCAGGCTATTGACCAGTACCCCGGCTATGAAAAGGAAGTCCGGCAGGTCTTCTCGGCTTGGGACAGCTCAGCCGCAGGCCAGGAGAGGAAGCAACTTCTTTCCGACACGGATGCGTTGGCTAGGCAGGGTGCTAATAAGCAGCGCCAAGCTGACGAAGATGTAAAGAAAATGTTGGATGACTTCCCTGGTCAGACCGGTGCCCAGAACTGGGTAGCCTACCGGAAGGGTGATCTACACAAGGATGAAATTACTCGTCAGTGGCTTATGGTTAAAGGTACTAAGAACGAGATAAATGACACGGTGTTAAGGTACACTGGAGAAAAAGCGTTGGACGACGGCCAGAAGCTACAGGCCGGTAGGGATATTGAAAGACTGACTGGGTCGTATGTAACCAACGCCTGGAATAGCCAGATCATGGCCGGTGGGGTAACCCCCGCCAGAATTAATGAACTTTTACAATCCGGTGAGATTAAGAAACTCCCGCCCGATCAGGTTCAGCAAATGGCTGTGTCTCTCAAGGCTCAGCGTGACCAGATGTTCGCTGATTTACAGCAACGGTATATGCGGATTGGTCCAAATGGTAGGAGTCTGTACGACACATTAGGTGGTGAGGAAGTTACCAGACGAATTAACGCTGGGCTGCATTCCCACGATTTAATCTCTCGTGCTTTGACTGGTCAGGATACCAACGCCTCGGGACTGTACGCCAATGCTTTAGACGCTAAGTCTAAGGCCGACGCGCTGACTCTGTACGGCAAAATGGACGATACTATGAAGACAGCCGCCTTCGTAGCTAAGACGTTTGGCGATAATACAATGCGGGATATTTACAGCAGGGACAGTAATCTCTTTTCCAGTGTCGTCCAATCCACAGCGGGACTATTCTTAAAGAACGCCGCTGAGCGCCCTGGTCCGCAGACACAAATCCAGAACCATATTGAGAAGATCCAGCAAGAGACAAGCCTCTCCGACGCTGAGAAGACCAAGCATTCGACTGCTGCTGTCAAAGCCTTTGTAGGAGTTATGCTACAACCAGACGCCAATCCAGATGCGTTAAGGAACGTCTCCAAGAGTTTGTTCAATTCCAATAACGTTGACTTCATTACCAGGACGTACAAAGAACAGGACCAGATCAAGGCGTTCCAGACTATTGTAAATCCTAAGATGACTGCCGCTATGACCCGGCTGGGTGAGGATGATCCTCAGACCCTCCGGGCGTACCGTGGATTCGTGGACAGGAACTTCCAGGGACTGTTTACTCAGACTGTACAAAATATCCAGCAGCGTCTTGAGGACGGGGATATTCGTATTGCTTTCAATGAGAATACAAAGAAGTTCGAACCGGAAGTTACCTCTGAGTACGCCGCTAGATTCCAGAAGGGGGCCTATAAAAGAGGATTAGCCGATGACTTCGCCGCCGGTAAGATTGACATGCTACCCAAATCCGTAAAGGAGGACGTAGCGAGACTGAACTCAGCTATTGATACTTGGTGGCCGGTCATGGCCAGTACCGGAGCTAAGCCGGAGAAATACCTCCAAGTCGTCATAGCTAAGATGGGGCTTAATCAAGAACGTGCCCCCGTATCCCTTGAAAAGAAGATTCCGTTTGACCAATGATTGACATTGACGAAATATTAGACGATCATTTGCAACGCAAGTGGGAAGGTCTGCCTGGGGAGGGGGACGGTATCCCCCAATCTGTCGAACCTGGGATGCTAGACGGTATGACTAAAGAGGACAGGGCAGCCACTAAGGCTGCTCAGGAACCTCCTTTACTGGAAACCCCAGGCTTTAATCAAAAGGAATTCATTAAGAACCTAGAAGATAGCGAGAATGACGGGACGTTAAGGGACTATAGGAGACCTGCTAAAATGTCTCGTCAAGCCCAAGAGAACTACGATGACATGCTTCTCCACGATGATTTTCATGACATGGTCCGTGGGACTCCTACCAAGATCATGACTAGAGACGATCAACTTGCAGTGGATGCGGGTATTCGAGATATACAAAAATTTGGAGCAAAGGTTAAGAAATGAAGTTTGAATCAGTAAAGGATGGGTACAAAGCGTTATGGCAGAATTGCCAAGTCACGTCTGTACCCCAGGCTAGAAAACAGGCTCAGGCCATCATAGCCGTAAAGGACAAGTATCGAGAAGTCAGTAAGAGGACGGGGATTCCTTGGTTCGTCCTTGGTATCATCCAGACGAGAGAGGCCGGTAGCCCTCCTGACTTCAAAGCCGTACTTCACAATGGAGAACGCATAATCGGCACCGGTAGGAAAACTAAGCTCGTGCCCAAGGATCGTGGTCCCTTTTCCGACTGGGACTCTGCCGCAGTAGACGCCATCGAGATAGAGGGGTACGGTGACATTGACTGGTCGAAGGACGGGATCGAGCGAACCGCCTTCGTCCTGGAGCGTTTCAATGGTGTTGGCTATCGTAGTCATGGCATTCCTTCTCCATATTTATGGGGTGGAACATCAGTCCAGAAGCCTGGGAAATACGTCCGAGACGGTGTCTACGACCCCGGAGTAATGGACACACAGATCGGTGGCATGGCGTTGTTGAAGGAGTTAATGGAACTTGATCCTTCCGTGTCCTTCTCCAAGCCGGTAGTCTCCAAGAAAGTTACCAAGGAAGTTGGAACAGGGGTTGCCGTTGGTACCGGTATTACCCTCTCCGCAATCTTTCCATGGCTTCTTGTAGGTCTTGCTGTAGTTGCTCTAACGTATTTTGGTAGTCTCTATCTGCGCTCGCGAGCTGGAGGTGGACATTCCGAAGCTCCACCCGTAGCCGTCGGTTCTCCAGAAGAAGTTGATGTATCTTCCGAGACTGAGGTCGTACAACTTTCTCCAAAAGCGGTTCCGTCTCCGGAGACTTCCACGACAACTTCTGAGAACCAAAGTCCATAAT
>Ga0228698_1001093_pt1 | contig 14456 bp, 10 predicted proteins | sample McNCre117_Aug_MG_FD_178015 | JGI IMG/M metagenome (GOLD analysis project Ga0228698, IMG submission 178015) | Freshwater microbial communities from McNutts Creek, Athens, Georgia, United States - 1-17_Aug_MG | ecosystem: Environmental > Aquatic > Freshwater > Creek | place: USA: Georgia...
GGCGCCGAGCGGGGCGGGCCCGACCCCGCGCGCAGCGCCGCCGACCTGCAGCGCTGGAGCGTCTGGCTGCGCGCCGGCTGGGCCTGGGTCGGATCGACCTACCGGCAGGGCGGCGTCGAGCTGCGCGCCGCGGCCGACGACACCGAGCGCGCCCGGCAGAGCTTCGTCGCGGAATACGGCGAGCCCCGCTTCACGCTGCTGCATGGCCAGAGCTGGGGCGCGGGCGTGGCCGCGTCGGCGGCCGAGCGCTTCACCACGCCCGACTGGCACCCGCGCCGGCCGATGAGCGGGCGGCCGCCCTACAGCGCCGTGCTGCTCACCAGCGGCGTGCTGGCCGGCGGCACGCGCGCCTACGACGTGCGCCTGGACCTGCGCGTCGTCTACCAGGCGCTGTGCAACAACCACCCGCGGCCTGACGAGCCCGGCTACCCGCTGTGGATGGGCTACCCGCTGATCGCCGGCAAGGTCCAGCCGATGACGCGCAGGCAACTGGCCGAGCGGCTGAACGATTGCACCGGCCTGGATCGCCCCGCGGCCCAGCGCTCGGCGGCGCAGCGGCGCGCGCTGGAAACGATCACCCGCGTCACGACGATCCCCGAATCCGCCCTGCTCGGTCACCTGGCCTGGGCGACCTGGCACTTTCACGACATCGTCTGGCGCAAGCTCAAGGGGGCGAACCCCTTCGGCAACGAGGGCGTGGTCTACCGCGGCTCGGGTAGCACTGAGACCGACCGCTGGCTGAACCAGCAGGTGGACCGCTTCCGCGCCGATCCGGCGGCCCTGGCCGCCCTGGCGGCCGACACCAACCCGAGTGGGCGCATCCACCGCCCGGTGCTGACGCTGCACGGCGTGCGCGACCCGGTGGCATTCGTTGAGCAGGAGGCGCAGTGGCGCCAGACGATGGAGGAGGCCGGCGCCGCCGACACCCTGTTGCAGCTCTTCACCGACGACGGCGAGCACAGCTACCTGAGCGATGAGGCCTACCTGAGCGCGGCCGCCGCGCTGCAGGACTGGGAGGCCAGCGGCCAGCGGCCGACGCCGGCCGAGGTGGCCGCGCGCTGCCGTGCCCTGGCGCCGGCAGGCCCGGTGGCGGGCTCGGCGAGTCGCCAGCGCCCGGGCTGCCGCTTCCTGCCGGATTACGCCGTGCGGCCGCTCGATGAGCGGGTGCCGCCACGGCGCCGGGGCGACTGAAGGCGAGGGCTCAGCGCGAGCCGCCGCGGCCACCGCCGCTGCCGCCCGAACCGCCGGGGCCGCGCTTGGCCGGCGGGCGGCCGCTGCCGAAACCACCGCCACCGCCGCTGGCACCACCGCCTGCACCACCCCCAAAGCCGCCGCCCGAACCGCCGCGCGGGCCGCTGCCCGAGGACGGGCGCTTGGCGCCGAAGCCACCTGCGCTCCCCCCGCGGGGACCGTCCTTGCGGAAGCCCTCGCTGCTGCGCGGGCGGTCGCCCCAGTCGCCGCGCGGGGCACCGCGGTCACCGCCCCGGTCACCGCCGCGATCACCCCCACGGTCACCTCCCCGCGGGGCGGGGCGGTCGCTGCGCTCACCACGGCCGCCCTCGGCGGCGCGGCGCGGGCGCTCGTCGCGGGCCGGTGCGGCCTCTTCCACCACCGGCAGGTCGGCCTTGCGGATGCGCACGGCCTTGCGCACCACCACCGGGGCGGGCTGGTCTTCGGGGGGCGGGGTCGGGTCGAAGGCCGCGGCCAGCGCCTGGGAGGGCGTCAGCGGGATCTCGGCCACCGCCGCCGAAGCCCAGGGGGCCGGATCGCCGTCCCCCTCGTCATCGGCCACGGCCTCGGCTGCAGCCGCCGGTGATGCGGCCGGGGCGGCGGCCGGTGCTTCGGCCTCGGCCTGCTCGGCCTCGGCGTCCGCCTTCTTGATGCGCACGGCCTTCTTCTTGGCCGGGGCCGGGGCGGCGACGCTGGCGGCCAGCGCGGCCACGGCTTCGGCGGCCTGGGCCGTCGTCGCGGCATCGGCGGCGCCCGGCTCGTCGGTGATCACGCGGCTGTACTGCGCCAGCATCTGCACCAGCTGGGCGTAGATCTTGGGGTTGCCGGCCAGGATCTCGCGCTGGTGCAGGAAGTCCGCCTCGCCGGTGAAGTTGCCCACCAGGCCGCCGGCCTCGGTGACGATCAACGAGCCCGCGGCCACGTCCCAGGGCGACAGGCCGGTCTCGAAGAAGCCGTCGTACCAGCCGGCCGCCACGTAGCACAGATCCAGCGCAGCAGCGCCTGGGCGGCGCAGGCCGGCGCAGGCCTGCATGACCTCCTCGAACATCTTCAGGTAGCGCTTGAAGTTGTCGCCACGGCGGAAGGGGAAGCCCGTGCCGATCAGCGCGTCGAGCATGCGGGTGCGCTTGGACACGCGCAGGCGGCGGTCGTTCAGGAAGGCGCCCTTGCCCTTGGTGGCGTAGAACAGGTCGTTGCGCGCCGGGTCGTAGACGACGGCCTGCTCGACCTTGCCGCGAAACGCCAGCGCGATCGACACCGCGTACTGCGGCAGGCCGTGGATGAAGTTGGTGGTGCCGTCCAGCGGATCGATGATCCAGACGAATTCGCTGTTGGCGGCGCCGTGCTCGCGCCCCGACTCTTCGGCCAGGATGCCGTGACCCGGGTAGGCCTGAAGAATGGTCTCGATGATCGCCTGCTCGGCGGCTTCGTCCACCTCGGTGACGAAGTCGTTGCTGCCCTTGCGGTTGACCGTCAGCCGGTCCACATCCATGCTGGCCCGGCTGATGATCGCGCCGGCTGCGCGGGCCGCCTTGACGGCGATGTTGAGCATGGGGTGCAGATTGACTTGCGACATGACGAAAGGCGGGCTCGGTCGGCGTGGGGAGGGGACAGGCGCAGCTCGGGGATCGAGCGCGGGACCTGGGGCAGCTGGCAGGGAAAAAGAGCGGAGGGGCCGCAACGCCGGGCTCAGTGGCCCAGGGCAAACCCCTAAGATTCGACGATTCTAGCCTGCGTCCCGCCCGCCGTGCAGTCCGTCGGGCCACGATTCAGGCGCCCGCAGCCTTCTGAAAAAATCACCGCCGTGACCCCTGCCGACCCCACCCGCTTCGTCCTCGTGCGCACCAGCCACCCCGGCAACGTCGGCGCCACCGCGCGGGCGATGAAGGTGATGGGCTTTTCCGACCTCGTGCTGGTGCAACCGCGCTTCGCCGACGTGCTCAGCCAGGAGGAAACGGTCGCGATGGCCAGCGGCGCGGCCGACATCCTGGCGCGCGCGCGCATCGTCGAGAGCCTGGACGAGGCCCTGGTCGGCATGCAGCACGTCTGCGCCACCGCGATGACGCCGCGCGACTTCGGCCCGCCGACGCTGGCGCCCCGGCCCTGCTTCGAGGCGCTGGCCCCGCAGGCGGTGAACGAGGGGCTGCGCGTGGCCTTCGTCTTCGGCAGCGAGCGCTTCGGCATGGCCAACGAGGACGTCTACCGCTGCCACACCTGCCTGTCGATCCCGACCCGGGCCGAGTACGGCTCGCTCAACCTGGCCCAGGCGGTGCAGCTCATCGCCTACGACTGGCGCCAGGCGCTGGGCGGCTTCAGCGTCACGCCCCGCACCGCCCCGGCCGACCGCGCCAGCGCCGACGCGGTGCAGGGCGCGCTGGCCCACTGGCAGCAGACGCTGGTGCAGATCGGCTTCCTCGACCCCGCGGCGCCGAAGAAGCTGCTGCCTCGGCTGAACCAGCTGCTCAACCGCGCGGAGCTGACGACCGAGGAGATCCACATCCTGCGGGGGATCGCGCGGGCGGTGACCCAGACCGCGGCCCGGGCGGCCCCGAAGGCGGAGGACCGCGGCTGATGCGCGTGCGGTCGGGCGGTCAGGGGTCGCAGGGGTTGGGTTTTTGGGGGTAGCAGGCGCTGCCGTACGGCAAGCCGTTGATCTTGGGGAAGCGCTGATCCCATTCCGCCACCGTCAGTGCCCGGTTCACACGGTCGCACAGGGCACGAACCAGCGTAGCGGCCTGAGTGGTTCCAACCTTTTGCCCCTCGGCCGCCTGGGCAGGATCGATGAAGCGCAGCGCTGCTCGATGATCCATGGCGGCCAGGGTTTGCCAAAGGCGGTTGTAGATTTTGGGCTGAACGGCGTCGTTCACGTCAAATGGGGCCCAGCGGTACGCTTGAATGGCAAACAAGGCATTGACCGCCTTGTCGGGGGAGTTGCTCTGAATCAGGTGGGCGATGGCTTCTCTGTCGATGTACCACCGAAGTTGTTCTGTGTCTCGTTTCGCCTTACCGGTGCGCAATACCAGGTCGGCGTGCTTTTCTGCTTGGCTCCTGACCGAGCTAATCATGGTTGCCAGCGCCTTTTGTTGCTGCTCAATACTGGCTTGTTTGGCAGTTAATTGTGATTTCTTCTCTTCAATATTGGCGCTGAGGCTCGCATCCATGCGGTGGAGGGACGAAAGTTCGATCCGCAGTTCAGCCGTCTGGGCTTGAACCTTCTGTTCAACTTTGTGCAGTTGGATGACTGCTGATTGAATGGCTTGTCGGCGTTGCGTCAGTATGCGATTGGCGTTGTTCAGAAATTGAGTCTCGTTTTCCAGGCTTGCCCGCGCATCCAATAGTTCTGCCAACTCTTTCGCGAGCTCTTGGATTCGACTGCTGAGTCTCCATGATTCATTGGTGAACTTGATGTTGTTCGTTAGAGGTGGTTTGGATTCCGGGGGGGCTGTTGGCTTTTGAGCGGAGGTGGAGGGGCGGGGTGGTCCGCTGAAACTCATTCCGGCTGCGGAATCGTCTTGATCTTGACAGCGTCGAATCTCCTGAAATATGGCTTCAGGCCTCTGATGTTCTCCTGATAGTTCTGTCAGAAGATTTTTGAGGTCATTTTCTCCAATTGAAATTTTTTGTTCCAGGCGATCAAATTTTTCGGTTTGATCCTCGAAATAATCTTTCAGATTATTTGTGTAATCTTCTGTGTGGGTGATTGCATTCCTCATTTCTCGTTTGAGTTGAATGCTCAACCTGACCAGATCCATTAGATTGGCCACGGTCTGTCGCTCAGCCTGTGCCGTTCGGATCGACGATTCCAAGGCCTTGAGCGTCGTCTCGTGTTTCTCGACCGAGGCCTTGAGCGCGGTGTGCCGTGCTCGCAGCTCCAACAATTCCGGGGTGATGCGCGCCAGTTCCGCGGCCTCCTTCTTTTTGGCCTGGGTCAGTTCGTTTAACTGATCCGTCAACGTCTTGATCTTTTCTTGGCGCTCGTCGACCACCTGCTGGCGCGCCTGCGCCAGTTCCGCCTGGCTGTACGCCAGGTAGCCCAGCCCGCCCACCACGGCGGCGAGGCCTGCGGCGGCGAGGGCGTGGCGGGTGGTCTGGGCGCGGCGGCTGCGCTGCAGGTAGGTGGTGGCGAGGGCGAAGTCGTCGGCGTTGCCCGACCGGGCGGCCCACGCGGCGTTGGGGCGCTGGGTGGCCTGCCACTTCAGCCCGAGGCCGAGCTCCGGGGCGCGCCAGAGGCTGGCTTCGCCGGCCTGGTGCTGGCGGGCGCTGTTCAGCAGGCGGCGGTAGATCTCGGTGGCGCGCGCCTCCTCGCGGATCCACTCGCCCAGCCGGGGCCACAGGCGCATCAGGCTTTCGTGGGTGAGGTCGATGACGGTGTCCGGCCCCAGCGGCTTGCCCGCCGGCGGTTGCAGGAAGCCGCGTTCGGGCTGGCGGAACCCCTCGATGACCTCAGCCAGTCGCGTTGCCGGCGCTTCGCAGACCGCGGCGAGGGCGGCCAGGGCGGTGGGGCGGCGGGTCAGCAGGCCGCGGTCGCTGGTCTCGGTCAGCGCCTTCCACAGCCGCTCGGCCAGCCTGCGGGCCTCGGGCGTGGCGAGCTCCCGCCAGGCCTCCTCGGCGTGGCGCGACAGGGCCTCGCGGGTGGTGCCGATGGCCTCGTAGTGCCGGAAGTCCAGCGGCTCGCCGTCGGCCCGGTCGCGCTCCCAGGCCTGCCAGGTGCGCATCAGCGCGTGCTGCAGCACGGGCAGGCGGTCCAGGTCGTCGCCGACCTCGTTGAGCAGGCGCACCAGCAGGCGCGGTGCGAGCTGGGCCCCGCGCACGGCGGCCGGGCCGGCGATGGCCTGGCGCATCGCGTCGCGCGACATGCGGGGGATGAGGTACTGGCCGGCGTTGATGACCTCGGCCAGGCCGTCGAAGGCCATGCACTCGCCGATGAACTCGGCGCGCATCGTCAGGACCAGGTAGATCGGCGCGTCGGGGTGGCGCGCGGCCTCGATCAGCAGGCGCACGAAGGCGGCCGCGTCGCTGCGCCCGCTGCGCTGCAGCGCCACGCGCCGGTAGCGGAACAGCTCCTCGAACTGGTCGATCACCAGCAGCAGCCGCGTGCCCGCGGGCAGCTGGGCCTGCCGCACCGTCTCGGCCAGGCCCAGGCTGCTGTCGCGCAGGCCGGCTTCGAGCAGCGCGTAGCGCGCCGGCTGGGCCGGGTCGTCGGGGCGCAGCAGGCCGGGCTGGTCGAGCGCGGTGGCGAGCTGGCCGATGGGGTCGTCGCCGGGGCGGAAGATCGCCACGCGCCAGGCGTCGCCCGCGCCGGACATCAGCCCGGCGTGCAGCGAGGGGATCAGCCCGCAGCGCACCAGCGAGCTCTTGCCGCTGCCCGAGGCGCCCACGACGGCGAGGAAGCGGGTGCTGCGCAGCCGCCGGCGCAGGTCGTCGGTCTCGGTCTCGCGGCCGAAGAACAGCTCGCTGTCGCCGGGCTCGAAGCTGCGCAGGCCGGGGTAGGGGTTGCGGGTCATGGCTGGGCCTGCAGGCTGTCGGTGAAGGGGCGCAGCAGCTCCGGCGCGTAGCCCTGGGGCATGCGCAGCATGCGCGCCTCGCGGGTGAGCAGCAGCTGCTTGGCCTGGCTGCCTGGGGGGGCGATGCAGATCGCGCTGGCGCGCAGGGCGCTGCTGCGGCCCAGCGCGGGCAGGCGGCGCAGCTGGGCGAGCTGCTCCTGCAGCCACAGCGCGCTGCCCTCGCCGTAGTAGACGAGCAGGCCGTCGCAGTCGCGCAGCTCGTTCTCGTGGGCGCGGCGCAGGTCGGCCTCGTCGCCCTCGAACAGTGGCAGGCTGACCTCGAAGCCCTGGTCGAAGAGGTCGGCGCGCATCGCCAGCACGGCGTCCAGGTCGGCCAGGCTGCAGATCAGGTAGATGCGCGCGCCGGGCGGCTGCAGGGCCGGTGCACCGGCGGCTTCGCTGGGTTGGGCCGCGGCGGCCCGGGCGCGCTCGGCGGCCAGGCGCTCGGCACCGGCCTGCAGGCGCTTGAGCGCCAGCGCGGTGAGTTCATCGGCGTCGGTTTCCAGCAGGTCCGAACCGGTGCTGGGCGAGGGGTCGTCGCGCAGCGCGGCGACCAGCGCGGTCTGCCGGGCGTCGCTGCGCGGGGTGTCGGGCGCCAGCCAGACCAGGCGATCGAGTCCGCCGCCACGCGCGCGTTCGCCCGCGGCGTCGGCCTGCAGCTGCGGCAGCGAGTGGGTGCCGCCCTCGGGCACGATGCCGTAGGCGGCGCCGATGAGGTGGATCGAGACGGTGCAGCGCGCGAGCTGCGCGCGCACGGCCGTCGCGCACTCGGCCTCGATCAGCGGCAGCTCGGCGTCGGGGTAGACCGTCCAGCCCTGGCGTTGCAGCTCGCGGCGCAGGGCGTCGCGCTGCGGCGCCATGTCGCTGGGCGTGGTGGCCAGGTAGGCGGCGCCTCGGTCCTCCGCGGGCGGGGCGCTGGCGTTCTCCAGCAGCGTGAGGGTGTCGGCCACGTCGTAGGCCAGGTCGTTCATGCGCAGCCAGAACTCGCGCTCGGCCTCCGGGCCGTACAGGCGGTTGAACTCCAGCGGCCGGGCGCCGGGCCCGCTCTGGCGGTAGAACTCGTAGCCCAACAGGCTCTGGGCCGGCGCGGGCAGGCGCTGCAGGTCCACGGGCGTCTTCACGACCTTGAAGACGCGGGCCTTGTTGCCCAGCACCGCCCCGCCGGTCTGGCCCGCGGCCTGCCAGAAGCCGGTCAGCTCGCGCTGGCACCAGTCGGACTGCACGTAGCGCGGCGTGACCACCGACACCAGCACCGCCGCCTCGCGGTAGCGCGCGTCCAGCTCGTCGGCGAAGACGTCGTTGCCCTGCAGCTTGGGGTCGCGCCAGATGCGCGGCGGCCGGCCCCAGACCTCGCCCAGGCGCAGGCTCAAGGCGCGCTCGAACTCGGAGATCCAGCCCTCCTGGCTGGGCGATGCCGACTGGTTGTCCAGGTGGGCGTAGCTGATGAAAACGTCGGTCGAAAAGGCCACCGATGCACTCCCTCTGTGGTCGGGCCGCCGCGGCAATGGGGTCCGTGATTTTTGTATTTTGCGGCGCTCCGGGCACAGGCCGGCAGGTTCGCGCGTGGGCGCCTACACTGTGTGACAACGTTCTCGTTGCCGGCCCCGCGCCGCACTGCACCGCACCGCACCGCTTCGACCATGTTCACCCACCTTCGCGAAGACATCGCCTGCATCCTGGAGCGCGACCCCGCGGCGCGCTCGCGCTTCGAGGTGCTGACCTGCTACCCCGGTCTGCACGCGCTGCTGCTGCACCGCCTGGCGCACGCCTGCTGGGGACGCGGCTGGCGCTGGCTGGGGCGCTTCATCTCGCACATCGGGCGCTGGCTGACGGGCATCGAGATCCACCCGGGCGCGACCTTCGGGCGCCGCGTGTTCATCGACCACGGCATGGGCATCGTGATCGGCGAGATGGCCGAGGTGGGCGACGACTGCACCATCTACCAGGGCGTGACGCTGGGCGGCACTTCGCTGGTCAAGGGCGCCAAGCGGCACCCGACGCTGGAGGCCGGCGTGATCGTGGGCGCCAACGCCTGCGTGCTGGGCGGCTTCACGGTGGGCGCCGGGGCGCGGGTGGGTTCGGGCGCGGTGGTGACCAAGCCGGTGCCGCCGGGGGCGACCGCGGTGGGCAACCCGGCGCGCATCATCGCGGCCGAAGACGACGCCAAGCGCGAGAGCGCGGCCGCGCGCATGGGCTTCTCGGCCTACGGCGTGACGCAGGGCGACGACCCGGTGGCGCAGGCGATGAAGGGGCTGATCGACAGCGCCGCCGGCCACGAGCACCAGATCGCGATGCTCTGGCAGGCCATCGAGAAGCTCTCGCACCAGGCGCGTGAGCTGCCGGCGCAGGACTGCGTGCCCTGCGACGCACACACCACCGAGCGGTTCGACGCTGAGCGGCTCACCCGGCTGGTGAAGTGAACACCGCCCCGGCTGCGGGGCGGTTGGGCGCCTCAGCGGCGGATCAGCCCCGTGAGGGGCGCTGCGCCGTCTTGGGCCGGAAGGCCTGGATGACCGCGTCGCGCGTCTCGAGGTAGGGCCCGCCGATCAGGTCGATGCAGTAGGGCACCGCGGCGAAGATGCCGGGCGCCGGCGGCGTGGCCTGGGGCAGGCCCTCGAGCGTTTCGGCGATCGACTTGGGCTGGCCCGGCAGGTTGATGATCAGGCTGTCGCCGCGGATCACCGCCACCTGGCGGCTCAGGATCGCGGTGGGCACGAAGCGCAGGCTGATCTGGCGCATCTGTTCGCCAAAGCCCGGCATCTCCTTGTCGGCCACCGCCAGCGTCGCCTCGGGGGTGACGTCGCGCCGGGCCGGGCCGGTGCCGCCGGTGGTCAGCACCAGCGGGCAGCGCTCCACGTCCACCAGCTCGCGCAGCGCGGCGCTGATGCCGGCCTGCTCGTCCGGGATCAGGCGGGTGACGAACTCGATCGGGTTCCACAGCGCGCGCTCGAGCCACTCGCGCAGCGCGGGCAGGCCCTTGTCCTCGTAGACGCCGCTGCTGGCGCGGTCGCTCACCGACACCAGGCCGATGCGGATCGGCTCGGGCGGGGGCAGGGCGGTCGGGGTGGCGGTGGAGGTCGGGTCAGTCATCGGCGTCGTCTCCGGCGTCCTCGTCATCGGCCGCGGCGGCCGCGCTGGGGCCGGCCAGGCCGGCCTTGACGATCTGGAAGAGCTCGCGCCAGGCGCGGCTCTTGCGCGGCTCGCTGCCGGCCGCGGCGGCTTCGGCCTCGGCGCGGTCCTTGCGGGCCGAGCGGATCAGGCTGCGCAGCGCCTGGGCGTCGGTCTCGGGGTGCTCGCGCAGCCAGACGGTCAGCGCGTTGTCGTCGCTGACCAGGCGTTCGCGCCAGCGTTCGGCCTCGTGCAGCGCCAGCGTCTCCTTGGCCGAGGGCAGGCGGAAGGCGGCGACGGCCTCGCGCAGCGGCTCGGGGTCGACGTGGCGCATCAGCTTGCCGATGTACTGCAGGTGGCGGCGGCGGCCTTCGTGCGAGCGCACGCGGCGCAGCTCGTCGATCGCGTCGCGCAGCGACTCGGGCATGTCCAGCTTGGCCAGGCGGGTCGCGGGCAGCTCCATCAGGGCCTCGCCGAGCTCCTGCAGGTCGTGCGAGGCCTGCTTGCGCCGGGTCTTGCTCGGTTTGCCGGGGGCCAGGTAGGGCTCGACCTCGTCGGGCAGGTCGTCGCTGGGGTCGAGGGCGCCGGGGGCGTCAGGGGGGAAGGGTGGGCGAGATCTCATCGGGCGCGACCGCCGCCGCACGGGGAAGTCCGTGGCCGGTCGGTCGAAAATGCGGCGGCTATCATACGAGCGAGCCCGGGTTGACCCCCGCCAGAGCGCACGTTTCATCCGCCTGTCTTCCTGTAGCCCTCCTCTGACGCCCTCCATGACCACTTCCGATTCGCCCGCTTCGCGCGGATTCGCCTACAGCCGCGCGCAGTTCGCCGAGCTGGTCGAGGACGTGCTGCAGCAGGCCCGCCAGCTGGGCGCCAGCGACGCGGGCGTCGAGGTGTCCGAAGGCAGCGGCCTGTCCGTGTCGGTGCGCAAGGGCGCCATCGAGAACGTCGAGCGCAACCGCGACAAGTCCATCGGCGTGAGCGTCTACCTTGGCCAGCGCCGCGGCAACGCCAGCACCTCGGACTTCTCGCCCGCGGCGCTGCGCCAGACGGTGCAGGCGGCCTACGACATCGCCCGCTTCACCGCCGAGGACAGCGCCGCCGGCCTGCCCGAGCCCGCCGACCTGGCGCTGGGCGCGGTGTCCGGCCTGGACCTGGACCTGTTCCACCCCTGGGACATCGACGCCGAGGGCGCCGCCGAGATCGCGCTGCGCTGCGAGGCCGCGGCGCTGGGCACCGACCGGCGCATCACCAACTCCGAGGGCGCGGGCGTGTCGGCCCAGCAGTCGCACTTCTACTCCGGCAACAGCCGGGGCTTTCGCGGCGGCTACGCCAGCTCGCGGCACTCGCTGTCGGTCTCGCCGATCGCCGGGCGCGGGCGCGACATGCAGCGCGACTCCTGGTACAGCTCGATGCGCGACGCCCGCGAGCTGGCCAACCCCGAGGCCGTGGGCCGCTACGCCGCCGAGCGTGCGCTGTCGCGCCTGAAGCCGCGTCGCCTGCCCACCGGTGCGCTGCCGGTGCTGTTCGAGTCCACCGTCGCTTCGGGCCTCCTGGGCTCCTACGTCGGCGCCACCAGCGGCGGCTCGCTCTACCGCAAGGCCAGCTTCCTGCTCGACTGCCTGGGCACGCCGGTCTTCGCCGACCACATCGACGTGCGCGAGGACCCGCACATCGCCAAGGGCAAGGCCAGCGCCCCCTTTGACGACGAGGGCGTGCGCACCCGCGCCCGCACGGTGGTCGAGGCCGGCGTGACGCAGGGCTACTTCCTCTCCAGCTACTCCGCACGCAAGCTGGGCCTGCGCACCACGGGCCACGCCGGGGGCTCGCAGAACCTCACGCTGACCAGCCGCCTGACGCAGCCCGGTGACGACCTGCCGGCGATGCTCAAGAAGCTGCACCGCGGCCTCTTCGTGGTCGAGCTGATGGGCCAGGGCGTCAACGGCGTGACCGGCGACTACTCGCGCGGCGCGGCGGGCTTCTGGGTCGAGAACGGCGAGATCGCCTACCCCGTCGACGAGGTGACCATCGCCGGCAACCTGCGCGAGATGCTGCGCCAGATCGTCGCGGTGGGCGCCGACACCTACACCGCCGGCAGCAAGACCATCGGCTCGGTGCTGCTTGAAAAGATGATGGTCGCGGGCGAGTGAGCGCCCGGCCCTCGGGCGGGGCACTACGCAATCTTGCGCAGGGGTAAGCCCCGGCGGCGCGGCGCGCGGCACAGCTCCTAGAATGTTTCGGCTGTCGATTGGCCTTCAACGGCCGATCCTTCGAAACAGGAACACTGAGGAGTACAACGCATGGAACGTCGTTCGTTTGTTCGTCAGGCCGGTCTGGCCGGTGTGCTGGCCGCTGGTGCGGCCCCGGCGGTGGTGAATGCCCAGGCCAACATCCGCTGGCGTCTGGCGTCGAGCTTCCCGAAGTCGCTCGACACGATCTTCGGCGCCGCCGAAGTGTTCGCCAAGAAGGTCAGCGACATGACCGGGGGCAAATTCCAGATCTCGGTGCACGCCGCCGGTGAACTGATGCCCGCGCTGCAGGTCGACAACGGCGTGAGCGACGGCACCGTCCAGATGGCCCACACCGTGCCGTACTACTTCTTCGGCAAGGACCCGACCTTCGCGCTGGGTGCGGCCATTCCCTTTGGCATGAACAGCCGCCAGATGACGGCCTGGATGCTCGAAGGCAACGGCATGAAGCTGATGCGCGAGTTCTATCGCCAGTACAACTTCATCAACCTGCCGGGCGGCAACACCGGCACGCAGATGGCTGGCTGGTACCGCAAGCCGATCCAGTCCGCCGCGGACATGAAGGGCCTGAAGTTCCGCGTCGGCGGTTTCGCCGGCCGTGTGGTCGAGCGCATGGGTGGCGTGCCTCAGAACATCCCCGGTGGCGAGATCTACCAGGCGCTGGAAAAGGGCACCATCGACGCGGCCGAGTGGATCGGTCCCTACGACGACCAGAAGCTGGGCTTCAACAAGGTGGCGCCGAACTACGGCTACCCGGCCTGGTGGGAAGGCGGCCCTGAGGTCGACTTCTTCATCAACAGCAAGGCCTATGACGGCCTGAGCGCCGAATACAAGGCCATCCTGGAAGCCGCGTCGCTGTACACCCACACCGACATGCAGGCCAAGTACGACGCCAAGAACCCGGCGGCGCTGCGCCAGCTGGTGGCCAGCGGCACCAAGCTGTTCCGCCTGCCCAAGGACGTGATGGACCTGGCCTTCAAGGAGTCCATGGCGCTGTACAGCGAGCTGTCGGCCAGCAACCCGAACTGGAAGAAGGTCTATGAGGACTTCGCCAAGTTCCGCCGCGATCAGGTCAGCTGGTTCTCGATCGCTGAAGACAGCTACGACAACTTCATGATCGCGCAGGCCCAGGCCGGCAAGCTCTGATCGGCACGGTCGACGCCCGCGTCGGCCCCCGCACGCTCTTCCGAACCCCGCAGTGCGCCCGCGCACCGCGGGGTTTTTGTTTGTGCCTTCGTAGAATCTGCCGCGATGACCTCCCGTGCCGCCGACCTCGCGGGCTCCGCGCCGCCGCTTCCGAGCCCCCCGGCACAGGCGCCGCGGCGCTGGACGGGCCTGGCCCTCGCGCTGGCCGGCTCGATCGCCTTCTCGGGCAAGGCCATCATCGTCAAGCTGGCCTACCGCCACGGCGTCGACGCGGTGACGCTGATCATGCTGCGCATGCTGCTGGCGCTGCCGCTCTTCCTCGGTCTGGCCTGGTGGGCCGGCCGGGGCAAGCCGCCCCTGCTGCGGCGCGACTGGCTGGCGCTGGCCGGGCTGGGGTTCTGCGGCTACTACCTGGCCAGCTTTCTGGACTTTGCCGGGCTGGCCTACATCAGCGCCAGCCTGGAGCGGCTGATCCTCTACCTCAACCCCAGCCTCGTGCTGCTGCTGGGCGCGCTGCTGTACGGCCAGCGGGTCAGCCGCCAGCAGGTGATCGCGCTGGCGGTGGGCTACAGCGGCGTAGCGCTGGCTTTCGGCCACGAGCTGAGTCTGGCGGGCGACCACGTGGCGCTGGGCGCCGGCCTGGTGTTCGGCTCGGCGCTGAGCTATGCGATCTACCTGATCCAATGCGGCGAGGAGATCAAGCGCATCGGTTCGCTGCGGCTGACCGGCTGGGCCACCAGCATCGCCTGCGGCCTGTGCATCGCCCAGTTCGTCGCGCTGCGCCCGCTGGCCAGCCTGGGCGAGGTGGCGCCGGCGGTCTGGTGGCTCTCGGCGCTCAACGCCACGGCCTGCACCTTCGCGCCGGTGATCCTGGTGATGATGGCCATCGAGCGGCTGGGGGCGGGCGTCACCGCGCAGACCGGGCTGGTCGGGCCGATCAGCACGATCGCGATGGGCGTGCTGATCCTGGGCGAGCCTTTCACGCCCTGGATGATGGCCGGCACCGTGCTGGTGCTGGCGGGCGTCGGCCTGCTCGCCACCCGGCGGTGATGGCCCACCCCCGTTGCGGCTGACGCCGCTCCCCCTCAAGGGGGCGCCACCAGGGGCCCAGCGGAGCCGGTTCCCCGGTGGCTACTGGATGAAGACCAATTTCTGATTGGAGTGATGCGATGGACTTGGGATT
>Ga0228698_1001094_pt1 | contig 14452 bp, 15 predicted proteins | sample McNCre117_Aug_MG_FD_178015 | JGI IMG/M metagenome (GOLD analysis project Ga0228698, IMG submission 178015) | Freshwater microbial communities from McNutts Creek, Athens, Georgia, United States - 1-17_Aug_MG | ecosystem: Environmental > Aquatic > Freshwater > Creek | place: USA: Georgia...
TCTAATTCATTGATCAAATCAACTTCAATACCTGCGTGATCTCCTGGAGGATGAACAGCCCATGCTGCTGGATTTTCAGCATTACCAGAGTATCCAATCAAATGACCAGCACTATATTGTGACGCATTGGCTTGTGCAACACGGGCTACAATATTTACACCCCAAACAGAGCGTGCTGTCTGTGTCGAGGTTAATGCTGCACCAGAGTTGGCTAAAAAACTAGCTCCAGTCAAACATTGTGTTGAAGTGCTTCCTGCGTTTTTAGCATAATCAGTGGTTGTGATACCAGTGATGGCACCTGGGGAATTCATTTCCGCAGAACCCACTCCCATTATAAAATTTGCCCCCGACGTATAGTAAGGATTAAACGGAGTAAAAGGAAGAGTTCCTGTGTAAGAAACTAATGACCCATTATTTGTATACACATTAACAGAAGCACCTTGGTTTGTATTACTTGTCAAAGAAGTAATGGCTGCACCAGAAGTACCATTAGTTACTTGGAACATACTGGTAGGTGCTGTTAAACCAGACCCAACACCAATATACCCAGAGGTATCTATGTTCATTCTAGTAGTACCGCCTACCAAGAACACCATTGGTTTTGTAGTAGCACTACCACGAGCACCAGACTGCAAGGACACATAACTACCATCAGACTGGAACAAACCATATACACTGTTTGTAGCAGCACTATCACTTTCCACTTGGAAGCCAGATGTACTGGAACTTCCTTTAGGAATAGCTGTTACAAGGGTTTGATTGTTACTTGTAGTAGTTTGGAAAATTGTTCTATTTGCTACAGTGGCATTAGAAAAATCACCAAGAATACGTTTTGCTGATCCTGTTAACGACAAATCTCCAGGTGTGGTAACAGATGTTGGATAGACATCTCCCAATGCTAATGTTAAACTACCAGTAGTAGTAATAGGTCCACCAGACACAGTGATACCAGCACCAGATGTTCCAGCAGTGTTACCCGCAGCATTAACTGATGTGACTGTTCCACCTCCAGCAGGTGTAGCCCAAGTTGGTGCACCTGTTGCTACTGTAAGCACTTGTCCAGATGTACCTACAGGAAGTTTACTTAATGTATTGGTTGCACTAGCGTATAAAATATCACCAACAGCATAAGTAGATTGAGATGTTCCACCATTAGTGGCCCCAACAACACCGGTTACATTTGCTGCTGTGCCTGTAGTGTTTTGGTTTAATGTTGGAATATCAGCTGCCACTAATGCTCTAAAAGTTGGAACTCCAGAAGCACCATTAGGACCAGCCAACACAGTGTTTGCAGTTTGACTTGCAAAGTTAGAAGCAGCTACTGCCAATGTACCGGTAATACCAATAGTTCCTGTGGTGGTGATTGTTCCACCAGAAAGAGAAAGACCACTTACAGGAGTTGTACTAGCTACAACTGATGTAACCGTACCAGTACCAGATACTGTTGTCCAGGAAGTATCAGTGCCGTTGGTTGTTAACACCTTGCCACTATTGGTTGCCTGGCTTGGTAAAATGGTATTCAGCAACGCATTGTTGCTTGCTACATTAACCCCAGTACCACCATTGGCTAAAGGCAGAATACCTGTAACACCAGTAGTTAATGGAAGCCCTGTTGCATTTGTTAACACAGCACTAGAGGGAGTACCAAGGTTTGGTGTGACCAATGTTGGACTGGTATCCATAACAAACTTACTACCAGTACCAGTTTGGGAAGCAACAGAAGTAGCATTTCCTACTGAAGTAATGGGACCAGTAAGATTGGCATTGGTTGTAACCGTCGCAGCATTTCCACCATTAGCTGGACGAGAGTTGGTCAAACGAGTGTCTGTGCCATACACCACTTCGGTAGAAGAAGCATCTCCTGTTGCTGGAATGTTTTTAGCTGCTGCTGTACCTAATGTTGGCAAACTGGTTAGGTTTGCATAGGGAATGGCAATATTAGCCGTACCATCAAAAGATACACCAGCAATAGTACGAGCTGTTTGTAATGCTGTAGCAGTGCCGGCATTACCTGTGATAGTTGTTTGATCTCCTGTGTTTGTACCAGAAAGGTTTGATCCAGTGACACTACCTGTAGCTGCAACTGATGTTGGAGTAATTGCACCCAAACTAAGGGTGATTGCTGGAGTTGTTGTGGCGGTAGCCACCGTACCACTAACACCATTTGCTGAAGTGACTGAAACAGAAGTAACAGTACCTGTTCCTGAAACTGTAGCCCAAGAAGTGTTTGTTCCATTAGTGGTAAGAACCTTACCGCTATTTGCTGTTTGTGATGGCAACAGGTTGTTTAAAGCAGCATTGGCAGTAGTAGCTGCCGTACCACCATTTGCAATTGCCACCGTGCCTGTTACGTTAGCAGCAGTTCCCGTGGTATTTTGATTGAGTGTTGGAACATCTGCTGCAACAAGTGCACGAAATGTGGGAGCACCCGAAACACCATCAGGAGAAGCATAAACTTTGTTTGCTGTTTGAGAAGCAAGCAAAGGAGAGTATTGTGTGTTTGTTGCATTATCACCAGTATTTGTACCAGTGATTGCATCTAGTTTAGTTTTATCCGCAGCAGACATACTACCAGCAGCTGCGCCTGTAGCAGCAGAAATACTGATAACTGGTGTGCTACCTCCAGAGGATACAATGGGAGCAGTGCCAGATACTCCTGTGACACTAGTTACCCAACTATGTGTAGTACCATCTGTACCCAACACTTTTCCAGCTTGTCCTACTTGTGTTGGAAATAGTTGATTTAGCAAATCAGCATTAGAGACGGCTACTTTACCAGTACCCCCATTACTTTGTGGAACAGCTTCACCTGTTTTATAGGAAACCGTAAGAGTACCGTTTGCTGTGAGAGGGCTTCCAGATACTTGAAATCCAGTTGGAACAGCAAGACCAACTGAAGAAATACCCCCACCGCCACCAGAAATGGCAATATCACCCGTGCCCAAAACAGACACACCATTGATGGTTTTAATGTTTGTACCAGAAACTAAAGTGGCTTGTTTTGTGTTAACTAAAGATACCGAAGCATAATCAGTGTCTGCAATAGCTTGTGCAAAACCAGTACCATTCCCTTTAACCATACCATTGATGGTTGTGCCTAATGTAATATTAGGGGTAGTGGTTGCTGTTGCAACTACACCAGTGATACCATTAGCATTGGTAAAAGACACTTGAGAAACACCACCAGTGCCTGTGGGAGTAGTCCATTGTGGAGACAACCCAACCCCCATAGAAGTGAGCACTTTACCAGCAGTACCCGCACTAGCACCAAGAGACGTTAAAACATCAGCTCCAGTTAAAGTAACGTTTCCAAAAAGAGGGGTGGAGGTACCTTCCATTTTAACAGAGGACACACCACCAAGAGAACCCCCATACACAACAGCATTGACGTCATTAAGCCATGCCGATGTAATAACGGACCCAGGTGAAAAAATAGTTGAATTGCTCATTAATAGCGTCCTACAGTGGCACAATCAGCAAAAGCTATATCAGCTCTTGATTGTATTGAAGTGATGGTACAAAAACGTGGTATAGTGTCAGATGTTGGAAAGGGTACACCAGCCCTCATACAACCAGCTACAGCATAACTAGCCATACCGGAACTACCCTCTGTGGTACAAGAACGTATAAAATGTTCTTCTGCTGGAAAAGGGCGTGCCCATTCAACAGCAATTTTTTCTTTTGATACACGTAAAAAATCAGAGGGATGGCGTTGTTCAAAATCATCTGAACAAACCATCAACCCATCCCAACGTTTTTGTAACTCAGATGCTTTAAAACGTCGCCCACAGCTGTCACACAGGGCGTTCCAGTTGCCTAAAATTAAACTGTTTTGTGTCATTAGTAAACTCCTACTGTATCCCCTGCTGGCGGTGTAGTGGCAAAAGGAATGGCCGTTATTTTGATATCTGACATTGGTAAATCCTTAATTAATCCAACGGTGTAATGAGTCTCTAAAATTCACCACGATCACTGGACTTACATATTAGTTACGTTCGTACTCGGATAACTTCTAGTAGTTCCGGGCCAAATAATTCTAACGGCCCCGTTATAGGAATCACCTGTAAATGGGGAAACGGTGTAATTTGCACCATCTCCTTTACCATAAGGTCCTGTACTACCTGTACCCATAAGACCAATGCCTGTATTACCACCATCAGCCCCGTTAGCGGAATAACCACCAACAGATCCACCTAACACAGTCGATACTGTTCCATATGTTCCAGCGCCCCCAGAAGATTTTTGTGTAGCTGTACCAGTCGGCACTCCACCGGCTCCACCGGCCCCGTTAACCGCACCACCACCCCCGGTAGCTATTATACCTATGAATGTTGTGTTTCCCCCAGGGTCTGCAGAAGTACCATTCCACACACCTGCGGCTCCAACAACAACGGTATAACTATTCCCAGGAATCACTGTGTAGTTATTTTGATAAGCTAAACCACCACCGCCACCACCCCAGTTATTATTAGTATTTACTCTAAATTCTCCACCACCACCGCCAATTAATACAGTGCTAATAGAAGTTACTCCGGCCGGTGCTGTCCAAGAATATGTACCGGGCGTTATATATTCAATCTGACCCGTAACCACTGCTGTGGTATTGACTGCAACAGTTTGTGCAGCAGCCTGAGCAGCCCCCGCAGCAGATACAGCTACAAAGTAATAAGTGTAGTTTGTGCTTGCTGTAAGCCCAGTGATGTTCACCACAGCAGGTGTCGCGGCAGTCATCACGAATGGCGTACCTGTCGATATTAAAGTGGTTACAGATGGGGCACCAGATGCCGCCAACTGGATAATGTAATAACCTGTGGAGGTTATATCCACAGTCTGAGTTATAGATACAGTAGTAGACCCTGGACCAGTAGATATGGATGGTCCAGCAGTGGTTATGGGAGCTACTCCACCACTGGCAGGATAGGTTCGAGTGAGTGCTAGTGATAGAGAAGATAGTTGCATATTAGTAAAGAGCCAGAATGTTGGTTGCAGTGGTACCAGTGGCTAGCACTTTGGTAACTTGAATTGGGAGAATGCTACCAGCAGCAGCATTATAAAAAATAACAGACGAGGGATTTTCACCACCCGCCATCAGCACGGCTACGTTACCTGCACCACCAATATACAAACTGCGCGTGCATGGGAGGAGAGTAGAGTCGGACGTTGTGACTACAAAAGCTTCGTGAGCAGGAGCAGTAGCATTTGCTGTACGATAAGCACCGTTCATTGGAATTCCTTAATGAAAAAAAAGGGAGGACTAGCCTCCCCCGGTTAACGGACGTACACTACTTTGATGTACCAAGGACCACCCGTTGTTGAGGCAACCCCAGTTTCAGCGTAAATAGCGTTAATTTTAATATCACCATTCAATGGCATTGGTTGCAAATTAGGCAAACCAGGCATTTGAACAAGTTGAGTTGTCGTACCGCTACCCTTAACATCCAAGGCAGTAGCAGTATTCATTGTACCGCTGTTGTTTGCCATAGAGAGAGTGACAGTTGCTGTCGTAGCAGCATCAGATGCAGTGTTACCAAGTTTTGTAAACTCAATAATAGAAGCATCAGCAGGGAGTACACATTTCAACGTAGAGGTGGTGTCCGTGCGTGCAACAGCAAACACTTTAGTGACAACATCTTTAGACGTAGGAATGAGTGGCGTAGGACCAGTAGAACTGATCGGTGTAATGTCAATGGCTTGAAGACCCATATAATTCCTTTATAAAAGGAGCTTCCGTATTCGATGTACGGAACCCCCTTTTTAGTTAATTAGGCGCCAGCAGAGCCGTAAAGCCCTCTCGGATCGGTCCAACCGAAGCTGTAACGAGCCGTAGCTTTGAACTTAGCGTTCTCCGTATCCCAATCGTTATCCATATCAAACTGATCGCCACGACGCTCAAAATATTTCATACCATGAGGAACGTTGGTGCGAACAAACCAAGCATCCGTATCAGTCAAGAAATGGTTAACCGTAACCTTGGGAATAGCACCCATAGACTTCAACGCATTTACGTCGTTGTTGTCCGTACCAGGACGACCATCCGTACCCAAAATACGCTTTGCTTCATAAATCAGCTGACGTGGGATGATGAGTTGTTCAGGACGAACAGCAATCAGCAAACCAGCATCATTAGTGAAACCAGCAATATCAATGGCAGCTTGTTCCAAAGCAGCTTCTGACAAGTCAGATGCAGTTGCAATTTGGTTAGACCACGTACCACCCTTGATGTTAGCATGGCTGGAGCTAATCAAAGCAGAACCATCACCACCAACATAAGAAGAGTTGAATGCACGGTTGTAAACGTTAGCACCAATAACTTCCTTGGTTTGACGCATAGAGAAAGCCAAGCCTTCTGCTTTACGTTGACCAACGACGTCATACTGGTCGTCTTCCATCATTTCACGAGTGATGATGAAACCGAGAGCATACACAGCGTGTTGGAAGCGAGTAATGAAAGCCTGACGTTCGCTATCATAGGAGATAGGACTACCTTCAGATTTCAATACTGCAAGACCAAACGAAGACACACCAACATCTTCTTCAAACGCCTTGCTAGACGTATATTTGTCAAAGAGTTGATCGTATTCCGTTGCATACTCTGCATACGCCTTACCATACCAGGCGTTAACACCAGGCCATAGGGCCTTGGCAAATGAACCACTGTTAATAACAGACATGTTTTTATTCCTTTAAAAGATTAATAGCCAGTTGCGCCAGTACCAGTGCCATTGACAACTTGGTTGAGCTTAACATAATAGCTAAAATATACATCGCCAGGAATGTTATCCGGACGTGCTGGGAAACCCACAATCTTCAAAGGAAGCGTGGCCGTAGTAGCCAAGCCAGCACTGTCCAATTGCATACCAGAACTACCAGAGGTCGTAGAACCTGCTGTAGTCGTGAATTGTCCGTTTTGACCGACGTTAGCCGTAATAGTTGCTGCTGCAACAGACGTACCTGCATACTGTACTTCATACACCAGATTGGGATCATCTGCTACAAGCAGGTAACGATCCGTCGATGCACGACGATAGATGGGCGTATTGAGATCATTAACAGGAGGAGTGTTAACAGTATCGCCCACACCAGTGAACAAGATACCGACAACAATCCCAACTGCAACATCAGTAGCCGCAGATACACGAGTTACCGTAGGAACACCGGTGGCTGCACGAGCATCACCGAGAAGTTTAACGGCGTCACCCACCATAATGACCGAAGAGTCAGAGGCAGGAACAAAATAAAGATTAGCGGAGCCGTTATAAGGGGCTCCCGTAATTGATTTGACAGGACGAAAACCTGCCGCACGAGACACACTTGCCATTAGCAATTCTCCATAAAAATGTAGATTTTCCTAATGACACTCTTGGTTTAATCCCGAGTGATTTCGAGCTTACCATAAGTACCATCAAGAGCTTTTTCTTTGGTGGCACGTTCCATCTCATTAACCTGTCGTTGCTTACGCAATTGATCTTCCTCATACCATTCCTTGCGGATGCGTACAACAAAACCCTTTTGACCTTGGCCTAATGAGACTTGACTAACCGAGCCTTCCGGCGTTGCCGAATTAACTCGTTTATCGCCCACCCTCACAGAGTCTTTTTCAACTAGCTCATAGCCAGCATCCATAAACTCCTGCACTCGATCTCCCGAGTCATTGATAATTCTATACGTGTAGCTGGGGTCTTTACCTGCTACGGTGAGAACATTTCGTGTACCTACAGGAACACGCTGCGTACGGCCACTGGGCACTTTCGCAATAGCTTCTTTAACGTTACTCATACTTTAAGCTCCATTTTTAATACGCTTGAGTTCATCTTTGTATTGCTTTTCAGTCATTACACCTTGACGAACAAAACGTTGCATCACTCGACGCTCTTCATCGCTAAGAGATATGTCAGCATCACTTACACGACCTTTGTTTGAACTACCCTCTACAGCACCAGGTTTGTCCTTATTAGGATTCCTAAACTTGTGCGGGAATTCTTGTTTAACTTGTTTTTCAACCTCAGCCAATACAGCTTCAGGTTTCAATCCTTTGTATGCTAGCGAACGGCCTAGCGCATCTGCATAGGCTTTCATGGGTTCGTCATTAGAATACCATTTATTCTTGTCTACCCAGGAAGAAAATACAGGATCAATTTCAGCCTCTTTAGGCTGCTCAATTTGTTTCAATTGTGCTTGCTCTTCACGAACAAGGTCAATTTGATCATCGAGTTTGATTACCTTAGCAGCATCGCCATCTTCAAGAGCAGCAATTTTCTGTTCTTTGAGTGCAGCCAATGCTCGTGCATACTCAGTTTCACGGGTCTTTGCATGATGACCCTTCAAATCGTCTAGAGCACGTTTAAACTCTTTAATAGTACGATTTTGATCTTCAATTTTTTTGAAGAGTTCCCCACGATCAAGGAATTCTTTAGCAGGTCGCCACTGATCGGGATCGCCATCCCATTCATCTTGCGGAACCCAACCTTGTTCAAGTGCCTTTTCCTCGGCAGGAGTAAATTTTACTTCCGGTGCGGGAGTTTCTTGGGGTGTTTCTTGTTTAATTTCGTCAGCCATCTAGGGCTCCTTATTCTTGATGAAAGATACAGACAATATCTTCATCGTTAAGTGCAACAAACTCTTCGTCTGTAAAGGGATCGGTTACAATTTTACCCGCAAAGCGAGCATATGCAACATAATCCCCAATACTTAGGGGACAAACTGTGTGAAAATCGTTAAAAGCTGTTGAGCCAATGGCTACAACCTTGCCTTTATCTACACTAGCCTGAGCACGCTTACGGTCCTCATGCTCTGGAATGACAATACCAATGCTTTTTGCTTTAACATATGTGGCATCTGTCTCTTCCAATTTGTCAGCTTTGACAAGAATACGATGTAAAACTGGAACAATCATTCATCACCTCCTGGAACATCAAAATCTACTTCAAGCATGTCTTTGTAAGCTTTAATTGCGCCCACAAATTCACGATCTTGTAGAGGATCAAGGCCAGCAGAAGTACCTAAGACTTCATAAAGGTTTTGAATTCGAGCACTCAGCTCGTTGAAAACCACCTGTGTCACAGGATGTCGTTTCCAATCTGTAAAATCATTTTTAATCACTTAGTTTTAACCCCTTTAGGTTGTTGTTTAACTTGTTGTTTGTGCATTTGCTCGTTGTGTTGCATCTTTTGCTGATGTTCAGCATGTGTATGCATAAGCTTTTGTACAAAATCAGCGGTTTCTTGTGCTGAGAAAATCTTTTGTTTGTGATTGGCTTCTGCCATCTTGACATTTGCCATATCAGCAGCAGCTTGCATATTCAACGCATGTTCTTGAGCTTTCATTGCTAGCTGCACTTCTGCGCTATGTTGATCAAGGGCTTGTTTATGTTGCTGTGCTTGGGCTTGCATACCCATTTTCTGCTGTTCCATTTGACCCTTCATCTGCATTTCTAGCATTTTAGGATCGGGTGGAGGAGGAGGCATTTGACCCGTTTCTTGTACTGACTTGACTAGCAATTCAGGCCAATTGGGTTGTTCTTGTGCATCCAAAATACGTTGTACCACCTTAACAGGATCGAGGATACCTGTAGGTAGGAGTTCCATTAACCCCTGTGCTTTAAGCAATTTCTCTGTTTGAGAGACAGCAGTGGGGTCGGCATTAGGAACAATTTTGTGGGTAGACATGTCAAAGTCGTCAGGACCAACAGTCATACCTGTAATTTGTTCTTCTGTTTGAGGGTCAAGATAGAGATTATTAAGCCGTGCAATCTTGATAAATTCCTCTGTTAACGAACGATAGAGACGTTTGTAAACAGCAGTGAACACTTTCATACCCTGCTCAATTGTCGCCATGGTGGTAGTAGCCGGTGTATTCTGCCCAGGCATTTTACCAACAAAAATTTCAGCTACTGAGGCTAGTTCCTTACCAGAGGTAATGAGGCTTCCCATGAGTTGAAACAAGACATTTGAAGGTTCTTTTGTAGGAAGGGGTACGATTTGTTTCTTAAGGTCATCTCCAGTGGAGTTAACAGCTTTCCATTCACCAGGACGGAATGTTGTATCACCCATGCGAATACGCAAACCCTTACCCAAGAAGCCAGCTTGGAGTGTTGCAAGGTGCCCTGCATCCAACAGCTGATTAATGAGAGTGTTAACAGAATGATTGAGAGGTCCAAGTAGAACGCCGAATCCAATATCATAAAAGCCTCCATCCGGATTGGGAACAAACCCAAACTTTGTATAATACTGGATCGGGTCAATCTTTTGTATTTTTCCCTTAGCATTCATCTTAATTGATTGCTCATCGAAACGTGCTGTAACACGCAACACCTTTTTTGTTTCTTTGTGGAAAGTAACAATGTAGGGTTCTTTGTAGCCATCATCGTCCAAGTCAAGGAACGTATGCTGCTCAATGATGATGTAAGGGGTGGTGCTGTCTTGCAACGGCACCTTGTTATCAATGTTACCTAAGACTTGTGGTTGAGGTGCGTCACCAAGGTCAATATCCAGCCATAAACCACTTTGCATCCGCTCTTTAACTTTTCGAGGAGACATTTCAATAATTTCAGAAATGCGTTCAGCGTCTTTGAGAGAACGGGTCCAATAGTTAACCACCAGGTTTTTAGGCAAGACCACATGTGAGCAATTGCATTCATTTAAAGGGTCCCAGTAGGTTTTTTTAAACACAGTGCCTACAATAGGCAGCATGATAAGGAGTTTGTCCATCTCTTCTTCCCAAGAGTCCATCTCTTCGAGAAGTTGATAAGACATGTACAATGAAACGGCTTCAGCCACTTTACTTTTACTACCATCTGGGTCTTTACCAATTGGCTTGGCATTAACAATTTTACCAGAGGAAGGGATGAGTGAGGGATAAGCTCGTGCTGCAAACTGCATAGAAGCAGTGGACAGCAATGGGTATTTAATATTGGAAGCTTTGGGCCAAGGATAGGTTTTAGGTTCTACCGTTTGTTTAGCAAGTTTGGTCCACTCATCAATAGCAGTTTCCCATTCCTTACGTGATTGGTAGTCAAGGTCAAACCCCTTGTATGCTTCCATGCCAATACCAGTAAGCGTTTCTTCGTCGAGTTTTTCAGCGATATTTACTGATTCCAGCATTGACGCTAGAGGTTGTGTGTCTTCCATGTGTCTTTCCTAGTAGCCCGTTAGCTCAGAACGGCCTTGATTGTTGAGATCAGAGTTTTCTAACTCCTCCATATATTCTTCCAACTCCGCTTCTTTTTGGGTGGGTGCCTCAATAAGCATATCAAGCATAAGCCCCAAATAAGCAAAGGAATCCACTTGGTCGTCATGTTTACCCCGAGGAAATTGTAAGCATTCATTTTCAAAGATGGGATACCAATCCGCCTCTTTGTCAAACTTCACGCCATGTGCACGAAGCCGTGCTTGAATACTTCTTGCTCGGGTAACTTTGTCTTTACCACCGTGTTTTAAAGGAAGCAAGGAAATGTAAATGTTATTTTTAATCATCTCTTCACGCAAGAATGGGCCAATGGCCTTAGAGATTTGCATGTCCTCTACACCCATAGCAACAGGGTCGTAAAGCTTTTGGAGAGCCAGGAAAGTGTCAACCAATTCCTTACCATCCAATCGATCTCTGATGATGTTCTTTACGTGAATACGTTTGTCTTCATCTACACCAGCAATGACAAAAACAGAATAGTCTGCTTTTTCATTTTCAGCAATAGCCAAGTCGGCTGTGATGTAGTAGTTGAGTTTCATCTTTCGTTCATCAGGAGTGATGGATAAAAAATCTCCTTTACGAAAGAAACTCACTGCTTCGTCAATAGGTTCGTTGAGATATTCTCGGCTGTATGTGTCGGTCATACCGTTACGCACAGCTTCTGCATACAGCATTTTAAACTCTTCTTTGCTCTTTTTAGAAGGCCACAAGAGTTGTGAAAAATCACTGTTATGTGCTTTGTACTTTACAGCCTTCCACATGGTTTTCTTTGGAGTCCATTGTTTCAGCTCTTCAAGCACTGTAGCTTTGTCAGAAGGGTTGGGCATAAAACGCTCTAGGAGGCTGTCAGAGTGTAGGATGGTACCTACCATGCGGACAATGCCATTATCGCTTCTACAGGGCAGCAGAGCCCCGTTAAACCATGCTCTCATCTTCTCACGACGTTCTTTGTTCAAAACCAACTCGTCGTTCTCAAAGTCATCACATAAAATGATGTCGGGACGGGACCCATTCCATAAAAGTCCACGGAGCTTCTGTTCCGCTCCCTTGGCGATTATGCGGAATCGATGTCCGTCCGTACACTCAACTATAACGTCAGTTTCTGAATCTTTCAAAAACTTAACTAATCCTTTTTCATCTTTTTTCAAATCAAAGAAAGCAGCAATGTCAGGATTGTCTTGCAATTCTTGTTTGAATGTTCCTAAGAACAAAGATGCTTGTGCCTCGGTGTCAGACACCAACAGCATAAATTTACGTTCCCTAAACAGCAATGTTGCTAAACCGTAGCCTAGCGTAACAGCTGTACTTTTTGCATGTCCACGAGGTGCTGCTATCGCTACAAACTTTTCTTTACTGCAACAAAGTTCCCAGCATTCTTTGTGAAATGGTGGACTTTCTGCTGCTCCATCAAACCTGGAAAACAAAACAGTTTTAACAAACCCTTCAATGACGTCGGGGGTTAATATTGTTTTTTTCATTTAGCACTGTTTAACACATTAGACAAAATAGAAGGAGGAGAAACTGTGTAATATTGTTTGTTCAACACTTTAGCCAGCTGTTCTTCAATCCAAGAAATGTCCATATCCCTTGGCTCACGATGACCATCAATGAACCCACGAAGCCAATAACAAAAATCTTGTGGGGTCATTTGCCTTTCCTTTCTTTAACAGAAAGCTGACTTTTTAAACTTCCATTTGCATTTCGTGCAAAACTTCTGTTGGCAGATTTTGTAGTGGCTCGGGCATTGGCCAGCGTGTTGGCCCCCCCTTTAGATAGGGGTTTAATGTGGTCGAGGTCTTTACCATCTCCCTTGTGGGTGATGCCGGCTGCATTGGCTTGTCGTCGCAAAGTTGTTCGTTCACTGCGGTTTTTAATTTGTTCTGGTTTTGAGTTGTACAGCGCGTTCTCTTTTTTGTAGTCGCGCTTCCCGTTGGTCATGTATGGCATTTTATTCCTTAGGTGTGACGTCAACTACTTCGACATCAACAGTTGTTTTCTTAGCATTCACCTTTTCAACAAACATCTTAGCAAGACGTTCCATACGTTGTTCATCTGTTTGCTCTTGTTCTTTTGGTGCTGTTGTCTTTTCCAACAAAGCACTTTTATCCATTAAATCGACAGCAACTTTATGTGCATCCCTCATGTTCACTTGTTTTCTAATCATCTGTTGACTTTTGTGATCGTAAATAACATCACCATTCAACAAACGATCTTCAACAGCAGCAAGAGCTTTGTCTTGTATTTTTTGTAAACGTGCTGTTAGTTGCACACGCTCAGCATTCTTGATGTCTTCGACAGCTTGTTGCCACCAATCGGAAGCTTTCCACACGCGCAGCGTTATTTCAGGAATTCCCAGAATACGACTTGACAAAGCTAAATTACCCAACAGCAAATAGCTTTGGACAGCTTCAATTTTTTGTGTGTCTGACCAAGAATGTGATTTTTTAGCAACACCTCGCCGTTTAGGCGTGCGTTGTTTTCCAACAGGATGATCTGAAAGTGCCATAAATGTTCTAACAAAGAGTTGTCTATACCTACTATTATAACACAATTTTTTACAGAAGTCAATAGTTTTAGTTAACAGGAAGTAAATATAATATTTATTTACAAGAATATTATAATATTTAACAAGAATGAATTTTATCTATTGACAAAACAAGAATTTTATGTTATTTTATATATAAGTATTATTATTAATAATATTATATTTATTATTTATTATTATTAATTATTATATTTAATTAATTATTATTAAAAAAATAATTATAAAAAAAATAAATTGTATTCTAAAGTATACTCCTTGTTAAATGCTACGCAAGGCGAGGCCATGTTTAGGCACAGCGATAGGCCGAGCCCCACGTTAATATCATTTAAACTCATTTAAACACCCCTACAAGACGTTTTTCTGTAAAAGTAATACCAGCATAGCCATCTCTATAAATAATCGCGTATAAGCTCTTTAAATCGTTTCATATAAAACTACCCCCTGTCCGACATTTTTAAAAAATTATAAAATCGTAGCAGAGTGCATTACGAATTTTCCTGTCCAGCCACGTTTTCCCCCCACCCCCTCTTTTATATTAAGAGATGCTGCCATGTGTATGAAATTAAGGGAATGTACCAATTAGTACATAATCAACCACTTATGTATACCAACCAGTCACATTAATACTCATTAGTCACAAAATAGGTAGGCGGTCTGCATGCATACTAACAGAGGTAGAGATATGATGACATTCTTGTAAGGACACAAATGTCATGTGACATT
>Ga0228698_1001095_pt1 | contig 14443 bp, 7 predicted proteins | sample McNCre117_Aug_MG_FD_178015 | JGI IMG/M metagenome (GOLD analysis project Ga0228698, IMG submission 178015) | Freshwater microbial communities from McNutts Creek, Athens, Georgia, United States - 1-17_Aug_MG | ecosystem: Environmental > Aquatic > Freshwater > Creek | place: USA: Georgia...
GCCGGGCGCTTCGGCCGCAGCGGGCCGCAGCCGGTGTCGGTGGCGATGGTGCAGCGGCGTGACCTGGCCGTCACGGTGGACGCCATCGGCAGCATCGCGTCCGCCAACACGGCCGTCGTGCGGGCCAAGGTCAGCGGTGAGCTCAAGGCGCTGTATTTCAAGGAAGGCCAGCCCGTGAAGGCCGGGCAGTTGCTGGCGCTCATCGACCCGCGCAGCTACGAGATCGCGCGCGACCAGGCCAAGGCCGCGCTGGCGCGCGACAAGGCCCAGCTCGAGAACGCGCGTGCCGACCTGGCGCGCTACCGCGACCTCGTGGCGCAGGAAGCCGCGCCGCGCCAGCAGCTGGACACCCAGCTCGCCCTGGTTCGGCAGCTGGAGGCCACCGTGCTGTCCGACCAGGCCGCGCTGGACAACGCGCAGCTGCAGCTCTCCTACACGCGCGTGACCGCGCCCATCTCCGGCCAGGCGGGCCTGAAGCAGGCCGACCTGGGCAACAACGTGACGCCCAGCGATGCCAACGGCCTGCTGACCATCGCGCAGACGCAGCCGGCGGCCGTCGTCTTCGCGGTGCCCGATGCGCGGCTGGCCCGCATCCGCCAGCAGCTGGGCGAGCAGCAGCCGCTGCCGGTGCAGGCCTGGGACCGCGAGCGCCGCGTGAAGCTGGGCGAAGGGCGCGTGGCCAGCACCGACAACGCCATCGACGCAACGACCGGCACCATCAAGGTCAAGGCGCTGTTCGACAACCCGGACGGCAGCCTGTTCCCCAACCAGTTCGTCAACGTGCGCCTGCAGCTGGACACGCTGACGGGCGTGCTCGTCGTGCCGACGGCCGCCGTGCAGCGCGGCGCACCGGGAACCTATCTGTATGTCGTCACCGACGGCACCGTGGCGTTGCGCAAGGTACAGGTCCTGGCGACCGATGGCGAGTGGACCGCCGTGCAGGGCGAGATCAGGCCCGGCGACCCGGTCGTGACCGATGGCGCCGATCGCCTGCGTGATGGCGGCAAGGCCGAGGTCATCCAGGCGCCCGGCGCCAGCGCCTCGGCAGCGGCGGGGCGCGAGCGCGGCCGCAACCGCCAGCACGCCGCGTCGGCGCCGGCCTCCGGCAACGCGCAGTGAGGCCCGCGCGATGAACCCGTCCCGTCTCTTCATCGAGCGGCCGGTGGCGACATCGCTGCTGATGCTGGCCATCGTGCTGGCCGGCGCGCTGGCCTACCGGCTGCTGCCGGTGTCGGCCCTGCCCGAGGTCGATTACCCCACCATCCAGGTCACGACGCTCTACCCCGGCGCCAGCCCCGACGTCATGACGTCCTCCGTCACCGCGCCGCTGGAGCGGCAGTTCGGCCAGATGCCCGGCCTGGCGCAGATGTCGTCCAGCAGCTCGGGCGGCGCGTCCGTCATCACGCTGCGCTTCGACCTCGCGGTGCAGCTGGACGTGGCGGAGCAGGAGGTGCAGGCGGCCATCAACGCCGGCAGCAACCTGCTGCCCTCCGACCTGCCCATGCCGCCGGTCTACAGCAAGGTCAACCCGGCCGATGCGCCGGTGCTGACCCTCGCGGTCAGCTCGTCCACGCTGCCCATCACGCGCGTGCACGACCTTGTCGAGAACCGGCTCGCGCAGAAGATCTCGCAGGTGCCCGGCGTGGGCCTCGTGGCCATCGCGGGCGGCCGGCGGCCGGCCGTGCGCATCCAGGCCGACCCGGGTGCGCTGGCGCGGCTGGGCCTGTCCATCGACGACGTCCGCACGGCCATCTCGGCGGCCAACGTGAACCAGTCCAAGGGCAGCTTCGATGGGCCGCTGCGCGCGTCCACACTGGACGCTAACGACCAGCTGAAGAACGCCAGCGAGTACGCCAGCCTCGTCATCGCCTACAAGAATGGCAACGCGGTGCGGCTGAAGGACGTGGCGGTGCTGGTGGACGACGCAGAGAACCTGCGCCTGGCGGCCTGGGCCGGGCAGGCGGGCAAGCCCTCGGTGTCGGCGGTCATCCTGAACGTGCAGCGCCAGCCGGGCGCCAACGTCATCGAGACGGTGGACCGCGTGCGCGCCGTGCTGCCGCAGCTGCAGGCCAGCCTGCCGGCATCGCTGGACGTGCAGTTGCTCAGCGACCGCACCAACACCATCCGCGCGTCCGTCACCGACGTGCAGCACGAGCTGCTATTCGCCGTCGTGCTCGTCATCGGCGTCATCTTCGTGTTCCTGCGCAGCCTGCCGGCCACCATCATCCCGGCCGTCGCGGTGCCGGTGTCGCTGGTGGGCACCTTCGGCGTCATGTACCTCGCCGGGTTCTCCATCAACAACCTGACGCTGATGGCGCTCGTCATCTCCACCGGCTTCGTGGTCGACGACGCCATCGTGATGATTGAGAACATCGCGCGGCACATGGAGGAGGGCGGCGAAGCGGTCACGCCTTACGACGCGGCGCTCACTGGCTCCAAGCAGATCGGCTTCACGATCATCTCGTTGACGGTGTCGCTGATCGCCGTGCTGATCCCGCTGCTGTTCATGGGCGATGTCGTCGGCCGGCTGTTCCATGAGTTCGCGATCACGCTGGCGGTGTCCATCCTGATCTCGGCGTTCGTGTCGCTGACGCTGACGCCGATGATGTGCGCACGCCTGCTCAAGCACGAGCGCGACGAGGACCACGGCCGGCTGTGGCGCCGCGTGGGCCAGGTGTTCGACGACACGGTCGCCGCCTATGGCCGCATGCTGACCTGGGTGCTGGACCGCCAGGCCGCCACACTCGTCGTCTTTGCCGCCACGCTGGGGCTGACGGGGGTGCTGTACCTGCTCGTGCCCAAGGGCTTCTTCCCGGTGCAGGACACGGGGCAGATCCAGGGCATCACCGAGGCGGCGCAGTCCACCTCGTTCGCCGCGATGGCCGCACACCAGCAGCGCATCGCCGAGCGGGTGCTGCAGGACCCGGCGGTCGACAGCGTCTCGTCCTTCATCGGCGTGGACGGTGGCAACACCACACTGAACCAGGGGCGGCTGCAGATCACGCTCAAGCCTAAGGAGACGCGCGGCGCCAGCGCCACGGAGGTGTCGCGCCGCATCGCCGACGCCGCCGCCGGCGAGCCGGGCATCACGCTGTTCCTGCAGCCCGTGCAAGACCTGACCATCGAGGACCGCATCGCCAAGACGCAATACCAGTTCACGCTGAGCTCGCCCGACTCTGCCGAGCTGGCCCGCGCGACGACGGCGGTGCTGCAGCGCCTGCGCGAGCTGCGCCAGGTGGCCGACGTGGCCAGCGACCAGCAGGACCAGGGGCTGCAGGCCTTCGTCGACATCGACCGCGACGCGGCCGGGCGGCTGGGCGTCAGCGTGTCGGCCATCGACAGCGCGCTCTACAGCGCCTACGGGCAGCGGCTGATCTCCACCATCTTCACGCAAAGCAACCAGTACCGCGTCGTGCTGGAGGTGGCGCCGCGCGACCGCGAGGGCTTGGCGGCGCTGCAGCGCCTGTACGTGCCGGGCACCGGCGGCGTGCAGGTGCCGCTGAGCTCGGTGGCGCGCTTCAGCGAGCGGCTGGCGCCGCTGGCCGTCAACCATGTCGCGCAGTTCCCGTCGTCGACGATCTCGTTCAACCTCGCGCCGGGCGCGTCGCTGGGCGATGCGGTCAAGGCCATCCGGGCCGAGGTCGATGCGCTGCAACTGCCTCTGAGCGTGGAGACGCGCTTCGAGGGCGCGGCGCTGGCCTTCCAGGCGTCGCTGACGAGCACGCTGCTGCTCATCCTCGCGGCCATCGTGACGATGTACATCGTGCTGGGCGTGCTCTACGAGAGCACCATCCACCCGCTGACCATCCTGTCCACGCTGCCGTCCGCCGGCCTCGGCGCGCTGCTGGCGCTTCTGGCCTTCCGGCTGGACCTGGACATCATCGCCATCATCGGCATCGTGCTGCTGATCGGCATCGTCAAGAAGAACGCGATCATGATGATCGACTTCGCGCTGGAGGCCGAGCGCGACCTCGGCATGAAGCCGCGCGAGGCCATCCACCAGGCCTGCCTGCTGCGCTTCCGGCCCATCCTGATGACGACGATGGCCGCGCTGCTCGGCGCGCTGCCGCTGATGCTGGGCACCGGCGTGGGCAGCGAACTGCGCCACCCGCTGGGCGTGGTGATGGTGGGCGGGCTCATCGTCAGCCAGCTGCTGACGCTGTTCACGACGCCGGTCATCTACCTCGGTTTCGCGGCGCTGGCAGCACGCCTGAAACGTGGCCGCCACACGCAAGGGGCGCCAGCGTGAACCTGTCTCGCATCTTCATCGAGCGCCCGATCGGCACGGCGCTGATCACCTGCGGCGTTGCGCTGGCCGGGGCCATCGCCTATTTGCTGCTGCCCATCGCGCCGCTGCCGCAGGTGGAGTTCCCGACCATCTCCGTCAGCGCGTCGCTGCCCGGCGCCAGCCCCGACACCATGGCCGCCACGGTGGCCACGCCGCTGGAGCGCGCGCTGGGCAGCATCGCCGGCGTGACCGAGATCACGTCGTCGTCGTCGCTGGGCAGCACGCGCATCACGCTGCAGTTCGACCTCAGCCGCGACATCGACAGCGCCGCCCGCGATGTGCAGGCCGGCATCAACGCCTCGCGTGCGCTGCTGCCCAGCGGCATGCCGAGCAACCCGACCTACCGCAAGGTCAACCCGGCGGACGCGCCCATCATGATCGTGTCGCTGACGTCGGACACGCTGACGCGCGGCCAGATGTACGACGCAGCCAGCACCGTGCTGGCGCAGCGGCTCGCGCAGGTCGACGGCGTGGGGCAGGTGAGCGTGGGCGGCGGCGCGCTGCCGGCGGTGCGCATTGAGCTCGACCCGAACAAGCTGGCGTCGCAGGGTATTTCGCTGGAGCAGGTGCGCTCGGCGGTGGTGGCGACCAACGCGAACCGGCCCAAGGGCCTGCTGGAGACCGACGAGCGCCACTGGCAGATTGCCGCGAACGACCAGGCGCGCCTGGCCAGCGACTACGCGCCGCTGGTGCTGAGCTACAGGAGCGGCGCGGCGGTGCATCTGCGCGACGTCGCGACGCTGGAAGACAGCGTGCAGGACCTGCGCAACGACGGCCTGGCCGACGGCAAGTCCGCCGTCATGCTGATCCTGAACAAGGCCCCGGGCGCCAACATCATCAAGACGGTCGACACGGTGCGGGCGCTGCTGCCGCAGCTTCGCGCGTCGATCTCGCCGGCCATCGACGTGAACGTCGTCATGGACCGCACGTCCACCATCCGCGGCAGCATCACCGAGGTGCAGCGCACGCTGGCGATCTCGTTCGGCCTCGTCATCGTCGTCGTGTTCGTCTTCCTGCGCCGCCTTCGGGCCGCGCTGCTGCCAGCGGTGGCGGTGCCGGTGTCGCTGGCGGGCACGGCCGGCGTCATGTACCTGCTGGGCTACAGCGTCGACAACCTGTCGCTGATGGCCATGACGGTGGCCACCGGCTTCGTCGTCGACGATGCCATCGTCGTGCTCGAGAACATCTCGCGCCACATCGAGCGCGGCGAGACGCCGCTGCAGGCGGCGCTCAAGGGCGCGCGCGAGATCGGCTTCACGGTCGTCTCCATTTCGCTGAGCCTGATCGCCGTGTTCATCCCCATCCTGGCCATGGGCGGCATCGTCGGGCGGCTGTTCCGCGAGTTCGCGGTGGTGCTGTCGGTGGCCATCCTCGTGTCCATGGTGGTGTCGCTGACGACGACGCCGATGATGGCCGCAGCGCTGCTCAAGCCCCACGAGCGCGATCGCCAGCCGAGCGGGCTCGGCGGCCGCCTGGCCGGCCTGCAGCGCGCGCTGATGCGTGGCTACCGGCGCACGTTGCGCTGGACGCTGCGCCACCAGCCGCTCGCGCTGCTGGCGCTGGCCGGCGTGGTCGGGCTCAACGTCTACCTCTACATGACCATCCAGAAGGGCTTCTTCCCGCAGCAGGACACGGGCCTGATGATGGGCGGCGTGCAGGCCGACCAGGCCAGCAGTTTCCAGTCCATGCAAGGCAAGCTGCGCGTCTTCCACGACATCGTGCGCGCCGACCCGGCCGTGGCGCATGTGACCGGCTTCACCGGCGGTGGTCAGCGCAACAGCGCCAACATGTTCATCAGCCTCAAGCCGCAGGACGAGCGCAAGGAGAGCGTGGACGCCGTCATCAACCGGCTGCGCGGCAAGCTGGCCCGGGTGCCCGGCGCCAACATGTTCCTGGCGCCGGTGCAGGACATCCGCATCGGCGGTCGGCAGTCCAACGCGTCGCTGCAATACACGCTGCAGGCCGACGAGCTGGAGGACCTGCGCACCTGGGAGCCGAAGATCCGCCGCGCGCTGACCGAGGTGCCCGAGATCACCGACGTGAACACCGACCAGCAGGACAAGGGCTCGCAGACCTCGCTCATCGTCGACCGCGACGCGCTGGCCCGCCTGGGCCTGACGATGAGCGGCCTGGACAGCACGCTCAACGACGCCTTCGGCCAGCGCCAGGTGGGCGTCATCTACAACCCGCTGAACCAGTACCGCGTCGTCATGGAGCTGGCGCCCGAGTGGCTGCAGAGCCCGCAGACGCTGGACCGGCTGCTGCTGACGAACAGCGGCGGCCAGCAGGTGCCGCTGGCCAGCATCGCGCGCGTGGCCAGCACCAGCACGCCGCTGGCCGTCAATCACCAGAGCGGCACGCCGGCCAGCACCATCAGCTTCAACCTGGCCGAGGGCGTGGCGATGTCCGATGCGGTGGCCGCCATCAACGACGCCGTGGCGCGCAGCGGCGCGCCGGTGTCGGTGCGCGGCAGCTTCCAGGGCACCGCGCAGGCCTTCCAGGCCTCGCTGAAGTCGCAGCCGCTGCTCATCCTCGCGGCCATCGTCACCATCTATCTGGTGCTGGGCATGCTCTACGAGAGCCTGATCCACCCGATCACGATCCTGTCGACGCTGCCGTCCGCCGGCGTCGGTGCGCTGCTGGCGCTGATGCTCTTCAAGACGGAGTTCACCATCATTGCGCTGATCGGCGTCATCCTGCTGATCGGCATCGTGAAGAAGAACGCGATCATGATGCTGGACTTCGCCATCTCGGCGCAGACCGCAGCGGCCGCGCGCGGGCGGCGGCTGTCGCCCGGCGCGGCCATCTACCGCGCCGCACTGCTGCGGCTGCGGCCCATCCTGATGACGACCGTGGCCGCCGTGTTCGGCGCCGTGCCGCTGGCGCTGGGCCACGGCGAAGGCGCCGAGCTGCGCGTGCCGCTGGGCATCTCCATCGTCGGCGGCCTGCTGCTGAGCCAGCTGTTGACGCTCTACACCACGCCCGTCGTGTTCTGCTGCATGGACCGGCTCAGCAGCAAGCAGCGCGCGGCCGCGCGCCCCCAAGCCTCTGCCGTCCCGGCCACGACCTGACCCCATGCCCAAGACCTCCCACGCTCCGTTGCCGCTGGCCTTGCTGGCGGCCCTCGTGCTCGCCGGCTGCGCCGTGACGTCGCAGCATCCGCCCGCCGACAGCCCGCCACCGGCCGCCTTCCAGGGCTCGACACAGTGGCAGCGGTTGGCCGCCGATGCTGCCGTGCCCGAGGCCTGGTGGACGCTCTTCCACGACCCCGTGCTGGACGGCCTGCAGGCCGAGCTTGTGGTGGGCAACCAGAACCTCGCGGCATCGCTGGCGCAGGTGCAGTCCGCGCGCGCGGCCCTGCAGGCCAGCAACTCGGTGATCTTCCCGACGCTGTCCCTTGGCGCGGGCACCACGCGGTCGGCCACGGCCGAGAACAGCAACGGGCAGCGCACCGTCTCGAACAGCCGCTCGCTGACGGCCAACGCCGCCTGGGAGGTCGACATGTGGGGCCGGCTGGCCGAGGGCGTCAAGGTCGCAGGCGCGAGCTACCAGGCCAGCCAGGCTGACCTCGCCGCGCTGCGCCTGTCGGCCCAGGCCACGCTGACGCAGAACTACCTGGCGCTGCGCACGGCCGAGGCCCAGCAGGCCCTGCTGCTGCGCACCGAGGCGGCCAACCAGAAGGTGCTGGACCTGACGCAGGCCCGCTTCGCCAGCGGCGTGGCCGCGCAGAGCGACGTGCTGCAGGCGCGTACGCAACTGCGCAGCGTGCAGGCCCAACTGGCCGACTCGCGGGCCACGCGCGCCCAGCTGGCCCACGCCATCGCCGTGCAGATGGGCAAGCTGCCCGGCCAGTTCGACGTGAGCGCCGGTGCGGCATTGCCCGAGCTGCCGCCCGTCCCGGCGCTGGTGCCATCCACGTTGCTGGCCCAACGGCCCGACATCGCCGCCGCGCGCGCCCGCCAGGTGGCGGCCTACGCGCAGATCGGCATCGCCGACGCGGCCTTCTTCCCGACCGTGGACTTGTCGGCGAGTGCCGGCTACCGGGGCGCGTCGTGGTCCAACCTCGTGTCTGCCCCCAACCTGGTCTGGAGCATCGGTGCTGCCGTGGCGCAGCCGCTGTTCGATGGTGGGCAGCGGCGGCTGGCGTCCGCACAGGCGCGCGCCGCCGCCGACGTGGCCACCGCCAACTATCGCCAGGCCGTGCTGACGGCCTTCCAGGAGGTCGAGGACAACCTCGTCGAGTTCGCCGAGTCGGGTGCGGCACTGGCCTTGCAGCGCGATGCGCTGGAGGCCGCGCAGCGCAACCTCGACATCGTGCTCGCCCAGTACCGTGCAGGCACCGTCAGCTACCTGAACGTCGGTGCGGCACAGACCTCGCTGCTGTCGTCCGAATCCAGCCTGCTCAGCGCGCGCAACCGCCAGCTCGTCGCGGCCAGTCTGTTGCTTAAAAACCTAGGGGGGCGGCTGCCCACGCAAGGTAACAGTCCCTGAGCGCTCTCAGCCCCTGCTCCCCCATGAGCGGCAGGGCGCGCAGCGTTCCATACCGCCATATCTGCACGCATGACTTTCGGCTGGACACAAGTCGGATAACTGAGCGGTACATGACCGGCTCAAGCTGCTGTCTTCTGGCGAGGGCCGTGGGGCCCTGCCATCGTGAGGAGCAGAAGAGATGAGACGAATCAATTTGGTGCTGGCTGCATCTTTGGCCAGCGTTTGGCTTGCGTCGTGCGGCGGCGGTTCCGGAACCACCACGTCGACCAACACCACCCCCACGGCCACCACCGGCGCCCGCACCTTGTCGGCGTCGTCGGGCGAGATCACCGCCTTCGGCAGTGTCTTCGTCAACGGCCGCGAGTTCTCCACCAAGAGCGCCAGGGTGGTCGACCACGACACCGGCACCGTCGTCACCGACGAGTCGACGCTGGAGGTCGGCATGAGCGTGGACGTGAAGCCCACGTCTGCGACGGGCATGGACACCTCCATGCCGCTGGCCGACGAAATCCGCCTGCACCCGCTGGCGCGTGGCCACGTGGACACCACGGACACGGCGGCCAGTACGTTGAGCGTCATGGGGCAGCTGGTGCAGCTGACTTCGGCGACCAACTTCTCCGACCGTCGCGCCTGCGCGACGGCCGCCACGCCCACGTGTACCGCCGTGGCGGGCCTGTCGGACCTGACGGCGACGTCGGGTGCCTCCGCCCCCGGCAGCTACGTGACCGTGCATGGCTTCCTGTTCACGCCGGGCACCGGCGCGGTCAACATCGTCGCGACGCTGGTCTCGGTCGGTGATGTGCCGGCCACGACCGGTCGCGGCGCGTCCGCCTTCAAGGCCGAGGGCGCCGTCGTGTCGACCGGCACGGGCAGCGTCGTCATCGGCGGCCTGACCGTGGACCTGAGCAAGGCCACCTGCCGCGTCGACACCGGCAAGGCGGACTGCGCATCGGCCTTTGCCGTCGGCCAGGTCGTGTCGGTGTTCGGCACCACGGCACCGGCACTGCCGGCCACCAGCTTCGCCGCCGGGACGGCCGCGTCGAGCAGCAAGCTGCCGGTGCAGACGGCCGGTGCGACGATCGAGCTGCAGGGCCGGGTGTCCAGCGCCAGCGGCACCGGGTTCGTGCTGCGTGGTGTCAGCATCGACGGTGCGGCGCTGACGGCTGCCAGCCTGCCTGTCGTCGGTGACGACGTGCGCGTGACCGGGACGGTAGCCACCAATGGCACGGCCGTGACGGCCAGCGCCATCAAGCTGCTGCATGCTGCGATCAGCCGCACCGTGTCGCTGGAAGGTGACTACAGCGACGTCGTGGCCGGCGCCACCGCCGACACCTACGTCATCACGGTGCTGGGCCAGAGCATCAGCGTCGACGCCACCACGCGCCTGGCCGACCGCTCCACCCGTGCTGCGCCGCGCTCGGGCAGCAACGCCTTCAACATCAGCACCTTCCAGACCGTGCTGGCGGCTTCGGCCAGCAAGCACCTGGTCGTCAACGCCACGGCCGACACCGCTGGCAAGCTGACGGCGGTGGCCCTGACGATCGCGCCGGCCTCCACGGCCGCGTCGCTGCAAGGCGTGGTCGACGCGACGCCGGCACCGGTCAACGGCACGAGCGCCACCGCGCCGACGACCTTCGCCATCCATGGCCTGAACGTGTCGGCCGACCCGGCGACCTTCGCCAGCCCGCGCGGCTGGCGCATGCGCGGCCAGGCCACCACCGTGGCTGCCGGTGACCTCGTCGTTGCACGCGGCACCTGGAGCAACGGCACGCTGGTCGTTGCCGTGCCCACCACCGGCGCTAACGGCGCCACCGGGCCGTCGGCCGGCAACTACGTCGTCGACCTCGGCACGCCGCGCACCGGCGAACACAGCCGGTTCTGACGCCGCATCGGCACTGACACAAGGGCTCCTGCGGGAGCCCTTTTTGCGTGCTGCGCTTTGTTCACAGCAGGGGCCGGGTCGTCAACGTGGCGGTGACAAGCCCTTGGGCTGGCGCAAGGACATTGCGCGTCGAGGGCCCTCGCGGCCCTAGAGTCGCGCTCCCCTATCACCCGTGGCAACGATGTCTTCTCTTGCGCCCGATGACGTGCAGATCACGTCCGATCAATCGTTCGACCGCGACACGCTGGAAGCGTTGTTGAGCGGGGCCGCGGCGCGGCTGCGTTTCGAGCGCTGCGTGTTCGATGGCGAGGATCTGGGGCGGCTGACGCTGCGAGGCGCCGAGTTCGTCGGCTGCAGCTTCATCGGCACCCAATGGGACCGGGCCGTGCTGGTTGGCACGCGCTGGCAAGGCTGCCGCGGTGCGGGTGCCTGCTTCGACTTCGCCGACCTCACCGATGCCTGCTTCGACCGCAGCGACCTGAACAACACGAGTTGGGGCCGCACGAAGCTGGCCGGCGCGGCCTTCCGGGAGGTCAAGCTCACCGGCGCCCGCTTCCTGGAGGCGCGCACCTTGGGCATGAGCCTGGGCGCGTCGCTGCTGGTCAGCGCGGATCTGCGCGGGATGTCGTTTCGCAAGCAGAAGCTGTGCGGCTTGAACTTCTCGGCCGCGGATCTGTCGGGCTGCGACTTCACCGACGCCGTGCTCGACGACTGCGACCTGTCGAACGCGTCGCTGAAGCACGCGAAGTTCAGCGGCGCCGACCTGCGCCACGCACGCCTGGGCGCCCTGCAGATGGGCGACCTGCTGCAGCACTTCAAGGGCGCCACGATCTCCATCGACCAGGCCGCCGGTCTCATCGTGGCGCTGGGGGTGAATGTGGTTTGAAAGAAAGCGCTGCTGACCGCAGAGGATTGAGCCGCGCCGGGGTGCTCTACACTGCCGGCGCTTTCTTGATTCTGCTGCTGCAAGAAAGGCTTAGCCGGACCACCGCCGATGGCGCGTGCTCCGGTCGTGTCCTTTCGCCCGCGCTCTGCGTGGGCCGTGAAGCCACCAGGCTTTCACTGATTTGCAGCCATGAGCAACCCTCAACGACTTCAACGGGCTTTTGCCCGTCACGGCATCGCGCTCGACTATCGCGATGGCGTCTACCGCGTTCGCAACGAGAACGCTCTTGCCACCATCCTGCTACCGGCGGCGTTGCCGCTGGAGGAAAAGGCGGTGCGGCAACTGCTCGCGTTCGCCGGCGTGCGTTCCCCGGATGGCCATGCCGCTGTTTGCAAGGCGTGCGCGACACCCGACTTCCATCCGGGCGCTATTGCTCCCGTCGGCTCGGTCGTGGCAACCCCGCATGATTTCGTCATTCCGAGTTCCATCGGTACGGACATCAACTGCGGCATGCGCTTGCTGACGACTGGACTCAGCCTTGGCCATCTTGCGCCCCACAAAGATGCGTTGATCAAGCGGCTGACTCGCAGCTTGCTCGATAACGGTCGGGATGTGCCAGTGTCGACACGCGCTTTTGTTGCGCTGTTCGATGATGGGCCGGCGGCATTCCTGGAGCGGCTCGATTCGCTGGGCTTGTGGGCGCAGTGTGATCGCGAGCGACTGTTTGCAGAGATGGAGCGCTGCATCGGGCTGGCTGCCTTCGCCGGCCACTCCCGGCATGTGCCGTCTGCCTACCGCAGTGATGCACACGCTGTGTTCCGCGATCCGGGCCTGGGCACGCCAGGAGCGGGCAATCATTTCGTCGAATTGCAAGTCGTTGATGCCGTGCTGGATCGGCATGCGGCCTATGAGGCGGGTCTGAAGGCGGGCGATGTCGTTGCCATGATCCACAGCGGGTCGCGTGACCTGGGCTTTTACGTCGGCCAGGCCTGGATGGACCGCGCAAAGCAGGCCTGGCCTGCGGGGTTGCGGCACCCATCAAGCGGCTTGTACGGCTTGCAGGGGCCGCTGGCCGACGAGTATCTGCAAGCCATGGGTGCGGCGGCGCGCTACGCGTGGGCCAACCGTGTTGTGCTGGCGGAACTGGTGCGCAAAGATCTGGAGGCCTTGGTCGGTGCGAGCCAGTCTCGACTTGTTGTGGACGTACCGCACAACGTCGTCCTGCGTGAGCAGGGCTTCAACGTGCATCGAAAGGGGGCCACGCCGGCGCATGCGGGCGACTTTGCGCTGATTCCCGGCTCCATGGGCGACGCGTCGTATCTGGCCACGGGGTTGGGGCATGCAGAGTGGTTGTGGTCGTGCAGCCACGGGGCTGGGCGTGCGGTACGGCGGCAGCAGGTGAGGGCGCTGAAGGTGGCGCCTTCCACGCAGCAGCCGTGGCACTGCGTGACCTTGCGCGAGGAGCGTCGCGTCGAGGAGGCCCCCCACGCTTACAAACCGATCGGACCGGTCATCGACGCCCAGGAACAGGCCGGTCTCATCCGGGCTGCCGTGCGGTTTCGGCCCTGGCTTACGTTCAAGGCGTGATGAGGTGGCCGCAATGAAAAAGGGCTCCCAGCGGGAGCCCTTCATCTTGGCGTGAAGCCGGGAAGAAATTACTTCTTCTTCTTCTTCTTGCCGTCGTCGGCGGCCGGAGCGGCGGCGACGATGACTTCTTCAGCGGCGGGCGCGACCGGCGTGGCGATGACCGGGTTCGGCTTGCCGTGCGTGACGACCTTGATGCCCGCAGGGATCTTGATGTCGTTGACGTGCAGCGAGTGACCAGCGGTCAGACCGGACAGGTCCACCTCGATGAACTCGGGCAGCTGCTGGGCCAGGCAGGTGATTTCCAGCTCGGTGATGACGTGGTTGACCGTGTTCTTGTCGGTCTTCACGGCCACGGAGTTCTCTTCGCCGACGAAGTGCAGGGGCACCTTCTTCGTGATCTTCGTGGTGGCATCCACGCGCTGGAAGTCAATGTGATTGACTTGCGGCTTGTAGGGGTGCATCTGGAAGTCACGCAGCAGGACCTGCGTCACGGTGCCGTTCAGCTCCATGTCCAGCAGGGAGCTGTGGAAGGCTTCCTTCTTGAGGGCGTGGAACAACGCGTTGTGATCGAGTTCGATCAGAGCGGGTTCACCAGCGCCATAAACAATGCCGGGCACCTTGCCGGCCACTCGCAGGCGGCGGCTCGCTCCGGTCCCCTGCAGCTTGCGCTCAAAAGCGACGAACTTCATGGTTTATCTCCAAAAGAGAAACGGCGCCCGCGACCAGGCACCGTACGTAAAAACGGCCCCGTGAAGGGCCGCGGCGAATTCCGATCAGAAGTTGTTGTTCTGCTCGGAGAAGAGTGACGTGACCGATTCGCCATCGGAGATGCGGCGGATGGTCTCGGCGAACAGGAAGGCCACCGACAGCTGGCGGATGTTCTTGCACGCCTTGGCCGCGTCGGTCAGCGGAATGGTGTTGGTGATGACGACCTCGTCCAGCTGCGAGCCCGAGATGCGCTCGATGGCCGGGCCCGACAGGATGGGGTGGGTGCAGTAGGCGAACACGCTGCGGGCGCCGCGCGCCTTCAGCACTTCAGCGGCTTTCACCAGCGTGCCGGCGGTGTCGATCATGTCGTCCATGATGACGCAGTTGCGGCCGTCGATATCGCCGATGACGTGCATCACCTCGGAGACGTTCGCGGCCGGGCGGCGCTTGTCGATGATGGCCAGGTCGCAGCCCAGCTGCTTGGCCAGCGCGCGAGCGCGCACGACACCGCCGACGTCGGGCGACACGACCACCAGGTCGCTGTAGTTGCGGGCCTTCAGGTCCGACAGCAGCACCGGCGAGGCGTAGATGTTGTCGACCG
>Ga0228698_1001096_pt1 | contig 14439 bp, 13 predicted proteins | sample McNCre117_Aug_MG_FD_178015 | JGI IMG/M metagenome (GOLD analysis project Ga0228698, IMG submission 178015) | Freshwater microbial communities from McNutts Creek, Athens, Georgia, United States - 1-17_Aug_MG | ecosystem: Environmental > Aquatic > Freshwater > Creek | place: USA: Georgia...
TGGGGGGCCAGATGCCCTGCGCAACCGCATCGGCGCGGGCCTTGCTGCGCGCGTCCAGCGACGGGTAGGCCCAGATATTGGTAAAGCGCAACGGCCCGTCGAGTGCCACCATGGCCACCACACAGGGCGACAGTTTTTCGCGCGGTGGCACGTACTGCTCCCACAGGTCAATCGTGGGTTGCACTCCGCCGGTCTTGATGCCATAGGTGCGGATTTCATACACCGGGCCGGTGATGCCGCTCTCGCTGCTCGGGCGCACCGGTTTCATCCACGGAAAGCCTTTGTAGCTGTGTTGCTCCAGCGTCTGAAAAATCTCGCCGCAACCAAAGGGGCTGGCACTTTGCTGTGTACGCGCGCGCTCGGCCTCGAGCGACGCCAGATCGGAAAAACCACGCAACACGAGCATCTGGTTGAGCACTCCGATGTCGGTAAACCAGCAGCCCAGCAGTTCTCCTTGGGCGTGCGGTGATGTGGCATACGCCTGCACATGGGTGGCAGCCTGAGCGGCAGTGCCGAAGGGCAAGGTCATCGTGGCGAGTTCGTAATACATGGGGTTCCTTGGTTTTTAAAAGAGGTGGGATGGAAGTTCAGAGTGGCTGGCCTGCCGCGTGGTGGGCGGCAATAAAACCAAAAGTCATGGCGGGACCGAGGGTGATGCCGCCACTGGGGTAATTGCCGCCCATCATGCTGTTCATGTCATTGCCGCCGGCATACAGGCCGGCAATGGGCTGGTCGTTGGCATCCAGCACCTGCGCGTGCTGATTCACGCGCAAACCAGCAAAGGTGCCCAGGCTGCCGGCCACGACTTTGACGGCATAAAAGGGGCCGCGCGCAAGCGGCGCCATGCAGGGGTTTTGCAGTCCCAGGCGGTCGGTCTCGGCGGCATCACCCTGAATGCGGTTGTACGGCGTCTGGCCTTTTGCGAAGTCTGCATCAACACCTTCCTGCGCCATGCGGTTGTAGCGCTGCACGGTTTTTTCGAGCCCCTGTGCGCTGATGCCGCAGGCCGTGGCCAGTTCGGCCAGTGTGTAGCCCCGTTGCAAATAGCCGTTGGCAAGCATGGCGCCCAGCGGCATGGGCGCGGGCTTGACGGCACCCAGCCCATAGTGGCGAATAAAGGTGTGGTCGCACACCAGCCAGCCCTGCACCACCTGGCCTGCGGGCGTGGCGCCGATGAGGCCCTGCATGAAGTCGTGGTACGAGTCGGCCTCGTTGGCAAAGCGTTCGCCTTTGGCTGTCACGGCGATCAGGCCGGGTTTGGCGCGTTCAATCAAATGGGGAAAGTGGGTGAAGCTGCCATTGGCCTGCGGCACCAAAGAGACCGGCGCGAGGGCCGCAGCCTGTACCAGGTTGCGCCCCACCACACCGCCTGCGGACTCGCCCAGACGCAGGCCATCACCGGTGTTGCCACGCGAAGCGGCAGACCAGTGTTCATTGCCGGTGCGGGTGTGCGCCAGCAGCGCTTTTTTCCGCGCGGTGTCGTGCGGAAAACCGCCACAGGCCAGCACCACGCCGCAGCGCGCGCGCACGGTTACGTCGCCCTCCGTGCTGCCCAATACAGCGCCGATAACGCGCACGTTATCGGTCAGCAGTTTTTTGGCCGGACTGCTGGTGCGAATCTCGACACCTTTTTCAAACGCCGATGCGGCCAGCGCCGCCACCAGCGCATTGCCATTGACCAGTCGCATACCGCGCTTGTGCAGCAACACATCGCGCCCATATGCGAGCACGCGCCGGGTGACGTACCAGAACGATGCGGGCTTGCGCATGGCGTTGATGAAGTGGCGCAACTCGGCTCCCGATGCAATGCCCATGCCCCATAGCGTGGTCTCACGCAGCGGCGGCTTGAGTGTGGCGATGCGGGGGCCCAGACGTCTTGCGTCAAAAGGGGCAGCACAAATGGAGCGCCCCCCCTTGGATGCGTCGGGCGCGTTGCCATGGAAGTCGGGGATGCCATTGCCGTCGATGAACTGCAGTGCGGTATTGGCGCGAAAAAAGGCAACCATCTGCGGACCGGCACTTAGAAAGGCGCGCGCATGCGCCTCATCAAACTGCGCTCCCAACTCATGGCGCAGGTAGTTCAGCGGCGCGCTGATGTCTTCCACGATGCCCGCTTCAACTGCCAGCGGGTTGCGGGGTACCCACATCCAGCCGCCAGACCACGCTGTCGTGCCGCCGTATTGCGGGTCTTTTTCAGCCACGATGACTTTCAAGCCCCGGTGTGCCGCCACGACCGCGGCCGACAGGCCACCCGCCCCCGAGCCGATGACCAGCAAGTCGCATTCCAGTGCGGGTAGCTGTTGCCCGGTTGGGCGTGCGTAGGACGGCGTGGTGTCGGACATGGCGGACTTTGCGGGTGGCATTCAGGGTGCGTAAATCGGGGTGCGGCCTGCACCAACCGCGCCCGACGCACTGGCGCCGGTCTTGGCAAAGAAGGGTGAGGCGCTGCTGGCGGCGGCCAACTGGTGGGCCACTTCAACCAACTCGGTGGCCAGCGCATGCATACGCACTTCGGACAAGCGCACCGTGGGTCCGGCAATGGTCAGCACGCCGATGGCTGGCTGATTGGCAAAGCGCACGGGCGCCGAGATGGCGCTCAGACCCAGCGAATAGGTGTCGACGGTGATGCTGTAACCGCGGTCGCGCGTGGCCTGCACCTGCGCCATCACGGCTTGCAGACTGGTGGGCGCGTTGGGGCCAAACTCTTCGGGCTTGCCCAGGCCTTGTCGCACCAGACAGGCCATTGCCTCGTCATCGCCCAGCGTGGCCAGCCAGGCCCAGCCCGACGACGAGCAGGACAGACGCGCATCGCTGCCCATGTCGGGGTCGTAGCGCAGGCCTTGTCGCGCACCTTGCGCACGGGCAACCCAGGTCAGCCGCTCGCCGTCCACCACCGACAGGCGCGTGAGTTCGCCCGACACTTCGGCCAGATGGTTCAGCAACGGCTGCGCAATATCCACAATGCCGCTATTGCTCAAATACGAGAGTCCCATGCTGACCAGTTTGGTGGTGAGCATGTAGTCTCCGTGGTCGCGCGTTTGGCGCACATAGCCACACTTGACCAGGTCGGCCAGCAGGCGGTGTGTGCCGCTGCGGGGGATGTTGAGCTGGTCGGCAATGGCTGCCAGTTCGAGTCCGCCACCGTGCTTGGACAGCAATTCCAGAATGCCCAGTGTTCGCTCCAAAACGCCGCTCATATTTGCTCCTTTTTGTCTAAGGCAATCTGCACCGCCCGCCCGGTTTGGGCGGCATCGCGGACAGCCAGCGTGGCCTGTAAGGTGCGCAGGCCATCCAGCGCGCTGCAGATCGGTTTTTCGGTACCGGCAATGGCGGCTGCAAAGTGCTGCAATTGCATGGTGTAGGGGTCTTGCTGGTGGACAGGGGTTTTTTCCACTGTCATCTCGGCATGCCAGCTGCGTTCACCGCGGTAGCCCCACAACGCCAGATCAGGCAAGGAGAGCGCGCCGTGCGTGCCGGTGATGAAGTGCGACTGCACACCCTGGCGCGGGTACTGGCCTTGCTCGCCCGCACACAGGTCCCAGCACCACGGCGAGGTGGCCGTGTCGGACAGCGTCACCGTACCCAGCGCACCATTTTCGAAGCGCAACACCGCCGCAGCGGTGTCTTCCACCGCAAAGCCGCGCACGCCGTTACTGCCGATGGCCTGCACCTCCACAATTTCGCCACACAGATAGCGCAGCATGTCGATCTCGTGAATCAGGTTGATCAGGATGGGGCCACCGCCTGGCAAGGTGCGCCACGGCGCAGAGTCAAAGTAGGTCTGGGGTTTGAAAAAGGTGGCCATCACATTGGCGCTGACCAGACGCCCGAGTTTTCCGTCCTGCACGATCTGGTGGGCGCGCCGGTTGATGGGGTTGTAGCGGCGGTGGTGGCCCACCAGCACGGGCACGCCGGTGCGCGCCTGCGCATCCACCAGACATTGCGCCTCGCGAACGGAATCAGCCACCGGCTTTTCCACCAGCACAGCCACGCCCCGCTGCAAACAGTCCAGCGCTTGTGCAATGTGCAACGCATTGGGCGTGGCCACGATGGCGCCTTGGGGTTGGACCGCATCCAGTAACTCCAAGTGGCTTGCAAACCACGGCACGCCCAAGCCTTGTGCCAGAGCCTTGCCCGCCTCCGTGGGGTCCGCAATACCCGCCAGCGCCAGATTGCCGCTGCGGGCAATGCGGTCAATATGGGTGCGGCCGATAGCGCCGGCACCGAAAAGGGCAAAGGTGGTTTTGGTCATGGGTCGTGTGGTTGGCGATCCGGCCAAGTTTATGATTAATTGGAATCAAAATCAATAGTTGAATCTAATTCCATTTTTATGTACCATTCGTTCCATTCCTCCCAAAATCACCTTTTCTGAAAGCCTGCCCATGTCCGACCAACTCAGCGGGGCCTCCCGCGTCCACTTCATCGTGGGTGACCCGATTGCCCAAGTGAAATCCCCCGCCGGAGTGACCCAGGCCTTTCACGCGGCAGGGCACAACGCCTTTGTCATGCCGGCCCACGTTGCCCCCGCGGACCTGGCGAACTGGGTGCGTGGCGCCTCGCTCGCCAAAAATGTGGACGGCATCATCGTGACCGTGCCGCACAAATTTGCCTGCACCGACCTGTGCGGCACCACCTCTGAACGCGCCGCGTTTTTGCACACCGTCAACACCATGCGCCGCAATGCGGACGGCAGCTGGCATGGCGACATGTTTGATGGCTTGGGCTTTGTCACCGCCATGAACGACAACGGCTGCAACCCGCAAGGCAAGAAGGCTTTGCTGGTTGGCGCGGGTGGAGCCGGCTCGGCTATTGCCCATTCCCTGGTGATGGCAGGTGTGAGCGCACTCGCCATATACGACGAAGACAGTCAACGCCGTGAATCATTGATCCAACGGCTGGCCGGGCTGAACCAATGCCCGGTGACCAGCGGCAGTTCCGACCCCACGGGCTTTGACGTGGTGATCAATGCCACACCAGTCGGCATGAAGGACGGCGACCCCTATCCCTTGCAGGCCGACAAGATCACACCCGCCATGTTTGTGGGTTGCGTGATTACCCAACCGGCAGTCACGCCACTGATTGCAGCCGCGCGTGCCCAAGGTTGCCAGACCATGACGGGCGCCCACATGTTCGCCCGTGTGCGCGACCTGATGGTGGACTTCTTGCTGGGGAAGTAAATGGAGCGGCTCAAGACACTTCCCGACACAGCAAGTTTTGACATCGTGGTAGTCGGCGCGGGTGGTGCTGGCATGTCAGCAGCCCTGTTTGCCGCGCTCGAAGGCGCCAAAGTGCTGCTGGTGGAACACACCGAATTCGTAGGTGGCACCACGGCGTGGTCGGCCGGCACCACGTGGGTCCCAGGCACGCACCACGCCGCCAAAGTCAACCCCAAAGACACACTCAAGGCGGCCCGCACCTACCTGGACGCGGCCATCGGTGACCACGCTGCAGCGGACATGCGTCAGGCCTTTCTGGATCACGGTGCCGCCGCAATCGCACACATCGAAGCACGCACGGATGTGAAGTACCGGCCCTATGCCAAACACCCGGACTACATCTCTGACTTGCCCGGCTCCACACTCAATGGCCGCGCGCTGGAGCCCCTTCCGTTTGATGGTCGCCTTCTGGGTAGCTGGTTCGGCTTGATCCGCCCGCCCATACCTGAATTCACGGTACTGGGCGGCATGATGGTGGACCGCACCGACATCAACCACCTGCTCGGCATGACCGGCTCGCTGGCCTCACTGAAACATGCATTCAAGATCATCCTGCGCCATGCATCCGACCGACTGCGCTACCCGCGCGGTACGCGGTTGGTGATGGGCAACGCGCTGATTGGTCGGCTGCTGTACTCGCTGTCCAAGCAGTCCAATGTGGCACTGGCGCTCAATACGTCAGTGGAGCAACTCGATGGCCCGGACGGCTGCGTGCAATCCGTGGTGCTGGCGCAAGACGGCAGACGCTGTACCGTGGCCGTGCGCGGCGGCGTCATCCTCGCCTCCGGTGGTTTCAACCGCAACGCTGCCCAACGCAAAGACAAACTGCCCGGAGGCAATGAAGCCTGGTGTCCCGGCGCACCGGGCCATACCGGTGTAGCGCTGGAATTGGCGCAGAAACGGGGGGCCCGTTTCTCAGACGGCGGCAAGAGCCATGCCTTCTGGGCTCCGGTGTCGCTGCGCAAACGCGCCGACGGCAGCACTGCGGTCTTCCCCCACTTTGTGATGGACCGCGCCAAGCCCGGCTTTGTAACGGTCAACCAGGCCGGCAAACGCTTTGTGAACGAAAGTACGTCTTACCACCTGTTTGGACTGGCCATGCAGGAAGCCCACAAGGTCTCTCCCAGCGTTCCTGCGTATCTGGTGTGTGACGCGCACGCGCTCAGAAAATACGGCATGGGCATGGTGCGCCCCGGCGGCCGCGGGTTAGCGCCGTTTCTGGCCGACGGCTACCTCACCGAGGGCGCCACGCTGGATGACTTGGCCGCGCGACTGGGCGTGGATGCGCAAGGCTTGAAGGGCAGCGTGCAGCAAATCAACCGCTACGCCCGGACCGGCGTGGACCCCGACTTTGGACGGGGCACCACGGCCTACCAGCAAAACATCGGCGATGCGGCGGCGGGCCATAAGAACCCCAATATCGGCCCAATTGAGACCGGGCCGTTTTACGCGGTCAAACTCTACCCGGGTGACATCGGCGCCTCCACAGGGCTGCAAACCGACACCGATGCGCGCGTACTACACGCCAACGGCACGCCCATTGGAGGTTTGTACGCCGTGGGAAATGACATGCATTCGATCATGGGCGGCGTGTACACGGCACCGGGAATCACGATTGGGCCGGGGCTCGTCTTTGGCTACATTGCCGCACGCCACGCAGCCACCCAAGCGGGTATCAAGCTGACATAGGTGGCCTTCTGGAAGAGCGCGGCTGCGGGTTCAGAATCACCACCGGTAGTGAACCTGCAGTCATCAAATCCTTGGAAATCAATGGCTGCTTGCTGGTGATAAGCTGACTATGCGAAATTGGACTGACTGTTAAAGGCACGGACCGGCGCGGTTGAGTGACCGCTCGTCGGCTTGCCCGCTGGTCAAATTTCAAACGCCAGTTCCCTGCCATTCACGATTGGCGGCAGATGGCCCGATCCGGCCAAAACCATGTGCTCAGAGATTGCCACCGGCGAACGATAACTCTGAGCTTGAGCCTTCTATTTTTCGCACTTAGGTGCGCCTAAACCCAATTGGATCACCCAAGTCAATGCCATACTTGGTCCCATTCGGTTGAATTTCCTATACGTGAGGCCTCTTGATGCAAGACACACTAGGCCCCTTGTCCCTTGGGCTTGTGGGTGCACTGACCCTTACTCTGGCGTTGCTCGATCCAACATACGCACAGGTGGGCTCCACCTTCCAGCCATGGGTCCAGACCCTAGGACAGCCGGTCGCCGCGCCCACGGGTGTCGAGGGCAAGGCCTTGCCCTTGCACGTGGACTTCGCCACCTCACCCGGCAGCGCTGCGGATCGAAAGCTCTGGGAGACCCAGATGCGCACCGTGCTCGACTATTTGCGCCAGGCGCCGGTGTTCGCCCAACCCCGGGGGTTTTATCCTGAATTCCAGGCCTTTGGTGCCTTGCATGCACTGCCGCCTTTCATTGGCAAACAGGCTAATGCCCCCTTCGTCGGCGGAACGCAGGTCTATCTCTGGCGGCCTGGCGACGTTACTTTGCAGCCCGATGGGATCCCTAAGCGTAAAAGCGGTGCCGAGACGGGTGCATTGCGAGTCGAATTCAACTATCAGTACCTGAGTTCACCCTGGATGGAAGACGATACTGGCGAGATGGGCGTGCTGGACTATCGTGGTGAATTCCAGGGATTTCCCATCATTAACGACGCATTGCTCATCACGCGTGACGGCCGCTTGCCTTACCGCCCGGTGTCGCAGGATCGCGTGCTCAAGGCTTGGCTCAAGCGCAATGGCCGCGAGGTCGAGAAGATAAAGAACGAAATGGCTGAGGCCAAGGCGGCTTACGAACGTTTCGTGAGCCCCGCCGAAACTTCAAAGCGACTCGCAGAAATCGATAAGAAGGTGGCTGCGAAGGACCCGAGCAACCAGGCCACGACACGTCGCTATGAGGAAATGTGGGAGCGCAAGGATGGTGAGGCCTTGCTGGCAAAGGCGCAGCCCGACATCGAACACGACAAGGCCTTTGCCACTTACCGCACCGTACTGCAGGTCCAAAAGCAACTGGACGCCATGGGTGCCGATGCTCGCAAGGCGCCGGCATGGATCGATGCCAGTTTGAATCGCACCTCTGAGTTGCGCCTGATGCCCGAAGGCCAAGGTGCGGCCGTGGTGGAAGTCGATCCGGACTTTTTCGATCCGAAGAAGCCGCGCACCCAACTGCGTTTTGCCTGGGTGCGCAAGGTGGCCGACATGCAGGAAGGTGCGCGCGCCTACGACCCCGCAAAACCTGAAGACAGTGTGCGTTCACGCGCCATGCTCACGGCCTTGCAGCAGGTCAATTGGCGCGAGTTTGCCGACCGATTCCTGCAGCCGAGGTGAGCAACGTTTTGTCAAATAGTTGGAATCGTGTCAGAAGACAAGTTACAACTGTCTGGGCATTTACTGTGTTGTCGCTATGGCGCAGCTTGCACTTTAGGATCTTTCCGGTGGTGCCCAATGAGATGATGCCTACAAAGACTAGGTTATCGGGACGTCAGTGGTGGGCAGGATGCAACTTTATGTGTGTCGTACTCTTGACCTCTTCCATCACTGCGTAGGTTCGCGTTTCGCGCACACCGGGAAGCTTCCAAAGCACATTGCCAGCGAAGTCACGGTACGCGCCCATATCGGAAATGCGGATCTTGAGCAGGTAGTCAAAGCCACCTGCAACCATATGGCATTCCTGAATTTCGCCATGCACCTGGACTGCTGCTTTGAAGGCATCAAATACGTTGGGCGTGGTTCGGTCCAACAACGCTTCGACAAAGACCGTCAAGCCCGCATCCAGCTTCAGTGGGTTCAGCCGCGCCTCGTAGCCCAGGATATAACCGTCATTGGTCAATCGGTGTACACGTGACAGCACCGCCGTTGGAGAAAGCCCCACGACTTCGGCCAATTTGAGATTGGACATGCGGCCATCCGACTGGATGTTGCTGAGAATTTTTAAATCAACGCGATCTAAGTCAGCCTTGCCAGTTTCTATTTTTTTCATATCGTGACCGCCCAATAAGCATCCATTAGACACATATTTAGACAATTAAGACGATTGATATTTTTATATTTTGAGAAATTTAACTTTATAGGGATAAATGACTGACATTTAGATTTGAGCTGTTTGGGCAAAGGCAAAGGCAATGGCGCAATGGGCACCGGCCTGCCGACCACTGTTTGAATTCAACGTTAGAGCCAGGAAGAGTCATTCGCCAATGACCGCTGTATGACAAAGAATTTTCCCCCTACCCACCTACAACACGTTCAATCCATCGCGCTGCTCCCGTTGCATCGCGAAAATCCTCTATGGACCTGGCTGGAATGCCGGGGTAACGCTGGTTCCACATCTTGGACAAAGTGGTGCCTGCACCTATCTCAATCACGCAACGCACGCCTCGCTCAGCCACGGAGTCCATGCAGGCCGACCACTGCACTGTGGTGGCAATCTGCTCACTCAACGCTTTACGTAGCGTATCGCGCTGTGTCGTGGTAGTTCCAGTCGAATTGAGTGCGACTGCGATTTTTGCTTTATTGAAAGGGAGTTCGCTCAAGGTCTGCTCGAATTGCAATGCGGCTCCAGACATCCAGTGCGAATGCGAAGGCACTCGCACTTCCAGTTGGGTGCACATTGCGCCCCGCATAGCCAGATCGAGTGCACAGCTCTTCAAGACCTCCACGGGACCTGCATAAATGGCTTGATCGGCTGCGATGTCAATGGCGCAAGCCAACGCTGGAAAGGCATGCAGCACTGCTTCCCGTGTCATGCCAGATACCGCGAGCAAGCCACCTGCCATACCCAACACGGCCGCATCCATGTCCGCTGCGCGCTGGCGCGCAAGTGCTGTGGCGTCCGACATTGAAAAAACCCCAGCACAAGCAAATGCGCTAAGTTCAGCCACGCTGTATCCGGCAACAACTACCGGTTGCTCCTGCAGCCTAAGTGCCAGTGCAGACCAGGCGGCTAGGCCGGTGCCCACCAAAAGTGGCTGGGCGAAGGTATTGCTACTGCGCTGAGCAACATCTTCCAAAGTCGCCCGCCAATCGGTGCCTATTGCCATCTGCATGACCTGCAGTAATGTCTGACACACGGGTTCGGATTCCAGCCAGGGCAGCATGCCAGGCCGCTGTGTGCCCTGCCCCGAAAACAATACTGCGTAGCTCATGCCGCCAACGCTACATCGCAATCCGACACCAGCTCTGCGGGCGTGGCATCACACGACAGAGCATGCAAGAAGCACGCACAAGCCAGCATGTCAGCAGCTCCGCCGGGCGAGAGTCTGCGAGCAACGAAGGACATGTGTATGTCGCGCGCAGCGGTGACCCAGTCATGTTGCCCCACCCCGCCAGCATTTAAAAAGGCTTGCGCACTTTGCTTGACGAATTGCGCACCCGCAAGTCCGCCCCGGTGGGCGGTGTTTGTGTCATCCAGAACCGCCATGGTGGCAAAGAATGCTTGTGTCCTGGCGGCACGCCATCCATGACCACTTTGTAATGCAGCGCCCAAGATAGGAAATGTGGTTTCAAACAGCACTGGAAAGCCCAAGGCAGCTTCAGCTCCTGCACTGCGCAACTGATAGCGCCGCGCCGCGCGCTGCCCATTGGAGGTAGGCAGTCTCTGTGCGGCCTGCTGAACACGTAAGCTCAACGCATCACCCCACTGGTTTAGTAATGTGGCGCGCACGGCATCGCTGGACAAGGGCTTGCCTAGGGCTGCCAATCTCCCCGCAGACGCGCACAGCAAACCCATGGCAAACACAGCACCTCGGTGGGTGTTGATTCCACCGGTAGCGTGCAGCATGCGTAGTTCAGCCTGCAGCCCTAAGTCTTGTAGAGTTGCAAAGGGCACCGACTGCGCACCGGCCTGTGCCATCTGGGGAAAGTAGTGACGCAGGGCAAACAGGCTCTTCACAAAGGTAGCAGCCGTCATATCGGTGTGGCTGCCATTGTCGCGAAAGGACACCAGACCCGGCTTGGGTTCCAGCGCTAATTCGGCATAAAGGGCCCGCACGGCGTGGCGAGCCACTTGTGAAGCAAAGGGGGCGTAAGTGCTCATACGATCGCCTCGGCGGCATTTGCCTGGGCATAGCGTCTTGGAAAATGGTCAGATGAGGGCTTAGCCAGATACACGCCGTAAGCCGACTTGACCAGCACCTGCTGTACCGTGCCGCGCATCCACTGCAGAAGCTCGCGCCAGGCTACCGCGCTGCCATCAGCGAATACCAGTTCACCATCCACCCGAAGGGGCAGTTGCAAGGCCTCCAGAGCAAGGGTTGTCGCACGCGCTACGTTCAGGTCGGACACACAGGCACGTAGATCCAAGTCAGACGTTGCCCGTACGTATTCCATGCCGCTCACACACTGCCAGCCAAAAGAGCCGTAGACCTGCAGCGGTACCTGAAGACGACGCATGTGCACAGTGAAGTCATCCATGCCACTCAGGCATCCATGCACAGGGGTTATGGAGTCCAGCAAAGGAAAACCGTCTACCCGTTCCACCGCATCCAGTGGAACCTGCAACGCCAGTTTGCGACGCCCCCAGCAGGTTGGCGCTGGTAGACCCAGCGGTAGTCCACTTGGATCAGTCCCGTCATGCTGGGTGGTTGCCACCAAAGGTAGCCGGTGCGTATGCCAATGATTCAATATATATCGTGCCGCCTCATCCCATGGCTGTGCTATCACGGTTTGCCAACCCAGTTCTGTCAGCCACACCAACTGATTGCGTTGAGGGACCACCAAGGTGCACATGGATAGCAGCAGCCGCGATCAGGCTGACACAACCTGCTGCGCGACCTTCGCAGCAAGACGACGCCCACCGCGCGCAGCGCCCAGATCAGCACGTTGGTCCCGCAGATTACTGTCCGACAAAGCTTGCAACATGCAGTCCCTCAGATCACCATTCCAAAGCGACTGGATGCCACCCATGGCCACATAGTTGGCCACGCCGGGTGCAAATACAGGGTTGGATTGGGAGAGTGCTTCCAACACGTCTTCGTTTATTTTGGTAACGCGACTCATAGCTGGAAGGCGCATGACACGTATTTCCGCCTCCGGCAGCGCGTAGCAGGCATCGGCCATCAGGCCCGAGGTAATGAAGCCTCCCGACAGCGCTTGGTCATACACCAGGCCAATGATGCGGTGACCACTGCGGCGCGCCAGGTCTACGCAGCAGCCCAAATGGGCCATGTAGCGATTGATGCAGAGCAGTTCATCGCGGTGCCGCAAGCGCTGGCCTTGCGTGTCGACCAACAATACGATGGCGCGACCGGGGTGGTTTTGCACCGTGTCGAGAACGACTTTGGCTTGTGCCAGCGCCGTCTCCACACCGATCGCAGCGTGGTCGGTGGTGCCCACTACCGTCAAGGTCTGGCCCCGCAACTGCGCCGCGCCACTGATCACATCGCCACTGCGTTCAATGGTGTGGGCGTCGCCAAACAAAGCTTGCACTAGAGATTGCCAATTCATACTGCCTCCTGCACGTGTTCATTTCGCAGGGATTGCATCTGTGCCGCTTCCATATCGGTGACCTGTTCGGGATGCTCTAACCCCATGCGGCTCCAGACATCCACCGCATCGCTGCACCCTTCAAACCTCGCAATGCGCTGGGTCAACAGCTGGTGCTCCGCCAGCAAACCGTCCAGGGTCAACGCCCGGCTCACCCCCAACAACGCAGCGGCTGCCTGGCGAAACGCGGCTACATCGTCTTCCACCAAGCGGTCACAGTCACCCATCAAAAAGCGGTGCTTGCCGCCCGTGGTGCGCCACACCAGCGCCCGGTCACGCGAGTCGAACTCTTCTACGCCGTGCGAAGACTCAATCACCTCCGGGCCAGACATGGACATGCGGGCCTGGTCGCTCATCACCACATGGTCGGCGCAGCGGGCGATCAGACCCATGCCACCAAAGCAGCCATTGGCACCACCAATCAGCATCACCACCGGAATGCCGGCTGCGCGCACATCCAAGAGCGCGCGCATGACTTCGGAGACTGCAATCAAACCCGCATTGGCCTCGTGCAAGCGCACACCGCCAGACTCGGCGCAGACCAACACCGCCGCTGGCCGCACCAGCAAAGCGCGGCGCAGCAGGCCCACCAGCTTTGCGCCGTGCACTTCACCTACGCCGCCACCCATGAATTCCCCTTCTTGCGCAGCGATCAACACGGGCTGGCCTTGCAGCATTCCGCTGCCAATCACCACGCCATCGTCAAACGCATAGGGCACACCCAGCAACGCCAGGTGCGGGCTGACCACGCGCTGGGCGGGGCCCAGAATTTCGGTGAAGGTGCCAGCATCCAACAAGTGCTGCACACGCTGGCGCGCACTCAGTTCGGCAAAGCTCAAAGGGGCGTTCATGCTGCTTCTCCGCCGGGCAAGGACGCCGCCGCCTGGTCCAGCCGCAGGCTGACCACCGCGGGCGTGGCACCCATGTCGTTAATAGACACGGCCACCCCGGCCAAGCTGTGCTGCGCCTGAAAGTTCTGCACCACAGCCTCCCAGATAGGGCCAAAGCCGCGTGCCGAGGTGTGGATGGAGAAGGTGCAGTGGGCCGGGTCTGTGCTCCGCTCCATTAGCACTTCCAAGTTGCCAGACCCCACGACGCCCACCAAAACGGCATCAAAGTTTGGAGGGGCTCTGTGGCCCACCAGTTCAAATGTCAAATGTTCCATATCGCCTCCTGCTCACCAGTTCCGAAAGCGCTTGGGTGGGTTGTAGAGACCGCCGGAAGCTCTTACTAGATCGCGCATGCTGCGCGCGGCCAGCAGGCTGCGTGTGGCGCCGCGTTTGTCGATGCCGAGGTCTTCGGCGCGGCGAATCACGCCACGGTCACGCAGGTTTTCCACCATTCGTTTGTCGCGGCCCAGGCCAACCGGCGTGTAGCCAGCCACACCACGAATAGCCTGCTCGCGCTCTTCGTCGCTGCGGCACAGCAGCAAGTTGGCAATGCCTTCTTCGGTCAGGATGTGGGTCACATCGTCGCCATAAATCATGACCGGAGGGATTTCCATCTTGGCCTGCTCGGCCAGCTTCCAGGCGTCCAGCGTTTCTACAAATGCGGGCTGCATGTGCTCGCGGAATGTCTCCACCACTTGCACCACCAGTTTTTGGCCACGCGGCATGGCATGCACGCCGCCGCGCCCTTGCCGCGCCTCGGCACCGGCCTTGAGCCAGGCGGGGGATGCGTGGCGGCGCCCGCGTGCGTCGGCCCCCATATTGGGCGCGCCGCCAAAAC
>Ga0228698_1001097_pt1 | contig 14433 bp, 12 predicted proteins | sample McNCre117_Aug_MG_FD_178015 | JGI IMG/M metagenome (GOLD analysis project Ga0228698, IMG submission 178015) | Freshwater microbial communities from McNutts Creek, Athens, Georgia, United States - 1-17_Aug_MG | ecosystem: Environmental > Aquatic > Freshwater > Creek | place: USA: Georgia...
CGGCCCAGGGTGTGATTGGTCTGGCAAAGACCTACGGCGCCCAGCGTGTTGAACTCGCCTGCCGGCGTGCCATGGCCCACAACAGTCCGTATTACCGCACCGTAAAGACCATCCTGAGCAGCAATTCCGACCGGCTACCAATGCCTGAGCACAGCATCACGCCTACCTATGCCAAGGCGCGGTTTGTTCGCGACGCCGCAAGCCTCTTCGCCACCGACTCCCATAACCCGCAGCAGGATTTGCTGCATTAACCATCCCGGAGACCACCCCCAATGACACCCATTCCCGAGCTCGTTCCCCATCTCAAGCAGTTGCGCTTGTCCGGTATTCTGGATTCGCTGGACGCCAGAAACCGCCAGGCTATCGAATCCAAGCTAGCCTATACGGAATTCCTTGCCATCTTGATGGGTGATGAAGTTGCGCGCCGTGAACAAAACAGCTTCAGCACCCGTTTGCGCCGAGCCCAGTTCCGCTCCACAAAGACGCTGGAGCAATTCGACTTTGAGCGGCTACCGCACCTCAACCGTGCGCTCGTCCATGATCTGGCCACAGGGCGTTATGTGCGGGAATGCTCTCCGGTATTGATCGTTGGCCCCAGCGGCACTGGCAAGAGTCATTTGGCGCAGGCATTGGGCCACTGCGCAATCCGTCAGGGTGTCGACGTGTTGTTTACCAGTTGCTCGGCACTCACACAGTCACTGCACGCCGCCCGCGCCACCAACGCCTACGAGCGAAAGCTGCAGACCCTGAGTCGCATTCCGGTACTCATCATTGATGACTTCGGACTCAAGCCACTGCGCGCACCGGCAGACGAGGACCTGCATGAACTCATTGCCGAACGCTATGAACGCACCGCCACCATCGTGACCAGCAATCTGGACTTCACCGAGTGGGACCAGGCATTCCCAGCAAACCCGCTCTTGGCATCCGCAACGCTGGACCGCTTGCGTCACAACGCCTACTGTTTGGTGCTTGATGGCCAGTCGTATCGCACGTCACGCCAGATGCCGACCACCATGCCGACAAAAACAAAGAATTCAACGCAACAAAAAGACGTCAAATAAAGGCAAAATCCACACCCGACTGATGTCCGTCAGACACCCTCCGGCTGGTCTCTATATGCCGAAAATCGCTGGCTCCTTTATGCCGCAAAGTGACAACACTGCGAGCAGAAGGATGCGAATTCGGCGAAGTCAGACCGGTAGGCGCGCATTGTTGAAGCTGAGTACGCGTCTTCGATTTCTTTTAGCACCCGAGAGTAGGTCATGTCAGTGATGAATTGATTCCAAAAGAATCATTATAAATGCCAAAAGAATTAATTACAAGCGGACAAATTAGGGCAGCGAGAGCCATGCTTCAGTGGTCGGCGGCAGACTTGGCAAATCATTCGGGCGTAGGGATTGCGACGATCAAACGGTTAGAAGTCCAAGATGGAGTGCCAAATTGCCAAATTCGAATCATGGAGTCAGTTCGCAAGGCGTTGGTAACTGGCGGGATTGAATTTGTCGGTGATCCTGACGACGGTCCTGGCTTGCGATTGCGCAAGCTGAAATAGCTTCTAAAGAACTAATTAATCTATCAAAGCTGTGTCGCCCTCCAGAAAAACCAAATCGTCCGCCACAATCAGCGCCATCTCGGATGTTCTGGCATGTAGCCCGGTGCTCCCTGGAGAATCAGAGGCCCAATACCAAATGGCGCTCAGTCAGACCATTCAGGAACTAGGTGCCAGTACGCCCCTACAGTGCTATCTCGCAGAAAAAATCTTCGACTGCTTGTGTTGGATCCGCCGTTACGAAGAGCAAAAGCGCGCCACCCTGATTCGCGAGATGGCGGACCTGCTCATCAAGCAGGGATTTTCGGACGACATATCCGAAGAAAAGGTCGAGATTTTGGAGGCCCTGTTTGCGAACGAGCTCGGTGAGAAGCTGCAGGCTTACATGAAACACAAGGGTTACAGCATAGAGTCCTTGCAGCAAAAGGCATTTTTGAATGTTCGCATGCGTCATCGGGAGTTCGATGAACTCATCGTGCTCAAGGCAAAAACACTCGCCGGTTTTCAGGCGTCGTACGAGGTTCTAACCAATCGCAAACTGAACCGCGAGCGCATGGAACTCCAGAACAGCCTGCTGAGGCGCGACCTCAAGGCAATAGAGCATGACGACAACCCTCAGAAAACGTCAGGCCAATAGAATCAATGCGCTGCGGTCCACCGGTCCGCGCTCCGTTGCGGGCAAGAGAGTTGCCGCAGCCAATGCCCGTCTGCACGGGCTCAGTGTGCCTATCGACGCCAACGTCTATGCGAGGCAGATCGATTCCATTGTGTCGCTGTTGGCGTCGGAATGGTTGCCAGTCGATCAAGCCAAAGATCTGGCCCTGCGCATCCTGGACTATGAGCGCAATTTGCAGCAGGAGCGAGAATCGTTTGCTCAGAACTTCCTAGGAGTTGCCGCTGAGCCTACAGTAGACGAAGATGCACAGCGCTTGGAACTGTACGACCAATACTTCTCATTGCCGGAGTTTGCGAGTGAGCGCGGCCTGGATGCCGAAGAGCGTGCTGAGCAGCGTGCCTTTCGGGTGTTTGCGCGATTTGTTCAGCGTGGCTTGCGCAGGCAGGCCAAGGACAATGCGCTGAGCGCGATTCGCTATCAGAAGCGATCGAGTAACCAGCTGATTAAGGCACTCAAAGCGGTTGATTGACTTGCTGACTCCAACAGCTCCAAAAAAATCACCTGGTCCAAAAAATGTTCAACAATACAGGGCGATGCTTAACTGACGACACTCGTTAGGAATCCAGCGATGAACACTTCCAAGTAGATACAATTTGCACATATTCACATGCGCATGGAGAGTGCAGTGCCGAGTGTTGACTCCAATTCTGCAGGGATGATGACGCGCACTCGTCGGGCCAAACGTGACACGAATTTAAGTTTGAGTTCCGATGTTCTGGGTGCGGCCAAGTCGCTGAAGATCCATGTATTTGGGGGGTAGATGCCTATTTGGGTAACCTTGTCCAGCTGGAGTTGCAAGCACGTTGGTGGGCCGAGCATGCAGATTTCATCGCGGCTCACAACGCCACCATTTGAGGCGGATAGGCTGCCGCTGGATGCGTGGCGAGCCTTCTAATAGCGTGCTTTGATGTCTACTGAAATCTGGCCAAACGCCAACACGATGCCCTATTTGCTGGATGTACAGCGCCACCTCTTGGACGGACTGGATAGCTGGGTGGTGACCCCGCTTCAAAGCCCAGATGGATGGCAAAACTGCGCCTTTGACTGATCAGGTAGATCAGATTACTTCAGCCTTGGAATTTTTGTCCCATGGCTAATAGCTGTAACCATAGACGAACCACTTGCAGTGTTAAGTTACACGAAAAATTCAACTCCAAACCTTGATCGCCAGCGGAAAAAATTACAAATCGAAGCCAAATATTGGCCACTTTTCGGAAGGCTTCAGGCATCAGCTTCGGCCCGCTATTTCCTCATACCAAACCTCAATAATTCCCAACCGAAAATCAAGTCAAAATCCAGCTATGAAGCGATTGTTCGATCTCACCTTGGGAATAATGCTATTTGCCACACTTATCCTGCCATTGGGCGCCGTCTCGCTAATGGTTCGTCTTACCTCACCCGGCCCCGTGCTCTACTGGTCAGAACGCGTAGGCAAAGGAAACCGGATATTCAAGATGCCAAAATTCCGCAGCATGCTTGTTAATACGCCTGTGGTGGCAACGCATTTGCTGGGGAACCCGGAAGCGCATCTGACTCCAATCGGTTCTTTTTTAAGAAAAAGTAGCCTGGACGAACTCCCCCAACTCTGGTGCATCCTTAAAGGAGATATGAGCTTTGTGGGTCCGCGTCCGGCATTGTTCAACCAACATGACCTCATCTCACTGCGTACAGAGCAGGGCGTGCACAAATTGGTTCCCGGCCTGACAGGTTGGGCGCAAATCAATGGCCGGGATGAAATTCCGATCCCGCAAAAGGTCGCGCTGGATCGCGAATATCTTGAGAAACAATCCTTTGCGTTCGACATGAAGATCATGTTCCTGACCGCCATCAAGGTACTAAAGCGTGACAACGTCACCCACTAGGTAGTTTAGAAATGGCGCAACGCATATTGACCTGGCCGCGTCAGGTAAAGCAGCTCACCGTTCTGCTGTTAGACATTAGCCTGGCTGTGGCATCCACCTGGCTCGCCTTCGGACTGCGCCTGGACGTCTGGACACGTCCCGTTGATGCGCAGTGGTGGGTGTACTTGGTCACGCCGGCGCTTGCCATTCCTATTTTCGTCCGCTTCGGCATGTACCGCGCCATCTTTCGGTACACCGGGCAGGCTGCGCTGAATGCCACGGCCAAGGCGGTGGTGCTTTATTCCGTGGTGCTGACGGCGGTCTTGCTGTGGTTTCACTGGCCGGGGGTACCGCGTACGCTGGGGGTACTGCAACCAATTCTTTTTTTGATGTTGGTCGGTTCGAGCCGGGCCATTGCGCGGTTTTGGCTTGCTGGCGTTCCCATACTCGGGGCGGGCCACATGGGCAAGCTGCTGATTTATGGAGCGGGTACTGCCGGTGTGCAAACCGCCTCGGCATTGCTGGTGTCTGGCCAATTCAAATTGGTTGGCTTTGTAGACGATGACCCAGGCGTGGCGGGGCGCAGCATCAATGGCATGCCTATCTATTCGTCCAACGCTTTGCTGTCACTGGTATCAAGGCACGACATAACCGACATCCTGCTGGCCATGCCCAGCGCCACGCGCGAGCGGCGCAACCAGATCATCAAGTCGCTTGAAAATCTCCCGGTTCATGTGCGATCGCTGCCGAGCATGGCCGACCTCACTTCGGGCAAGGTCACGGTACAAGACTTGCGCGAACTCGATATTGAAGACCTGCTGGGCCGCGAGCCCGTGCCGCCGCGTGCTGAGTTGCTGGAGCGCGACCTGGCGGGGCAGGTGGTCTTGGTCAGTGGAGCGGGCGGCAGCATCGGCAGTGAGCTGACGCGCCAGATCGTGCAACAAAAGCCGCGCCAGCTGCTGCTGTTGGATCACAGCGAATTTGCCTTGTATTCCATTCATCAGGAGTTGCAGGCGATGTGCGTCAGCGACGGCCTGGCGGTGGAGCTGGTGCCGGTGTTGGCCAGTGTCTCCAACCCTGATCGGTTGCTGGCGCTGTTTCAGGCATACCGTCCGGCCACGGTTTACCACGCTGCGGCCTATAAACATGTGCCCATGGTGGAGGACAACCCGGGGGAGGGCGTGCGCAACAACATTTTTGGCACGCTACATATGGCGCAGGCGGCGGCCGCGACCGGCGTGCACCGTTTTGTTTTGATCAGCACCGACAAGGCAGTGCGACCGACCAACATCATGGGCGCCACCAAGCGCATGGCCGAATTGGTCTTGCAGGCATTTGCGCAAACGCATCCGCAAACCCTGTTTTCCATGGTCCGGTTTGGCAATGTGTTGGGCTCCAGCGGCAGCGTGGTGCCACTGTTCAGAAAGCAGTTGGCAGAAGGTGGTCCATTGACCGTGACGCATGCGGAAGTCACGCGCTTTTTCATGACCATCCCAGAGGCCGCTCAATTGGTCCTTCAAGCCGGCGCCATGGGGCAGGGCGGGGACGTATTCGTATTGGATATGGGGCGGCCTATCAAGATCATCGACCTCGCCCGCCGAATGCTGCACTTGTCTGGCCTCAGTGAACGCAATGCCGACCATCCGAATGGCGATATCGAAATTGCGATTTCGGGCCTGCGCCCTGGTGAAAAGCTGTACGAGGAGTTGCTGATTGGCGACAACCCGGAGCCAACGGAGCACCCCCGAATCTTGAAGGCGCGTGAGCCATCTTTGTCGATGGAACAGCTCCTCGATGAGCTGGGCGCATTGAAAACAGCCGCTGACCAGAACAACGTAGAGGCCATCAAAAGCGTGTTTGTGCGGCACGTTCAGGGATACCAGTCGGCATAAAAATGCAAAGTGCTATCGCCAGCGACCTGACATTTTGATCAGGCACAATTTGCACCGAACTTGAACTTTTTCCAAACGAAATAAAGCCCATGTCAGACGCCAACCCCATCGCCCCTCGCGACCAAGCCGAAATCCTCGCGCAAGCACTCCCCTACATCCGCAAGTTCCATGGCAAGACCATGGTGATCAAGTACGGCGGCAATGCCATGACCGAGCCCGCGCTGCAAAAAGCGTTTGCCGAGGACGTGGTGCTTTTGAAATTGGTGGGCATCAACCCGGTGGTGGTGCACGGCGGCGGGCCGCAGATCGAACAGGCGTTGAAGCGCCTGGGCATGAAGGGTGAATTTATTCAGGGGATGCGCGTGACGGATGCCCAAACCATGGAAGTGGTGGAGTGGGTTCTGGGCGGCGAAGTGCAGCAAGACATCGTGGGACTGATCAACCAGGCCGGCGGCAAGGCGGTGGGCCTGACCGGGCGCGATGGCGGCATGATCCGCGCGCAAAAGCTCAAGATGCTCGACAACGCAGACCCCAGCATTGAGCACGACATCGGCCAGGTCGGAGACATCGTCAGCGTCGACCCGAGCGTGGTCAAGGCGTTGCAGGACGATGCGTTCATCCCCGTGATCAGCCCCATCGGCTTTGGCGAAAACAACGAAAGCTACAACATCAACGCCGACGTGGTCGCCGCCAAACTCGCAACCGTGCTCAAGGCCGAAAAGCTGATGATGCTGACCAACATCAGTGGCGTGCTGGACAAGGAAGGAACGCTGCTGACGGACCTGACCGCACGCCGCATTGACGAATTGTTTGCCGATGGCACGATCTCCGGTGGCATGTTGCCCAAGATTGCCGGCGCACTCGATGCCGCCAAGAGCGGCGTGAATTCGGTTCACATCATCGATGGACGCGTGCCCCACGTGTTGCTATTGGAGATCCTGACCGAGCAGGCCTTCGGTACGATGATCCGCTCACACTAGGCACCCATGCGCCTGCTGCTGGTCGAAGACGATGTGCTGGTTGCCAGCGGCATCAAGCTCGGTCTTTCCAATGCGGGCTACGCCGTCGATTGGGTCGGCAGTGCCGAGCGTGCGCTGGAGGTGACGCAGACCGATACCTTCGACATAGCGGTGATTGACATTGGGCTTCCCGCCATGAACGGTCTGGAGCTAACGCAGTTGCTGCGCAATCGCGGGCACAGCATGCCGGTGCTCATCCTGACCGCACGCGATGCTTTGCAGGACCGGGTTCAAGGGCTGGACAAAGGGGCCGATGACTACATGGTCAAACCCTACGAATTGCCTGAGCTGCTCGCGCGGTTGCGCGCGCTGTTGCGGCGTTCCCAGGCGGCCACTTCGGCGGTGCTGCGTTTCGGTGCCCTGGAGTTGGATACAGCGCTGCGTCAGGCCTGCATCCACACTGCCACAGACTCGCCGGAGCAGGCATCCAAGGTGCCACTGGAGCTGGGGCCGCGCGAGTGGACGGTGATGGAATACATCCTCATGCAGTCCCCCAAACCGGCCAACAAAGACAAGCTGCTCCAGGCGCTCACCGGCTGGGACAAAGAAATTACATCCAATGCCGTGGAGGTCTACATCTCCAGGCTGCGTGGCAAGTTGGAGCCGCACGGAATTGCCTTGCGATCTATCCGTGGTTTTGGCTACCGTCTGGAGCAGGTAGGCGCGGATTGACGCCGGCGCAACAAGTCACCGTGGGCCCCGTCCTGCAGCGGCGGTTGCTGCTGCTGCTGCTGCCCCCCTTGCTGTTGCTGGCGGCCCTCAACACCTGGTTCGATTACCGGCTGGCCGATACGGCTGCCATTCAGCAAGACCGGCAGTTACTGACCCTGGTGCCGAAATTGGCTGATTGCATCGTGGGGCGTGGGGCGGAAGTGTCCGATCCGCCAATCTTCGTCATGGCACCGGCGATTGCTGATTTTTTGGAGCAAAGGCCGCACATATCCGCTTACGCCGTGTTGGACGGTTATGGCAAGGTGCTGGTGGGCGACCAATGGATGGGGGACTATCCACCCAACACCCACGAGCCTGAATTCTCAAGCCAGGAGTTCGGGGGCGTGGTGTACCGCATCGTCAGCCAGCGCGTGTTGAGTGTGGCCGGTGAAGTGACGGTCCGTTTGGCGGACGGAGCGGACGTGCGCATGCAATGGTTTCAGCGCCTCTGGTTGAAAGTTGCCTTGCCCAATTTGATGCTTGCGTTTGGCGCTGCCTTTGCCGTGAACTGGGCAGTGCGCAGAGCGCTGCGACCGCTGCTGGCGCTGCGTAACGAAGTCGAGGGCCGCTCGCCGCGGGACCTCACTTTGCTGGATGCCACAGCGTCGCCAGAAGAAGTCCGTCCGCTGGTGCAATCGCTGAACCACTTGTTTGATCTGGTCAACGCGCAGGCGCAAAGTCAGCGGCACTTTGTCGCCGATGCGGCGCATCAGCTTCGAACGCCCTTGGCCGGGCTCCAGGCGCAGGTGGAAGCCTGGGCATTGGCGGGGGGTGAATCGGTCACGCTGACGATTGAGCAAATCAACAAGTTGCGCGATGCCACCCGTCGCACCTCGCAGTTGGCCAATCAATTGCTTGCACTTTCGCGCGCTGATGCGCGCAGCGGCACTTCGCAACCCCGGCAGGTGGTTCACCTCAAGCACCTGTGCGAGCAGGTGTTGGAAGACTATTTGGACACCGCGGCCGCCAAGCAGATCGACCTTGGGCTGGAGGTGGTTGATATACAGGTGAGTGGCTATGAGTGGCTGCTGCGCGAACTGCTCGCCAATCTGGTTGACAACGCGGTGCGTTACACCCCTGTTGGTGGCCATGTCACCGTGCGCTGCGGCGAGCGTTGGGCCTTTGGCCATAACCGTCCGCAAGCCTTGCTGGAAGTGGAAGACAACGGCCCCGGCGTGCCGCCCGCTGAGCGCGACCGGTTGCGTGAGCGCTTCTACCGATTGCCGGGAACACCCGGTGAAGGCAACGGGCTGGGGCTGTCTATCGCCGACGAAATTGCCCGAGTCCACCACAGCGAATTGCAGATTCTCAGTGGTGCACAAGGCGTGGGGCTGCGCTGCATGTTGCTGCTGGAGCCTGTGCGAGAATCTTTCAACACCCCACCCGCAGCACAGCATGTCTGACCAACCCAACGCCCCCATGGATGACGATCCGGACACATCGGAATCGCTTGGCAGCGCTGCGCCAGAGCCGGCCCGCAAGCGCCCCAAGCCGGGTGAGCGCCGCATCCAGATACTGCAAGCGTTGGCCACCATGTTGGAGCACCCCGCAGGCGAGCGCATCACCACTGCCGCTTTGGCCGCACGGCTGGATGTGAGTGAGGCCGCGCTGTACCGGCACTTCGCCAGCAAGGCGCAGATGTTTGAAGGCCTTATCGAATTCGTCGAACAGGCGGTATTCACTCTGGCCAACCAGATCGTGGAGCGCGAGGCGGGTTCCGGCGAGCGGCAGTGCGCGCGCATCATCGGCATGCTGATGCAATTTGCGGAAAAGAACCCCGGTATGGCACGCGTCATGGTGGGGGATGCGCTGGTATTTGAGAACGAGCGGCTGCAGCAGCGCATGAACCAGTTCTTCGACAAAATTGAAGCCACGCTCAAACAGTGCCTGCGCGACGGGGCGGCACCCGGTGCGCAAACGCCCACCGCACAGGCACAAGTGCAAGCCGCTGTTTTGACAGCCTTTGCAATGGGGCGTTTGCAGCGTTTTGTGCGTGCCGGCTTCAAACGCCAGCCTTCCGAGCAGCTGGACGCGGCGCTCGCAACCATCCTCGGGTAAACCCGAATTTCCAGCCGAAAATAACATCGCGGACCGAAAAAGGGTTTGCAGGGCGGTGTAAGTTTGGTGCAAAATAGCACGGTCGTACTATTTTTTAACACGCTATTTCCCCCAATCGCTTCATGGCAACTGCAACCGGATCATCCCTTCGCGCCAGCGCCGGAACTACTCGCCGACGCACCCCCGCCGAAGCATCCGGCAAGGCCATGCAAAAGGGGCAGCAAACCAAAGCCGCCATCATTGAAGCGGCGTTGGGTCTGGCGACACAGATTGGCTTGGAAGGCTTGAGCATCGGCGCCCTGGCCGAAATCACGCAAATGAGCAAGTCGGGCGTTTTTGCCCACTTTGGGTCGCGCGAAGAGCTGCAAATCTCGGTCATTCGCGAATACTTCAGCCGCTTTGAGCAGGAAATCTTTTATCCGTCGCTTCACGAACCCCGGGGTCTGCCCCGCCTCAAGGCACTCTTTGCCAACTGGATGAAGCGGGTCACGGTGGAGATTCAGTCGGGTTGTATTTTCATCAGCGGGGCGGTGGAGTTTGACGACCGACCCGGCCCGGTCCGCGATGCATTGGCCAGCTCCATGCAAACCTGGCTACAGGCGCTGTACCGCGCGGTGGTGCAGGCCAAAGAATGTGGCCACCTGCAAGCCGATGCGGATGCGCAGCAAATGGCATTTGAAATTCACGGTTTGATTCTGGCGGCGCATTACGAAGCCCGCTTTCTCAAGAACCCGGGCTCCATTGAGCGCACTACCACCGGCTTCACCAACATCCTGTTGCGCTACGGCGCGCAGGCCATTTAAATAAACCACACCGACAGGAGACACCCCCATGCCCACCTATAACCCGCCTCTGCGCGACATGCAGTTTGTGATGCACGAGTTGCTCCATGTCGTAGACGACCTGAAGCAAATCCCGAAACACGCTGACATGGACGCCGACACGGTAAATGCCGTGCTGGAAGAAGGCGGCAAGTTTGCAGCCGAAGTATTGTTTCCCCTGAACCTGAGTGGTGACGCCGAAGGCTGTTCGCTCAACACGGCGACCCACGAGGTCACCACGCCGAAAGGCTTCAAAGAAGCCTATCGCCAGTACATCGACGCAGGCTGGGCGGCATTGGCGTGCGAAACCGAGTTCGGCGGGCAGGGGTTGCCGCTCGTGGTCAACCAGATGTTTTATGAAATGCTGAACAGCGCGAATCAGGCGTGGACCATGTATCCGGGCCTGACCCATGGCGCCTACGCTGCCTTGAACGCGCATGGCACCGACGCGCAAAAGCAGACTTACCTGCACAAGATGACCAGCGGCGAGTGGACCGGCTCCATGTGCCTGACAGAGCCGCATTGCGGAACCGATTTGGGTCTGATGCGCACCAAGGCGCAAGCCCAGCCGGACGGCACCTACAAAATTACCGGGACGAAAATTTTCATCAGCGCCGGCGAACACGACATGGCCGAAAACATCGTGCATCTGGTTTTGGCGCGTTTATCCGATGCGCCTCCCGGCATCAAGGGGGTCAGCCTTTTTGTCGTGCCCAAGTTCCATGTGAATGCGGATGGCTCACTGGGCGCGCGCAATGGCATCGTGTGTGGTCGGTTGGAAGAAAAAATGGGCATCCACGGCAACGCCACCTGCCAGATGGCGCTTGACGGAGCGATTGGCACCCTGGTGGGTCAGCCGAATAAGGGTATGCAGGGCATGTTTGTGATGATGAATGCGGCCCGTCTGGGGGTGGGAAACCAGTCCCTGGGGCTGACCGAAGTGGCTTACCAAAATGCACTGGCCTACGCCAAAGAGCGCATCCAGATGCGCGCACTCTCGGGCCCCAAGTCCAAAGACCAACCCGCCGATCCGATCATCGTGCACCCCGATGTGCGCAAAATGCTGCTCACCGCCAAAGCCTACGCCGAGGGTGGACGTGCGCTGATGACCTACTGCTCCATGTTGCTGGAGAAAGAGCATCACCATCCCGATGAAAAGGTGCGCAAAGACAGCGGCGAAATGCTGGCGCTGCTCACGCCCATCGTCAAAGCTTTCATCACCGACAACGGATGGACATCCACTTCCGCCTGTATGCAGGTGTTCGGCGGCCACGGGTTCATCAAAGAGTGGGGCATGGAGCAATATGTGCGCGATGCCCGCATCAACATGATCTACGAAGGCACCAACACCATCCAGTCGCTAGACTTGCTGGGGCGCAAGGTGCTATCCAACAATGGCGCGACCCTCAAGAAATTTGGCAAGCTGATTGGCAAGTTGGTGGAAGAAGAGGGTGTGAACGAGAAGATGGCGGAGTTCATCACTCCGATTGCGATTCTGGGCGACCAGATGACCAAGTTCACTACGGAAATCGGTTTCAAAGGCTTCCAGAATCCCGACGAAGTCGGCGGTGCCGCAGTGGACTATTTGCGGGTAGCCGGCCACATGGTGTTTGGTTACTTCTGGGCCCGTATGGCGCAGGTGGCCTTGCGTGAAATCGCTGCCGGAAATACCGACAGTTTCTACGTCGCCAAATTGCAAACCGCGCGCTTTTACTTCGCCAAGCTATTCCCGGAAACCGCAACTGCCATGCGCACCGCACGCACCGGCGTGAAGGTGCTGCTCGATACCGACGCAGCGCTGGCCTGAGCCACCGCGCGCATCGAACTGGAATTTCAAGGAAAACAGCATGATTCGTACTGCAGCAATATGGACCCTCGTTTTTTCATCGGCGTGCGCAATGGCACAGATGACGCCCGTGGGTGTGTGGAAAACCATTGACGACGATGGCAAGACCGAAAAATCACTGGTACGCATATCTGAAAGTGGTGGCGTCTACACAGGCACCGTTGAAAAGATTTTTGACGCCAGCAAAGCCGACAGCAAATGCGACAAGTGCACCGATGACCGCAAAGACAAACCCGTTGCAGGTCTGCAGATCATTCGCAATGTGCGCCAGGATGCGGAAGACAAAACAGTCTGGGGCGGCGGCGAAATTCTCGACCCTGCCAACGGCAAATCCTACAAGACACGACTGAAACCGGTGGACGGTGGCAAGACCATGGAGATGCGCGGCTACATCGGCATCCTGTACCGCACCCAGGTGTGGCACCGTGTCGAGTAAGACGCGAATCCGGCTTCGTTTGAGGCCCGCATATAACAATCAAAGGAGTCCCTCGTGAGTCGTTTTAATGTCCGAAAAGTCGCTGTGCTCGGCGCCGGCGTCATGGGTGCGCAAATTGCAGCGCACCTGGTGAATGTCAAAGTGCCCGTGGCCTTGTTTGACCTGCCCGCCAAGGAGGGGCCCAAGAACGGCATCGTGACGCGTGCGGTAGACGCACTCAAAAAACAAAAGCCCGCGCCTTTGGGCGTGCCAGAAGATGCAGTGCTTATCCAGCAGTGCAATTACGAAGAGCACATGGCCGTACTGGGTGGGTGTGATCTGGTGATTGAAGCCATTGCCGAGCGAATGGACTGGAAGCTTGACCTGTACAGGAAGATTGCCCCCTTCGTTGCTGCACACGCCATTGTGGCCAGCAACACCTCGGGCCTGTCGATCACCCAACTGAGCGAAGCGCTACCCGAAGAAATCAAGCCGCGCTTTTGTGGCATCCACTTTTTCAATCCCCCGCGCTACATGCAGTTGGTCGAGCTTATCAACACTCCAACCACGCAATCGCAAGTGCTGGATGACCTGGAAGCCTTTGTCACCAGCAATCTGGGCAAGGGCGTGGTGCGCGCCAAGGACTCGCCTAACTTCATTGCCAACCGGGTTGGTATTGCCGGCATGTTGGCCACCATGAAAGAGGTGGAAAACTTTGGCCTGACCTATGACGTGGTGGACGACCTGACGGGCAAAAAGCTGGGGCGTGCCAGCTCCGGCACTTTCCGTACCGCCGATGTGGTGGGACTGGACACCATGGCGCATGTGATCAAGACGCTGCAAGACACGCTGAGCCTTGATTCCGATCCCTTCTATGGCAGCTTCGCTACCCCCGAAGTGCTGAAGACTTTGCTTGAGAAGGGCAATCTGGGCCAGAAGTCCAAAGCCGGGTTTTTCAAGAAAGTGGGGCGCGACATTTTGCGTTTCGATATGGCGACCAGGGACTATGTGCCGGGCGGTGAGAAGTCGGACGAAGTCTATGCCCGCATGCTCAAAAAACCGGCCGCTGAGCGCCTCAAACTATTGCGCAATGCAGAGGGCGCGCAGGGGCAGTTTCTGTGGGCCATTTTGCGCAACAGCTTCCATTACGCAGCCATCCATCTCGCCGCCATTGCCGACAACGCACGCGATGTGGACTGGTGCATGCGTTGGGGCTTCGGCATGAAACAAGGACCGTTCGAGCTCTGGCAGGAAGCCGGTTGGCTGGAAGTCGCCCGCATGGTGCAAGAAGACATCGATGCCGGACGGGCGCTGTGCAAGGCACCGTTGCCGGAATGGGTGTTCAAAGGCCCCGTGGCAGATGCCGGAGGTGTTCACACACCGCAGGGTTCATGGAACCCGACCACCCAGCAGTTTGTACCCGTGCGCCATCTACCGGTGTACGACCGCCAGCACTTTCCCGAGAGCGTGTTGGGTGCGCGTGCTGCCGATGCCAAGACAGCAGGCAACACGGTGCACGAAGACGATCACATCCGCTTGTGGACGCTGGGTGCCGCAGGCAGTGCGGACGGTGACGTGCTGATTGCCAGCATCAAGACCAAG
>Ga0228698_1001098_pt1 | contig 14428 bp, 14 predicted proteins | sample McNCre117_Aug_MG_FD_178015 | JGI IMG/M metagenome (GOLD analysis project Ga0228698, IMG submission 178015) | Freshwater microbial communities from McNutts Creek, Athens, Georgia, United States - 1-17_Aug_MG | ecosystem: Environmental > Aquatic > Freshwater > Creek | place: USA: Georgia...
GCCTTTGGCAAGCCAATCCCTTTCTTTGGCTTGAACCTGCCGGCGCTGCTGTCGGAAAACAGGGAGCTTGGCCGCAACATCAAGGAAGTGCATGAGGCGGTGGGTACGTTTGGCTATTTCCTGATTGGTGGCCATGCGGTGGTGGCGCTCTATCACCATTACGTGATGAAGGACAACACCATCCTGCGCATGAAGCGCGGCTGAGCGCGGTGTTGGTGGGTTGCCACGGCGGGATGGGTTGCTATTGTATTTGTAGCAAACGGCCGCCATTGCGTCCGCGGCGGTTTGGCGGTTCATGCGCATTCCAGTAGGGCGGTAGAAGGGTGGGGCCTGCTTGCCGTGCCTCCCGGGGGGGCTGCCTCAAAATGCAGCAAACGGTAGAATCGGGGCCTCCCCACCGGACTGTTTGCGCCGCGCGTTCTGCGCCGTGCCCCATTTGGACTACCCATGCTCTACCCTGAAACATTCGACGTGATCGTCGTTGGCGGCGGCCATGCTGGCGCCGAGGCCGCGCTGGCTGCCGCTCGCATGGGCTGCAAGACGCTGCTTTTGACCCACAACATCGAGACGCTGGGGCAGATGAGCTGCAACCCGTCTATTGGTGGCATCGGTAAAGGCCACTTGGTGAAAGAGGTGGACGCCCTGGGCGGCGCCATGGCGCTGGCCACCGATGAAGCCGGGATTCAGTTCCGCATACTCAATTCCAGCAAAGGCCCGGCGGTACGCGCAACCCGCGCCCAGGCCGACCGGGTTTTGTACAAAGCCGCCATTCGCCGCATGCTGGAGAACCAGCCCAACCTGTCACTTTTTCAGCAGGCTGTGGACGACCTGATGGTGGAGGGCGACCGGGTGGTGGGCGCGGTCACGCAGGTCGGCATTCAATTTCGCAGCCACACGGTGGTGCTGACCGCTGGCACTTTCCTTGACGGCAAGATTCATGTGGGCCTGAACAACTACGCGGCGGGGCGCGCTGGTGATCCGCCAGCGGTCTCCTTGAGTGCCCGCCTGAAAGAACTCAAGCTGCCGCAGGGTCGCCTTAAAACAGGCACGCCCCCGCGCATCGATGGGCGCAGCATTGACTTCTCCCAATGCGAGGAGCAGCCGGGCGACGGCATGCCCGGTGGCATGTCGCCGCACATGCCGGTGGTGAGCTTCATGGGCAACGCCCAGATGCACCCGCAGCAAATGCCGTGCTGGATTACCCACACCAATGCCCGCACACACGACATCATCCGCAGCGGCTTTGACCGCAGTCCCATGTTCACCGGGAAGATTGAAGGGGTAGGACCGCGTTATTGCCCCAGCGTGGAAGACAAGATCAACCGCTTTGCCGACAAAGACAGTCACCAGATTTTTCTGGAGCCCGAGGGCCTCACCACCCACGAGTACTACCCCAACGGCATCAGCACCAGCTTGCCGTTTGACATCCAGCTGGGGCTGGTGCGCAGCATGCGGGGTTTGGAAAACGCCCACATCCTGCGCCCCGGTTACGCCATTGAGTACGACTACTTCGATCCGCGTTCGCTCAAGAGCAGTTTCGAGACGCGGCAGATCGCCGGTCTGTTTTTTGCCGGGCAAATCAATGGGACCACGGGTTACGAAGAGGCGGCAGCCCAGGGCTTGTTTGCGGGTCTGAATGCGGCGTTGCAGGCGCGCAGTCTGGGCGGCGGAAACGCCGCCGCCAGCGCGGCAGGCGCCATTGCCTACACGGGTGACACCTGGCTGCCCGGGCGCGATCAGGCATACCTCGGCGTGCTGGTGGACGACCTGATTACCAAGGGCGTGACTGAGCCTTACCGCATGTTCACCAGCCGCGCGGAGTTCCGCCTGCAGCTGCGGGAAGACAATGCCGATGCCCGTCTGACGGAAGTTGGCCGCCAATTGGGTCTGGTGGATGACGCGCGCTGGACTTCCTTCAACCGCAAGCGCGATGCTGTTTCACGTGAAACAGAGCGTCTGCGCAGCATTTGGGTGAACCCGCGCAACTTGCCGCAATCCGAAGCAGAGCGGGTGCTGGGCAAGGCGATTGACCACGAATACAACCTGGCTGACTTGTTGCGCCGACCCGATGTGGGTTACGCGTCGCTCATGTCGCTGGACCATGGGCGCTATGCCAACCCCGACTTGTCTGCTGTGCCGGCAGACGCGGATGGCTTGCGAATTGGCGCAGCCGAATCGGCACTGGCCCAGGATGCCTTTGTGGCGGCAGTGGTGGAGCAAGTGGAAATTGCCGCCAAGTACTCCGGCTATATCGACCGCCAGAAAGATGAAGTCCAACGGGCTGCTTACTATGAAAACCTGCGCTTGCCTGCTGAGCTGGACTACATGCAGGTGTCGGCACTGAGCATCGAAGCGCGGCAACGCCTGAACAAATACCGCCCCGAAACCTTGGGCCAAGCTTCTCGGTTGTCTGGAATTACGCCGGCAACCATTTCACTGTTGCTGATCCATTTGAAGCGTGGCAACTTTCGCGGCTTTGCCGACAAGGTCGATGCGCAAGAGGTGGCCGGCTGATGCATCCGCTTGAACCCCCATTGCGAACAGGCGTTTCGGCGCTGGGGCTTGCGCTGACCGATGGGCAAATAACCCAATTATTGGCATATATGGACTTGATTCAGAAATGGACCAAGGTCTACAACCTGACGGCGGTGCGCGATCCGGCGGAAATGCTCACCCACCATTTGCTGGATAGCTTGGCGGTGGTGGGGCCATTGCTACGGTTTTCGCGTATGCAGGGTGCGGGGTTGGCGCAGGTAAAGGGGGAGCCTTCGCAGCGGGCGGGTGCTACGGAGCAGAGCGCTTCGCCGCCTCACCTTGTAGCCTCCGGCATGCCTTTGCGTCTGCTTGACGTGGGTTCGGGTGCCGGACTTCCGGGCGCAGTGATAGCCATTTGCTGTCCTCAAATTTCCGTGCATTGCGTGGATACGGTGGCCAAGAAGGCGGCGTTCATCCAGCAGGTTGCGGTGACACTGAAGCTGCCCAATTTGCGCGGAATCCATGCCCGCGTGGAAAACCTGACTGAAACCTATGACGTGGTGAGTTCCCGCGCGTTCGCGTCTTTGCTTGACTTCGTGACCTGGTCGCATGGAGCCTTGGCAGAGCAGGGCATCTGGATGGCAATGAAGGGCAAACATCCGGCGGACGAGGTGGCGGCGCTCCCCGGTCTTGCGCAAGTGTTTCACGTGGAACAGTTGAAGGTGCCTGGGCTGGATGCGGAGCGGTGCATTGTTTGGATGCGCCGTTCTGGGGGCTCTGCATAACTGCCTTTCTTTCGCTGTTTGGTGGGTGGGGTCGGGCGGTATGGGTATTCCATGCCGTTCGTGTCCCCCGGCCGATGGCCTCCTCCTTTACCTCACTGCATGGAATACCCATACCGCCCGACCCTGCGTGGCGTTTGAGGGTGCACTTTTCTCTGGTGGGCTTTCTGGTTGTCTTGCATTAACCCAGGTCGAAGCGCTCGGGGTGGGGTGCGCCCTGCAGCGAGGTAAAGGAGGAGCAGGGCGCACCCCACCCCGCGCTCTGGCGCCAGAAACGTACCACCGAACAGACAAGAAGAAGCCCCTCACACAACCTAACGTAAACTCACCCCCTCCCATTCGAAAGTTCCCACCATGCTCGGCGTAACCGACTACGGCACCTTTGTTGTCACTGTGATTGTGTTTCTGGCCATTCCCGGGCCGGGCAATCTGGCGCTGGTCACCAGCACCAGCAAGGGCGGCATCACGGGGGGACTGGCTGCAACCATGGGCGTGATTTTGGGAGACCAGGTGTTGATGTGGTCGGCGGTTGCCGGTGTGGCTGCCTTGCTCACGGCGTACCCGGAAGCTTTTGCCGCAGTGCAATGGCTGGGTGCCGCCTATCTGGGCTGGCTGGGAGTCAAGATGTTGTTGGCCAAGCCCGGCGCGGCGCCGGTGCTCCATATCGCCGCCGGACACTATCTGCGCCAGGCATTGATGATCACCTTGCTTAACCCCAAAGCGATTCTGTTTTACATGGCTTTTTTTCCGCTGTTTGTGGACCGCGCCACGCAGCAAGGGCTGGTTACCTACGGTTTCATGGCGGCAACCATTGCGGCGCTCACTTTTTTGTACGGTTTGGGCGCAACTTTGCTGACCCACTTCCTGGCCGAACACATGCGTGCCAACCCGCTCATTGGTCGCGTACTGGAAAAAGTGGCCGGCCTGTTTCTGGTTGGTTTTGGCATCAAGCTGGCGCTGTCGAAATAAGCGCCTTCCCGGCACATTGCAACCACAGCAAGAGAACCTGAACATATGGCAAAAATATTCTGCGTAGCCAACCAGAAGGGTGGGGTGGGCAAGACCACGACCACGGTGAATCTGGCCGCCGGTCTGGCCAAAGTCGGCCAGCGCGTGCTGATGATCGACCTTGATCCGCAGGGCAACGCCACCATGGGTTCGGGCGTGGACAAGCGCAAGATTGAACTTTCGGTGTACGACGTGCTGCTGGAGTCGGCCAGCATTGCCGAGGCGCGCGTCCAGAGCGACAAGCTCAAGGACGCCGGTTGCGGCTACGACATCCTGGGTGCCAACCGGGAGCTTGCCGGTGCGGAGGTGGAGTTGGTCGAAGTGGAGCGCCGTGAGCGCCGGCTCAAGACTGCCATTGCCGCCGTGGCTTCCGAATACGACTTTGTATTGATCGATTGCCCGCCTTCCCTGTCCATGCTCACGCTCAACGGTCTGTGCTGCGCCCACGGCGTGATCGTGCCCATGCAGTGCGAATACTTTGCGCTCGAAGGCCTGACGGATCTGGTCAACACCATCAAGCAAGTCAAGGCCAATCTCAATGACGATCTGCAAATCATTGGCCTGCTGCGCGTGATGTTCGACCCGCGTATCACGCTGCAGCAGCAAGTCAGCGACCAGCTCAAAGCGCACTTTGGCGACAAGGTGTTCGACTCGGTGATTCCGCGCAATGTGCGCTTGGCCGAGGCACCCAGCTACGGCGTGCCCGGCGTGGTGTTCGATGTCAACTCCAAAGGGGCGCAGGCCTTTGTCGCCTTTGCCCAGGAAATGGTGCTTCGCATTCAGGCCATGTAGGCCCGCATTGCGACCCCCATTTTTGCTACACAATTCATAGCAAGCAACGCAGTATCCGCATGCCTACGTCCAATGTCCTGTTACTCCCTGGCTGGCAAAATTCCGGCCCCGAACACTGGCAAAGCCGCTGGGAAGCGGTGCACGGTGACTTGCGCGTGCAGCAGCACGACTGGATGCGCCCCTTGCGTGGCGACTGGATTGCGCGCCTGGAAGATGTGTTGCTGGCGCAACCCGCCCCGGTGATTCTGGTGGCCCACAGCCTGGGTTGCATGCTGACCGCTGCCTGGGCTTCGATTTCCAAAAACACCCACCTTGTACAGGGCGCATTGCTGGTGGCGCCGGGGGACCCGGAGCGCGAAGAACTTCGGCCGGTGCTCAAAAGCTGGTCGCCTATCGTCAGGCAAACCTTGCCGTTCAAGAGCATTTTGTTGGGTAGCCAGGACGACCCGTATTGCAGCTTTGCCCGCGCACAGTCGCTCGCGCAGGCCTGGGGCTGCGAGTTCATCGACTACGGCGCGCGGGGTCACATCAACGCCGAGTCGGGCTTGGGTGACTGGCCGGAAGGCCGGGCTCTGCTGGCCCGACTGTCATCACATTCTCAGTAAAAGGAAAATAGCATGGTCACCAAAAAGCCCAAGGGTCTGGGTATGGGTCTGGAAGCGCTGCTCGGCCCCAAGGTCAAGGAGTCGGCCGCTGGCGAAACTTCGGCCATCTCCGCGGGTGATGTGCCCAGCAGCTTGCAGCTTACCGACATGGTGGCTGGTCAGTACCAGCCCCGCACGCACATGGATGAAGGTGCGCTCTATGAACTGGCCGAGAGCATCAAGGCGCAGGGCATCATGCAGCCGATATTGGTGCGCCGCTTGAGTGACGAACAGGCCGCAGCCAAGCGCCAGGAGCAGGGCACCAGCAGCGACTCGCGCCCGGTGTACGAAATCATTGCCGGCGAGCGCCGCTTCCGTGCGGCCAAGCTGGCCGGGCTGGAATCGGTGCCGGTGCTGGTGCGCGATGTGCCCGATCAGGCTGCCGCTGCGATGGCGCTGATTGAAAACATGCAGCGTGAAGACCTCAACCCGCTGGAAGAAGCACAGGGTCTGCAACGCCTGATCAAAGAGTTCGGCCTGACGCACGAAACGGCCGCTCAGGCCGTGGGCCGCTCGCGCAGTGCAGCCAGCAACCTGCTGCGCCTGCTGAATCTGGCCGACCCGGTGCAAACCATGCTCATGGCCGGCGACATTGACATGGGCCACGCCCGCGCGCTGCTGGCCTTGGACCGGGCAACCCAGATCACTGCGGCCAACCAGATTGCCACCAAGAAGATGTCGGTGCGCGAGTCCGAAAGTCTGGTCAAGAAACTCAGCGCCGAGTTTTCGCTGACCTCGCCCAAGCCCAAGAAAGAGAAGTCGCGCGACCTCAAACGTGTAGAAGAAGAGCTGTCTGATTTGCTGATGGCACAGGTCGATGTGCACATCAAAAAACGCGTCAAGCGCAACGGGCGCATGGAAGACATGGGGGAACTGGTCATCCAGTTTGGCTCGCTCGATGAACTCAACGGCCTGATCGAGCGCCTCTCGCCCGGCGTTGCGCGCTAAGCCTTCGCCGGGATGACACGCGCCAAATTCTGGCCCGGCAATTGGCCATGGCCTTTGCCCGCCGTGCTGGCCTGGGTCATGGCTTGGGCACTGTTCCGCCAAATGCCTGGATGGGGTTTTACGGCCAGTGCGTCATTGGGCGCTGCATCGGCGCTGGGTGTGGCGTGCAGTCTGTGGGGGGAGAGTTGGTGGCGCCGCCTGCTGATTGGTGCGGGCTTTCCGCTTTCGATGGCGACGATGGTCGCGTCTTCCGGCCCCACGCTGATTCCCGCTTGGGCGTGGCTGGTTCCGCTGGCCTTGTTGCTGCTGGTGTACCCGATCAACGCATGGCGCGATGCGCCGATTTTCCCCACTCCGCCGGATGCTTTGCAGGAGCTGCCAAAGCACGCACCGCTGCCAGACGGCGCCTTGGTGCTCGACGCCGGATGTGGCGCGGGACATGGATTGCGGGCCTTGCGCGCCGCTTATCCGCAGGCCGCGCTGCACGGAATCGAATGGAGTTGGCCGCTGCGTTTACTGAGCGCATGGCGTTGCCCGTGGGCTCGGGTGCGGCGCGCAGACATCTGGCTGGCCGACTGGTCAGGCTATGACATGGTGTACCTTTTTCAGCGGCCCGAGAGCATGACGCGCGCGGTCATTAAGGCGGCTGAACTCAAGGAAGGCGCTTGGCTGGTTAGTTTGGACTTTGAAGCAACACATCTGCGTTCATACGCCCAATATCGCGCGCCCGGTGGCAAAATGGTGTGGGTGTACCGGGCGCCATTGGTGGCGCTTTAAGGAGGACAAATATGAATTCGAACGCAACATCTGCCGATACCGCTGCATTGCACGGCCACCAGGTCGCATTGCTGGCGGTGGCTGCGCTAGCCGAATTGCGTGAATCCGATACCGAAGGTCACCTGATGCGCGTCAGAAATTACGTGCGCCTGCTGGCCCTCAAGTTGCAAAGCCACCCGGTGCTGGGCTCGCAAATCACCAGTGATTACATCGACACCCTGTGTGCCTGCGTGACCATGTATGACCTGGGTTCGGTGGCAGTGCCCGATCGCATTTTGCTCAAACCGGGCAAGCTCACCGAGCAGGAACTCTTCATCATGAAGTCCCATCCCGTCAAAGGTTTTGACGCCCTTTCGCGGGCCGAAAAGACGCTTGGCGTGTCTTCACCATTGTTGGCGGTGGCCAAGGAAATGACTTTGTCGCACCACGAAAAGTGGAACGGCAAAGGCTACCCCAAGGCGCTTTCGGGTGCACAAATTCCCTTGTCCGCACGCATTCTGGCGGTGGCCGATGTGTACGACGCGCTGATTTGCAACAAGGTTTACCGCCAGGGCCTGACGCATGAGAAGGCCGCTGCTGTCATCGTCAGTGAGCGCGGGCAACACTTTGACCCCGATGTGGTGGACGCATTTGCCGACTTGTCGCGCGATTTTGAAGCGGTGGCGCGCAAGTACGCCGATACCGAACAGGACATGCAAAACAAGATCGAGTACATGGCCGACGCCATTGCGGAAATCGCTGAGTTTTAGCCGTCCTTGCGGCGGACAGGTTTGCTGGCCAGCCCCTCGGACTGGGGCAGTTCTGGCCCCTACAGCGTAAAAATCTTGCCCGGATTGAGGATGTTGTCCGGGTCCAGCGCGCGCTTGATGGCGCGCATCATGTCCACTGCGCCGTTGCCCGCTTCTTCGAGCAAAAAGCCCATCTTGTGCAGCCCCACGCCATGTTCACCGCTGCAGGTGCCGCCCAGTGCCAGCGCGCGCTGGACGAGTTGGGTGTTGAGCCTTTCGGCCACTTCGCGCTCATGCGTCTGCGTGGGGTCCAGCAAGTAGCCCATGTGGAAGTTGCCATCGCCCACATGGCCCACCAGGAAGTAAGGAACGCCTGCCGCATTCGCCTCTGCAATGCTGTCCAGCAACGCATCGGCCAGTCTGGAAATCGGCACGCAGGTGTCGGTGCTGATGACGCGACAGCCGGGGCGTGATTGCATGCCGGCAAAGTAGGCGTTGTGGCGCGCGGTCCACAGGCGGGTGCGCTCCTCGGGTGTGTGGGCCCATGCGAATGCGCTGCCACCGTGGTCGCCGGCGATGGACTCCACCGTTTGAACCTGCTCTTTGACGCCCTCGGGTGAGCCGTGAAACTCCATCAAAAGCATCGCTGTCTCGGGCAGGCTGAGCTTGGAATGGGTGTTGACCATGCGCACCGTGTTGCCGTCCAGCAGCTCGCAACGTGCAATCGGCACCCCCATCTGAATGATCTGGATGGTGGTGTTCACCGCATCGGCCACGCTGGCAAACGACACGCTGGCCGCCATCACCGCCTCGGGCAAGGGGTAGAGCTTGAGCGTGATTTCGGTCATCACCCCCAGCGTGCCTTCGGAGCCCACCATCAGGCGGGTGAGGTCGTAGCCGGCGCTGCTTTTCTTGGCGCGCGTACCGGTGCGGATGACTTCGCCGCTGGCGGTCACCACTTCCAGCGCCAGCACATTCTCGCGCATGGTGCCGTAGCGCACCGCGTTGGTTCCGCTGGCCCGCGTGGCGCACATGCCGCCCAGGCTGGCATCGGCACCGGGGTCAATCGGGAAAAACAGCCCGCTGGACTTTACGGCCTCGTTGACTTGCTTGCGCGTGACGCCGGGTTGCACGGTCACGGTGAGGTCTTCGGCGTGGATGTGCAGCACCTGGTTCATGCGCGACACGTCGATGCTGATGCCGCCTTGCACTGCCAGCAAATGCCCTTCAAGCGAGGAGCCCACGCCATACGGAATGACCGGCACCTTGTACTGCGCGCACAGGCGCACGGCGTCCGAAACATCCTGTGTGCTCTGCGCAAACACCACCGCCGCGGGCGGCGGCACGTCATACACCGACTCGTCCCGGCCGTGCTGTTCGCGCACCGCCCAGGACACGGAGAACTGCCCGCCAAAGCGTGCCGCCAGGGCGTCCAGCAAAGCCTGCGGCGCAACGCGGATGTGCAGTGGGGGTATCAGGTGATCCGTGGGGGTGGCAGCAAGCATGGTCGTCTCCGTCAATAATCCCATTTTCATTCAAGGACGCGCAGCCATGGGAAACCGCCTCACACAAATCGCCACCCGCACCGGAGACGCCGGCACCACGGGCTTGGGTGACAACTCGCGTGTGTCGAAAAACAGCCTGCGTGTGCATGCCATGGGCGATGTGGACGAACTCAACTCGCACATCGGCGTCTTGCTGTGTGAAGACATGCCCGAAGGCATCCGCACCTTGCTGGTGGAAATCCAGCACCAGCTTTTTAACCTGGGCGGCGAACTGTCGATTCCCGGGTTCGAGCTGCTCAAGCCCGAAGCTGTGCTGGCGCTCGACGAAGCGCTGGAGGACTACAACGCCAACTTGCCCCGTTTGCAGGAGTTCATCCTGCCGGCCGGTACCCGCGCGGCCTCGCTGGCCCACGTGTGCCGCACCGTTGCGCGCCGGGCCGAACGTGCGCTGGTCGCACTGGGCAACGAAGAAGCCCTGAAAGACGCCCCGCGCCAGTACCTCAACCGCCTGTCGGATTTGATGTTTGTGCTGTCCCGCGCACTCAACCGCCACCGCACGGACGGCACCGTGGGCGACGATGTGTACTGGAAGAGTGAGCGCATGGCCAAGGGTTGATGGGCTGCACTGCGCCGACCTACACCCCCAAAAAGCCGGCAAGCGCCTCGCTGTTGGCCACCTGCTCGGCGTCGCCGCCCAGCACCACCTGCCCTTTTTGCAGCACCAGCGCCTGATCGCTATGGGCCAATACCTTGCGGTAATCGCGGTCCACGATCAGGGTGGCGATGCCACTCTTGCGAATTTCGCCGATCACACGCCAGATCTCCAGCACGATCAGCGGGGCCAACCCTTCGGTCGCTTCATCGAGGATGATGAGTTCGGGGTGCGTCATCAGCGCGCGTCCAATCGACAGCATCTGCTGTTCGCCGCCGGAAAGCTGCGCGCCCTGGTTGGTGAGGCGCTCCTTGAGGCGGGGGAAGGTTTGCATGACCCGCTCAAACGTCCACTCCTTGCGGCCATCGCGCCCGGGGCGGGCCGCCATGATCAGGTTTTCACGCACGCTTAAATTGGGAAACACGCCGCGGCCTTCAGGCACATAGGCCACACCCAGACGCGCCACCTCGTAAGGCTTGGCTTTGGACACATCCTGACCGAACAAATTGATGTGCCCGTCGCGCTGCGTGACGTGGCCCAGCAGCGTGCGAATCAGCGTGCTCTTGCCCATGCCGTTGCGGCCCAAGAGGCCCATGGTTTCGCCACGGCCAATGCGCACATCCACGCCATGCAAGACGTGGCTGGAGCCATACCACGCATGCAGCCCGCGGGCTTCGAGAATGGGTTCACTCTTCGAACCCGACGGACCGCCCGGAGGGTGAGAGACACCTCCTTGAGGGGCCGCAGGCGTCAGAGCGCTTGGGGGCATATTCATGTCAGTGCTCCCCCAGATAGGCAATCTGCACTTGCAGGTTGGTTTTGATGGCGTCGGGTGCGTCGGTGGCAATCACGCTGCCGTTCACCATCACCGTGACGCGGTCTGCAATGCGGAACACCGCGTCCATATCGTGCTCGACCAGCAGGATGGCGTGGTCGGCTTTGAGTTCATTCAACAGGGTGAGCATGCGGTCGGTTTCTTCGGCGCCCATGCCGGCCAGCGGCTCGTCGAGCAGCAGCACTTGCGGCCTGGTGGCCAGGCACATGGCAATTTCAAGCTGGCGCTTCTGGCCGTGCGAGAGCAGTCCGGCCTGCAAGTTTTGCAAGTCGGTCAGGCCGCTGCGGGCCACCACATCGGCAGCAATGCCGGTGCTCACCTTGCAGGCAGAAGCGCTTTGCCACCACAACCAGGCGCGCTGGTGCGTGGCCTGTGCGGCCAGACGGCAATTTTCCAGAACGGTAAAGCTCGGGTAGATGGTGTTGCGCTGGTAGCTGCGGCCCAGACCGGCGCGGGCGCGGCGCGGTTGCTGCCACTGCGTGACGTCTTGCCCCATCAGTTCGACGGCGCCCTCAGACGGCGGAAATTCACCGGACAGGATGTTGATTAGCGTGGACTTGCCCGCGCCGTTGGTGCCGATAACGGCATGCACCTGGCCGCGAGTCAGTTCGACGTTCACCTGGTTCAGCGCGACCAGACCGCCCCAGCGACGGGTGATGTTCTTGCCGCGAAGCAACACCTCGCGCGCGCTGGTGTGGGCCGATGGCGGTGTCGCGCTGTGCGGTGCGGTATGGGGTGCAGTGCTCATTGCGCAGCCCCCCGATTCTTGCTACCCATCAGCCGTGCCTTGATCTGTTCGGGCAAGCCCACCAGTCCGCTGGGCAGAAACACCACGCTGGCGATGATGGCCAGCCCCAGCCCCAGGTGCCAATGCTTGGCAAACGCACCGAAGATGGCTTCGGACTTGAAGAGTTCTTGCAGCAGCGCAAAGGCAAAAGCCCCGATGAGTGCGCCGCGCAAATGGCCGATGCCACCCAGAATAATCATGATCAGCACCGCGCCCGAGAGGTGCCAGCTCATCATCTCGGGGTTCACAAAGCCGTCTTTCACGGCAAACAAAAAGCCCGCCAGGCCCGCGATGCCGCCGGACACCGTAAACGCGGCCAGCTTGTACGGGTAGGTCGAAAAGCCGGTGGCCCGCATGCGTTGCTCATTCACCCGGATGCCGGCCAGCGCACGGCCAAAGCGCGAGCGGTTCAACACCGCCAAGCCACCAAACACCAGTACCAGACACGCCAGCGTAAAGCCATAGAGCGAAGCCGCTTTGTCCAGATCCAGCACGCTGCCCCACACAGGCTTCATCATCAGGTAGATGCCATCGGTGCCGCCACCCAGCGGCGTGTCGTGCACCACGTAATAGGCCATCTGTGCAAACGCCAGCGTCACCATGATGAAGTACACGCCCTTGGTGCGCAGCGAAAGCGATCCGACCACCAGCGCATAGGCCGCGGCCACCGCCACACAGGCCGGCAACAGCAAGGCAATGGACGGTGCATCGCTTTGCGGCGACAGCAACACCGTGGCGTAGGCACCGATGCCGAAAAACGCGGCCTGCCCGAAACACACCAGACCGGTCGCGCCCACCAGCAATTCGAGGCTGAGCGCGAAGATGGCGTAGACCATGATCTTGGTCACGAAGTCGATGCCATAGTTCCCCGCCACCAGCGGGAACACGGCCAGCAGCCCGAAGCAGGCCGCAACGAATATTGATTTTGAATGGATGTTCATAGGTCTATGCGTGCCGCGTAGTTCCAGAAACACCGTGGAACCGGCTTTGCCGGGCCACTGGTGTTGCCCCCTGCAAGGGGGAAAGCGAAGCGACACGAAGTGCGCGAAGCCGGGGGGTGTGCCATATCTATGCCGCTTTGAAAAGACCGTCGGGCTTCCAGAGCAGGATGAGCGCCATCAGCACATAGACCAAAACACCTGCGGCCTGCGGTAACAGCACCTTGCCGAAGGTGTCCACCACGCCGATCAGCAGGGCCGCCAGCAGCGCACCGCGAATCGAGCCGATGCCGCCGATCACCACCACCACAAAGCAGATGATCAGCACCGTGTCGCCCATGCCCGGATAGACCGAGGACACCGGCGCCGCCACCATGCCGGCCAGCACGGCAATCGCCATGCCGGCAGCAAACACCACGCGGTACAAAAACTTGATGTCCACGCCCAGCGACTGCACCATCTCGCGGTTGGCACTGCCGGCACGAATCATCATGCCCAGCCGGGTGCGTGTGAACACCAGATACATTCCCAGCGCCAGCAACACGCACACGCCGGAGATAAACAGCCGGTACACCGGGTAGGTCATCATTTCGCCCAGGGGCAGCGTGCCGGCCAGAAATGCCGGCACTTCCACCCCGTGCACATCGTCGCCCACCAGCAGGCTGCGTAACTCCTCAAACACCAGAATCAGCCCGTAAGTCATCAGCACCTGCTGCAAGTGCTCCCGCGTGTACAGGAAGCTGAAAAACGCCCACTCCAGCACATAGCCCAGGATGACGGCCAGCACCACGCCCACAAAAAGCGTAGAGAAAAAGCCGCCGCCGAAAGTGCCCGCCACGATCGGTGCCAGCGCATACGCCATGTACGCACCCATCATGTAAAAGCTGCCATGCGCCAGATTGATGACGCCCATGATCCCGAAGATCAGCGTCAGCCCCGAGGCCACCAGAAACAGCAGCAAGCCGTACTGGAGTGCATTCAGGCACTGAATGAGAAAAGTTGCGAGATCCATGGTGGCGCAATCAAATGAGATGAGAAGAAGCAGAACCGGCGCGCGGTGCCTTTGGCCAAAAATGCCGTGGAACCGGCTTCGCCGGGCCACTGGCATTGCCCCCTGCAAGGGGGAAAGCGGCCACACGCAGTGGGCAAGCCGGGGGGTGTTCCACCGTCACATCTTGCAGCCGCGTGCCGGGTCGGCCAGCGCCTTGGAGGCGACACCCACGTATTTGTTTTCCTTGCCCACCACCTGACGCAGGTAGATGTCCTGCACCGGGTTGTGCGCCTTGGACAGCGAGAACGCGCCGCGCGGGCTGTCGATCTTGGCCTTTTCAACGGCAGCGGCAAATTCCGCCTTCTTGCTGATGTCGCCGTTCACAGCCTTCAGACCAATGCCCAGAATCTGCGCTGCGTCATAGCCTTGCACGGCATACACATCGGGCTGCAGCTTGTAGGTCTTGGCGTAGGCCAGACGGAAGCTCTTGTCCTTGGCGACTTCCATGCTGTCGGCATAGTGCAGCGCGGTAAACAGGCCTTCAGGCCTGTTTACCGCGCTGCACT
>Ga0228698_1001099_pt1 | contig 14424 bp, 9 predicted proteins | sample McNCre117_Aug_MG_FD_178015 | JGI IMG/M metagenome (GOLD analysis project Ga0228698, IMG submission 178015) | Freshwater microbial communities from McNutts Creek, Athens, Georgia, United States - 1-17_Aug_MG | ecosystem: Environmental > Aquatic > Freshwater > Creek | place: USA: Georgia...
TCGACGCCCACCACCAGCACGCCGCTGCCGCCCTCGCCGGCCCGCGAGCGCTTGACCGCCGGCATCGGCTCGGGCGCCGGCGGTTCGGCCGGGCGCAGCAGCTGCTCGATGTGGCGCAGCGAGTACTCGTCCTTGCCGACCACTTCGAACAGCGCCTCGGCGTTGCGAAAGCCCAGCTGGGCGGCCAGTTCGTCGAGCTTGACCGCCGTGCGGCCCTCTCGCTGCAGCAGCTTCTCGACCGCCTCGCGCCCGCGTACGATCGTCTCGTTGAGCGCCTTGGCGTTGAACCAGGCCCGCACCTTGGCGCGCGCGCGCTGGCCACGCACGAAGCCCAGCTGCGGGTTGAGCCAGTCCAGCGAGGGCCCCCCCTCTTTCGCGGCGGTGATCTCCACCGTCTGGCCGCTGCGCAGCGGCGTGTTCAGAGGCTGCAGCACGCCGTCGATGCGCGCGCCGCGGCAGCGGTGGCCCAGGTCGGTGTGCAGGGTGTAGGCGAAGTCGATCGCGGTGGCGCCGGCGGTCAACTCGATCACCGTGGCCTGCGGCGTGAAGACGTAGATGCGGTCCTCGAACAGGCCCTGCGGCACGCCCTGGGCCTCGCCCTCGGCGGCGCTGGCGCCGGCAAAATCGCGCTCCCAGGCCAGCAGCTGCTGCAGCACGGCGCGGCGCGCCTGGGCCACCTTTTCCTCGAAGTCGCCCGCCGCACTCACGCCGGCGTAGCCCTTCTGCCCCGCCTCCTTGTAGGCCCAGTGCGCGGCCACGCCACTTTCGGCGTGGTCGTGCATCTCGCGGGTGCGGATCTGGATCTCGATGGCCAGCCCCGCCTCGTCGCGCACCACGGTGTGCAGCGACTGGTAGCCGTTGGGCTTGGGCCGCGCGATGTAGTCGTCGAACTCGTCGGGCAGCGGCGTCCACAGCTCGTGCACCCGGCTGAGCGCGGTGTAGCAGCCACGCAGATCCTGGACGATCACCCGCAGCGCCCGCACGTCGAAGACGCGGGAGAAGTCCAGGTTCTTGCCCTGCATCTTCTTCCAGATGCTGTAGATGTGCTTGGGACGACCCTCCACTGCGGCGTGCACGCCGGCCTGTGCCAGCGCCTCCTCAAGCCGCTGGCGCGCGCGCGCGATGCCCTGCTCGCGCTCGACGCGCTTCTCGTCGAGCAGTCGGGCGACGCGGCGGTACTCGTCGGGCTGCAGGAAGCGGAAGGACAGGTCCTCCAGCTCCCACTTGATCTGCCAGATGCCCAGGCGGTTGGCCAGCGGCGCGAAGACCTGCTGCGTCTCGCGCGCCAGCGCCCGCGGACAGGGGGTCTTGGTCGCGGCGTAGAAACGCAGGGTCTGCAGGCGAGAGGCCAGGCGCAGCAGCACCACGCGCAGGTCACGCGAGAAGGCCAGCAGCATCTTGCGCACCCGCTCGAGCTGCAGGCGCAGCACCTCGGGATCGGTCTCGTCGGCCAGCGCGTCTCGGGCGTTGCGCTGCACCCGCACCAGCTGGCGGGTGTGCGTGACCAGGCTGGCGTAGGACGCGCCGAACTGCTGGGTGACCAGCGTTTCAGGGTCGTTCAGGTGGTCACCGGCGTAGACGAGGTAGACGGCGGCCTGCATCGCCGGCGCAGCGCCCACGGCCGCGAGGATCTGCGCCACGCCATCGGCGTGCTCCAGCGCGTCCTCGCCCGTGTCGAAGCGCCGCCCGGTCAGCAGCGGCACGGCAAAGTCGCGCGCACGGCGCAGCCGCTGCAGTTCGCGCTGCAGACCCTCGTCGTCGGTGGTGCCCTCAGGGCGAACCTCGTCGCCGGGCACCCGGCTGGCCAAGGCCACAATGGCCGCGGCCTGCCGGCCCGGCTCCAGCAAAGTCGTCTTCATCGAAGGTTCAGGTACGCAGGGTCTGTGCCAGCCCCGGCGTCAGGCCGCAGCCTCCAGGAAATCGCGCACGCAAGCCACCTGATCGGGCGCCACGAGGGTCGGCGCATGGCCCACGCCCTCGAACTCGACCAGGCGCGCGCGCGGACCGCGCTGCGTCATCGCCTGGGCGGTGGCGAGCGACAGCAGGTCGGACTGCGCGCCGCGCAGCAGCAGCGTCGGGCAGCGCAGCGCGTCGTAGGAGGCCCACAGCAGCGCCTCGCCGGCCTTGGCCAGCTCGGGCGTGAAGCTGCGGTACGGCACCGCGATCGCGGGGTCGTAGTGCGGCATCCACCCGCCCTCCGGCGCCGGGCGCAGCTGGGGGCGGCACAGCGCCAGCCACTGCTCGCGGCTGTGCGGGCCGAAGCTTTGCGAGATGCTCCAGAGGAAGTCCGCCGCCGTGTCCTCGTCCGGCCAGCGCAGCGGCGCCCCCAAGTAAGTGCCGATGCGCTCGAGTGCGGCGAACTCGATCACCGGGCCCACGTCGTTGAGCACCAGGCGGTCGATCGGACTGCCGGGCAGCGCAGCCAGCGCCAAACCGATCAGCCCCCCCATCGACGTGCCCACCCAGGCGACCCGCTCGACGTTCAGTCGCGCCACCAGCGTGACCATGTCGGCCACGTAGGTCGGGATCACGTAGCCGGCCGGGTCCTTCAGGAAGTCCGAGTGGCCACGCCCGACCACGTCCGGGCAGACGACGCGCCAGCCGGCCTGAAGCGCCGAGGCCAGCGTGTCGAAGTCGCGCCCCTGGCGCGCCAGCCCGTGGGCGCAAACCACCACGCGAGGGTTGGCCGCATCGCCCCACTCCCAGTAGGCCATCCGATGCAGACCCCTGGCGCCGATGCAGGTGACGGACTGCAGGCGGGGCTGAGGGAGCGAGGCGGATTGAAGGGTCGCAACAGGCTGATTCATGGGCCGTTCGGAGCACGGACGCCCATGCGCGTCAGCCTCCGTCAGAATGCGTTGGAAATAATGCATCCTAACCAACCCACGGAGACTGAATCCATGCTCAAAGGCAAGACCGCACTGGTCACTGGTTCGACCAGTGGCATCGGCTTGGGCGTCGCCCTCGCCCTGGCCAAGGAAGGCGCCAACATCGTGCTCAACGGCTTCGGCGACGTCGAGGGCCCGAAGGCCGAGGTCGAGGCGCTGGGCGTCAAGGTCGGCTACCACGGCGCCGACATGAGCAAGCCCGCCGAGATCGAGGCGATGATGGCCTACGCCGCGGCCGAGTTCGGCGGCGTCGACATCCTGGTCAACAACGCCGGCATCCAGTACGTCGCCAACGTCGAGGACTTCCCCGCCGAACGCTGGGACGCCATCATCGCGATCAACCTCAGCTCGGCCTTCCACACCACGCGCCTGGCCCTGCCGGGCATGAAGGCGCGCAACTGGGGCCGCATCATCAACATCGCCTCGGCGCACGGCCTGGTCGCCTCGGTGCAGAAGGCCGCCTACGTGGCCGCCAAGCACGGCGTGGTCGGGCTGACCAAGGTCACCGCGCTGGAAACCGCCACCAGCGGCGTGACCTGCAACGCGATCTGCCCGGGCTGGGTGCTGACCCCGCTGGTGCAAAAGCAGGTCGATGCCCGCGCCGCCAAGGACGGCGTGGACAACGCCGAGGCCACGCGCCGCCTGCTGGGCGAGAAGCAGCCCTCGCTGCAGTTCACCACGCCCGACCAACTCGGCGGCCTGGCGGTGTTCCTCTGCTCGGCCTCGGCCGACAACGTGCGCGGCCAATCCTGGGCCGTGGACGGCGGCTGGACGGCACAGTAAGCCGCCCATGGAGCCCCTGCCCGCCAACATGGCGGGCAGGAAGGCGGCATCGACCGCAGGTCAGCGCGTCAACTGCACGCTGCCTTGCACCGTCGCGGTGAGCAGGCCCTTGCCCGCTTCGGTGGGCAGGGGCGCTGCCGCGTCAGCGGCCACCACGGCCATGGCGCGCATCACCACCGGCTGACGGGGCATGTCGCCGTCGCCGGTCTGCACCGACAGCTCGCGCAGCGCGTAGCCGGTGAAGCCGAACTGCTTGGCGATGTCTCCCGCACGGGCCTGGTACTTCTGGATCGCCTGAGCGATCAGGGCCGCCTCGTTCTGCTCGCGCAGCTCGCGCGACACGCTGTAGCCCGTGCCGGTGACCGCCAACCCATTCAGCTTGCCGGCGGTGGCCGCCACCCGGCCGATGTCACGCCCCTCCAGCGTCAGATCGGCAGTGCCCGTCCAGCCGTTGGGCTTGCCCTCGCGGCTGTAGCGCGGGGAGAGGTTGAAGCTGCCGGTGCGCACCTCCAGCAGCCCGGGTTGTGCGACCCGACGCGCTTCGGCCAGTGCGCCGTCCAGCAGCTGCTTGAGCGCGGCCTGCACCACTGCCGCATCCGGCCCCTCGCGGGTGGCCTGCAGCGTCACCGTGAGCACGTCCTTGGGCACCTCGATGCTCGCGCTGCTGGTGAAGCTGACCTGGTTGCCCTGCACAGCGTCGGCCGGGCCAGCGGCCACGGCGGCCGTTCCCATCAGACTCACCACAGCAAGACAGGCTCCGGCACGCCAGGCACGAAGTCGGGCGGACTCACGCACGATCGCACCCAGACGACAGGAGCCCGGTCGTACGCTCAGAAGGGGAAGAGGAGTCATGACCATGAAGGGTTGGGAAGCGGGGAAACGTGGCGGATCGGGAGAACCCCGAGCCGTCCACAAAGCAACGAAGTGCAGATCATCAACGCAACGGCGTCCCGGCAGTTGACCGACGGCACCCGCATCATTGCCCCACTCTTGACCCCAGTCAGGAGTTGAGCACCGATCCCCGCAGCCACCGCGCCCGAAAGCGCCTCGGGTTCAGACAAAATCATTCGCGGGGACCCGATGCAAAAAGCAGGGTCATGACGGCGAGAAGTCACAGGCGCCCGGCGTTGGACACGCCTTCGCAAGAGATGTAACAGCGAGTCAGAACACAAGAAAAACACGGTCGGACCTGCGCACAATCCCCCCCTGTTACAAATTTCGGAGGCCGTCGCCCATGACCAACGCCAACGCCCAGCGCACCGACCGCATCGCCGTCGTCGACGACGACGCGCGCATTCGCGACCTGCTGCGCCGCTATCTGACCCAAGAAGGCTTCGAGGTCCTGCTGGCCGAAGACGCCAAGGCCCTCAACCGCATCCTGACGCGCGAAACCGTCGATCTGATCGTGCTCGATCTGATGCTGCCCGGCGAGGATGGCCTGTCGATCTGCCGGCGCCTGCGCGCGGCCAACGACGTCACGCCGATCATCATGCTGACCGCCAAGGTCGAGGACGTGGACCGCATCGTCGGGCTGGAAGTCGGCGCCGACGACTACCTGCCCAAGCCCTTCAACCCGCGCGAACTGCTGGCCCGCATCCACGCGGTGCTGCGTCGACGTCCGATCATCGAAGCGCCCGGGGCCCCGTCGCGCGAAGCGCAGACCGTGTCCTTCGGCCCCTTCGAGTTCGATCTGGCCCTGCGCCGCCTGACCCGCGACGGTGAGGTGATCTCGCTGACCACCGGTGAGTTCTCGATGCTCAAGGCCCTGGTGCGCCACCCTCGCCAGCCGCTCAGCCGCGACAAGCTGGCCCAGCTGGCGCGTGGGCGAGAGTTCGAGCCCTTCGACCGCAGCCTGGACGTTCAGGTCTCGCGCCTGCGCAAGATGATCGAGCCCGACCCGTCCCAGCCGCGCTACATCCAGACCGTCTGGGGTGTGGGCTATGTCTTCGTTCCGGACGGCGCTGCTTAAGCCCCCACACGATGCGTCGCCCTGACGGCCGGCCCGACCACCGCGCCAGTGCGGCGGTGCGTCGTGCCCAGCGACGACGCGATGCCGCGGTGATCCCACCCGGCTCTGGCCTGTCCGCCCCGATACAACGACGATAACCCGCGCGGCCTCGCCATGGCACAGCCCTCGATGACCGGAACTCTTCACGCCCCCCGTGCGGTGGCCGTCGCCCCCAAGCTGCGCGGCGTCACCGCGATGCTGAACCGGGCACTGCCACTGAGCCTGTTCTGGCGCACGTTTTTGCTGCTGTCGCTGATGCTCGGCGCCGGCATCGTCGCCTGGGTCTACACCCTGCGCTACCTGGAGCTGGAGCCGCGTGGCGTGCAAGCCGCGCAGCAAATCGCCAGCCTGGTGAACCTGTCGCGCGCCGCGCTGCGCTACACCGACCAGGTCAACCGCGTCGCGCTGGTGAAGAACATCGCCGACCAGGAGGCGGTCAAGCTGCAGCCGCGCGAGACCTCCGACCACTGGGAGGCCTATGAGGTCGACCGCTTCACCCGCGCCATCGGCGGCGAGCTGCGCAGTCGCTTGGGACCGCAGACCATCGTGGCCAGCAGCGTCAACGGCATGGGCGGGCTGTGGGTGGGTTTTCTGATCGAGACCGACCAGTACTGGCTGCAGGCCGACCCGGGGCGCGTGCAGCCGGCGGTGACGCTGCGTACCTACTCGGTGGTGCTGGGCTTGACCCTGGTGTTGACCTTGGCCGGCTCGGCGCTGATTGCCGGGCTGATCAACCGGCCGCTGCGACAGCTTTCCTTCGCCGCCAGCCGCATCCGCGAGGGCGAGTACACCTCGCAGCTCGACGAAGAGACCACCACGCGCGAGATCCGCGAGGTCAACCGCGGCTTCAACCGCATGGCGCGTGAGCTGGCGAAGATCGAAGACGACCGCGCCGTGATGCTGGCCGGCATCTCGCACGACCTGCGCACGCCGCTGGCGCGCATCCGCCTCGAGACCGAAATGAGCGTCGTCGATGAGGAAGCCAAGCGCAACATGGCGCAGGACATCGACCAGCTCGACGCGATCATCGACAAGTTCATGGATTACGCGCGGCCGACGCAGGTCAAGCTCGAACCGCTGGTGCTGGCGGTTCTGCTCGACACGGTGATCCGCCGCGTCACCAACGACCAGCTGAAGGTGCAGGCGCGCGTCACCACCGACGTTCGGGTGCTGGGCGACGAAACCGACGTCGACCGCGTCTTCGGCAACCTGTTCGAGAACGCGCGCCGCTACGCCCGCTCGGCCGACGGCGTGGCGCGCGTGACGGTGACCTTCGCCCGCGCCGGCCAGTGGGTGGTGGTGAGCGTGCGCGACGAGGGCCCAGGCGTCAGCCCCGAGCAGCTCGGCCACCTCACCACGCCGTTCTACCGTGGCGACAAGGCCCGCACCCACACCAGCTCCACCGGCGCCGGCCTGGGCCTGGCGATCGTCGACAAGACGGTCACCCGCATGGGCGGCCAGCTGGAGCTGGCCAATGCCCCGGGCGGCGGGCTGGTGGCTCATGTGAAGCTGCGCCGCGCCCCCTGAGGCTGCCCAGGGCCGCACTCCCCCGGCGCGGCCCCGATGGAGGTCAGCGGGACACCGCAAGCCCAAACAAAAAAGCGCGACAGCCCAGCTGTCGCGCTTTGTCGTTGGGGATGAACGGCGGGGTCAGCGCATGCAGTTCAGCAGCTCCTGCCGAGCCTCGGTGCCCGCCAACCCCTTGTCCTCGACGGACTTGCGGCACACCGCCATCTTGCTGCCCCGGTCTTGCATGCGATGGGCGCTGTAGGCCTCGCTGGCCTTGGCATCCTGGTGCGCCGCCGCGGACGGCCCCGGCTGCTTCAGCGCCTTGGGCTGTGCATCGGCCGCACGGCCGGTCTCGGCATGTGCCCAACCGGCGACGGCCAGCAGGGCCACGGACAGAACCACCTGACTTGTGTAGTGTGCTTTCATTTCGATCTCTTTCGAACGTTGGATACTGCGTTGTCAACCCAGATGGCGAGTTTGCGCAGGCCTCAAGCCTTGAGCAGTGCGCGGCACTCCGTCATCAATTGATCGGGTGAAGCAAATCCATCCACCCGGATCCACGATTTGCCCGGACGGCTGCGCAGCAGCGTCAGGGCGGTGTGGTTCATTTTGTCGCCGCGCCAGGCATCAAACGCCCGCTGCACCGCCACACAATCTTCCTGCCGCCCGGTGTAATGGTTCCAGACGCCGGCCGCCCCGAATCGCTTGGCGTAGACCGCCAAACGCTGCGGCGTGTCCTGTTCCGGGTCGATGGAAAACGACACCATATTGAACTGGTCACGGTCTGAACCCAGCTGCTCGCGCAGCTGCATGAACACCTGGCTGCTGACTGGACAGATGGCGGTGCAGGTCGTGTAGATGAAATTCATCACCACCGGGCGGCCGTCGTCCAGGGCCTGGCGCAGCGACTGGCGCAGGCCATCGTGGCGAATCAGGTTCACCGCCGGAAGGCTGTAGTCGGCGCTGGTGCGCCGCAGGGAAACCGGCGCGGCATGGTGGCTGTGGTCTTCGGCAAAGGCCTGGCCGAAACCGGCCAGCGGAGCGCACGCCAGGGTGGTGAGCAGGGCGCGCCGACGGACGATCGGCGCAGGCGAAGAGACGTGGGACATGGGCTTGGTTCGAGGCAGTGACTTCTGCCGCATTGTCATTGCAGTGGCACGATCCACTCGGAATCGGGCAGCAGCTGATCGCCCTGGGGTCCAGCGAATCGAACGATGCGCCCCCCCTTCGACGCCAGGCGCTGGCCCGGCCCGAGGCTGAGGCGGGGGTACAGCGTCGTCCCCTCTTTGCGCACCACCGTTGGCGCCTGGTCGCGCCCGGGCAAGGGACGCGGCGTCATCGCACGGGTGACGAGGTTGCGGTCTCCCGCCCCTTCAATGGGCCGCAGAGGCTGGGCGCCCTGGGCGGCACCGGCCTGGGGTTTCACCAGCCCCAGCTCCCGCGCCTCGTCTTCCGCACGCGCCGCCTCGCGCAAACTCAGCATGTTCTCGGCGCGCTCCATGAAGTACGCCCGGTGCACGTTATCGAGCATATCGACGAGCGTGTCGTTGAGGTAGTTCATCGCGAAATAGATTTCAGTCTGGAGAAACTCGTCGGCCATCTCGAGCTGGCGAACCCGCAGCCACTGGCGGAAATACACCTGCGACGCGTTGCGGACCTGCGGCAATTGCCAGGGGTAAATCAGCCGGGCTTGCGAACGCCAGGCCGCAGGGAAAGGGGCGGTTTCACCGCGTGCCAGCGTCGCAGAGAAGTACACGGGGCCACGCGCAGGCGTTGCGCCCAGCGCCGCAATGTCCTGAGGCCGCAGCCAGTACATCCAGACCTCGTCGTCGGCGGCGTCGGCGCTGCCGGAAGACCGCTTCGCCGATGGCGTGGACTTGATTGGGCGCGCCGGTTTGCCCGCCCCAGGCGGCGCGGTGAGATCGATGCGGTCCGTCCGGCTCTCGATGCCCTCGCGCTGCAACAGCATGGCCAGCTCGGCCGCCGCCGCCTGGCCGCTGGCGTCGTCCGACACGACCTGCCGCACCCGCCGGGGGCGTGCCCCCGCCTGGCTCAGGTGCTCGGCCAGCACCGCCGCCTCGAGCCGCACACCGGCCGAAAAATACACCGACCAGCGGCCGTCTTGAGACCCGACGGGGGGCGCCTCGACCGAGGGGAACCAGCAGGGCACCGCCTCGCGTTCGCAGAATTCGTGCACGGGGGCCCAGTGGCCGCGCCCCAGCCCGGAGACCAGGGCGAACACCGGACGAGCCGCCATGCGCCGCGCCAGCTGGGCCCCCCACTCCGAGGGCGCACCGGTCAGTTCCCAGACGTCGAGCTCCCAGAGCCGCTCGGTCCCCAGCATCATTTCGGAGGCACTCGACATCGAGCGCTGGCCCGGCACGTAGTTGCCGTTCTTCTGCTGCACCGTGGCCTGCAGGGTGTCCAGAAAGATGCGCTTTTGCCGCGGATCCACGTCCGGCGTGATCACGGTGGCAAAGCGCACCGAGCGGTCCGTGACCCCCGGCGACCACGAGGACGAGAGCTGGCGCAGGTAGTCCGACAGGATCGCGAAGTCTTCGTCGCTCAGCTCGAAGCGCGGCATCATCGGATGCAGCTCACGGCCGCTGACGTGCCGCCCGGCGCGAATCGCCGCCGACAGCGTGGCCGCGTCGTAGGGGACGTGGCGCTCGTTGAAACTCTTGATGGTGCGCAGATTCATCACCGCCACGGCCCGGCGGTCCTGGTCGAAGAGGTAGCGCCCGCTGATCGGGCTGACCTGCACGTTGCCTTCGACGCTGCCCAGGCCGCTGCGGCGGTGGCAGGCCACACAGGCCGCGGACGCACCCTCGAGCGGCTGACCATAACGGGTGGCGCGCAGCGGCTGGCCGCTGGGCAGCCGCCCTTCTTCATAAAGACGGCGCCCCGCCTCCAGCCGAGCCGGGTCGATCGTCCAGGCCTTGCCCGACTGCCAGGCACCGGTCGCCGCGCGGCGCTGGGTGGTGGGGCCGACCTGGATCAACGCGGCCTCGGCCCCCGCGTCCTGCGGCACGCTCGCTGCAGAACGGACCTGTGTCGGGGCGACTTCGGGCGCTGTCTGCGCGTGTGCCTTGGGGAGTCCACACAGCGCCAGGCCCACGCCGATCCACCCTGCCAGAACCATTCGCCGCAACGCCGCCTCCCTCGGTTGACCCAATTTCCGAACGAACAAAGCTTGCCGCTCAGCGCACGATCTCGACGAGGTCGACCGTGAACACAAGCGTTTCGTTGGGGCCGATGGTGGCGCCGACGCCGCGCTCGCCATAGGCCATCTGAGGCGGCACCAGGAACTCGTAGCGCGAGCCCAGGGTCATGTGCTTCATCGCCTCGCGCCAGCCGGGGATCAGCCCGGCCACCTCGAAGGTGGCGGTCTGGTTGTTCTCGCTGGCGTCGAACTCGGACCCATCGATCAGCGTGCCGCGGTAGCTCACGCGCACCACGCTGTCCTCCTTGGGCCGCATGTCGGCGGTGCCGGCCCGCAGCTCGCGGATCAGCACCTTGCTCGGCAGGGCCTTCACGCCGGGCCGCTTGGCGTATTCGGCGGCAAACAGCTCGCCGCGCTGGCGGTTGCGGGTCGCCAGGCCCACGCGGTCGGCCGACAGCTTGCGCTGGATTTCAGCCTGCATGGACGACACCGCCATCTTCAGATCCTTCTCGGACACCTGCAGGCGCTCGCCCGACGCCGCGTCGCGGATGCCCTGGATCAGCAACTCCAGGTCGAAGGTCACTTCATTGCGGGTCAGGCTGCGCACGGTCTGCACGCCCACCCCGTAGCTCATCTTTTGCCGGGGCGTCATTGCACCGGATGCGGCGGAGGCCGGCGCGGCCACGGGGGCCGCGTCGGCACCGGCCCAGGCACAGGGCACCGTCATCAGGCCCGCCGACAGCGACACCGCCAGCGCAATTGGACTCCAACGGGCGCGAGAAGAGGAACTGCGCATGATTTCAGCTGTGCTCACAAACAAGAAATTCAGAAGAATCTGCCCTGATCCGGTGACGAGGGCGACGGGCCGCCCGACCTGCGGGCGCCCCGTCTACCCGTCACCCGCTCATCACGGCGTACGCAGCGACACGATGTTGCTGGCCGTGCCAGCAGTCGTCCCGTTCATCGGAACCACGCGGAAGCTGTAGTTCGTCCGACGGGTCAGACCGGTCATCGAGCCCGTCACCGCCCCAACGCCGGAGGTCTGTGCCGCCGTACGAGCCACCGTGACCGTCGCCTGCGTCACCCAGTTGGCGCTGCAGGTAGCGGCGGTGCCCAGGCAGCGCTGGATCACATAGCTGGTCTCGTTGGTCGCGTTGTCGGTCCAGCTGAGGTTGACCGTGTCGGTGGTCCCGGCACGCACTGCGGCGGCAGTCAGACCCGTGGGCGTGGCCGGCAGCACCGGAGCGGTCACCGTCAGCGTGGTCGTCACCGGCGTCGAAGTCACCGTGCCGTTCACCGCCGTGACCCGGAAGTAGTACAGCACGCCTGTGGTCAGGCCGGTGGCGGTGTAGGTGGTCGCGTTCGCAGCGGTCGTGGTCAGCGTGGTCCAGGTGGTGTTGTTGGTGCTGAGCTCGACGCGGTAGCCCGTCTCGAGGTTGCCTCCATCCAGCCAGTTCAGCTGCGCCGAGGTGCCGTTGAGCGCCACCGCAGTCAGTCCGCTGGCCGGCGGAATCACCATCGACACCGTGACGGAGGCCGGCGTGCCCGCCGCCGTGCTGTTGTACGGCGTGACGCGGAAGACGTAGGTGTTGCCCACCGCCACCGCGACGTTCGCCAGCGAAACCGCGCCCCCGGTGGCCGTGCGCAGCGCCGCCGTGCGGGTGACGGTGCCGGCCGTCGTGTAAGCCCCACCGTTGACCGATTGCTCAACCAGGAAGCTCGTCTCGTTGTTCGAGGCGTCCGTCCAGTTCAGCGTCACCGAGGTGGCCGAGTTGACCGTGGCCGCCAGCGCCGTCGGTGCCACCGGACCCACCAGCAGCGCCAGCGTGTTCGAGGTGCCCCAGGCGGAGTTGCCCATCGGCGCCACCGCGGCGACGCGGTAGACCACGGTGCTGCCCGCCGTCGCGGTGTTGGTCAGCGAAATCGTGCCGCCAGTGGCCGCCACCGTCGTGCTGGTGACCTGGGCCACCTGCGCAAAGGCGCCGCCATTGACCGAGCGCTGGACCACGAAGGCGGTCTCGATGGTCGAGTTGTCCAGCCAGGTCAGGTTGACCGTGGTGGCGTTGACCATCGTGGCGGTCACCGTGCTCGGCGCCGGGGGTGCGGCCACCGTGGCCACCGGTTGCGAAGTCACCCAGGGCGACAGGCCGTAGGTGCCCGACGACGCGACGCGGAACAGGTAAGGCGTCCCCCCCACGATCGTGCCGGTGGCCGTCACGGCCCCACCGGTGCCGGTGGTGGCCGCGCCGGTGCGTGCCACCGTGGCAAACGCCGTCCAGGTCACGCCGCCATCGGCCGAGGCCTGAACCACGAACGAGGATTCATCCGAGGACAGGTCGGTGAAGGTCACCGTTGCCGTCGTGTAAGTGTTCTGCACGGCCGTCACGTTGGTCGGCGGCAGCGGTGGCAGGCCCGGCGTGGTGGCGTTGGCGATGTTCGACACGCCGTTGCCATTGGCGGCCACGGCCGTCACGCGGTAGCGGTAGGTCGTGAGTGCGGACACCTGGGCATCGACGTAGCTAGCCGAGTTGGCCGGGATGGTCGCCAGCGTCGTGAACGTGGTGCTGGTGGCGCCCACGGCACGCTCGATGAGGTACTGGTACTCGGTCGTGGCAAGGTCGGCCCACGTGAGGTTGATGCCCGGGTAGGCCTGGCCCTGCACGTTGGCGGGTGCGGTCGCCGACAAGGTGCCCGGCGTGTTGGCCGCCCCCTCCTTGGCGTCGAACACGAGCGGGCGCATGAAGTCGTTCTCTTCGTGGCCCAGGATGTGGCAGTGCCACACGTATTCCCAGCCGAAGTTGGCCATGGCGTTCACCACCGTGGCCGGCATGCCGGTGTTCACATTGACCTGGGTGAAGCCGAACGGCGCACCGATGGGCTGCGTCGGGTCCAGCGGGCGGATGCTGTTGGGCAGACCGAAGCCCGGCAGCATCGGCTTCTTGGCCCGCACGGCGACGATGGCGTCCTCCAGCGGGTTCATCTTCACCGTTTCCTTCCAGCCCAGCTCGTTGGGCTGCGGCGGCGAGATGAAGCCGTCCCAACCCACGCGGTTGAGCAGCTGCACGTTGACCAGGTGGAAGTGCACCGGGTGGGTGTCCACGCCGTTGTGCGTGATCTTCCAGATCTGGGTTTCGCCGTTGCTGATCATCTCCGAGGGCGGATCGATGTAGCCCAGCGGGATCGTGGTTTGCGTGGTCGCGCTGGTGAACGGGATCTCGTTGCCCAGCGTGGCGTTCAGACGACCGAAGGTGGGCTCGAAGAGTTCCTGGATCGCCTTCTGCTTGACCAGGATGCTGCCGCCGGCGTTCGCCGTGGCCGCCGCGCCGGAGCCGCTGCCACCGGAGAAGCCGATGGTCGGCATCGCGGTGTAGCCCGTGCCGGGATCCACCAGCGTCACGTCGAACACCGACCCGGTGAGCGTGGCCGTGGCGTTGGCGTCCACGGTGCCCAGCGGAGACGGTGAAATCGTCGCGATCACCTGCGAGAAGTCGGTGTAGCCGCCCCCGCCCGCTGCGCGCGGATTGGTCGGGTCGGGTGAGGTGAAGGTGATGTGGTCAATGCCACCGGTGGCCGTCGCGGTGGCACGGGTGCCCGCCAGCGGCGCGGCGATCGCCACCGTGGGCATCGCGGTGTAACCGGCACCCGGGTTGGTGATGGTGATGGCCGTCACGCGCCCCCCCACCACCGTCGCCCGGCCGGTGGCCTGCACGCCACCAGCGGTCTGCGGCAGCGAGAAGGTCACGGTCGGCACCGTGGTGTAGCCCGTGCCGCCGTTGGTGAGGTTGACGGTCGTGACCTGCAAGGTCGCGGTCGCTGCAGCCCCGCCACCGCCGCCGCCATTGGCCGCGATCGCGATGGTCGGCGCCACGACATAGCCCTTGCCGACGTTGGTGATCACGAAGCCGGTGGCCTTCATCGTTGCCTGCGCCGTGGCCTGGCGGGTCGCGCCACCGCCACTGAAGGTCACCGTCGGCGCCGTCACGTAACCCGAGCCGCCATTGGTCACGCTCACCGAGTCGAACGTGCCGGGGGCCCCAGGCGTGAACTTCAGCTGCGGCATCTTGATGCTGCCG
>Ga0228698_1001100_pt1 | contig 14423 bp, 10 predicted proteins | sample McNCre117_Aug_MG_FD_178015 | JGI IMG/M metagenome (GOLD analysis project Ga0228698, IMG submission 178015) | Freshwater microbial communities from McNutts Creek, Athens, Georgia, United States - 1-17_Aug_MG | ecosystem: Environmental > Aquatic > Freshwater > Creek | place: USA: Georgia...
TCGCCGTCGAAGAAGCCGTTCGGCTCAAGGAAAAGGGCGTGGCCACCGAGGTCATCGCTGTGTCGTGCGGTGTCGCCCAGTGCCAGGAAACCCTGCGCACGGCCATGGCCATCGGTGCCGACCGCGCCATCCTGGTTGAAAGCGCCGATGAACTGCAGCCCCTGGCCGTGGCCAAGCTGCTCAAGGCCCTGGTCGACAAGGAGCAACCCGGCCTGATCATCCTGGGCAAGCAAGCCATCGACGATGACTGCAATCAGACCGGCCAGATGCTGGCCGCGCTGGCCAACCTGCCGCAAGCCACCTTCGCCAGCAAGGTTGAAGTGGTCGATGGGCGCGCCCAGGTCACGCGTGAAGTCGACGGCGGCCTGGAAACCCTGAGCCTGTCGCTGCCCACGGTCATCACCACCGACCTGCGCCTGAACGAGCCGCGTTACGTCACGCTGCCCAACATCATGAAGGCCAAGAAAAAGCAGCTCGACATCGTCAAGCCCGCCGATCTGGGCGTGGATGTCACCTCGCGCATCAAGACCCTGAACGTGTCCGAGCCGCCCAAGCGCGGTGCCGGCATCAAGGTGCCCGATGTGGCCACCCTGGTTTCCAAACTCAAGACCGAAGCGAAGGTGATCTGAGATGGCCGTTCTTGTCATTGCTGAACACGACAACGCGTCCGTCAAGGGCGCCACCCTCAACACCGTGAGCGCCGCGCTGCAATGCGGTGGCGACGTGCACGTGCTGGTGGCCGGCCACAACGCCGGTGCCGCCGCCAGCGCCGCGGCCCAGATCGCTGGCGTGGCCAAGGTGCTGCACGCCGACGACGCCGGCCTGGGCCACGGTCTGGCCGAGAACGTCGCGGCCCAGGTGCTGGCCATTGCCAGCGGCTACAGCCACATCCTGTTTGCGGCCACCGCTGGCGGCAAGAACGTGGCCCCCCGCGTGGCGGCCCTGCTGGATGTGGGCCAGATCAGCGACGCCACCAAGGTGGTCAGCGCCGACACCTTTGAGCGCCCCATCTACGCCGGCAACGCCATTGCCACGGTGCAAAGCAGCGACACCATCAAGGTGATCACCGTGCGCACCACCGGCTTTGATCCGGCAGCCAGCACGGGTGGTTCAGGTGCGGTTGAAGCCCTGGCAGCCGTGGCTGCGTCGGCCAGCAGCAACTTCATCGGCAGCGAGATCGCCAAGAGCGACCGCCCCGAACTGACGGCGGCCAAGATCATCGTCTCGGGCGGCCGTGCCCTGGGCAGCAGCGAGAAGTTCAACGAAGTGCTCACGCCCCTGGCTGACAAGCTGGGCGCTGCACTGGGTGCCAGCCGCGCGGCGGTTGATGCGGGCTACGCCCCCAACGACTGGCAAGTGGGCCAGACCGGCAAGATCGTGGCGCCGCAGCTGTATGTGGCCTGCGGCATCAGCGGTGCCATTCAGCACCTGGCCGGCATGAAGGACAGCAAGGTGATCGTGGCCATCAACAAAGATCCCGAAGCCCCGATCTTCAGCGTGGCCGATTACGGTCTCGAAGCCGACTTGTTTGCGGCTGTGCCCGAGTGGCTGGCCCAAGCCTGACGCACCCACACCGCCCAGCACACCCAGCGGCCTGACCCCACCCCCCGAAGGACTCACACCATGGTCGCATTCTCGATGCCCAAGCGCTTGGCGCTGTTCATGCTGCTGCATTACTTTTCAGCGGGCTCGTGGTTTGTGTCGCTGGGTGTCTACATGAGCAAGACACTGGGCTTTGATGCCATCGTCGGGGCGGCCTACGGCATGGCCGGCCTGTCGTCGATGGTGTCATCGCTGATCGCGGGGATGGCCGCCGACCGGTACGTGCACGCGCAAAAACTGCTGGGCTTCATGCAACTGGGCGCGGGCCTGTCCCTGCTGCTGCTGTCGACCATCACGCAGTCGCCCACGGTGTTTCTGGGGGGCATGTTGCTGCACTACTTGTTCGTGGGCGCATCGGCCCCCTTGGGGGTGTCGATCGCCTTTGCGCACCTGCGTGATCCCAAGCAGCAATTGCCGGCAGTGCGGGCTGCCGGCACCTTCGGCTGGATTCTGGCGGGCCTGACCATCGGCTTCTGGCAGGGGGCGGCGCTCACGGCCTGGCCCATGCGGCTGGGGGCCTGTGTGTACCTGGTATCCAGCCTCTATGCCTTCACGCTGCCCAGCACGCCGCCGGCGGCCCGCTCCAGTGAACGGCCCAATCTGATTGGTCTCTTCGGCTTTGACATCCTGAAGGGCAACCGCGACCGCATGCTGTGGATCTTCATCACCTGCATCGTGCTGCTGGCCATCCCCAAGAAGTTCTACGACAGCCTGCTCAATAATTTCCTGGTTGAAAAGGGCGTGTCGCTGAACCTGTTTGGCCTGGTGCTTGAGCCCACTGGCGTGCTCACGCTGGGGCAGGTGATCGAGGCCCTGACCTTGTTGACCCTGCCCTGGGTCATCGCGCGGCTCGGCATCAAGTGGGTGATGGTGCTTGGCATGGCCGCATGGGTGCTGCGCTTTCTGCTCTTTGCCTTCGGCTATGTGGACCGCAGCGGCATCTTGTGGATGATCTTGCTGGGCATCTTTTTGCAAGGCCTGTGCTACGACTTTCTGTTCATCTCGGCGCAGATCTGGTTTGACCAGCGTTTCGGCCCGACGCGGCGCACACGTGCGCAATCGCTGTTCAATTTCCTGCTCAACGGGCTGGGCGTGATCATCGGTGCCAATGTCGCGGGTGCCTTTTTCCATGCCATGAGTGGTGGCGCAGGGCAGGCGCGCAATTGGCTGCCTATCTGGCTGGCCCCCGCAGCCCTGGCCATGGTGCTGATGGTGGTCTTCATCCTGAGCTTCAAGGACCGTGTCGCACCCACTGAAGGAGAGCCCCATGCTGAACCGCGTTGACGCGCCGGCGCATGCCGCCGGACGCGCGCATGTAGCTCTGCGCTGCCTCATGGCGGCCGTGCTGGCCTGTTGCCTGGCCGGCGCGGTGCGAGCCGAGCAGGCTGTTGCCAGTGCGCAGACGACCGAATCCCGCGAGCGCGGTGCCCAGGTTTATCAGAGCGTCTGCGTGGCTTGCCACGAAGGCCAGGCCGACAGCCGTGCGCCCGCCAAGGCGGTGCTGGGGCTGATGTCACCGGATTCCATCCTGCAGGCCCTGACAGGCGGCATGATGAAGGAAGTGGGGGCGGCGCTGAATGACGAGCAAAAGCGCAACGTGGCCCAGTACCTGACCGGGCGGGCCTTCGGTCAGGCCAACACGCCTCCCAAGCGCTGCGACCGGGCCCACGCGCGCTTCGACCCGCGTCAGCCGCCCAGCTTTTCGGCCTGGGGTATCGACGCGGCCAACAGCCACCACGTGCCAGCCGCCGTGGGTGGCCTTGACAGTGGCAATGTGGCCGCACTCAGCCTGCAATGGGCCCTGGCGTTTCCCAACGCCGTGCGGGCCCGCTCACAGCCAGCAGTGGGAGCTGGCGCGGTGTTCGTGGGCAGCCACGACGGCACCGTCTATGCGCTGGACCGCGAAACAGGCTGCGCGCGCTGGACATTCAAGGCGCGTGCCGAGGTGCGCACCGGCATCGTGATGGCCCCCTGGCCTCGTGGCCGGGCACCCGCCACTGCGCTGCTGTACTTCGGCGACCTGGTGGGTCATGTGTATGCGCTGAACGCCTTCACCGGACAACTGGTGTGGTCAGACAAGGTGGATGCCCATTCGACCACCACCCTGACCGCCGCGCCCGCCTGGCACGACGGACGCCTGTATGTGCCGGTCTCTTCGCTGGAAGAAGCCACCCGCAGCGATGCACGACCCTGCTGCACCTTCAGGGGTTCGGTGGTGGCCTATGACGCCCGGCGCGGCCAGCGGCTGTGGCAGACCTACATGGTCGGCACGCCCGTTGAGACCGGCAACACGGACAAGGGCATCAAGACCTGGGGGCCATCGGGTGCCGCCATCTGGAATACACCCACCGTGGACGCGAAACGCCGGCGGCTGTACCTGGGCACGGGCGACAACTACTCACCGCCAGCCACTGCGACCAGTGACGCCATCGTGGCGCTGGACATGGACAGCGGACGCATCATCTGGACCCGGCAGACCGTGGCCGGCGACATCTGGCCCGGCGACGGGCCAGATTCCGATTGGGGTGCGCCGCCAGTGCTGGCCCGCGACAGCACTGGCCGCGAGTGGCTGGTGGCCGGGCAAAAGTCTGGCGTTGTCTTTGGCATCCAGCCTGAAGACGGCCAGGTCATCTGGCAGACCAAGGTGGGCCGCGGAGGCATTGGCGGTGGCGTGCAATTTGGCCTGGCCCTGCAGGGCGACCGGGTGTTCGTGCCCATCCATGACCGCAACGATGGCCGCAACTACCCCGACCCGAAGAGGCCCGGCCTCTATGCCCTGGACATCCGCGACGGCTCACTGATCTGGCAGGCACCCCACCCGGATAGCTGTGGTGACAAGACCGCCTGCTATCCGGGTTACGCAGGGGCCATCACCGTCACCGGTGATCTGGTGCTTGCAGGCAGCATCGATGGCTTCATCCGGGCATACCACGTTGCCAACGGCCAATTGCTCTGGCAACTGGACACGGCTCGCGACTTCAGCACGGTCAATGGCGAGACGGCACGCGGTGGCTCGATGGGTGGCGGTGCGGCCCCGATTGCCGTGGCTGGCATGCTGTTCATGAACTCGGGCTATGCCGCGTTCAACAGCACCCAGAAAGCCGGCAATGTGTTTCTGGCATTCAAGGTGCCCACGGGCGAACGCCGATGACAACCTGGCGCACGTGGCAGGCGGCCAAGCCCTGTCTGGAATCCTGGCACGGCGGCAATGTGATGATGCATCTGCCCCCAACGGGTATCCGCGGCAACAGCCACTTTCCGTTCTCTGACCTCAACAAGCTGCAGATCGCTGACCTGATGTCGGCGTTCCTCGCATCCCGCAAGCTGGACTGAAGCGGTCGCCGGATCATCCCCCAATGCCTGACAGACAAAGCCTGGCAGCCGGATTCAAAGCAGGCCTGCAGACCTCCCAGTTGCGGGTCATGGACCGCACCGGCATAGGCAATGTCCTGGTCCACGAATCGTCGGCCCACATCGAGGCCCCCAATTGGTCACCTGACGGGCAATGGCTGCTGTTCAACAGCGCAGGTCGGCTGTTCAGGCTGCTGGCTGACGGGCAGGGCGCGCCCGAGCCTGTTGCGATCGAGCCCGAGTTGGTGGCCAACAACGACCATGTGCTGTCACCTGACGGGCAAACCATCTACTTCTCGGTTCGGGGTGGCCAGGTGTATGCGGTGCCCTGGGCTGGCGGACTGGCGCGCCAAGTCTCCAACGACCATCCTCCCGAATCGCCTCACCTGTATTTTGTGCATGGCATCTCGCCTGATGGCCAGACCCTGATCTACGTGGCCCTGTGCGGACCCAAGGCCCGCCGAAATTTCGGCCTGTACACCATCCCGGCGGCGGGTGGGCCCGACACGGCCCTGTTCCTGCCGTCGGTGCCAGTGGACGGGCCCGAATACGCCCCGGACGGCCAGTGGATCTACTACAACGGCGAAGACCCCGCGCGTGAGCCCGGCCACGCCCAGCTGTACCGCATGCGTGCAGACGGCAGCGCGCGCGAGCAGCTCACACACGATCAGCGGGTGAACTGGTTCCCACATGCCTCGCCCGATGGGCAATGGCTGTCGTGCATCAGCTACCCGCCGGGCACACGTGGCCACCCGCCCAATCGCGACGTGCAGATTCGTGTGATGCGCCCTGACGGCAGGCACAGTGCGGTGGTGGCCCGCTTTCTGGGCGGGCAGGGCAGTCTCAATGTCAACAGCTGGTCGCCGGACAGTCAGCGTCTGGCCTATGTGGCCTATCCGCGCAGGGCCAGTGAGGCTGCGTCCAAACCATGAGCCTGCGCGTTGGCCTGATTGGCTGCGGGAACATCTCGGCCACCTACGCACGCACCGCGCGGCACTTTCCGGACTTCAGGCTGGTGGCCTGCGCCGATCACAAGCTGACGACAGCCAAGGGCTTGGCTGCCCAGCATGGCATGCAAGCGTGCACGCCGTCAGAGCTGCTGCGCCGAGACGACGTCGACGCGGTGCTGGTGTTGACGCCCCCTGCCGCGCATGCCGAGGTGGCGCTGGCCGCCATCGAGCAGGGCAAGCATGTCTACCTGGAAAAACCCCTGGCCACCAACCTCCATGAGGGCCGTCAGATCCTGGACGCGGCAGCGGCCCGGCAATTGCGCGTGGGCTGCGCGCCTGACACGGTGCTGGGTGCGGGTGTGCAATGCGCACGGCAATTGCTCGATGGCGGTGCCATTGGCCGGCCCCTGACTGGCAGCGCCATGTTCATGTCGCACGGCATGGAGCACTTTCATCCCAACCCAGGCTTCTTCTATCAGCCTGGCGGCGGGCCGGTGATGGACCGCGGGCCCTACGACATCGCGGCATTGGTCACCCTGCTGGGCCCGGTGGCCTCGGTCATGGCCACCGGGCAGGTGGGCAACGCCCTGCGCACCATCAGTGCACCCCAGTCGGCCCGGCGCGGCCAGCAGATCAAGGTGGAAGTGCTGACCACCGTGCAAGGCGTGCTGCTTTTTGCCTGCGGTGCGCAGATCAGCTTTTTCAGCAGCTGGGATGCCTGGCCAACAACCGTGCCAAGCCTGGAAATTCATGGCACGGCCGGTGCCCTTCAGGTGCCCGATGCCAACTGGTTTGGCGGGGTTGTGCAGTGGAGCGTGGCCGGGCAGCCGTGGCAGCGGCTGGATACCCAGGATTGGCCGAACGGCCGCGCCAACACCGTTCGCGCCAACGGCCAGTCAGCAGCCAACTACCGCGGCCTGGGCCTGGCAGACATGGCCCGCGCCATCCGTGAGGGCAGAGAGCACCGCTCACATGGCGACCTGGCCTGGCATGTGCTGGCCGTCATGGCCGGTCTGGAGCGCGCGGCGGCGGAGTCGGTGACGGTGCCCATCGTTGCGCCCTTCCGACACCCCGCAGCACTGTCGGCCACCGAGGCGGCGCTACTCATTCGGCCCTGACTGGCCAGTCTCGGGTGTTGGCGCCATTGCTCAAATATGTCGATCTGCACGCGGGTCAGGGGCTGGCGCGCGGCGGCAGGCAGCCGATGGTGCCCTCCGGGTGCAAGTGACCTTCGCGGCGCTTGACAGCTTGGTTGACGCTCTGCCGACACGGCCAACAGAAAGACAGCGCTGTCCCTATTTTGGAGGGGATATCTTGCCTGATAGGGCTTGCACGATCCTGCAGGCTGACCGGCGAAGCCGCGCTCAAGGCCCATCCAGGCAGCAGGAAATGGCGTGTTTCAAGAGGAGTTGCGCGCAGGTAACACACGGGTAATCACGTATGCACACAATCTGCCGCGACCAAAATACTCCGCATCCGAGAGACAGCGCTGTCCCCTTTTCTTGGATCGGATCCTGAGGGGCAGCTGAAAGACGATGCAGATTCAGCCGCGGCCGAAACCTGCAGCATCCCCTGAACGGCTCACCTTCACACGGCCTGCCCGCCCACCCCATAGCCCAGGCAGCCGCACGCTCATTCATCACCGGAGACAAACCGTGAACAGCAGACACTTCCAACCCACTGCCCTGATGCTGGCCCTGGCCGCAGCTTTCCCTGTTTGGGCGCAGTCGGCCGACTCGGCTGCCTCGAACCAGGAGGTGGTCGTCACCGCCACCAAGCGCAGCACCACGGCCCTGAAGACGCCACTGTCCTTGTCGGTCATCAGTGGCGACGATCTGAAGTCTGCCGGTGTGGCGACGGTGTCCAACCTGACCGACCAAATCCCGAACACGGCCATCGGCAAGGGCTGGGGCAATGCAGTGGAGATCACGCTCCGCGGCATCGGCAGCAATGACAACACCGAGCGGGGTGACCCCGCAGCGGCCTTCCATGTTGACGGTGTGTATTTTGGACGCACCCGCATGGCCGGCGGCACCTTCTTCGACATCGAGCGGGTCGAAGTGCTGCGGGGCCCGCAGGGCACGCTTTATGGCCGCAACGCCAACGCAGGTGTCGTCAACGTCATCACGGCCAAACCCAAGGCCAAGCTCGAAGGTTCGGTGGGTCTGGATGTGGGCAGCTTCGGTGATGTCCGCGCCGAAGGCATGGTGAACGTGCCGGTGAACGACATGATCGCCCTGCGTGCAGCAGTGGTGCACGAGAAGAACGATGGCTACACCAAGCTGGTGGGCCAAAGCGGTGGTCGCGATGACACCGACAACACCGCAGGACGCCTGCAGGCCCAGATCAAGTTTTCGCCCAACACCACCTGGCTGCTGTCGGCAGACAGCTCGGTGGCCAAGGGCCACGGTGCCGCCACCTTCGACATCACCAATGGTCGCCCGGCAGTCCTGAACCAGCAAAGCCCGCAGCAGCCCGGTAGCGAAGACAACAAGGTCAGCGGCTTGAGCAGCGAACTGCGCACCAACGTCGGCTTCGCAGACTTCACCTACATCTACGGTGCGCGCCATGACTCGCAGGACGAGACCGCTTCCTGGGGCAATGCCCCCAGCCTGTGGACGCACACCTCGTCCAGCTTCGACCAGCGCTCGCATGAGCTGCGGCTGAGCTCGTTGGCCAGCAATCCCGTGCAGTGGATCGTCGGCGCGTACCTGTTCAACAGCACCAACCACAAGGTGAATTTCCCGCTGTACTTCGGCGCCAGTTCCAGCCAGATCGTGCGCTTCCTGCAGGACCCGGCCATCAATGACTCGAAGGCACTGTTTGGCCAGGTCACCTACCCGGTCAGCACCGACCTGCGCCTGACGGCCGGCGTGCGCTACACGCAGGACCACAAGGCGCGCAAGGGCACCACCTTCGACGGCGCGGACAACCCCATTGGGGCCGTGGGCAACAACGCCGACGCGCACTGGAAGAAGTCGACCTACAAGTTGGGCCTTGAATACGACCTGGACAAGACCAGCCTGGTCTTTGCCAGCCTGGCCACCGGCTTCAAGGCAGGCGGCTTCAATGATGGCAACGACAAGGCCAGCGACGCCAACTTCAACCCCTTCCTGTACTACAAGCCAGAGTCCATCACCTCGCTGGAGGCTGGCCACAAGGGCAGGTTCATGGGCGGCAAGCTGCAGATCAGCACCACCGCCTTCGCGTACAGCTACAACGACATGCAGGTGCAATCTTCGGTCGGCAATTCGCAAGAAACCTTCAATGCCGGCAAGGCACGGGTCACCGGGCTTGAATCGGAAGGCCGACTGCGCGTGACCGAGCAGGATCGGTTGGACTTCGGCCTGGGCATCCTCGATTCGAAGTACACCCAGTACATTGTTCCGAATGGCTCCAGCTTCAATGGCCAGACCCTGGACAAATCGCCTCGCCTGACTTTCAACCTGGGCTATTCGCACAGCTGGAACCTGAGCGACGGCGCGGTGATCAACGCGAAGCTGGGCCTGCGCTACAGCGACAAGTACAAGTTGCTCAATGCCGGTACGCCTTCATCGGCGCCCACCTACTTTGAGCAGGCGTCGTACACGCGCACCAATCTGACCACCACCTATTCGCCCGCCAGCGACCAGTGGAGCGTGCAAGCCTTTGTCAACAACCTTGAAGACAAGCGTCAGCTGTCGGCCATCCTGCCGTTGGGTGCATCCACCTTTGGGTTCTTCAATGACCCGCGCACCTACGGCGTGCGTGCCAACTTCAAGTTCTGAACGGTGCGGCCATGCCCGGCATGTTGATCAAATTCCTGAAGGACACGCCGGGCAGGCTGCACACCGCCATGGCGCTGCTTGCGGCGGCGCTCATGGTGTGCTCCGCTGCGCGCGCGCAGGCGGACCACAAGCTGGGGCAACCGCGCCTGCCGGACCGCCCCGTCGTGGTCTCTGCCCGCCTGTATGTGCTGGACTGCGGCACGCTCATCTACAACCGCCCCGAAGACTATGGCCTCTCGCGTGAGGAGGTGGCCAGCAGCAACATGTCGGTCAGCTGCTACCTGGTGGTTCACCCCAAGGGTACGCTGCTCTTCGACACCGGCCTGTCGGACACCCTGGTTGGACGGCCCATCTTCGAAAACCCGATCTACACCTACAGCCAGCTCAAGCTCAACACCTTGCGCGGGCAGCTTGCGGAGATCGGCTACCGACCCGACCAGATCGACTACTTGGCCTTGTCCCACGGTCATGTGGACCACATCGCCAATGTCCACGACTACCTGACGGCCACGTGGCTGACACCGCGGGCCGAGCGCGACTTCATGTTCACGCCGGCGGCCCGCAAGTCCTTCTACTTTCACCAATACGCCAAGCTCGAATCCGCTCCCACCAAAATATTCGAAGGCGACCTCGACGTCTTCGGAGACGGCAGCGTCATCCTGAAATCCACGCCGGGTCACACGCCGGGTCATCAGTGCCTGTGGGTGCGCCTGGCCCGAACCGGTGGCGTGCTGCTGAGTGGCGACATGTACCACTATGCCGAGGAACGTAGCCTGGCACGCATGCCCGAGCACGAGAAGGCTGGCGCCAATGCCCGATCCCGCGCCGCCATGGAGCAGTTCATGCGGGAGACGTCGTCACAGCTGTGGATCGGGCACGACATCGGCTTGTTCCAACGCCTGGCCAAGGCGCCAGCCTGGTACGACTGAGTCCGTCAGACTGCGCGCGGGTGACGTACGCCAAAAGGCTGCCATCATGAATAGCCGACACGCCCTGTCTATGCTGGCCGCCTTGGCTGCGCTAACGCTTGGCTTTCAGGCCAGAGCCGGTGATGCCTCCACGCTGACCGACACCATCGTGACCCAGGAAGGCCCGGTCAGGGGTTTGAACGCAGGCACCCTTCAGTCCTACCTGGGCATTCCCTATGCGGCACCGCCGGTAGGCCCGCTGCGCTGGCGGAGGCCGCAAGCGGTGCAGTCGTGGTCTGCAGTCTTGGATGCCACCAAGGCCGGCGCGCCATGCGCACAAGGTGACGACCTCGGCCCCTTTGCGACTGCAGGCGGGCGCGAAGACTGCCTGACCCTCAATGTTCATGTGCCCCAGCGCCCTGCATCACCAGGCAGGTTGCGGCCGGTGCTGGTCTGGATCCACGGCGGCAGTCTGCTGGTGGGACAGGGTGATCACTACGACCCCACTCGCCTGGCCAACCAGGGCGATGTCGTCGTGGTCACACTCAACTACCGGCTGGGCCTGTTCGGCTTTTTCGCGCACGCCAGCCTGCTGGCCGAGGACCCCTTGGCCGCCAATCTGGGCCAACTTGATCAACTGGCTGCCCTGGACTGGGTGCAGCGTAACGCAGCGGCCTTCGGCGGTGACAGGCAACAGGTCATCATTGCCGGCGAATCGTCTGGCGGTGGAAGTGTGCTGGCGCATGTCATCTCACCGCTTTCAGCAGGCAGGTTCCAGAAGGCCATTGTGATGAGCGGCGCTTCGCTGATTCTGCGGCACCCCACCTTCGGGGCAGCCAGGCCATTGGACGACGCCTTGCAGGCCGGTCAGCGATTTGCCCAGGCAGCCGGCTGTGTTGACCAGTCGGCGCAATGCCTGCGCGCCTTGAGTACCGACCAGGTGTTGGCTCTGCAAACCCCTTACGTCACCCACCAGACGATCGTCGACGGCCGCTTCATGCCGCAACATCCAGGCGTCGCGCTGGCCAGCGGCCACTTCAACCGTGTTGATCTGGTCGTCGGCACCACCCGGGATGAGGCGCGATTTTTTGCTGGGCTTGGCGAACACAAGACCAACCAGCCCATGAGCGCGGTTCAGGCGCACCAGGCCCTGGCCTACCTGTTCGGCCCGCACCGCATTCGTGCGGTGGAACGGGTCTATCCCCAAAGCGCCTACGACACACCGGCCGAGGCCTATGCGGCGGCCGCCACCGACTACATGTTCACCTGCCCCGCGCTCAAGGTGAGCCGTTTGGCATCCAGGTGGACCCGGGTGCACCACTATGAGTTCTCAGATCGCACCGCACCCTCTTACCTGAAACCGGCCTCCATCGCGCTGGGTGCGGCCCACACGCTGGAACTGCCGTACCTGTTCGACGGTTTCAAGGGCGGCCAAGGCGGCCTGAAGCCGATGCTCAACAGCAAGCAGGTGGCGCTGTCCGACACCATGATCCAGGCATGGTCCGCCGTCGACACTACACGGGCTGCGTTGGATTGGCCGGCGTTCACCGGCCGCATGGGCGAGGTGCTCAGATTTCAGCTGCCCTTGCCAGTTCGTGTACCGGCCACGCGCCTGCATCAAGCGCACCAGTGCGCCTTCTGGGATCAATCTGGCGTTTATTGATCTGCACGGGCCCGCGATGAAATCCTTGATCGTTGGCCCGACGCTGCAATTCGCAAACGGCCTTGCGCGGTGCTGGTGGATGCTTGCACGATCCTGCACAGCGATTCTGTTTCGGCACACCGGACAGCCCTTCGTTGGCTAAGCTTTTGGCATGCCACTCGCCGCGCGTCGCCCATCGCAGCCAGACACCGTCGCGCCGCAGGTGGAAGCCACGCTGCTGCGCGCGCGTCTGGCCAACTTGATCCAGCAGCATGCAGCACCTGACTGCGTGGTGGCCTCGCCGGTACCGCGACTCACACTGGGCCACGCGGCACAGGTGTTGCATCCGGTGCACATGGTTTATCAACCTGCCCTGTGTGTGATCGCCCAGGGCAGCAAGCAGGTGCTGCTGGGCCCCGAAGCCCTGGTCTACGACCATTCGCAGGCCCTGATCTTCGCCCATCACCTGCCTGTAACCGGTCATGTGCTGGGCCCCACGCCGCAGACGCCGCATCTGGCGGTCAGGCTGGATCTGGATGTGCAGGAACTGGCTGAGCTGGCTCTGGCCATGAAGCTAGGGCCACCGGTTGGCCAGGCCTGCGCGCGAGGCGTCTACACCACCCCGCTCACGCCCGAACTGCTGCACCCCCTGATTCGCCTGGTGCAACTGATTGATCAGCCACAGGACATCGCCACGCTCGCCCCACTGGCCAACCGCGAGATCCTGTATCGGCTGCTGAACGGCCCAGGCGGCGCACGGTTGGCCCAGCTGGCCATGCCCGGCAGCCAGAGTCAGCGCGTGGCGGTGGTGATCTCGATGCTGCAGCAACGCTTTCGAGAGACGCTGCGCATTGAGCAGCTGGCCAGATCGGTGCACTGGAGCAGCTCGGCCTTGCACCACCACTTCAAGGCCGTCACCGCCATGACGCCGCTGCAATTCCAGAAGCAATTGCGGCTGCAAGAAGCACGCCGCATCCTGCTGTCCGAGAACCTGGACGCCAGCACCGCCGGCCACCGCGTGGGTTATGACAGCCCTTCGCAATTCAATCGCGAGTACAGCCGCTTCTTCGGCGCGCCCCCCGCACGCGACCTGCAGCGGCTCAGAGCCATGCTCATGTCGCGCTGACCGCCCGAACCGTCACACCGCCGCGCACAACCACCACGGCCTCATTTGCCACGCGTGGCAGCGCGAGATGACTCCGCTCTGCCGTGAGGGTCAAGTGGCATGGACGCCCTGGACTCCCATGGTCGGTGGCAGGCCTGCAAAGCCCTGGGGCACTCAGACGGCACACGTCGGTGTTGACGAGGTCTCCAAGTGGGTTTGTTGATCCACCGAGGGTCAGGATCAGGTTGTCGCAGACCGCCGGCAGCAAGTTGCCAGGCAGCGAAGGCGTGCGTGCGCTGAAAGCGCCGCATGTGCCGCTCGCCGTGCTGCGCCTGCTGTCGGCCATTCGCACACCCTGGGCGACACCCCTTGGTGGAAACCCTGGTTGGCCGGGCGCGCCACGCATGTTGGAATCGCTTCCACTGGAACCGGTTCCAATTCACATCCATCGCGTTGTCTGCCATCCCGTCCATGACCACCTCACCTTTGGCCTCGCCCAGCGCGGGCAACCCCATCGCACCACCGGCAGGCTCGGCCATGCACCAGCCGGGCTTCATCTGGGGCGTGGCCACTGCCAGCTACCAGATCGAGGGCGCCATCCACGCCGACGGTCGCCTGCCTTGCATCTGGGACACCTTTTGCGCCACCCCGGGCAAGGTGCTCAACGGCGATAACGGCGAACAGGCCTGTGACCACTACCGCCGTTGGCAGGACGATGCCGACCTGATCGCCGGCCTGGGTGTGGACGCGTACCGCCTGTCCATCGCCTGGCCACGCGTGCTACACGCCGATGGCAGCCTCAACCAGGCCGGCATGGACTTCTACAAGCGCCTGATTGACCGCCTGGCCGAACGAGGCGTGCGCACCATGGTCACGCTCTACCACTGGGACTTGCCGCAGCACCTGCAGGACAGGGGAGGCTGGCTCAACCGCGACACGGCCTACCGCTTTGCCGACCTGGCCGATCAGGCCAGCCGCGCACTGGCCGGTCGGGTGCACAGCTACGCCACCCTCAATGAACCCTACTGCTCGGCCTACTACGGCCACGGCACAGGGCACCATGCACCGGGGCTCAGCGACATGCGCTTTGCGCGGCAA
>Ga0228698_1001101_pt1 | contig 14418 bp, 11 predicted proteins | sample McNCre117_Aug_MG_FD_178015 | JGI IMG/M metagenome (GOLD analysis project Ga0228698, IMG submission 178015) | Freshwater microbial communities from McNutts Creek, Athens, Georgia, United States - 1-17_Aug_MG | ecosystem: Environmental > Aquatic > Freshwater > Creek | place: USA: Georgia...
CGGGACGCCCTATTTGGGGACCGACATCTATTCCGACATGGGGCCTATCTACTGGTATCCCCAGTCCACCCGTACCGTCTTGGGGTGGACCGTCAACCCTCTGTTTGGCCCCGTGCCGCAGATGACCCTGCAGTACACAAGGCCCCACATGAATCTGGCCGAAGTGGACCAATGGGACAACCAATGCGCCGTCCTGGATGCTTCGGCGCGTTGCTCGGCCATCGATACGCCGCACTGCGTGGATGGTCCCTCTACCAAGTTGATCGACGGGGTCCCTGTTACCCGCGCCTGCTGGAAATATGAGACCAATCTGTCCTGCTCCCAAAGTGGTGTCACCGACGAGTGCACTGCGTTGATTTCGGCTGGCTGCACAGCACAAAGCGCTGTCTGCAGCCAAGTCAATCCCGTCACGGGCCTGTGCGATGTCACCGACAGCACCTATTCCTGCCCCGTGCCACCGGGTACCCAGGTTGCTGCGTCCAATTGCCCATCCAACGTGTTTTGCCTGGGTGGCAGCTGCTTCAACACCAGTTACACCGGTGACGCTGATTTTGCGAAATCAATGACGTACATGGAGGCTGCACGCGAGGCCGGTGTCTACATAGACACGAACAACATGCAGGTGTTCAAGGGCGAGGCCAACAGCTGCAGAGACCGCCTCTTTGTGAATTGCTGCTCTTCCAACTCAGCGGGTGCAGGCATGAGCAACCAAAGCCTGTTCGGCACAGGCTCGCGCCTGGTATTCGACATCTTGATGAACTCAGACAACCAGCAGTTCTTGTACCAAGGCATGCAGGCCCTGCTGCTCGGTGGAGGCTTTAGCGGCAGTTTCACGTCCTATGGAGTGACGCTGGCTATCAATGGAACGGCTTTGCCGGCTGGCTCTGCGGTTCTCTACTCCGGTGACAGTGTGGTTGTTGCTTTTGATCCCTGGAGTCTTTCGGTTGCTGTGGTGATGTACGCCGTCATGTCGCTGACCTCCTGCAGTGACAACGAAGGCAAGTTGGCCATGAAGGAAGGCGCCGGTCTGTGCCACACCATTGGAAGCTATTGCTCCGACTGCATCAGCCTCTTTGGTTCTTGCATTTCCTGCATAGAACACACGACCGGCAAGTGCTGTTTCAACAGCCGACTGGCGCGCATCATCAACGAGCAAGGCCGAGGCCAGTTTGGCCGTGGCTGGGGCAGTCCAGAAGGTCCGGACTGTTCGGGCTTCACAGTGGCCCAGCTCCAGCAATTGAACTTCGCGGCCATGGATTTGACCGAGTTCTATGCATCCATCGTGCCCACGCTACCGAACGTTGGCGCGCTCCAAGGTCGCGCCAACACCAAGGCGTCCAACTGCTACTACGGCCAAGGGAAATGCCAATGAAGCACTCCATCCTCTTTTCCCTGGTGCTCATCGCAATAGGCGCCCAGGCCGATGAAATCACCGCCAGCTCCGCCATTGCCGCTCGGACACCGGTTACCGATGCCCGTCCCTTATTAATGACCGCTCTTCAATCCCCCAGCGGTGAGGCCCATGGAAAACTGACGGGCGAGGTAGCGGACGCTATCAGCAAGCGCTTCGCTGCGACCTCACCCATCTTTATCGATGTCACGACCGAGCGACGCATGCGTCAGCAAGGCTGCAGCCGCCTGAAGGTTTTGTTCTGGCAAGACGGCGTGCAGCTGCCTGGTGCCTCCGCTGCGCGCAAGCAGACGATGGAGATGGGCATCAACTACTGCCTTGACGGTCTGCCCCCTCGCTCCCCGCTGTGAAAGCCCGCCCCATGAATCCTTCAGTCTCCTTGCGCCGCCTTCCACACTTTGCAAAGCCACTGTGCATTGCTGCCATCCTCACCATGTGCACGCTGCCCGCCCAGGCACAGGACACGCCACGCCCCTACTGGACCGAGACGTGGCGCGGGTGGCATTTCTATGAAGACCCTGAAGATGAAGTGCAAGTCAAACCCGCACCTCCATCCAAGGCACCGTCGCCCATCTCGCCACTGCCCGCCACCAAGGCACCGGAACTGGTGGCCTTTGAACGCCTGCAAAAGGCCGTGGAAGAAACCCGAAACATCGCCATCATGCAGCCCACCGAGGCCAATGTGCGCCGCTACATGGAGCTCGAATCGCAGGTGGTAGAGCGCGCTTCGTATTTCGCAGATGTGGCCCAGCGCGTGGCATGGGCCACTCCGGAGTTGGACCCCACCCTGCAAGGCCGCCCCGTGGGTGCCAAAGCCTTGGAGGTGTTTGAGAAGCAGCAACTCACGCAGCGCTCCCGCTCCATTGCCGATCTCGGGCAGGACCATGTGCTTTTCTTTTTCTTCCGCTCGGATTGTCCCTACTGCCACGCATTCGCCCCGACACTGGAAGCGTTCCAGACCCGCCACGGCATCAAGGTGGTGGCCATTGGAGTGGATGGTGGTGCGATGCCAGGGTTCCCTGATGCCCGTGCCGACAACGGCATAGCCACCACGCTCAAGGTCACCCAAGTTCCGGCCGTTTTCCTGGCGCAACCCTTTACCGGAAAGATCACACCGATTGGCTTCGGCGTGCTGTCCGAGTCCCAGTTGTTGGAGCGCATCACCATGGTCACTGCACCCCAAGCGGATGCGATGGTCCCTAGCGCGTCCCGTCAGATCGGCAGCTTGAGCGCCTATCCATGAGGTCCACCATGCCCCGCACTTTTTTGAAAAAAACACTCGCGTCCACCATGGCGCTCTCCCTGGTCGTCGCCACGACCTTCGCGCCTCAGCCTCTGATGGCTGGGGATCTCAATACCGAAGTGAACAACATGTTCAATAGCCTGGGGGCGGTTGGCAACTTCACCGCTCCGGGCGCCTTTCGGGGGCAGACCTTCAACACCTATTCCGGGGGCAATCTGATGATGCGCACGCCCAACAAGGTCTACCAGCTGGCTGCCGTTCAGTTTCCCAGTGCCAAGGCGGGTTGCGGCGGCATTGATGTGTTTGGCGGCAGCTTCAGCCACATCTCCGCCACCGAGTTCAAGAACATGCTGCGCAACATCACAGCAGCATTGCCGGGTATCGCCTTTCAGTTGGCACTGGAAGCAGTATCACCATTGCTGGGCGGTTTGACCAAGTGGGCCAAGGGCCTGGAGACCTGGATCAACAATGCCCGCATCAACTCGTGTGAAACCGCCAAGGCAATTGTTAGCACAGCGGCGGAAGCCACCGGTTACAGCTCCCAAGAAGCCTGCGCCGATCTGGCCATTGAATTGGGCCTGGAAACCGACCGGGACTCGGCACGCCGCCGCTGCGCAACCGACCGCACGAGCATCCTGGCAACCGCCCGCTCGTCCACTGACGCAACGATCCGCAACAAGGCGCCGTTTGTTGGCAACCTGACCTGGAAGGCCCTGCAGTACACCGGCTCCTATTTGGATGACCAGGAGCGTGAACTGATCATGAACTTGGTGGGCACCGTGATCTTCTACCCGGAAGATGCGGGACGTGATCCTGGTCCGATTGGACCCACCATCACTTCGATCAGCCAATTGCTCTACGGGCAAGGCGCAGGCAGCGGTACCGATGTTGTGCAACACATGCTTCGCTGCAACAACTACACCGACTGCGATGTCGTCACCCTCGACACCAATTACACCCACACCCCCTTCACGGCCAAGGTGGAAGCCATGATGCGCTCCATTGCCGACAAGATCGCCAGCCGCACCGCCATCCCCAACAACTCGTCTGAGGTGGGCTTTGTGAACCAGACCACGGAGCCGGTCTACAAGATGCTGTCCATTGGAGCCACCATCCCTGGCTCGGGCCTCTCCGATAGCCTGATAGGCCAATACCGGGACGTGATTGCGGCCGACTACGCCTATGTCTTTTTGGAGCGCAATCTGCGCCTGGGTATGACGGCACTGGAAAAGAATTACACCTTGCAGCAATCCCAGCGCGAATACGCCAACCAGGTTCGCCAACGCGCGCAGGCCATACTGCTGCAACTCTCCCAAGAAAAGAGCCTTCTGTACCAAAAGGTGGGATCGTTCCGTGCGGTCTCCAACCACCTGGAACAACTCGAACGCCAACTGCGTTCCAGCATGCCGCAGCACGTGATCGACATGCTGGGCCACCAAGCCGCCTATCTTTCTCGCTGACCCTGCATCGGACGCGCAACCATGTGGGAAATCTACGCCTACCAAAATGCCGACAGCCTATTTGGGGTGTTCAATGCGGCCGCCGCCATCCACGCCTCAAGCGACTATCTATCTGCAGTCGCAGCCGTGGCCTTCTGCGGCTTTGTGGCGGCCCTGATCGCTTATGCCTTCGCCCCAGAGAAGCTGCACGGCTGGAAATGGCTGGCCACCGTGCTGCTGGTCTACTCCGTCCTGATCGTGCCCAAGGTAACTGTTGGCGTCGTGGACAAGACCGGGGGCTCTGCAGTCAAGACAGTCGACAACGTGCCCTTCGGTGTGGCCGCCCTTGGGGGCATCACCAGCACCATTGGCAACACCCTGACCAGCCTTTTCGAGACCGCGTTTCAGGTGATCCCCGGACAAGGTGCCTTGCCGTCAGAGCTCAGCTACCAACAAAACGGGCTGATGTTTGGCAACCGGCTGATTCGGGAGACCGGCAATGTGGTGTTTCCTGACCCCGCTTTTCGGACGGACCTGATCAACTTCATCCACAACTGCACCACCTACGACTTGGTGGATGGCACGTTGGACCCGGCAACGTTTTCCAGCTCGGGCAATGTCTGGCCACTGATGTCCACACCCAATCCAGCACGCTTCACGAGTCTGACCAGCGCCACGGGCGTGACCATTGATACCTGCTCCAACGCCTACCTGAACCTGGATACCCGCCTGCCCACTCAGCTCACCAAGATTCAGGGCCGTCTGGCGTTTCAACTCAACCCCACCTTGACGGCGACAACGGCCGCCGCAGCCATTGCCGGGCAGGTGCAGCAGGCCTATCTCAAGAACAGCATTGCCTACGCAGCGGCCAGTGCCGCCGACATCATTCGCCAGAACGCCGTGCTCAATGCCATCGAAGACACTGGCACTGTGGCCGACCAGAAAAGCAACGACCCTGCTGCCATGATCCTGGCAGTCGGACGAGCGCAAGCAGTGGCGCAACAGAATGCCTCTTGGCTGAATTACGGCAAGGTGGCCGAACAAGCCTTGCCGGTGTTTCGCAATGTCGTAGAAGCCCTGACCTACGCCCTCTTTCCACTGGTTGTCTTGCTGCTGCTTCTGACCAGTGGCCGCGAGACCATGCTGGCTTTCAAGGGCTATGCCGCGCTTTTGATCTGGATTCAGCTGTGGCCACCACTGTTTGCGATCCTGAACTACATGGCATCAATCTACGCCGCCTACGACCTGGCTGCTGCAGCCGACTTGGGAACGGGCACCAAAGTGTTGGCCCTGCAGACTGCCTCGACCATCTACTCTCGCGCGGTCTCCGGAGAAGCGGTTGTGGGTTACTTGGCCATCAGCGTGCCTTTCATTGCGTGGGCAGCGCTCAAGGGCATGCAGACCATGGGCACCGCGTTGGCAGGTGGACTATCGGGTATGCAGGGAACACTGTCCAGTGCAACCAGCAGCGCAGCGGCCGGCAACGTGAGCATGGGCAATGTGGGAATGGATCAACTGCAGCTCGCTCCGAACCGTACATCAGCGTTCATGGGCAGCATGCAAAACGACCTCAGTGGTGACACCTTTACCTCCAATGCGCTGACGGGGCGCACCGCCGCAAGCTTGCTGCGCAACCAAGGTTTTGCGTCCCGTGTGGTGTCCATGCGCGTGTCCGAGCAGGACGTGACAGAAGCCAGCCGACAGGCGGACTCGGCGCGCAGTGAAGCCATCTCCGCAGGACAGCAGCGCTCAGCCACCTTGGCCGAAGCATTCACACGAGGCGTGAACAAGTTGCGGTCTACGCGCAATTCCGCGGGGTCCACCTCCAGCAGCTTTGAGCAAATGGGCGAAACCCTCAATAACCTCGATCAGATCGCCCAGAGCGTGGCGCAGCGCACGGGCCTATCGCAATCGCAAGTGGCGCAGATTGCCTTTGGGGCAAATGGTTCGGCCGGGTTTTCGACACCGGTGGTGGGTGCCAAGGTGCAAGGCAATGCTGGCAAAACCTACCAAAGCGGTGCACTCACAGACGAGCAAAAGGTACTGAGCACCATGACCACCGAACAACTGGCCGCCTTCAAGCAGTTTGGTGACCGGGTCTCGCGCGACAGCAGTGTGATTTCGGCCATTGCATCCGACAGCAAAGAAGGCCGGGATATGTCCTCGCGCCTGGCCACGGCCACAACCCTGGCTGAGCGAGCAGAGGCAACCTATGCGCAGCGCAAGGGAATGGCCGAACGGATGAGCGCAGCCCACGAGCGGGGCGAAACCCTGTCCATCGACATTGCCCAAGATCCCCACAACCTGGACATGTTCATGCGCTATGCAGAGCAGTATGGTGGCACCAGTGCGGCAGCCCACGCCATGATGGAATCGGAATTGGCGCGGCAAGGGCTTCGACCCACCAGGGTGTTTAGCGACGGAACAGCCCTGCCCGCTTCATTTGATGGTCTACGAGAGAACTATCTCCAGCAGCGCAGCGATGGTCAACTCACCCCGAATCTGGGTCTGACCCAACAGGAAAATGATGGCCGTGTGGCAGGACAGAGTTTCGGAACCCAGCCGGGCAAAGTAACCACTGCGGCCCCTTCACCGGTCAGGGCCGAAATTGAACGTGCGCATGGTCACTTGAAAGGCCATGCGGGTGAGGCCGCCGGCAAGTTCGATGCGAAGGTTGGCATTGTCAAATCGGACGATGGAACGCTGAAGACTAACAAGTCTCTGCTGGCTCAAACGGGCAAGCAGGTGGCTGCGGACGGAGAAGCATCGCTGGGGGCTGCTAAGGATGCAGTGAAGGGCTTGCTCAAGCGCGACAAGTGATCAGGGTTCCAGACTGTGAGGGTCCAGATCGTCCGCATGCGGAAGGCCCGGTGCGTCGCTGAGTCGCCCACGATCCAGCCAGAAGTGACGCGATTGATCATCGGACATTTGCAAGAAGGCATCCTGATCGCCGACGCTCGGCCCACGCCTGTGCCTTCCGGCTCCTGTCACCGCTCCACCTATGGCTGCACCTACAACCGCGCCTACGCTTCCCAATACTATGGCCAGCCCCAAAGACTCATTTTGGGCAGCAAGAACTCCTGCAGCAGCGCCTGCAAACACGAGAAAGATAAAGATGAATTTGCGCATAGGTACTCCTGTGAATTCAGGGTACCTGCCGCTTTGGGGTGTTCAAGCACTTGGCGTTGAGGTGGAGGTAGATTTGAAAAATGCCATCCGAAATGCTCTGTAATCAAGGCCGAATGCTGGTCTTGCAGGATGCAGTCAAGCAATATGTGCCAGCTTCAAGTTCATCTGGCCCATTCTTCCATCATGCGCATCTACGTCAGCTCAGCATCGAAGGTCTCCCGACCTCTGCTCCTACACTAAAGGACTTGCCGGAATGGCTTACCAGAGCTTCGAGTTTTGCTTAATAAATTTCTTAAGCAACCGGGTCCGTGGAGCGGTTGGATCGAGGGCTTCGTAGACGGCTCGAATGTATCTTGAACCACCCCATAGCACCCATATTTCTGCCACTATCTGAAGAAACAACTCATCGGCGCGCACGAGCTTAATCAGTCCATCAGGGCGTAGTTGTAGGTCCAGGCACTTTCGCGCAGTGGCGCGGCGCAGTGTGATCGCCTTGTCCCATTCCTGTCCACTTAAAGTCCAAGGCAACATGTTCTCGAATAGTTGCCATTGCGGCTCAGGGAACACGTTACTTTCGGCGGCCGCATGGAGAGGTTCGAAAGTGAGAATGAGCAGTTCTTCAACGCTCCGGGAGCGCCTACCGAGCGCCCGACGAAATCCGAAGACCTGCAATTCAAAAGGCAATGTGCCATCCGCAGCTAATACTGAGCTTAGAACTGAGTACCAAGGATCGGTGCCAACGTCGTTTGGAATGGCGTCGGGATCAAGTGTGTTCGCCAGCAGCAGCAATAGTTTGCTGGTCTGTGCAGGCCGAACGGTAAAAAACTGGGCAATTGAATTGGTGTCCGCACCAATGGCTCTCAACCATAGGTGAGCATGGTCGTCTAAGTGCGACGATTCAGCCGTTCGATGTAAGTAATCCAAAGTGGCGATGGATCCAACAGAATGCACCGCTGCTTGAATAGAAATCGGTTCCGTTAGGCCGCGCATCATGGCCTGCAGAACCGCATCCTTGGAAATATCAACTCCTGCCCGCATTGCCACTGTCGGTAGCAACTGAGTAAGTGCCCAGAAGTGCGGTAGTTCAGCTGACGCGGGAAGGAGGGTCAGGAGCGGAACGGCGAGGTCACTAACCTGAGGAAGCTTGGCCATAACTTCGTCCGCTGTGAGGGATTTGGCGCCGTCGCGGATTGCGTCGCGAATCCCTGCACGGGCATTGCTGCTTAATTCGAGCAGTCGCCGTGGGTCGTGCTCCCAAAGCATTTGGGCCAGTGATGTTTGATTCTCAAGAACTTCGGCCTCTGAGAGCAGTGGGAAGTTGTCGATGACGAAGTCCAGGACGTCAACATCCATCGAAGAGAAGTTAGCTATTGCGGCTTGGACGACGAGGGATCTAACCAGCGTTGATGCCGAAAACATATGCGACGCCTCTACGCGTTGGACGGCATCTGAGACCCTATTCGCTCCCTTGGCTTCCAAGTCTGAATGGAGGCTGCAGAACGCACACATTGCCTCACGGCCAACAAGCATGTCTGCGCCTAACTTCCGCAAGAATTGCCGCAGCGTTGAGGCATGTGGAAACTGAGCGTCTTGAAGCAGGTCGTCAAGCCATGGCCCAGTCGATTTCGACCTGGCTTCAATACTCTCCGCGGTGGGGGGAAAGCGCAGATGTGAACTCGACTCGCTGTCAGGCGTGAGTTGAAGATCGAAGGGCATTCCCTCTTGAGAGCGGTCTCTCGATGTCAGGGTGCAGAACCGGAAGGAACGCTTGAGTCGCGGCCACTGTTGGTCCCAAAGTCGCAGCACCGCCTCGTCGACGTCGCGCCCTTCGCTTCGACGCGCCCAAATCTGAGCATCAGGGTGCTCATAGACCGCACTGGCAAGCTTTGCGAACCACGACGTCTCCTCAGGCAAGAATGATCGTCCGACTAAGAGGTCTTGAGGCTCAACATCAAAATCCTTTGAGTAGACGTCAAGTGGAGTTTTCGTCGTTGGCCGTTGAAATAGCTCGGCGATTGCAGATGGTGACTCCAAGGTCGCGAGGTCTGCGAAGCCAATGAGCATGGTGTGCGTCCATACGCATCCGGGACGAGACATTTCGGAGGCCGGCCACGTTCTAGCCAATGCATACATACCTGACTCCGCCAACGGGTAGCCGGTGAGATAAGGTAATCCTATGGACGTGACACCAGGACCAGAGACATCACTCATGACGAGCATTAGTCTGATGTCCTTAGTAGGAAGGTTGACCGAACAAGCCAACTGCCGATGGCCGTCGGCATAGCCGTGAAGCGCCTGATGAATCTTGACCATCAGAACGGGCTCATTCCAAGAGCCAGTTCACCGGCTCGGTAAGGTCGTGCGAGGTCGTTTCGCCCACAACCACCTTGATGCGCTGCGATGGGACTTCCATGTCACGCATCCTGTCTGCTTCAGCGGAAGGCGCACCCTTTGCGTCATCGTACTCGGCACCCTGAGCACTCACGCCGAAGATGCGGTGCGACCAACCAGCGGTTAATCCGTGCGATAGGTACTGATGAAGCAAAGGAAGGTGCAGTTCCAGGTACCGCTCCGGTGACACCTCATCGTGTTCGACTTTGTCCCAGGCCGACAAAACTAGTGCTAACTTCCGGGGGCCAATATTCAACGGCGGCACTTGCAGACAGCGAAGCATATCCACCAGCTGAACCTGGGTAGGAGAGGACTCAGGTTTCCAAACTACACTCCCGCCAGCTTGACCCTCAACAGGAGTCCCTGCCGAACTATCCGCTGGAACACCTGCCGGGGAATCTGACGCAGCACCCGCGTCAGCCACCGCGGGGGTGACTTCTAAGGTCGCCGCCAGCGCTACGTCATCCGCGATCCATCCCGGGGGCTTGATCTTGTCAATGTGAATGAAAAGTAGAACGCCAGTGGCGCGAAGCGCGTCAGCGACCGCAATTGTGCATTCGCGCATCTCCCACATTTGCGAGAAGGCCTCGCCTGCAATGTCAGGAAATGTGAGGTCGAACACCTCGCCCGCCGCTGACTTCAAGGTGAGCTTGATGGTTTTGTTTCCAGAGTGGAATGTCCGCTCCTGCTTCCTAGCCTGGGCCCATCGCGTTGCTATTGCACGCAGGTAAGTCGCCTCCTCGGCAGCGAGCTTTTCGAGGCGCAATCGAACCGGCACCTTCTGGTTGGTGAGGAGGTGCCACAAGGCGGCTAGGAACGTTGTCTTCCCGGACTCTGGAAGACCCATTGCAACAATGGCCTTACTCATGGTCAGCTCTTTCTTGCGGGCGCAACCGTCCGAACGACCGCGTGGCTGTCGGTGTCACCACTGGCTCCTTCCTGGGTTGAAGGTGTGCAGGAGGTGACATCCAGTACCTCAGCAGGTCCACCATTCCGGTTCCGCGTGCCGCCTTGACTGACTGCGGTGACGCTGCCACTCGGAACGACTGAATTTCTATGAAGTGCTCAGTGAACTGGTCGCGCACGTCTTGAACGATTCCTTCAAAGAACTGTAAGGCCCGCTCGGCCCTGGCGTCTTCGTTAAGTACTGCGTCCAACTTTGTGAGCACGACGGCTAGACGCTGCCAAGGACGTGTGGCACCGGTTTCCATAAATGCCCTGAGGGTCAAACAGATGTCATCCCTTACTTGGTGCCGCAGCCCTAAGTCCAGCAACCGCTTCCCGTCTGCCAATAGAGTGAGGACATCCGCTCGATGCAGTTCCACATAGGCGCTGGCTAGCGCCGGTTCGCTCTGAGCGTCCATGTAATCCTCGCCGGAGCGGTTCGCCAGCAAGGCCGCGCGCTTCTCATCGGAACCCGTAGCCACGAGGTCAAGATGAAGGTAGGTTGCGTCGCCCGTCTGGGTTCGCTCCATTCCCGGCGTTTTGCGCTTAGATGCTCGACGGGTGTCGTGACAAGCCAGTTCGAAGGAACGAAGCGTAGAGGACCCCGCGAATACATATCCGCCCACAGGCCCGTGCTGGAACAGGTCATACACACCGGCGATGAGACTGGTTTTGCCGGAGTCAAAGGGGCCAACCAACGAGATGACGTTGCATGGCTGGCCTCGCAGCATGGCCTGGGCTTCACCGCGTGTCAGCGCTTCAGCGCCGGGAAGGCGCACCCCTGGAGGTGGCAAGGTGGCCGTCGTCGAAGTTTGACGTTCAACGATAACAAGTGCCTTGCCGTAGTGGGTGCACGCCGAGAGTTCTTGGCCTTCAATACAGCGGCCATCCTGGGCTACCTTGCAGTCAGGGTTGTCACACTGAACCGCAACTTCTTCCGCTTCTGCCATGGCGTTACCCGAGCCTTGTCAGTGAGAACTCACGGTATGCAGTGGCCGCCAATTCAATTGGCGACAACATAGCCTCTTGAGGTAGCTCGGTCGTTGTTCTCCAGGCAGCAATCCAGTCATCCTTACCGTCAACCTCGAGCCTACGTTGCATGGCGAATAGGATCGGTGTCAAGTTCGCTGAGATTCCGTCCTGCGGTAGCACGCCGACAGCCTTGTGGAGCCATTCGTCCGGCATGCCTTGGACAGAATCGGAAATAGACTGGAGTGGCGCGTCAACCAAGCCTGTCCGGGAAAGCAGCGACGACAGCGCAGGTGGCCCAGGCAGGATCTTGGTCAGATTTCCCAATTCTCGTGCAATCGCTAGAGGCAGTTGCTCTGTAGAGACCTTTGAGAAGTCGAGACCGAGGTCGAAGCTGTGGCCGCCCTCAAGCCACCAAAGTATGTCGAGTTCCTCGTCTTGGATGTTGACGTACTTCTGGACGCTTGCCTCGAACTCTCTTTGCCGACGTGAAATTGCCGAGATGGCCTTGTTGGTTGCAACGGCCAAGGCCTGTGCGACGTTTAGCAAGCCCCCCGTGTTCACCGCTTGGATCAGTGCCTCGTCGCTTTTATCAATCGTAGGGGCGATCAGCTTGGCTTGCTCCAACGATGGTCGGCGACGCGCAGTCTCGGACAGTTGGCGAAGTACGTTGTCGGCCATTCCGACGAGGTCCATTGGTTGTTTTAGTTGGCGCAGGCCACCGCATGAGGTGCTAGACACGACAGTCGCTGCAAGTGCGGCGATTCTGTCCTCATTTGAGGCCATTGAAGCCGCTAGAGCGGAGGCCGACAACATAATGAGTTCGTCGTCTCCAGGTTGTGCAGCGTCACCAGAGAGAGTCTGGCGGAGTGCCGAAACCGCTGTCGAGCCCATCTGCGGCTTGAGACGAAATGCCAGCTTTGCGAGCATGGCGAGATCTGACTTGGTTGCGGCCGAGACATGACCCTCAATTGCTGACCAGCGCTTATTGGTCAATGCCGCATCCTGCTGGAACGACATGCTGGCATACCAGGTCGAAAACTGATCTTGCACTTCTTCCCCCTTTGTTTAGACTTTCTTTTCGTACTTCTCAATTTCCCTGGCCAACTCGACCAGCAGACCCTTTTCCTTCGCGAGCTTCATGGCACCGTGATAGCGCTCGTGCGGAGGAATTTGCAAATCAATCTTGGTGATTAGACCAAGTTGGAGTGCAATATCACGCATCTGACTGCCGCTTAGCTGCCAGAACCTAAAGATAAGATTGTCGGTAGAAGGCGCAGTCACATTAGCCCTTGTTTGTGGCGTTTGGCACACTTCGGCTACATCCACCTCCACTGTAGTATGGACCACCGGGGCGATTGCTGTTTCACTTTGAGGAAGTACAACGCTCGTCTTTGTTTTGCCGAGCTCAAAGGATGGCAACTTCGGAAATCTCAGCCGAAGCCTCCATACATCGTCGCGTTCCTGCGTGAGTAGTGGAACAAACAACTCGTTCGGTGCCTGCTGGAAATGGCGCAAACGAGCACGAACATCAATGCAGCGCGCCTGACCTTCGCCATCGACGTGCAAATCAACCAAGTTGTAACCAGGGTTCCAACGTGGCTCCTCGCGATCTGGATTGACAGCGCCTGCCAAGAAGCGGAAGAACTCAGGTGGTCGCAAACAGCGTTGATCATGCTCGTGACCGAAGAACTGTAGCGGAGCTCGAGCGTTGATCGTGTTTTCGACGTCAGATGCATCCGAGAACCAAGAAGGAGGGTGATGACTTAGTACCAAGTTGAGTACGTCTTCTTGCGGGTTTAAAACCACCTGCGCGCTACCCAGGAACAGCCGGCCGGGGGCGTTATCACGGTCGCCAAGTCCGGAAATAAGGACCGAGGTCAAACCGAACACCCGAAGGGTCACGCCGTCGGCAAGCTTAAGATCCCGTTCCCAAAAGGGGTATGCAGGGAAAATACCGCAACCGAACTGTGCGGCGAAGTCGTTATAGGCCTGGAGCGGTTTGAAGAGAGCTTCGCCAGATGGACCGTACCCGAGCTGCCTGGCCAACTGCCAATCTCGTCTGAAAAGCCCATGCTCGGTGGCAATGGCCTCTTGCGCGTTTGATACATCCACCGCAGCGCAGATAGAGCGGTCGACGTCATGGTTTCCGGGGACAGTCAAGATTCCCTCTGGTTTGCACCCACAGCGAGACGCTATGCGCAACAGCCAATCCTTCGCTGCCTTGTATTCATTGGGATGACCTTTGAACGCGATGTCGCCGCCAACCAAGATGGCATCGACCGGGTTTCCGTCCTTGTGACAGAGCTCCAGTAGGTCTGCTTCGAGACGAGTACGAAATGGCGTGTCTCGATCCCCACCCGCGGTAAGGCAAGCCGGCTCACGAAAGTGAATGTCTGACAGATGCAGTATGCGCATCGTGAGATCTTACCCATTCGTTTTGGCTGACTTTGGGGTGCTGGACACATCAGTATCGACTGCGGAGCAAACTGCTGCGGAATTTTTGACAATTCCAAACTTGCAAAGATGCCAAATGATGGCTAGTCGTATGTTGCCAACAATCTAGGTGCAACTCATTGGTTGAGTAGATTTTGATACTTCAGACTTAAGCTGCACGTATGGGGATCACGTCCGCCCCCAATCGCAGCTTATCGAGATAATCTGCCCAAATTTGTAGCATATCCATACGCTCTTCAACATGGGTCGCACGATCGTATGCACCTGAGTGTGTAATTTGACCTTTGTGGGCTAGTTGAGCTTCAATCCCCGATGGCCAGGTCAAACTGCTCCACTGATGGCCACCCAAACTGCCCCACCTGAGTTGGTCAAGACGAAGGAATTATGGGTTGGATTCAGTGGCGGTAGCGATGCGCAGTGCGGCCTCCTTTAGT
>Ga0228698_1001102_pt1 | contig 14417 bp, 16 predicted proteins | sample McNCre117_Aug_MG_FD_178015 | JGI IMG/M metagenome (GOLD analysis project Ga0228698, IMG submission 178015) | Freshwater microbial communities from McNutts Creek, Athens, Georgia, United States - 1-17_Aug_MG | ecosystem: Environmental > Aquatic > Freshwater > Creek | place: USA: Georgia...
CGTGGGGATTGGGGGGAGTCGGATTACGCGAAGGAGCAGCGTGTACACGCTCTGCCTTGCGGGTCGTGTCGGATGACCTACGCACCAAAATCTGAGCGATTACACGCGCAGAAGGGGTGAACCGATCTACTGAAGCCGGCCAGGTTGCCCCGGCCGGCGGTTAGTCATCGGTCAAAGTCGCGGCTCTGGTCGTGGTCGCATTCATTCCCGCCTTTGGCGTCGCTGTTGTCGTCGTCACCAAGGGACAGGTGAACATGCGCCGGCTCGCCGTGGGGTACTTGGTCAGCTACCACCAAGCCCACAGCCACGCCGGCCAGGAATGCGCCACACACTGACAAGCTCGAACCATTTTCGACCTGCTGCTGTTCAGGCAAAAGGGGCGCTGCAGCCGATTGGCTGCGCCCCTCTACGCGGTACAAGCGCGGGCCGGTCCCCGGCTTGGACTTGTCCTTAGATTCCATAGTCGCGCTGTTCCTCCATGCCGGTCAGCTGGCCGTCATTGCCCCAACTCAGAGGCTCCTGGCTGGCCTCCTTCTTCGGCTCCAGCTGCCAATCGTGCACTTGTTTCGGCTCGTGCGTGCGAGCTTCGCCACCACTGAAGAAAGAGCCAACGCCGCTGTCAAAGTCCTTCAAGGTTGCTGCGAATGCGTTCTCTACGGCCAGCGCCGCGCCAAACACTTGTTTACGTAGTTCACTCATGGATTGCTCCTAACTGTTGGTTGATGGAATCGGCTCACCCAAGAGAATGACCGCGGTCTTGTTCTTGTTCTTTGCCGAGGTTTTTAACGGTCGCCTTCCCCTGTCTGTAAGTGATTTGCACCTGGTCGCCAGGTTCGGGCGCTTCGTTAAAGTGTTTGCGGTCATGACGGATAACGTCTTGGCCGCGTCGTTGGTACACATGCTGCGCATCGACGGCTTCAACCTCGCCGGTGTAACGGCTGTGTACGGTGTTGGGTGCCTTGCTCTCGATGGCCGGCGCGGGCTGCTCCTGGGCCTTCTGAGGCACTGTATCCTTGGCCCTTGCCTTCTCCTGCTCGCGCTGTTTGGCGAAGTCCTGAGCCAATTTGCGGGCCTCTGCTTCGCGTGCCTTCTCCGCGTCGAGCTGGGCGCGGCGCTCTTGCATGATCTTGTTCAGGCGCTGGTCGCTGAACTCCACGTTCAGGCCGGCTTCGGCCGCCACGCGGGCGGCCTTCTCCTGGAAGTCCTGCGGGCCTGACAGTGCCAGCTTGGAGCCGAATTTCTGCTGTGCCAGGCGTAGTCCTGTCTCAACGGTCTGCGCGTCCTGCTGCAGCATGTGGACGCTGCGGCCGGCGTCTCGCAGCATGTCGCGGCCGTCGCGCTGATAGGTCACATCGCCATTGCGAGCAACCTGGTACGTGATGGCCGGCGCACGGTGCAGCGGTGCGCGGTCCTGGTCGGCCTGGCGCTCGGCCGGCTTCACCTGGGCCTCTGTGGCCTTGTCCTTGTCCGCCGGCTCCGGGCGCATCCTGCGCAGCTCGGCCAGCGCCTGTTCGTCGCCGGCCTGCGCCTTCTCAGTGAGGAAGTCGCGGTACTGCTCGCGGGCTGGCTTGCGCTGCTCGGCCTTCAGCTGCTCGCGCTCGATCTTCACGCGCTCGCGCAATGCGGTTTCTTTCGCCAGGCGCTCCATGCGGGCCACTGACACGGCCGCCTTGCGCTCGGCCGGCCTCATGCTCTGTGCCTTGCCTCTCTTGGCGTAAAACTCTTTCTTGATCGCGTCCCGGCGTTCACGCTCGCGGGTGCGCTGCTCGTCCCGTTGGGCCGTGCGCTGCTGCTGCAATCTGGTCCTGCGCTGCTCCTGGAACTCGCCCCACAGCTGCCGGCGCGGCTCGCGCTTGGCCTCCTGCTCTGGCTCTCGGCCACGCTGGCGGGCGTAGCTGTCGCGCAAGGTTTTGGCCGTGTCCTGCCAAGACATGTTCAGCTCTTTGGTCAGGAAGTCGGACACGTTCAGATTGCGATTGCCGGCCTTGATGCGGTCGCTTCCGTCCTTGGCCTTCGTCACCTCGTACTTGTCGGGGATCACGCCGTGAGACTGCGACAGCTCGGCCAGCAGCCGGCGGGCGTCCAACTTGGCCTTGATTTCCTGGAACTCCCCCTGGCTCTCGATGCTACGGCCGTGCTTGCTCTCGCGGTGATCGCGGGCAAGCTGGCTGGCCACGTTGTCGGCCTCGCGGCCGGTGGGCTTCAGTCCTCGCTCGCCAGCGTCAGGCCGTCGCAGTTCGTCAGCTCGTTGGGTTCGGCCGTGCTCCACGTGATGAGGTGCATCACCCTGCAGAAGCACTTCACTTCCTTGGGCGAAGCTAACCACACCGACGCTGGACAGACTTCGCACACGGTTGAGGGATTGGGCCTGCGGGCCTTGGGGAGCTGCGCCAAGGTCACGCTGCCGATTGCGGGCGCTTCCGGCTCGCTCGGTGCCGGCGGTGCGCTCTTGTCCTTGGCTTCGCTTGAAGCCATAGCTGCGTCCAAATCGTCCAGCATCGTGGCCCCTTCCTGGGTTGCTTCGTTGTTGCTCATGGGTCTTCTCCTGTCTGTGTTTGGTGTAGAAACGGGCCTCACGGTCGGCCAGGATGCGGCGGCGGCCGTCCTGGTCGGCCTCCCTGTATTCCTGGTACGCCTTGCGGTTGCCGCTGTTGAGGTATTTCACTTCCTTGGCGCGGATCTGGTGCCACTCCTGCAGGGTGGTTTCCAACTCCTGGGGAGTCTTTCGCGGTGGACCTGCGGTTTCGTACTTGTGCTGCACGTCGGCCGCCAAGCGCTTACGCTTCTCGGCATCAGGCAACTCCACAAACTCACGCGAAAACACGTATTCCTTGAGGTTGACGCCCTTGCCGGCGTCGGCCGCTTTGACGTTCTGATACTCGGTCGCCTTGCCCTCGTTGCGGGCGCGAGTCTCGCCAAAATCGGACAGCATGGCTTTGAAGTCGTCGTATCGTTCGACTTTTCGGGCCAGCATGGTTTCCAGAATATCGCCCTTGAGGTCTTTATTTTGACCCTCGAAAACATCGCCCTTGTATCGGCTAATCATTTCCGATTGGCCGGTGAACTCAAGGCGGCGATTTTCTTTCGGACTCGCCAGCCCAAATTTATTGTTTATGTGTTCCTGGAACGCATCAATAAATTTTTCATTCTGCTCCACCACGCCAAAGGGGTTAAGATGCTGCTCGCTTAAAAGATTGGTCTTCGGAACAACAACGTGAATGTGCGGCTTGCGCTCCACAAATTCCCCGGTTTGCTCATTGGTGTAACTTTTAATCTTCGGCGCGTGCGCTTCAGCATAAAAACTATATTCATCCTGATCGTATGCCGAAAACGCGAAATCCTCAAACTCCCGCGCAACGGCCTGCAGCGTTTCACGGCCAATATCATCTTCTTTAAATGCGATGGTGATGTGTAGATATTTCTCCCCATCATTATCCATGCGCTGAATAATGGCATCAGTGGCCTCAAGGTCGCCGGCAAGAATTACCCGTTCATCTAGCTCGTCCCGCGAAAAATCGCGGCCTTGCTTCTGGCCGTTTTCCAGATAGTCTTTAATGCCATCGATGCCGCCACTAATCCTAATCAGCATGATGAATCGCGGCCTTCAAATATCGGGTGATCTGCTCCAGGTTGTACAGAATCCCGTCATACGTTAATTCAGACAACGTGCCGGCCAGGTGGTCGGCGTTGGCTCTGTGGGCCAGCTGGTTTATGTTGTTGCCCGCCTTGTTGAACAGGTACAGCAAGCGCCGGGTATCCACGCTTGCTTTGGGCCTGGAAATGATCTGCGTCCGGTTGGTCAGTACGCATTCCCGGAAGAAGTCCGAGGGAGTCAAACCCGCCTCGGCACATTTCGCTTGGTACGCCAAAAAGTCGGCCTCAGACAGCCGGAAGCTCACCGGCTTGCTGGGGCCATCTCCGTGCTTTTTCGGTCTTGCCATTGCTCACCTTTCGCCGCGTCGCGGCCCTTTTTTCTTGGAGTAATCACGCGCCCACCGGGCGCACCTGGCGGCCATCGAGCCGCCGGGGTTTCAAAGGGGGACACCCCTTTGGCACGAGGATACTTTACGAAACCCGTAGGGTTTTGTAAACGTATCTGTCGTGCCTGTGCATAGCTACCATCATAGTAGAAACGTCAAAGGCTTGTCAAGCAAGGTTAAATTGATGTATAAATAACGGCAATGAACGTCAAAAAGTGTTAAATTTTTGTTTAATCAAGGTTGACGACGTGGCAAATTGTGTTTAAACTGGTTGAAAACAAGTTAAGGAGCCTAGACGTGGACGCCAATGAGTTTTTGAAGAAGGTCACGCCGGCCGCCCAGCGGTCCCGACTGGCCCCCTTCTGGAACGACATAACCAAGCTCCGAGAAAACAACTGCACTTTGGAGCAGGTGTGTGAGTTCCTAGCGGCAAACGGGGTGCAAATCTCGATTGCCGGCCTCTCTAAATACATCAAGAGACGAGGTGAAAAGGGGGAGAAAGCAGAGCGTGTACACGCTCCCGATTCACAAAATAAAGCGCAGCGTGTACACGCTGCGCCTCAGTTGACACCAAAAGGAGAAAAACCACCATCACAAAATATAGAATCCGAAGAAGACCTGGCCGGAAAATCTCAAGTCGAGATTACAAGAGCCATGCGTGAGCGCGAAGCACGACGCTTCATAAGAGATGACAGCGATTCCAGCAATTCCATTTTGAGATCAAAATCCCTGAAGGAGAAAAAGCAATGAAAATTGGTGTAATTAATTTTTCCGGCAACGTCGGCAAATCCACCGTGGCCCGCCATTTGCTGGCCCCTCGCATGAACAATGCGCAAATCATCGCGGTCGAGTCCATCAACTCGGACGGCACGGAAGAAGAAGCGATTCGTGGCAAGCAATTCGGCGAACTGACCGAAGCCCTCTCTGTGCTTGATGATGTCGTGGTGGATATCGGCGCATCCAACGTCGAAGATTTCGTCAGCCGGATGAAGCAATATCGTGGAAGCCACGAAGACTTTGATTATTTCGTAGTGCCAACTGTTGGCAAACCCAAGCAACTTCGAGACACGATTTCAACGATAGAAGAACTAGCCGGGCTGGGAGTTACTGCGAAAAAAATCCGCGTCGTTTTCAACATGGTTGAATTTGACGAAGCGCCCGAGCGCCTGTTTTCGGGACTGTTTGAATATCACGACGAGAAAAGAAATTTCACACTCCGTCCCGACGCAATAATTCACGTGAATGAAATTTACGCCAAGCTACGCGGCTCCGAAAATTCCATTGCCGACATTCTCAATGATCCAACCGACCTGAAAGAACAACTGAAGGCCGCGACGACTTCCGAAGAAAAGTTGCGCATTAGCCGGCTCATCAGTTTGAAGCGCTTAGCTACCGGCGTCACCGAGGATCTGGATGCCGTTTTCAAGACTCTGCTGAAGTAAGGGAAATATTGATGGCTGAAAGTACCGCACTGGAAGCCCTCACCGCCGAGCTGCTGGGCGATGTGGGCGTGCTGCATGACCAAGTGAAGGCTCTCCGCGACGTACTGCCCAACGTGGCGGCCGACGTGAATAGCAAGCTAGAAGTGAAAACCGGCACCATACTGGCCGCCGCAGACAAGCTGCGTGGTGTCCTGAGTGACATGGCAAAGCAAGTAGACAGCTACGCCGATACGGCCACGAAAAAGGCGGTCGAAGCCGGCAAGCTGGATATTCGCCAAGCTGCGGCGCTGGCCGCTTCGGACTCGGTACGCGGCGCGGTCGGGGATGAAATCCGGTCTGTAGTGGCTGAAGTCACGCAAGCCGCCCAGCAGCTGGCCGACGAGGCAGAGCGCGCGCGGGACAGCATCCGGTCGGCCTCTCGGCAAGTGGCCTGGGGCTGGGGCAAGGGCCTGTCGGCAATGTTCGGCGCAAGCGTAGCCGGTGCATTGGTGATGTTCCTCATCCTGCAGCTGACCGACCTGGTCAACGTGAAACCGGCCGATCTGTCCAACGCGGACCGCCAGGCGCTGCAGAACGGCCACGCGCTGAACAAGATCTGGAACAAACTCGCCCAGAAAGAGCGCGACCACATCACCGAACTGGTGCGGTCAGGGCAATGACAAAGGGCTGGCGATCACCGATCACCAGCCCTTCCGGGAATCTCCGATTCAACTGCTAGGTAAAAACCAAAGCCCCTGGTCATTATCGTCTAGGAACGGACGTGGTGGCTGGGAGGCAAATTCAATCTATCACATGAAAACACTCAAGGTCGCTCTCGGCCTCTGGATGGTCTCGACCGCTACGGCCGAGCTGCAGAGCATCGCTTATGCGCTGCCCCCACAGTTGGCCGTGCCGGTCGTGCAGCTCGTGCAAGTGGTCCGCACTCTGGTTGATCCGCTACGCATTTCCGATCTGGATGGCAAGTTGGTCAGCCAGTTGAACCAAGCAACGAAAACATGGAGGACAACACCATGAACAAGATGGTTGTTCCCATCATGCTGCTCCAGTGGTTCTTCCGTGGTGTGGGGATGACGGTACGCGCCCCGGTCGAGCTGTACCGCTTCTTCTCCGGCCAGATGGTCTATCACTGGGCCGTCTGGATTGGCTTCATCCTCTGCATTCAAGCGGCCTGGCAGATCGCCTTAACGATCATCAGGCGCGGCCTGTCGCTCGATGTGGTTTTGATCCTGTTCTTTACTGGCCTGTTCTTCTCGATGCTCGAAGGGCTGGCCCGCCTTTGCATGAAGGCCAAAGGCCCGTTGGCCTTCCTGGCCTGGGTGCCTGGTCAGGGCAAGCTGCGGGCGTGGATCGGCGGCCATGCGCCGGCCGTCGCGTTGGGCAGCGGTGCAGCCAAAGCCGATGAAACGCGCCTGCGTGGTGCCGCCTTGGTCGATGGCCCAACGCTGGGCGCATCGCTCAAGCGCGGGGCCAGCGAAGAGGACCTGGCGCAAGCAATCGAGTGGGGCGGTGTGCCCATTCCGTACAAGACCGAGCCGGAACACTTCCTGATCGAAGGGAAGACCGGCGCGGGTAAGACGCAAGCCATCAATGAGATGCTGCGCAAGGTGCGCCGACGCGGCCAGGCCGCCATCATCGCGGACCCTGCAGGCGGCTACCTCGCACGCTTCGGCCAGGCTGGCGAGTTCGTTCTGAACCCGTTTGACGCCAGGACACAGCACTGGTCCCCGTTCGCTGAGATTGAAGCGGATTACGACTGCCAGCGCATTGCAAAGGCGGCCATTCCTGACGCTCCGGGCGACTCGCAGGAGTGGCATTTCTACGCACAAAGCCTGCTGGGTGAATCCATGCTGGCGATGCACAAGGCCGGCCAAACCAGCATCAAGAAGCTGCTGCACTACGTCAACGCGGCCGACGCGAAAGAGCTGGGCGACATACTGGCAGGCACGCCGGCGGGCATCCTCACGCAGAAGGGCAACGAAAAGATGTTGTCCAACACGCGGGCCATTGCCTCGCTGTACCTGGCTACCTGGAACTACCTCGAAGACCACGGCACTTTCAGCGTGCGGCGCTGGGTGCGTGAGTCCGACGAAAAGCGGGCCTGGCTGTACCTGACCTACCGCGACGATCAAATGGCGATGCTGCGCAACCTGGTTGCGTGCTGGCTTGAACTGGCGATTGTTGAAGGGCTGTCGATGACTGAAAGCCAGTCGCGCCGGCTGTGGTTCATCATGGACGAGCTGGACAGCCTGGGCAAGATCACCAGCCTTCGCGCTGGCTTGACCAAGCTGCGGAAGTACGGCGGCGTCTGTGTGTCGGGCCTGCAGACCATCGCGCAGCTGCGCAGCACCTACGGCCACGACGAGGCGCAAACGCTCCTTTCGTGTATGAGTCAGAAGCTCATCCTGAAGGCCGGCGACGGCGAGACGGCCAAGTATTTCGAGAACGAAATCGGCCAGCAGGAAATCGAGCGCGAAGAAACCAGCGAGGGCCACAGCCGGCAGATCGGCAACCCTGCCACGGCCAGCGAAAACAAGAGCACGCGCCGGCACGTGCAAGCCGCTGTCCTGGCCTCGGAAATCATAGGCTTGGACAACCTGCACGGCTTCCTGATGCTGACGGGCTTGCCCATTTCCCGCGTGGTCCTGCAGTACGTGCCCATGCCTGACGCTAACCCGCCTTTCGTGGCGAAGTGAGGGGGACACGATGAACACGCAAGCAGCATTCAAAACCCTGGCCGTGGTCCTCTCCATCGGCGCACTGACAGGCTTCAACGAGTGGCGCAAGGTGTACGGCGTCCCGCCGGAAGTCCGCGCCCAGCGCGACATCGCGCAGTGTGTGAAGGATCGGCAAGCCGCCTCCTTCCGAGACAACCCGCTGAGGGTCGGGCACCACCGCGTCACCCAGGAGAACCAGCAATTCGAGGCTGAATGCCGCGCCCAGCAGGGCGACGGCCTGCAGCTGGGCAAAAGTGCCGCGCCGGTCGGCCAGGCCAAGCCCAGCGCTACGGCCGCCGCGCCGGCAGAAGTCGGCGGCCTGCACTACACGCCAAGAGGCCAGGTGCAGACGCAAAGCCGCGAACAGTGCCTGGCACAGCTGGAGGAAGCCCGCAAGCGAAGCCCACATGGCTTGGCTCCTGATTGGGAGCAGCGCCAGAAAGCCCGCTGCGCGGACCTATACAGCGAAGCAACAAGCCAATAACGATTGAAGCCGCTGCCCGGTCGGCCTACCGGGTAACTCAACTGCTAGGAATCTCAACCATGAACGTGAAAGCACTTTTTGCCCTGTCTCTAGTCGCTGCTACGGCCGCTGTGTCGGCGAACGACCTGAACCTGAAATTCGATGAGAAGTACAGCCCCGGCCAGCTGACCGTCTCGGCCGTGAGCAAGGAAGCCAGCGCTGCAGGCGTAAAGCCTGGCGATGTGCTGGTGAGCGCCTGCAGCACTGTCGCCAACATCAGGCATTACAAAGAGGTGGTGACGATGGCCCGCGCCAAGGGCTTGCCTGTCTTGACCTACAGCGCAGATAAAGCCGGTCTGGTGCGCGGCGGGCCGTTCGCGCCCTTGGTGGATCTGGCCGGGCCTGCATCTGGTCAAACCGGCCTGGTCGTCGCCAACAGGGCCGGCTTGACCGTCCTGGACATAACCGGCCATTCGGTCAAGCTCAAGGCCGGCAGCAAGCTAGACTCGGTTTGCGCGCCAGTGTCCGCCATCGTGGAGCTGTCCACGCTAATAGCTCCCTTTGAGGCACACGGCAAAGTTCCCGGCTGGCAAGCTCCCAACAGCCTGAAATTGCGCCGCCAGGACGGCACGGAATACACCGTTTCCCTCCCTGAAACGCATAGCTAACGCGCCTTCGGCTTGTTGCCACCAACAAAACGCCCCACGGCTCACGCCCTGGGGCGTTTTCTGTATTAAATGTGTAAATTACGGTGTAACTGTAAGTGCCGTAATTTACACAGTCAAGAAACAAATTTCTATTGCGACAAGTGTAACTGTGTGAGGTTTTGGCGAGTCGTCACAGTGTGCTCGCTCGACCGACTGTGACTGCAGAGTCACGCGACGCCATCCCCGGAACAGGGGAGGCCAGCTCCCCGCACACGCATGGATGTGCAGTATGCGGATATATCCTCATACAGCAACTGAGCCACGCCAAGCACGGCACAGCGCCCCGGCCGTGCGCGCCTGCCCCGCCGCCCAGGCGTGCGACCAGGGCGCGCACATCACATCCTGGTGTAAATCCTCCAGCCTGCCGGAAAAGTGATTTCCGCAAAATAATTTGCACATCCTCCGCTTGAGATATTGCGTAAGCACTTTCAGCAACGAGCACTGCAAAAATCCACTTTTTCAGAATCTACAATCCCAAATGAAGATGGATTTATTTTGCGCCAATTTGCGCCACCAGAGAGATTTTGTCGTAAAATGAATTTACCGCGCCAAAATGGCGCAAATTCAACGACAAGGAGAGATTATGATTCTTAACGCTTTCGGAAACGCCATTATCGGGACAGCAATCTCGATGGCCGTAGTAGGTGTCGCCATCGACACCTGCTTACCCTTTATAAAACAAAATATTGAGCGAGACTCTTACGCTTTTGCCGAATTGTGCAAATCCGAGGCTCTTATTTATCCTCGCGCCTATCAAGAGGCAATGATAGCGAAATGCGAGCGCAATTCGGAGCAACGCACAAAATCAAAAATTCAAGAAATGGAATCGATTTTCAAGACATTCAAAATCTTGACCAACCAAATCAATATCACGAAATGATCCGCCGCGCCGCCTTACTGGCCGCCCTAGCGGCCTCCAGCGCCGTCCAGGCGCTCGAAATTCCACTCCCCGACTATCTGAGCACCCCTGGCGAGTGGGTGCTAAGAGGCCCCGCGCGCTCTTGGCATGACGGGAACGACTACGCGCCGCCAGTCAGCCAATGGGGAGGATATACAAAATGCGGGCGTGGCCTTATGGGTGGGAACTCGTGGGATTGCATACCGCAATTCACAAAGCAGTCGGTCGAAACAAAATTCAACGAGAAAAACTCATCGATTGGAATTGAGAAGCAAATAAGAACCTCGCCCGGCATTATCGACAAAATTTATATAAATGCCGTCGAAGACTCTTTTTCCAAGCTCGGAGTAATGGCAGGAATTGGTCGAGACTTTGAGATAGCATATTTTTCCGGTTTCCGCATTGGCGCAGGAATTACGGGCGGATTATGGAACCGAACCATAAATAATGGATATCAGCGCGGTTCAGAAATATCTTTATGCGATCAAAACGGGGGGAATTGTACCGGATGGGGCGTTTACAATGTAAATCCTATTCTTGAACGAAAAACAATTTTTTTCATTCTGCCATTCTTATCGATTGAACACAAAGATTCTGGAATAGGCGCCGAGATTGCGATTGCTCCAAAAATTGATGTTCGTTATATGGGTCACGTTCCCGAGACAACGGTTATTATCCAAACCACGTTTAATTTGTCAAAGATTTTCAAAGAGGTGAAAAATGACGAGTGAAAAGAAGTCCAGCTTCCGCGACCTGCTGGCCCAAGCCGACGCGCTGCGGGCACAGGCCGAGTCGATCCGCGCTCAAGAAGCGGCCGCCGCAATCGAGCAAATCCGCGCCCTGGTCGATGAATTCGGTATCAGCCCCGCCGAGCTGGCGGCCGGCCTGGGCCTGAAACTCGCAACAGCTACCAGCAGCTCCGGCAGCAGCAAAACGGCCGAGGCAGCAGTCCCAGCCCCGAGCGGCCGGCGTCGGCGTCAGGAGTACCGGGCGCAAACCGAGGCCCGCTATCGTGGCCCGAACGGTGAACTCTGGTCGGGTGGCGCTGGGCGCCGTCCTACCTGGGTCAAGGAAGCCCAGGCGCGCGGCGAAGACATGTCGCGCTACCTGATCGATCCGACGCCGACGACTATTGCTCAGGAGCAACAACTTAACCTGACTAGCTAGGGATCGCCCTCGAAGTCTGAGCCAAAAAGCAAAAACCCCTAGCCGTCCGTGGAAAGATGCTAGAGGTTTCGCCGGGACAGACCTGCACAACCCCGGAGGTTTTAGTCTGTCCCTATTTCGGGTGCATTCTAGACCATCCGGTGAACTTTTTGCACACTGAGAAAAGTTCAATTGTTCAAGGATATATCTTTGAAATGCAAAAAGGACGCAGTGAAGTTCTTGCGCGACCTCGATGCAAGTGAGTACAGGTCAAGAACAGGCCGCTAACTTGTATCGAGAGCACGAAAAGACAAGAACCAAGCCCCCCAGCCCCCCAGGAAGGCCGCTAATCGGCCCATAGCGCCGCGATCTCTACGCGGTTGATGCCAAGGTAGCCACAACCTCTTAAAAACGCCACAAGGCCGTTTAAATCGTTCCATGTGGATTTTTGCCCCTTCGCTCTGCAAAACTAGAAGCCGGGTGCCTGCTGCCGCGTTCAGCGGCAGCAAGGGGGCGCAGCCCCAGGGGGGCAGGGGGCGGCACGCCCCCTGCCAGGGAAGGCCCATAGGGCCGGGCGGGACGCCGTGGGGGGCGTTTGTTCGCGCCCCTTGGGGGGCGCATTTGATGGGGGAGGGGGAGCCGCCGAGAGGTGGGGGAACCCCGTTAGGGGTGCCCCGTGCGGACGCGCACGCGGATTAGAGAAAGATTAAGAAAGGATTAGGCTCAACTCTGACGAGTGAAAATATCTTTCATAATCAATTACTTGCTGTGTTTTTGCCTGTGGACAATGTATCCGTTGGAACGGTACTCGGCATCCGTTGGAACGGTACTCGGCATCCGTTGGAACGGTACTCGGCATCCGTTGGAACGGTACTCGGCATCCGTTGGAACGGTATCAAGTCCGGGGCTTCGTGACTGCTGCCTTCTTCTTAGCCAGGTGACGCCGTTGTGTGCCCTGGGCTTGCTTCTCGACGTACACGAGGTCGCCGCCTCGCACCTCGTAGCTGATCGGCTGGCCGTGGGCCTCGCTGGCAGCAACAAAGGCATCCAGCGCCTTGCGTAGCTTCTGCTGGGCACTACGCGGGTTCTCGTTCTCACTGCCTGCCAGCTTGAGCAGCGTTTCCATACGGATCGGAAATGGCTCAGCGTGACTGGCATAGAAACCGTGCAGCCATTGCGCGAGTTGTTGACCGTCCAGCGCTCGGCGGATTTCCCAATCAATCTGCGTGAACTGATCCGGGGCAAATAGTGATTGAATCTTGGCGTCAATCTCTATTACCCATTCCTGAGTTTCTTCATCTTTAACTGCGCGAGCAATGAAACCGCCAATGTAAGTATAACGACCTTGCTTAATCTCGACAGCATTAGCGCGAAGACGCATGATCCTTGAATGCAGCGTGTCCCGGTTTTTTCCGGAGTCAGTTAGCCCAATCATCTTCAGTAATGAATAGGATGTAAGACGACATTGGGTGCCAAGATTTTGATTTCTCACGGCGTGCAACAAAGTTGCCCATGTGGTCAAGTCTCCTTGGTCGAGCTGTTCTCCCTTATAGCGAACTTCGATGCCATCGACGGTAGCAAGCAACTCTTCGTTGATGTACCTCCGTGCCTTCTGCCCCTTCCGGATCGCGCTGAAAAGAGCCGACCGCAGGAAACTATTAGGCATAGCTCGCACGGCATCAGGCCAGATTGGCAAGCGTGCTGGCGGTGCTGGCGTCTCACTCTTGGCAGCCCCTCGGCCGGCCGTTCCCCTCTGGCGTGCCCGGTCTAACTTTTCCTGAAAAGTGAGTTTGTTGGTTTGTTTGGTAGAATCGTCGCTGTCCACAATGGTTTGATCAATGTATGTTGTGGTCACAAGCCAAATCAAATTCAAGGTTTGATTTGGCAACCTTCAATCCCCCCAATCTTGCAGGATTGGGGGGATTTCTTTTATTCCAATCTAATGCGTTGGTGTATCGCGGCCAGGTGGTCGGTAACGGATTTCTTGCGCGTCATGCCTTGCTCCTGTTGGGGGGCCACTGTTGCGACCCATGCAGCAGGCGCAGCAGCTCGATGCGCTGGCCCTTGATCCGATAGACCACGATGAAGGGAGTCCGGCTTATGACCAGCTCCCGGGTGCCGTGCTTACGGCCAGATCGTCCCATTTCCGGGTTCTGTACCAGCTGGCCCACCTGGCGGGCTATGCGGTCGCCCTGCTCGATGGCTGAGAAGGGATTGTCCTGGGCGATGTAGTCCAGTTGCGCGTCCCGGTCAGCAATTGCCCTGCGAAGCCATACCAGCATCAGGCGGTCCCTTCAGCACGCTTGACCAGCTCGGCCCGCTTCTTCGCCCAGCTGGCGTTCGCGTCCTCGTTCGTCACCCATTCAGCCGCCGGGTCGTCGGCTTGGGCCAAGCCGATTTCCACCTGTTCCCGAAACCACTTGTCATGGGCTGCCGCTTCGTGCGCCTTGCGCAGTCGCTCGGCTGCGTCGTCGCGAGACTTACCCACTAGGGCAACGTCACTGTAATTGGTCGCGTCCAGCAGCTCGAAGCGGGCAATGTGCAGCTCGCTCTTTAGGTACTCCACGCAACGATCAAGGCTGCGCCACATGCGCGGTTTGTCTCTGCGCTGGATGCCCAGCGCCTTGTCTTGCTGCATACCCAGCTTCAGGACAACGGACCAGCCACCAGGCTGACCGATGATCGACGCGCCACGGATTGCAGCGGCTTCAACCAGGCGCTTTGCCATTGCTGTGTCTATGGTTTGACTGTTCATGGGGAATTCCTCGCTTAAATGACGGCTTGTCATTAAGTACATTATGCAGATTATTTAAAGTTTCTGCAATATCTACTTATGAAAATGCCTTGTTTGCTTGACATAGCACCCGCTGCGCGTACTGGCGTAGCGTTTTCGTGTCCGCGAAAATCTGAGCGATTGCACGTGGACAAGCCGGCGGCAAGCGTGGGGATTGGGGGGAGTCGGATTACGCGAAGGAGCAGCGTGTACACGCTCTGCCTTGCGGGTCGTGTCGGATGACCTACGCACCAAAATCTGAGCGATTACACGCGCAGAAGGGGTGAACCGATA
>Ga0228698_1001103_pt1 | contig 14414 bp, 15 predicted proteins | sample McNCre117_Aug_MG_FD_178015 | JGI IMG/M metagenome (GOLD analysis project Ga0228698, IMG submission 178015) | Freshwater microbial communities from McNutts Creek, Athens, Georgia, United States - 1-17_Aug_MG | ecosystem: Environmental > Aquatic > Freshwater > Creek | place: USA: Georgia...
GCTCTTGGGCAGAGCGTAGCGGAACTCGATGAGCTTGGGCCGCTTGTAGGCGGTGAAGTTCTCCTTGCAATAGGCCGCCAGGGTCTCGGCGGTCAGCTGCGGGTCCTTGCGCACCACCACCAGCCGCACGGCCTCGCCGGAGTGTTCGTCGGGCATGCCGACAACAGCACATTCGAGCACGCCCGGGTGCAGGCTGACCACCTGCTCGATCTCGTTCGGGTAGACGTTGAAACCCGACACCAGGATCATGTCCTTCTTGCGGTCGACGATGCGGATGTAGCCGCGCTCGTCCATCACGCCGATGTCGCCCGACTTGAAGTAGCCGTCGGCTGTCATGGCCTGGGCGGTCTCGTCCGGGCGGTTCCAGTAGCCATCCATCACCTGCGGGCCGCGGATGCAGATCTCGCCGGGTTGGCCGATCGCTACCTCGTCGCCGTCGTCATCGCGGATGCTGACTTCCGTCGAGGGAATCGGCAGACCGATCGTGCCGGTGAACTCGGTCAGATCGAGCCGGTTTGCGGTCGCGACCGGTGAGGTCTCGGACAGGCCGTAGCCCTCGACCACCGGGCAGCCGGTGACCGCCAGCCACTTGTCGGCGGTGGCTCTCTGCACCGACATCCCCCCGCCCATCGACAGCACCAGCCCGGAGAAGTCGAGCTTGGCAAAGTCCTCGTTGTGGATCAGGGCGTTGAACAGCGTATTGACCGCCGGGAACATGTGGATGCGATGCCGCGACAGCGTCTTGACCAGACCGGGGATGTCGCGCGGATTGGGGACCAGCACGATTCGGCAGCCCTCGCGGGTGCCGAACAGGAAGCAGATTGTCAGCGCGAAGATGTGATACAGCGGCAGCGCGCAGACCATGGTCAGGTGGCGATGGCCGACGGTGTCGAGCTTGGGCCGGAACCACGACTCGCACTGCAGGGTGTTGGCGACCACGTTGCGGTGCAGCAGCACGGCGCCCTTGGACACCCCGGTGGTGCCGCCGGTGTACTGCAGGAAGGCGACGTCGTCGGGGCTGATGGTGACGCGGTTGAGCGTCTTGCGCCGGCCGACGGCCAGGGTCTCGTTGAAGCGGGTCACCAGGGCGCGGGCCGCGCCGGGCAACCGGTAGGTTGGCACCAGCTTCTTGACATGCCGGATCACCGTGTTGACCACCAGCCGCTTGGGCAGGGGCAGCATGTCGCCCATCGCGGCCAGCACCACATGGCGCACGGGGGTGTGGGCGAGAACCTGCTCCAGGGTGTGGGCGAAGTTCTCCAGGATGACGATGACCTCGGCCCCGGAGTCCTTGAGCTGATGTTCGAGTTCACGTGGGGTGTACAGCGGGTTGACATTGACCACGGTGTAGCCGGCGCGTAGCACCCCGGCCAGGCAGACCATGTACTGCGGCACGTTGGGCATCATCAGCGCAACTCGGGCACCACGCGCCAAGCCCAGCCCCTGCAGCCAGGCACCAAAGGCCAGCGAGTCGGCATCAATGTCGGCGTAGCGAAAGCCCTGTTCCAGAAATACGGCGGCCTCCAGCGGAGCGTGCTCGGCAAAGGCCCGGTCCAGCAGATCAACCACCGTGGTCGACCCGGTCGGTTCGATCCGGGGAGGCACGCCGACGGGGTATTGGCCGAGCCAGGGGCGGGTGGAACTGCTGCTGTTCATGTTGTCGACTCCGGATGGGACTGCAAGGCTGCTCCCGATTGTTGGCGGATACCCGCGGCAACGGGCTACGGAGTTCTCCTAGCCGGTTGAGCCGTTAGACTGCCTGAGCTGCTAGGGACAAGACTAGGCACAAAAGGATGACGCGCCTTCGATTCACCGGAACTGCCGCATTGCAACAGCTGGCTTTGGGCCTGACGATGCTGTTGTGCTTGATCGTGGGCTGGGTGGGGTCGGTGGCGATGTTGTTGGGAATCGTTCTTCTGGTTCTGCTGCTGCCGGTCATGCTGATCGGCATCGAGGTGGCCTGGGCTGCGCGCTCCGGGCGCGAGCAGGCCGATCTGATCGGTCGCGAGCCACGGGCTGATCGGGAGTGGTGGCGGATTTGGCGAGACGAGTCGCTGTTGTTCCTGCGTCTGGCGATCTGGCGTCTGCCCTTCGGTGAGCGCAGTCAGGCCGACGCGCTCGGGCAGGCAGGCCAGCGCGGGGTGCTGTTCATTCACGGCTACCTCAGCCATCGGGGACTCTGGGCCGAGTGGCAGGCCGCGCTGCATCGACGCGGACACGCCAGCCTCAGCATCAGCTTGCATCCGGCGCTGGCCTCGATCGATACCTGGGCGGTGCAGATCGAGAATGCGGTGCAGACCCTGGAGGCCAGCACCGGGCTGGCCCCGCTGGTGGTGGCCCACAGCCTGGGTGGGCTGGCTCTGCGGGCCTGGTGGCGCTGGCAATGTCAGCAGGGCATTGATCCGGTGCAGGCGGCCGAACGGGTGCATTCAGTGGTGACGGTGGCCTGTCCGCATCAGGGTCTGGAGGGCCCGGGCCTGTGGTTCCCGGGCCGGCCTGCGCGCGAGGCCCGTTCGGGCAGCGCGTGGCTGGAGGAACTGGCTGCGGTCGAGACAGTGCACTGGCGCTCACGCTTTTTGTGCATTCTCAGCGACGGGGACAACATCGTTTTTCCGGTTCAACAGGCCCTGCTGCCCGATGCCCGGATCCTGAGCGTGCCGGCCTGCGGACATCTGCAACTGCTGTTCGACAAGGCGGTGCGTCGGGAGGTGCTGCAGCTCTTGCAGGAAAGCTCGCCGGTGTGTGTGTCCCGGTTCGATCTGCCCGAGGGGGTCGAGCTGGATTTCAATTCGACCGGGGCTTTTGTCCATACCGATGTTCACATCGAGCACACCCGGCCCGGGGAAGGCGGGTAGGCACTTGCTCACCCCTGTTCAGGGTGTGACGAAAGGGAGAATTTCCCTTGCAATTCACGGTGTTTCTGATCCAATCGTAACAAGTTACCATTTGGATACATTTCCTGGAGATCTCCGGATGCGTTGGCTGCTGAATGTCCTCAAAGCCATGGGCCTTTTTCTGGCCTTGTTTGTCGGGATCGCCCTGCTGCTGCCGGCCCGTCAGCATGTGGAGCGTCATCGCGACATCATGGTCGGCGCCGAGCGGCTATGGCCGTTGATCGCAGACCCGAAGCGCTGGACTGCCTGGTCGCCGTGGTACGCCAAGGATCCGACCATGCGCCTGCGCTACAGCGGTGCGGCCACGGGGACCGGGGCCGAATGGAGCTGGCACAGCCGGAGTCAGGGCGAGGGACGCATGCGCTTCGAGTCGGCTGAGGCGCCCCGGCGGCTCGACTACGCCCTGACCTTTGTCGAGATGGGTACGGCGGCCCGGGGGGCGTTCCGGCTCGACCCGATCGAGGGCGGGACGCGCGTCACCTGGAGTTTCGATGCCGAACTCGGCATGAACCCGATGCTGCGCTGGATCGGGCTGGGTTTCGACCGGTTGATCGGCACGGACTTCGAGGCCGGTCTGGGGCGGCTGGCCGTGATTGCCGGCATGTAAAGACGACGGAGGGCGAACCCGATCAAGGGTGGCCCTGATTCCGTTTGTCGGGGGCCGCGGCTATGATCGCGGCCCGCCGCCGGGGCGTCCCTGGCTCATCCCGTTTCCCTCCGACCCAGGCCCTCTCCCATGTTTGGATTTACCGAAGAACAGATCACCGATTTCGGCATGACCGTCGGTGTTGGCGCCTTCATCCTCTACATGCTGTTCATCATCGGCCATCTGGCCTGGGAATCGAAGGCGGGCAAGCTGGGAACCTTCATCCTGTTCGTCGTGCTGGCTTTTGGCATGCTGGGCTTCGTTGCCAAGAACGTCATTGCCTGGCTCTGGGGGATCTGAGCCCAACCTGATACCGGATCGGCTCAGAGCACGTACTTCACCATCGGATGGCTGGTCAGGGCGCGGTAGATCGCGTCGAGCTGATCGCGGCTGATCGCTCGCACCGTGATGGTCAGGCCCAAATAGTTACCCTTGCTGCTCGGGCGCTTCTCGATCGAGGTCGCGTCAAAGTCGCTGTCGTATTGCTTGACCAGAGTCGTCATGGTTTCGACGAAACCTGGAACCTGCGGGCCCATGACCTTGATCGGGAAGTCGCAAGGGTAGGTGATCGGGGACTGGTCGGGAGGAATGTCGTTCATGGTTTGATTTCGGGGTCAGATCGACTGGTCGATCAGGGCCTGCCGGTAGGCTTCGACCAGCCGGCCATAGACCGGGCCGAGTCGGCCTCGGCCGGCGCCGTGGCCGACCGGTTCGCCGTCGAGGCGGGTCACGGCCAGCAGGCCGCGCCCGGCCGAGCTGAGCAGGATCTCGCTGGCCGAGTTGAGTTCGGCTGCACCGATCGGGCGAATATGGCAGGCAATGCCGCAGTCCTCGGCCAGTTCGCGCAGCAGGTCGATGCGCACGCCTTCGAGCGTGTGATGGGACGGCGGCACGCCGATCAGGGCATCTTCCAGCACGATCCAGACGTTGGACAGCGAGCCCTCGGTGACGAAGCGGCCGTGGCCGTGTTCGCGCAGCAGGATGACTTCGGCTGCATCGTGATCATCGGCCAGCTGCCGCGCCATCACATTGCCCAGCAGCGAGGTCGACTTGATGTCGCCGCGCTCCCAGCGGAAATCAGCGGCGGTGATGCAGGAAACGCCGTGATGGCGCCATTCGGCCGGCAGCACCGGGAAGGGCTGGCTCATGGCGAAGACCGTGGGCTTGAGCCCCGGCAGCATCAGGTGCTGACGCATCGCTACGCCGCGGGTGACCTGCAGGTAGATCAGCTGTTCCAGCGCCTGATCGCCGGTATCGAGATGCTCGGCCGTACGGCGCACCAGCTCGCGCAGCAGCGCCAGCCAGCCGTCGCGGTCGTGCGGGTTGGGGATGCGGATTGCCGCCAGCGAGCGTTCGAGCCGTTCCATGTGCTCGTCGAAGCGGAACAGCCGCCCCTGGTGGACCGGAATAACCTCGTAGACCCCGTCGCCAAAGATGAAGCCTCGGTCCATCACCGAGACCTGTGCGCAGGACAGCGGGGACCATGCGCCGTCCAGATAGCAGGGGCTGTCGGGCAGCAGGGCGGCGGAATCGACGGTCGACGGGGAGTTCATGTCGGCATCTTCCTCAGGGACAAAGGGCGGTCGGATCAGCGAACGTCCCTCAACGGACGTACAGCCGCAGACTATCCCAGATTCGCCCCAGCAGACCAGCTACCGGCACGGGTTCGAGCACCGTCACCGGAAACTCGGCTACCGGGGCACCGGCAGCGCTGACCTTGAGCGTGCCGATAGTCTGACCCGGCTGGAGCGGGGCCAGCAGCGGATCGGTGCGGGTCAGTTCAGTCTTGAGGGTCGGAGCCTGACCATGGGGCACCAGCACGTTGATCGGGGTCAGCGAACCCAGCGGCACCTGCGCGAGCGTGCCCTTCCACACGCGGGCGGTGGTCAGCACCTGACGAGCGTCGTACAGCCGCACCATGTCGAAGCTGCCATAGCCCCAGTTGAGCAGTTTCTGGCTCTCGGAGATGCGCGATTCCTTCGAGGCGGCTCCAACCACTACCGACAGCAGGCGGCGCTGCAGGTTGGCAGTGCCGGTCGGTCGCGAAGCGGTGGCGATCAGGCAGTAGCCGGCGGCATCGGTGAAGCCGGTCTTCAGACCATCGACGCTGGGGTCGAGCCAGAGCAGGCGATTGCGGTTTTCCTGGCGGATGCCGTTGAAGGTGAATTCCTTCTGGCGGTAGTAGCGCATCTGCTCGGGGAAGTCGGTGATCAACCGTCCGGCGATCACCGACAGCTCGCTCGCCGTGCTGACGTGCCCGGCTGCTGGCAGTCCCTCGGGGTTGAGGAAGCGGGTGGCCTTGAGGCCGAAGGCCTGGGCCTGGCGATTCATCCGCTCGACGAAGCCTTCGACCGAACCGCCGACCGCTTCGGCCAGCAGCACGCTGGCGTCATTGCCGCTCTGGATGATCATGCCCTTGATCAGGTCCTCGACCTTCACGCGGGTGCCGACCTGGATGAACATGCGCGAGGCTTCGGTCATGCCGGTGCGCCAGGCGCGCTCGGACACCGTCAGCTCCTGCTCCAGCGTCAGCTGCCGCTGTTGTAGGGCCTGGAAGACCAGGTAGGCCGTCATCAGCTTGGTCAGCGAGGCCGGTTCGATCACGGTATCGGCCTCGCGGCTGGCGAGGATGCGGCCGGCGCTCAGGTCGGTCAGCACATAGGCGCGCACGGCCATTTCGGGTGGCGTCGGGGTCTGGGCGCGGGCGGTCAGACCGAGGCTCAGTATCAGGGACAGCAGCAGGGCCTGAAGGGGGGCACGGCCTGCAAGGGACAAGGGATTCATGAGCAAAGCGGCGGGAAATTCGAGGAATCGGGAGAGATCGGCGGACCGACAGGCGTGCGGTCCTCAGCGATGCCAGCAGCGCAGGATCAGGTCGCGCAGCAGCGTGAGCTGGCCGTGGAAGAAGTGACCTACCCCGGGCATGACGATCACCGGCAGGTTTTGCGGACGCGCCCAGTCGAGCGTGGCGCTCAGCGGCACGACCTCGTCGGTCTCGCCGTGGATCACCAGCGTATCGGGTGGCACAGCCGCCGGTGTGGCACGCTGGGTCGACGGTCCGACCAGCAGCAGGCGCTCGGCCTTGTGTTCGGCAGGCAGCGCCTCGGCCGCCAGCGTGGTGACGTAGGCGCCGAAGGAAAAACCCGCCAACACCAGCGGCAATGCCGAGACCATGGGGTCGTCCTGGTGGAGGGCGCGGATCACAGTCAGCATGTCGTCGCGCTCGCCGGGTCCGCCGTCGTGGCTGCCGGCGGTCTGGCCGACACCGCGGAAGTTGAAGCGTACGCAGCGGTAGCCGAGCTGACGCAGGGCCCGAACCAGCGTCTGCACCACCTTGTTGTCCATCGTACCGCCGAACAGCGGGTGCGGATGGGCGATCACCGCCACACCGCGCAGCGCTGTGACCGGTTCGTCGATGGCGCATTCGATCGGGCCGGCCGGGCCGGTGCAGCTTGTCCGCCGGGTCTGGTTGTTCATGCCGAAGCCTTTCGCGGGCTTTAGTGACCGACGTCAGGTGGCAGCAACAGGCGATCGACCACCTGGCCGTTTTTCAGATGGCTGTCGACGATCTCGTCGATGTCGCTGGCATCGACATAGGTGTACCAGGTGCCTTCCGGGTAGACCACGGCCACCGGACCACCTGCGCAGCGATCCAGGCAGCCAGCCTTGTTGACGCGCACCTGGCCGGGGCCGGACAGGCCTTCGGTCTTCACGCGGATCTTGCAGTGCTCGAAGGCCGCCTGCGCCGCGTCGGTGCCACAGCAGGGCTGACCGTTGTCGCGCACGTTCAGGCAAAAGAAGATGTGATGGCGGTAGTAGTTGTCGGGGCGGGTCGGTGTGCTCATCCCGGCATTCTAGGAACTGCCGGAGATCCGGCCGACGGTGACGCCAGCCGTGTCAGCAGAAACAGCAGTGCCGCGAAGGGCCAGCCCCAGCCCAGCCACTCGGCCAGCCCGTGGAAACGGATGAACCGACCCTGCTCCCAGCCCTGCAGGCTGCTGGCGAAGTAGGGGTTATCAGGAATCTGGTTGACCCCGTCGATCAGCATGGTCAGCCCGATCAGACCGATGGCAGCGATCATCCGGCGCGGTAGCCAGGCCAGCATGGTTCCCACGGTCAGCGCCAGCGCCAGTCCGGGCAAGACGGGGGCAGTGACCCAGGCCATCGCGTGATCCGGGCCGAAGTTCAGGGCGGTCGACAGCGTGGTCGCTCCGATCCCGGCCAGCACCAGCCCGACCATCAGGATCAGCCGACGCAGGCGGCGGTGACTCATCTCGAAGGCGATGAAGCAGGGTGCCAGCGCGCCTAGCGCGATCGTGAACATCTCGGTGCCGGGGGTCAGGCCATCCACGGCGGTGGGCTGAGGTACCCAGTCGGACCAGCGGGTGTCCTGCAGCAGATCGACCACGCCATTGCTGAGGTGGCCCATCGCCTGCCCGACGCCCAGCGGCAGTGGCAGGGGGAACAGCAGCGCCACGGGCCACGACAGCACCAACGCAATGCCCGCGGTGCCATGGGGCAGCAGCCAGGCGTCGCGCAGGTGCTGCCAGCGCAGCAGCAGGCCCCAGCGCCCGAGGAGGACCGCCAGCAGGGCGCCCAGCGCGGTGCCGAGGCTGTTCATCGCCCAGTCGGTGCGCGACGGCACGCGCGAGGGCAGGAAGTTCTGGGTCCACTCCATCACCAGCGACAGCAGGCAGCCAGCGATGAGGGCCTTGAACCAGGCGGGCCACAATCGGTCGCCGTTGCGCAGCCCGCCCACCGCGATCAACAGGCCCAATGGCACGTAGGCGGCTAGATTGCTCCAGAGGTCGAACCGTGAGGAAGGAGGCGCCGGCAGGCGGATCAGGCTGAGCCAGTCACTCGTGGACGAGCGCCAGCCACTGAAGGGGTGCAGGCTGGCGTAGGCGATCAGGCCGATCCAGATCCAGGCCAGGGGCCACGCCGAAGAGCGGTAGCGTTCCATGGCCGGATCGTCGCGGGATTGGGCCGGCCCCGGGACGGGTCAGAACGGTTTGACCGCGACCAGGATCACGATGGCTGCGAACAGCAGCACCGAGACCTCGTTGTAGACCCGGTACCAGCGGTGCGTACGCCGATCGGTGCCGGCCACGAACCCCTTGAGCACCCGGCCGTTGTACAGGTGGTAGATCACGACGGCGACCACCAGGCTCAGCTTGGCGTGCAGCCAGCCATTGCCGGGGCCTGACCACAGGCCCGAGCCCAGCCACAGCCAGAGTCCGCTGCCCAGCGCGATCAGCATCAGGCCGTTGGCAAAGCGCTGCAGTTTGCCGCCCATCAGCAGCAACCGGTCGCGTTCGGCCGTGCTGCCGGCCTCGACCATCGCCAGATTGACGAAGATGCGTGGCAGGTAGAACAGGCCGGCAAACCAGCTGGCGACGAAGAGGATGTGCAGGGCCTTGACCCAAAGGTATGCCATGAACCGATCCTGCCCGGGGTTACTTGGCGGCGGGCGCAGCCTCGGCGCTGCACTTCTTCAGGAAGCTCGACTTGGCGGCACCAGCCAGCTTCTTCTCGGCGGCCTTGTCTGCACAGGTCGGGGCCTTCGGGGCAGCCGCTGGGGTCGGATTGTCCTTCTGGCACTTCTTCAGGAAGCTCGACTTGGCAGCGCCTGCCAGCTTTTTCTCGGTGGCCTGGGCTTCGCAAGTTGATGCGGCAAAGACCTGCCCGGACAGCGCGGTCAGGGCAAGGATCAGGGCGGCGGTGTGAGGCATTCTGCGCATGACGGCTCCAGTTCGGGGGTGTCAGGGGTGATCGGGCTGCCGAGTTTGGCACAGCCCGCCGGACTGTCCATCCGGGATTCGGAGGATCACAGGATGCGACGCGGGTGGGCCAGGGCCTCGTGGGCTGCATGCAGTCGGCGCACCAGCACCCGGATGAAGGCGGCGTCGAACAGCTGCCGGCACGACGTGCTGATGCTGCCCAGCGAGTCCGGGGTAAAAGCGACGGTGGTGGCCGTTTCGGTGACGATCACGTCGGCGGTGCGCTGGCGCAGTTCGGGGCTCGGGGCCAGGTAGGCCATCTCGCCCACCGAGGTGCCGGCGCTGAGGTGGGCGACGCGCAGCCCGTCGCGATAGACCTCGACCGTGCCCTTGGCGATGATGTGAAAGGTCCGGTCAGTATCCCCTCGGCGCGACAGCGCTTCGCCGGCCGCGTAGCGTTGCCAGGTCGCGCGGTGCACGACTTCCCATAGAGCGATGTCGTCGAAGCCCTGAAAGAAGTCCAGCCCGCGCAGCAACCGGAAACGTTCCGAGTCGAGCACATAGCTGGCGTCGTCATTGACCGGGACGGCGTGGGTGCGCACCAGATCGGACAGGGCGTTGGCGAAGCTCTCCCAGTCGGCAAAGCGTTCGTCGGGCTTCTTGGCCAGGGCGCGCATCACCAGCGCATCGAGTTCGGGGGACACCCCGGCCCGCCGTCCCAGCAGCGAGGGAACCTCGTCAAAACAGACCTTGCGCATCAGGGTGGTCTGGCTGCTGCCATCGAAGGGCGGTGTCCCCGAAATCAGGTGGAACAGCACGGCGCCGAGCGAATACATGTCGGAATGGCTGTCGAGCGTGCTGCCGTCGAGCTGCTCGGGTGACATGTAGGCCAGCGAGCCGACCCGGAAGATCTGCGTGGCCTCGGAATGCAGGTTCAGCACGCTACCGAAGTCGCTGATCTTGATGTCGCTGATCGCATCGCCGTCCTGGGCGACCAGGATATTGGCTGGCTTGACGTCGCGGTGAATCAGGCCCTGGCGGTTGCAGTAGTTCAGGGCCATGGCGCACTTGAAGCCGATCTCGATGATCTGGTCGAGGGGTAGCAGGCAGTCCGGTCGACAGTAGCTGCGCAGCGTGGTGCCGGCGACGTACTCCATCACCAGATAGGGCCCGACCGGATCCTCGGTGACGGCGTCATAGATACGCACCACGTTCGGGTGGTTGAGCTGACCGACCAGGGCGGCTTCCGAGGCGAAGAAACGGGCCGAGACACGGTCGTTGCCGCCACCCAGGGCTTTCATTCGCTTGATGGCCACATCCCGGTCGTTGAACGGGTCGTGGCAGCGAAATACCTCGCTGGTCGCCCCTTCGCCGAGCCTGTCCAGGATGCGGTACTTGCCGATGTGGTCGGTTTCGGCCGTGACTTGCATGGTGATCCGGATTTTGTGGTCGATGCCTTGTGACAGTGTGTATCAGATCCGATGGAAAGGCGACCCCGTTGCAGGCACGGCACCGCTGCGGTGGACCCGCCCCGTAGAATCCCGCGCCATGATTCAAGCCAAAAAGGAATTGCTCGCCGCTCTGGGCGAGGTGTTGGCCGGGCTGTCGCCCGACTCCGCGGTGGTGCCCGTGTTTGAAAGCCCCAAGCAGGCGTCCCATGGCGATCTGGCCTGCACGGCTGCGATGCAGCTGGCTCGTCCGCTGAAGAAGAATCCGCGCGAACTGGCGCAGGCCCTGGTGACTGCCTTCCAGGCTACGCCAGCCGCGCAGCGCTGGGTCGAGGCGATGGACATCGCCGGCCCCGGCTTCATCAACCTGCGTCTCAAGGCCGTCGCCCGTCAGCAGGTGGTGGCCGAGGTGCTGGCCGCCGGCCCGTCCTTCGGTCAGGCGGCCGTGCAGGATCGCAAGGTGATGGTCGAGTTCGTCTCGGCCAACCCGACCGGCCCGCTGCACGTCGGCCATGGCCGCCAGGGCGCGCTGGGCGACGCGATCTGCAATCTCTACGCCACGCAGGGCTGGCAGGTGCACCGCGAGTTTTATTACAACGATGCCGGTGTGCAGATTGCCACGCTGGCCAACTCGACCCAGTGCCGCCTCAAAGGCCTCAAGCCCGGTGACGCTGGCTGGCCCGAGTCGGCCTACAACGGCGACTACATCGCCGACATCGCCGAGGCCTTCCGGCTGAAGGCCACCGTCAAGGCCGATGACCGCGAATTCACCGCCTCGGGCGATCCGGACGATCTCGACTCGATCCGCCAGTTCGCCGTCGCCTACCTGCGCCACGAGCAGGATCTGGATCTGCAGGCCTTCGGCGTGCGCTTCGACCACTATTACCTGGAGTCGAGTCTTTACACCAGTGGCCGGGTCGAAGAGGCGGTGCGCAAGCTGACCGAGGCCGGCAAGACCTTCGAGGAAGGTGGTGCGCTGTGGCTGCGCTCGACCGACTACGGCGACGACAAGGACCGCGTGATGCGCAAGTCCGACGGCGGCTATACCTACTTCGTGCCCGATGTGGCTTACCACATCCACAAGTGGCAGCGCGGCTTCGACAAGGTTGTCAATATCCAGGGCAGTGACCACCACGGCACCATCGCCCGGGTGCGCGCCGGCCTGCAGGCGGCCGGCGTCGGCGTGCCGCAGGGCTGGCCCGACTACGTGCTGCACAAGATGGTCACGGTCATGAAGGGCGGCGAGGAGGTCAAGATCTCCAAGCGGGCCGGCAGCTACGTGACACTGCGTGACCTGATCGACTGGACCAGCCGTGACGCAGTGCGCTTCTTCCTGATCAGCCGCAAGGCCGATACCGAGTTCGTCTTCGACGTCGATCTGGCGCTCAAGGCCAACGACGAGAATCCGGTGTTCTACGTGCAGTACGCCCATGCCCGCGTCTGTTCGGTGCTGACCAGGTGGGCCGATGAGCATGGCGGCGACGAATCGACGCTGGCACAGGCCGATCTGTCGCTGCTGACCGCGCCGGCCGAGTTCGCGCTGATGAACAAGCTGGCCGAATACCCCGAGATGCTGCAGCGCGCGGCCGAAGGGCTGGCCCCGCACGATGTGGCGTTCTACCTGCGCGATGTGGCTGCGGCTTATCACAGCTACTACGCTGCCGAGCGCTTCCTCGTCGAAGACGCCGCCCTGGCCCGGGCCCGCATGGCGCTGCTGGCCGCGACGGCGCAGGTACTGCGCACCGCGCTGGCGGTGCTGGGCGTCGGCGCGCCGCGCAAGATGTGAGTACGTGCTATCTGGTTCATCCCTTCTGGAAGGATCGACATGACTGACCCTGTACAAGCCCGTCGACACGGGTTCCTGCTCGGCCTGGTGATTGGGGGGCTGCTAGGGCTGCTGGTGGCGCTGGTGCTGGCCATCGTGATCAACAAGGCGCCAGTGCCTTTCATGGACAAGGTGCCGCAGCGCACTGCCGAGCAGGATGCCGCCGAGGTCGCCAAGAACAAGGGCTGGGATCCGAACGGGCTGCTGTACGGCAAGGCGGGCGCGGGGGCTGCCAGCGGTGCGGTGCCCGAGGAAACGCCGGTCACCCTGGGGGCTTCCGGTGTGGCTCAGCCGGCCAGTGCCGTGATGATGAAGACACCGGCTGGTCCGTCAGCCGGAAGCGGCGCTGATCCGTTCCAGTATTACGTCCAGGTTGGGGCTTATTCGCGCAGCGATGACGCCGAGCAGCAGCGCGCCAAGCTGGCGATGACCGGTCTGACGGCTCGGGTGACCGAGCGTGAGCAGGCGGGCCGGACGGTCTATCGCGTGCGTGTCGGTCCCTTCGACAGCCGTGACGAGGCCGACGCCTCGCGCGAGCAGGCTGCCGCAGTGGGCTATCGCGATGCCACGCTGGTTCCGGTGCCGCGTTGAGTGTTTTGACGAGTTTCAAGCAAGGATTGGCAACATGGATCGTCGAGAGTTCGTTCAGCGCAGCCTGACCTGCGCTTCGATCGCAGGGGTCGGTCTGTTCGGATCGACGGCACAGGCTCAGCCGTCCCGTTTCGAGGAAGGCAAGCATTTCGTCCGCCTGGGGCAGAACCTGCCGGTGACTGCACCGGCAGGCAAGATCGAGGTGGTGGAGTTTTTCTGGTATGGCTGCCCGCATTGCCATGCCTTCGAGCCGAGTCTGGAGCCCTGGGTGCACCGACTGCCCGCGGATGTGGTGTTCCGCCGCGTGCATGTGGGTTTCCGCCCCACCTTCGAGCCGCTGCAGCGGCTGTATGTGACGCTGGAGTCGATGGGCAAGGTCGACCTGCTCCATCGCAAGGTCTTCAATGCGATCCATCAGCAGGGTGCACGACTCGACAAGCCCGAGGCCGTGATCGACTTCGTTGCAGCCAATGGGCTGGATCGCAACGAGTTCACCGCGCTCTACAACTCCTTTGCCGTGCAGTCCAAGGCACGTCAGGGCAAGCAGCTGTCGGAGAGCTACAAGATCGACGGCGTGCCCGCGCTCGGGGTGCATGGCCGTTTCATGACTTCGCCGTCGATGGCGGGGCAGGGTCGTCCCGAAGCGGAGGGTCAGGCCCTGGTGCTCGAACTGGTCGATCAGCTCGTCGGCCGGGTTCGCCGCGGCGCCTGATCGGGCGCGCTGGGTACGGAGGTTTGCCGATACAATGAAGCAAATTCCGTGCCGATTATGAGTGCCGTCCTGCCGTTCCGATTCAGACATCTGCTGCTTTCCACTCTCTGGCTCCTGCTTGTCGGGGCCGGGGGGGTGTCTGCGACCGAGAGCTCCCCGCAACCGCTGGTGTTCTCGGCCGATCAGATGCGTATCGATGAGCGGCAGAAGATCCGGGTCCTCACTGGTCAGGTCGAGCTGAGCCGGGGCGGGCTGCAGATCCGTGCTGACCGGGTCGAACTACGAGGTCAGCCCGGCGAAGAGGTGCTGACGGCTACCGCGGCCGACGGGTCAAAAGTGCGTTTCCGCCAGGCTCAGGAGGCCACGTCTACGGCCGGAGATGTCGTCGAGGGGCTGGCCGAACGGATCGAATTCGATGCGCGTGCCGAGGTGCTGCGCCTGACCGGACAGTCGGTGCTGCGCCGCTGGCGGGGCGGCACCCTGGCCGACGAGATGTCCGGCCACACCATCGTCTATGACCGCAATCGCGATACCTGGGAAGTCTCCGGGCAGCAACAGTCTGGTCGTGTGCGGGGTGT
>Ga0228698_1001104_pt1 | contig 14408 bp, 10 predicted proteins | sample McNCre117_Aug_MG_FD_178015 | JGI IMG/M metagenome (GOLD analysis project Ga0228698, IMG submission 178015) | Freshwater microbial communities from McNutts Creek, Athens, Georgia, United States - 1-17_Aug_MG | ecosystem: Environmental > Aquatic > Freshwater > Creek | place: USA: Georgia...
GCCCCCACCCGCGCCCGAATACAAGCCGTTCTCATGCGTCACTCCGCCGCCCACCTCCCTCCCACCCCCGCCACGCCCGCGGCCCCCGAACGCAGCCAGTGGCACACCGTCCAGCGCCTGTTCCCGTATTTCAGTGCCTACCGCTGGCGCATGGCCGCCGCGCTGGCGTTCCTGGTCGGGGCCAAGATGTCGAGCGTGTCGGTCCCCCTGCTGCTCAAGCGCATGGTCGACGCGCTGGACCTGAAGGCCGGGGATCCGCGGGCCTTGCTGGTCGTGCCCATCGGCCTGCTGCTGGCGTATGCCGGCCTGCGCCTGCTCACCTCGGTGTTCACCGAGTTGCGCGAACTGGTGTTCGCCCGCGCCACCCACGGCGCGGCCAAGCGCATTGCCCTGGAGACCTTTTCGCACCTGCATGCGCTGTCCATGCGCTTCCACCTGGAGCGGCAGACCGGCGGGCTCACCCGCGACATCGAGCGTGGCACCCGTGCACTGCAGTCCCTGGTCTCGTACTCGCTCTACACCATCGTGCCGACCCTGGTCGAACTGGGCCTGGTGCTGGCCCTGCTGGGTGGGCGCTTCGACCTCGGCTACGTGTGGATCACCCTGGCCGCGCTGGCCGCCTACGGCGTGTTCACCATCACCGTGACCGAGTGGCGCACCCAGTACCGCAAGCAGATGAACGAGCTGGATTCGCGCGCCCACACGCGGGCCATCGACGCCCTGCTCAACTACGAGACCGTCAAGTACTTCAACAACGAGTCCTTCGAGGCCGGCCGCTACGACCAGGGCCTGGAGGCCTACCGCCGGGCCCAGATCAAGTCGCAGTCCAGCCTGTCCCTGCTCAACGCCGGGCAGCAGGCCATCATCGCGCTGAGCCTGGTGGCCATGCTGTGGCGGGCCACGGCCGGCGTGGTGGCCGGCCACATGACCCTGGGCGACCTGGTCATGGTCAACGCGCTGCTGATCCAGCTCTACGTGCCGCTGAACTTCCTGGGCGTGCTGTACCGCGAGGTCAAGCAGAGCCTCACCGACCTGGACCGCATGTTCGACCTGCTCGAGCGCGAGCGCGAAGTGGCCGACCACCCGGGCGCGCCCGCGCTGCAGGTGCGCGGCGGCGCGGTGCGCTTCGAGGACGTGCAGTTCGCCTACGACCCGGCCCGCCCCATCCTGCACGGCCTCAGCTTCGAGATCGAGCCCGGTCAGACCGTGGCCGTGGTCGGGGCCAGCGGCGCGGGCAAGAGCACGCTGGCCCGCCTGCTGTACCGCTTCTACGACGTCAGCGGCGGCCGCATCCTGATCGACGGCCAGGACATCCGCGAGGTGACCCAGCTGAGCCTGCGCCAGGCCATCGGCATCGTGCCCCAGGATACCGTGCTGTTCAACGACACCGTGGGCTACAACATCGCCTACGGCCGCCCCGGTGCCAGTCAGGCCGAGATCGAGGCCGTGGCACGCGCGGCCCACATCCACGACTTCATCGCCGGTACCCCGAAGGGGTATGACACCGTGGTCGGCGAGCGCGGGCTCAAGCTCTCGGGCGGCGAGAAGCAGCGCATCGCCATCGCCCGCACCCTGCTGAAGGCGCCGCCCCTGCTGGTGTTCGACGAGGCCACCTCGGCACTGGATTCGGCCAACGAGCGCGCGATCCAGGCCGAGCTGGCCCAGATCGCCCAGGGGCGCACGACCCTGGTCATCGCGCACCGCCTGTCCACCGTGGTCCACGCCGCGCAGATCCTGGTGATGGACGGCGGCCGCATCGTCGAGCGCGGCACCCACGAGGCCCTGCTGGCCCAGGGCGGGGCCTATGCCCATCTGTGGCAACTGCAACAGTCGCAGGGGGCCGACGCCGCCGCCGGGGCCGGCGCCGGGCCGAGCCTGGGCTAGACTCGCCGCGTGGACACCAAGTGGCTTGAAGACTTCGTCAGCCTGGCCGAGACGCGCAGCTTCTCGCGCTCGGCCCAGCTGCGTCACGTGACGCAACCGGCCTTCTCGCGCCGCATCCAGGCGCTGGAAGCCTGGGCCGGGGTCGACCTGGTCGACCGTTCCAGCTACCCGACGCGGCTGACGCCGGCCGGCGAGACCTTCCACGCCCAGGCACTCGAGGTGCTGGGCGCCCTGCAGGCCACGCGCAACATGATGCGCGGGCTGCAGGCGGGCAGCACCGACATGATCGACTTCGCGGTGCCGCACACGCTGGCGTTCACGTTCTTCCCGCAGTGGGTGATGGACCTGCGCCGGCGCTTCGGCGCGCTCAAGAGCCGGCTGATCGCGCTGAACGTGCACGATGCGGTGATGCGGCTGACCGAAGGCAGCTGCGACCTGCTGGTGGCCTACCACCACCCGTCCCAGCCGCTGCAGCTGAGCCCGGACCGCTACGAGATGCTGAGCCTGGGCCAGGAAACCCTGGCCCCGTATGCCAAGGCCGGCCCGGATGGCGGGCCGATGTTCCGCCTGGCCTTGGGCAGCCAGGCCCGCGTGCCCTTCCTGGCCTACGCGCCCGGCGCCTACATGGCGCGCCTGGTCGAGCAGATCCTCAAGCAGGCCCCGGCCGTGCCGGCGCTGGACACGGTCTACGAGACCGACATGGCCGAGGGCCTCAAGGCCATGGCCCTGGAAGGCCACGGCGTGGCCTTCCTGCCCTCGAGCTCGGTGCGCAAGGAACTCAAGGCCCGCCGCCTGGTGCCCGCCGGCCCGCTCCAGGAAGATGCCGGCCATGCCTACGAGGTGACCATGGAGGTGCGCATCTACCGGGAACGCCCCGCCTTGGCGCGCCACACCAAGGTCGGCGCCCAGGCGCTGTGGGAGTTCCTGCGCCAGGCCTGAGCGGGTGACGTGTGCCCCTGGCGGGGCGCGGCTCCGGGTTTGCCATCAAGCTGATCGATTGTTCACGCATCATCAGTTTGCGTGACAATGTTGACGGGCACGTGGTGAGGTTGGCACGCGCCGTGCACCGGGATCCGGCGACATCCGTCCGCCCTTCCACCCGGTCCGCCTACCCTGAGCTTGCCATCGCCATGAGCCACGCCTTACCGTCCCGCTCCGCTCTCCTGATCGCCCTCCGTGCGCCGCTGCTGGGCGCGTTGCTGCTGGGGGCGGGCCCGGTTCTCCGGGCCGCACCGGCGCCCGGGGCCGCACCGGCATCGGTCCCGGCGGCGTCCACGATCGCGGTGGGCAGCGCGCCCGAGCCGGCGGCCTCCGGCGCCTCCGCACCGGCTGGCCACCCGGTGCTCGACCGCATCCGCGCCAGGGGCCGCATCGTGCTGGCGCACCGGGAATCCTCGGTGCCCTTCTCGTACCTGACCCCGGACGGGCACCCGGTGGGGTATGCGATGGACCTGTGCCAGAAGGTGGTCGAGGCCGTGCGCAAGCAGCTGGCGCTCAAGCATCTGGACGTGGGTTACCTGCCGGTCAAACCGGCCGACCGCATCGCGGCCATCGCCGAGGGGCGGGCCGACCTGGAGTGCGGCTCCACCACCAACAACGCCGAGCGCCGCCAGAAGGTGGCCTTCACCGTGCCGCACTACATCACCGGGGCCCGCTACGCGGTGCGGGCCGACAGCCCCATCAACGAACTGGGGCAATTCGAGAACCGCAAGCTGGTGTCCACCGCGGGCACCACGCCGCTGAAGGCGGTGGAGCAGGCCAACCACGAGCGCCTGCTGCACATCAACCTGCTGACCGCCCCGGACCACGCCAAGGCCATGGACATGGTGGCCAAGGGCGAGGCCGACGGCTTCGTGATGGACGACGTGCTGCTCTATGGCCTGATCTCGTCCCAGCCGGACCCGGCCAAGTTCAAGGTGGTGGGCAAGTTCCTGACCATCGAGCCGCTGGCCATCATGCTCAGCCGCGACGACGCCGGTTTCAAGCACGTGGTCGACGAGGAGATGCGCCGCCTGATCCTGTCGGGCGAGGCCCAGGGCATCTACGACCGCTGGTTCACCAAGCCGATCCCGCCCCGCAACGTGGCCCTGAACATGCCCATGAACTACCTGCTGCGGGACTTCTGGAAGTACCCGTCCGACAAGGTGCCCAACTGAGGGCGCACCCCGAGCCCGTCCGGGGCGGGCCCGATGGAGAATGCGGGCGTCGCGTCGAATCCGGATGGAATCCGGAGTTTGCCCGCGCAATGCCAGTGTTCTTCGGGTTGCCGGGCGCCGCGTGCGCCCGGGAAATGCGTAGACTCCGCCCCACGCTCCCGTTGCCTGCCGCGCGGCCCCGTGCTGCCCGTCGCGCGACGTTCACCGAAACCGAAATCCCTTCTGTCCACGACAAGGAGTTGCCATGAAGAAATCCCTGTGGGTCGCTGCTGCCCTGCTCGCCGCCGGTGCGGCCCAGGCCCAGTCCACCGACACGCTCAAGAAGATCAAGGACACCGGCTCGGTCACCATGGGCGTGCGTGAATCTTCCGGCGTGCTCGCCTACACGCTGGGCGACAACAAGTTCGTCGGCTACCACGTCGAGCTGTGCCAGCGCGCGCTGGACGACATCAAGAAGCAGCTGGGCCTGGCCAAGCTGGACGTCAAGTACCAGGTCGTGACCTCGGCCAACCGCATCCCCCTGGTGACCAACGGCACCGTGGACATCGAGTGCGGCTCGACCACCAACAACGCCAGCCGGCAAAAGGACGTGGCCTTCGCGGTGACCGCCTACGTCGAGGAAGTGCGCATCGCCACCAAGGCGAATTCCGGCATCACCTCGATCTCGCAGCTCAACGGCAAGAGCGTGGCCACCACCACGGGCACCACGTCCGTGCAGCTGCTGCGCAAGCACGAGCGCGCCACCGGCGTGGACTTCAAGGAAGTCTTCGGCAAGGACCACGCCGACAGCTTCCTGCTGCTGGAAAGCGGCCGCGCTGACGCGTTCGTGATGGACGGCCAGATCCTGGCCGGCCTGATCGCCAAGTCCAAGGCCCCGGCCGACTACAAGATCGTCGGCGAAGTGCTGTCGGTCGAGCCCATCGCCATCATGATGCGCAAGGACGACCCGGCCTTCAAGAAGGCCGTGGACGACACGCTCAAGGGCCTGTTCAAGTCGGGCGAGATCGCCAAGATCTACGACAAGTGGTTCGTGCAGCCGGTGCCGCCCACCGGTGCCAAGGTCGGTCACCCGGCCTCGGACGCCACCAAGGCCGCCTGGGCCAACCCGAACGACAAGCCCGCCGAAGACTACCTGAAGAAGTAAGCCGCGGCAGCGAACGCCGGCCCCACCCGGGGCCGGTTTTTCTTTGGCCCGCAGAACGAGGAGAAGAGGGTGAGCAGCAACTGGGACTGGCAGATGTACTGCCGGACCACCACCGAACAGACCGTGGCCGACCACTGTCTGGGCAGCGGTGGTGACATCACGTACCTGCAGTGGCTGATGTCGGCATGGGGTTGGACCCTGTCGGTGTCGGTGCTGGGCCTGCTGGTGGCGCTGGTGGTGGGGGCCCTGATCGGCATCCTGCGCACCGTGCCCGACCGGCGCCTGGCCATGGTCGGCGAGGTGTGGACGGAGTTCTTCCGCAACATCCCGCTGCTGGTGCAGCTCTTCCTCTGGTACCACGTGATCCCGGGCATCTTCCCCGCGTTGAAGGCCGTGCCGGCTTTCGCCCTGGTGGTGGTGGGCCTGGGCTTCTTCACGTCGGCGCGCATCGCCGAGCAGGTCAAGGCGGGCATCAACACCTTGCCGCGCGGCCAGCGCTTTGCCGGCCTGGCCCTGGGCCTGACCCTGCCGCAGACCTACCGGCACGTGATCCTGCCGATGGCCTTCCGCATCGTGATCCCGCCGCTGACCAGCGAATCGATGAACATCGTCAAGAACTCGGCCGTGGCCTTTGCGGTGGGTTTGGCCGAGCTGGCGCAGTACGCGCAGCAGGTGTCCGAGGAGTCCTCGCATTTCGAAGAGGTGTTCATTCCGGTGACCCTGCTGTATTTCCTGTCGGCCTTCGCCATCAACCGCCTCGCCGGCTTCATCGAGAAGCGCGTGCGGGTGCCGGGCATCCTGGGGGCGAAGTGACATGAGCCAACTCGATTTCTCGTTCCTGACCTGGGACGTCATCCAGAACTACGTCCTCAAGGGCTTCTTCTTCTCGGTGGAGCTGACCCTGGTGGCCATGCTGGGCGGCATCGTGCTGGGCACGGTGCTGGCCATGATGCGGCTGTCGGGCAAGCCCTGGCTGGAAAAGCCGGCGGCGTTCTACGTGGACACGCTGCGCTCGATCCCGCTGGTGATGGTGATCCTGTGGTTCTTCCTGCTGATCCCCAAGCTGCTGGGGCCGCTGGGCGCCGAAACCTCGGCCCTGATCACGTTCACGCTGTTCGAGGCCACCTACTACTCCGAGATCATGCGCGCGGGCATCCAGAGCGTGTCCAAGGGCCAGGTCCACGCGGGCTTCGCGCTGGGCATGACTTATGGCCAGAGCATGCGCCTGGTGGTGCTGCCCCAGGCCTTCCGCAACATGCTGCCGGTGCTGCTGACGCAGACCATCGTGCTGTTCCAGGATACCTCCCTGGTGTATGCGGTGGGTGCGCATGACCTGCTCAAGGGCTTCGAGACCGCGGGCAAGAACTTCAACCGCCCGGTCGAGACCTACCTGGTCGTGGCCTGCATCTACCTGGGCATCTGCCTGTCGCTGTCGCAGCTCGTGCGCCGGCTGCAGAAGAAGATCGCCATCATCCGCTGACCCTGCGCGACCGCGACCGCTACGGCGACCGCATCCGCACCCGCATCCGCACCTGCACCCATTCGAACCGGCGAGGTTTCCCCGTGATCGACATCCAGAACATTTCCAAGTGGTACGGCAGCTTCCAGGTGCTGACCGACTGCACGACCCGCGTCAACAAGGGCGACGTGGTCGTGGTCTGCGGCCCCTCGGGCTCGGGCAAGTCCACCCTGATCAAGACCGTCAACGCGCTCGAGCCCTTCCAGAAGGGTGACATCGTGGTCGACGGCGTGTCCCTGGCCGACCCCAAGACCAACCTGCCCAAGCTGCGTTCGCGCGTGGGCATGGTGTTCCAGCACTTCGAGCTGTTCCCGCACCTGAGCGTGACCGAGAACCTGACCCTGGCCCAGATGCACGTGCTGGGCCGCAACCAGACGGACGCCACCGCGCGGGGCCTGAAGATGCTCGAGCGCGTGGGCCTGATGGCGCACAAGGACAAGTTCCCGGGCCAGCTCTCGGGCGGGCAGCAGCAGCGCGTGGCCATTGCCCGCGCGCTGGCCATGGACCCGATCGTGATGCTGTTCGACGAACCCACGTCGGCGCTGGACCCCGAGATGGTGGGCGAGGTGCTGGACGTGATGGTGCAGCTGGCCAACGAGGGCATGACCATGATGTGCGTGACCCACGAGATGGGCTTCGCGCGAAAGGTCAGCAACCGCGTGATCTTCATGGACGCGGGCCGCATCATCGAGGACTGCGCCAAGACCGAGTTCTTCGGCAACCCCGATGCCCGCTCGCCGCGCGCGAAGGACTTCCTCTCGAAGATCCTGGCCCACTGAGGTTCCGCGTCGCCCCGGCTCGTAGCAGAATCCGGGGATGACGACGGAACTCATTCTCCAGCGGCCGGACGACTGGCACCTGCACGTGCGCGACGGCGCGCCCCTGGCGGCCGTGCTGCCGCACACGGCCCGGCAGTTCGCCCGGGCCATCATCATGCCCAACCTGCGCCCGCCGGTGACCAGCACCGCGCAGGCCGTGGCCTACCGCGAGCGCATCCTGGCCGCGCTGCCCGCGGGCAGCGACTTCGAGCCGCTGATGACGCTGTACCTCACCGACAACCTGCCGCCCGAGGAAATCGCGCGGGCCAAGGACGCCGGCGTGGTCGCGGTCAAGCTCTACCCCGCCGGGGCCACCACCAACTCCGACGCGGGCGTCACCGACCTGCGCAAGACCTACCGCACGCTCGAAGCCATCGAGCGCGCCGGCCTCAAGCTGCTGGTGCACGGCGAGGTCACCGACCCGGCCATCGACCTGTTCGACCGCGAAGCCGCCTTCATCGACCAGGTGCTGGAGCCGCTGCGCCGCGACCTGCCCGGGCTGAAGATCGTCTTCGAGCACATCACCACCCAGGACGCGGCCGAGTACGTGGCCGGGGCCGGCGAGAACCTCGCGGCCACGATCACCGCCCACCACCTGCTCTACAACCGCAACGCGATCTTCATGGGCGGCCTGCGCCCCCATTACTACTGCCTGCCGGTGCTCAAGCGCGAGGTGCACCGCGTGGCCCTGGTGGCCGCGGCCACCTCGGGCAGCCCCAAGTTCTTCCTGGGCACCGACAGCGCACCGCACGCGGCGGCCATGAAGGAAGCCGCGGTCTGCGGCGCGGGCTGTTTCACCGCGCTGTCGGCGCTGGAGCTGTACGCCGAGGCCTTCGAGGCCGCCGGCGCGCTGCACCGGCTCGAAGGCTTCGCCAGCCACTTCGGCCCCGACTTCTACGGCCTGCCGCGCAACGCCGGCACCGTGACGCTGCGCAAGGAGCCGTTCGCGCTGCCCGAGTCCGTGCCCTTCGGCGACACGGTGCTCAAGCCCCTGCGCGGGGGCGAGACCCTGGCCTGGCGCCAGGTGGGTTGAACCCGGCGGGCGGTGTGCTGACGTGAGTGCCGACCCCACCGCCCCCGAGGCCTTGCTCAACGAACTGCGGCGCCTGCGCGAGGCGCTGTCCCGCGAGCGCGAGTCCGTGGCCCGCGAGCGCGCGCTGAGCCAGGCGCTGAGCCTGGACCTGCAGGCCGCCGAGCAGCGCTACGCCGCCATGGTCGAGGACCAGTCCGACCTGGTGGTGCTGCTGGATGACCAGGCCCGGCTGCAGTACGCCAACCGCGCCTTTGCCGAGCGCTGCGGCGAGACCGCCGAGTACCTGGTCGGCAGCCCGCTGACCGACTGGATCGAGCCCGAGGACGCCCGCGCCCTGCTGGGCCAGCTGCGCCAGTCGCTGCAGCGCGGCGGCCCCATCGTCGGCGAATCCCGGCTGCTCGGCGCGGCGCGTGAGCCCCGCTGGATCGAGTGGACCCACCGGCCGGTGCGCGGCCAGGGCAATGCCGCCCTGCATTCGGTGGGGCGCGACATCACCCAGCGCAAGCAGCTGGAGCGTCGCCTGGTGGCCAGCGAAACCCAGTACCGCACGCTGTTCGACCACATGCAGAACGGCTTCGTGCTGCACGAGATGCTGCTGGACGCTCGTGGCGAGCCGGCCGACCTGCGCTACCTGGCGGCCAACGCGGCCTTTGCGCGCATGCTGGGCTTCACCCAGGCCCAGCTGATCGGGGCCCGGCTCAGCGAGCTCTACCCGGGCGACAACCCGGAAGGCCGCGAATGGCTGCGCACCTTCGTGCGCGTGGCCATGGACGGGGCCTCGCTGCGCTTTGAACGCTACTCGCCGGCCTTCGACCGCTGGTACGACGTGATCGCGTACCGCCCGGCGCCGATGCAGTTCGCCGCCATCGTCACCGACATCACCGACCGCCGCCGCGCCCAGGAGTCGGTCGAGGCCCAGCACGAGCAGCTGCGCGTGACCCTGCACTCCATCGGTGACGCGGTGATCACCACCGACAACCTGGCCCGGGTGGAGTACCTGAACCCGGCGGCCGAGCGCCTGACCGGATGGCGCGATGGCGATGCCCGGGGCCGCCCCATCGACGCGGTGTTCCGCACCATCGACGACGCCAGCCGCGAGCCCCTGCCCGACCCGGTGCAGCGCTGTCTGGCGGCCGAGCGAGCCAGCGAGGACGCGGCGGCCCGGCGCGCCGGTGATGAGCCGGCGGGGGCCGACGTGGCCCAGGCGCCGGCCTCGGGCGCCGCGGCCACCCTGATCAACCGCCACGGCACCGAGATCGGCATCGAGGAAACGGTCTCGCCCATCCGCGGCTCCGACGGCCGGGTGCGGGGCGCGGTGCTGGTGTTCCGCGACGTGTCCGACCAGCGCCGCATGGCCCGCGAGATGAGCTACCGCGCCACCCATGACGCGCTCACCGGCCTGGTCAACCGCTCGGCCTTCGAGGCGCGGCTGCAGCACACGCTGCGCCTGGCCCAGGCCGACGGCAGCGTGCACGCGCTGATGTACATCGACCTGGACCAGTTCAAGCTGGTCAACGATGCCTGCGGCCATGCGGCCGGCGACGGCCTGCTGCGCCAGGTCGCGGCCCTGCTCAAGCAATGCGTGCGCACGCGTGACACGCTGGCGCGCCTGGGCGGGGACGAGTTCGGCGTGATCCTGGAGTTCTGCCCCACCGACCAGGCCATGCGCGTGGCCCAGCAGATCTGCGCCCGCATGGACGAGTACCGCTTCGTGCACGAAGAGCGGCGGTTCCGCGTGGGCACCAGCATCGGCCTGGTGCCGCTGGACGGGCGCTGGCCGTCCACGCAGACGGTGATGCAGGCCGCCGATTCGGCCTGCTACGCGGCCAAGGAGGCCGGCCGCAACCGCGTGCACGCCTGGTTCGATGCCGACCACCACCTGCGCCTGCGCCACGGCGAGATGCAATGGGTCACGCGCCTGGAGCAGGCGCTGGACGAGTCCCGCTTCGAGCTGTTCGGCCAACGCATCCAGCCGATCTGCGCCGAGCCGCGCGGCCTGCACTGCGAGGTGCTGCTGCGCCTGCGCGGCGAAGACGGGCAACTGGTGCCGCCCGGGGCCTTCCTGCCCGCGGCCGAGCGCTTCCACATGGCCACGCGCATCGACCGCTACGTGGTCGCGGCCGTGGTCGAGTGGATGGCCAGCCGCGCCGACGCGCTGGGTCATGTCGGCACGATCGCGGTGAACCTGTCGGGCCAGTCGATCAGCGACCCGAGCTTCCTGCGCCAGGTCACCGACGTGGTCGGCGCGGTCGATTTCGCACGCCACAAGCTCTGTTTCGAGGTCACCGAGACGGCCGCCATCACCAACATGGCCGAGGCCACGCACTTCGTGGACGTGATGCGCGGCCAGGGCATCCGCTTCGCGCTGGATGATTTCGGTGCCGGCGCGTCCAGCTTCGGCTACCTCAAGACCTTGTCGGTGGACTACCTCAAGATCGACGGGCAGTTCATCCGCGACCTGCTGGAAGACCCGCTGGACCTGGCCACGGTGCGCTGCTTCCGCGACGTGGCCGAGGCCGTGGGCACCCGCACGATCGCCGAATTCGTGGAATCCGAAGAGATCGCGCAGATGCTGTCCGACATCGGCATCGATTACGGCCAGGGGTATCTGTACCACCGGCCCGAACCCATCGACGCGGCCGTGGGCCTGACGGCGCCGCTGCCGGCCGAGGCCCTGCGGCCGGCGGCCGGCCCGCTCACGCGGCCGGCCGGGCTCGAGGGCTGGGACGTGATGCTCTGAGCGGGCTCAGGCCCCGGTGGGCAGGAAGCCGTCCACCGACAGGTAGCGCTCGCCGGTGTCGTAGTTGAAGCCCAGCACGCGCGCGCCCGCGGGCAGCTCGGGCAGCTTGCGCGCGATGGCCGCCAGCGTGGCGCCGCTGGAGATGCCCACCAGCAGGCCTTCTTCGCGGGCGCTGCGGCGCGCGTATTCGCGGGCCTCTTCGGCATCGACCTGGATCACGCCGTCCAGCAGTTCCACGCGCAGGTTCTTGGGGATGAAGCCCGCGCCGATGCCCTGGATCGGGTGCGGTGCGGGCGAGCCGCCCGAGATCACCGGCGAAGCCGCCGGCTCGACCGCGAACACCTTGAGCTGCGGCCAGGCGGCCTTGAGCGCCTGGGCCGTGCCGCTGAGGTGGCCACCGGTGCCCACGCCGGTGATCAGCGCGTCCAGGCCGTCGGGGAAGTCGGCCAGGATCTCCTGCGCCGTGGTGCGCACGTGCACGTCGATGTTGGCCGGGTTCTCGAACTGCTGCGGGATCCAGGCGCCGGGCGTGCTGGCGGCCAGTTCTTCGGCCTTGGCGATCGCGCCCTTCATGCCCTTCTCGCGCGGGGTCAGCTCGAAGCTGGCGCCATAAGCCAGCATCAGGCGGCGGCGCTCGATGGACATGCTGTCGGGCATCACCAGGACCAGCTTGTAGCCCTTGACCGCGGCGACCATGGCCAGGCCCACGCCGGTGTTGCCCGAGGTGGGCTCGATGATGGTGCCACCGGCCTTCAGTGCGCCGGAGGCTTCGGCGGCCTCGATCATGGCCAGCGCGATGCGGTCCTTGATCGAGCCGCCCGGGTTGCCCCGTTCGGACTTCACCCACACCTGGGCGTCGGCACCGAACAGGCGCTGCACGCGGATGTGCGGGGTGTTGCCGATGGTGGCCAGGACGTTGTCGACTTTCATGGACGGGGCTCCTCTGGAACTTGGGGGCAAAGGTGCCCAGGGGCGGGCACCGGCAGCCGTGATTGTGCGTTGGCGGCGGCCCCCGGCTCAGTCAATTTGGTGATGGCCTCATGCCCGGCCGGCAGAAGCGGCCCGGAGATGGGACAATCGACCCCGGAGCGGGCCAGACCGCCGCTGGCACACCGGCCGAAAGGCCGTGCTGGAGGAAGGTCCGGACTGCACAGGGCAGCGTAGCGGGTAACACCCGCCCGCCAAGGGCCGCAAGGTCTCAAGGCGAGGATCAGAGCAACAGAGACGAGCCGATTCAGTTCGGGTGAAACGGGCAATCTCTACGCGCAGCAACATCAAGTAGGCGGACGTTGACCTGGCCCGGGGAGTCCGCGGGTAGATGGCACCGAGCCGTGCGGGCAACCGCCGGCCCAGACGAATGGCGGTCACGGTGGGCACCCTGCAAGGGGGCCCGCTGCACAGAATCCGGCCTATCGGCCCGCTCCACTTATACGCAGGCATCGGTGCGGCGCCCTCCAACCGGGGGCGTCGGCCGGTGCCGTTGACCTTGGGTCACCGCCCAGCCACGTCGAAAGTTCCGAGCCGATGAATCCCGACGCCTCGCGCCTGTGGCGCCATCCCCGCTGGGGGCTGGCCGTGATCCTGGCCTGCCTGGGCATGTTGGGGCCCTTCTCCATCGACACCTACCTGCCGGCATTCAAGGGCATCGCCGAGTCGCTGCAGGCCACGCCGGTGCAGATGCAGCAGACGCTGTCGGCCTACCTGCTGGGCTTTGCGGTGATGAACCTGTTCCACGGCGCGCTGGCCGACAGCTTCGGCCGCCGCCCGGTGGTGCTGGGCGGGGTGGCGGTGTTCACGCTGGCCTCGCTGGGCTGCGCGTTCTCGCAGTCCATCGGCATGCTGGTGGCGCTGCGCGCGCTGCAGGGCATGACGGCCGGGGCCGGCGTGGTGGTCTCGCGGGCCATCATCCGCGACATGTTCCCGCCCGAGGACGCGCAGCGCGTGATGTCCCAGGTGACGATCTACTTCGGTGTGGCCCCGGCCGTGGCCCCCATCGTCGGCGGCTTCCTGTTCGTGCACCTGGGCTGGCACGCGATCTTCGTGTTCCTCACCTGCGTGGGCGCGGCGCTGTGGCTGCTGAACTGGCGCCTGCTGCCCGAGACCCTGCACGCCAGCCAGGTCCAGCCCTTCCACCCGAAGCCGCTGCTGCGCGCCTACTGGGGCATGGCCTCGAGCCCGCGCTTCCTGGCCCTGGCCTTCGCGTCGGGCGTGCCCTTCAACGGCATGTTCCTGTACGTGCTGTCGGCCCCGGTGTTCCTGGGCGAGCACCTGCACCTGGCGCCGCAGCAGTTCTTCTGGTTCTTCATGCTCACCATCTCGGGGATCATGGCCGGGGCCTGGCTGTCGGGGCGGCTGGCGGGCAAGATCGCGCCGGCCAAGCAGATCCAGCGCGGCTTCACCATCATGCTGGGCGTGGGCTTGATCAATGTCGTGCTGAACCTGCTGTTCGAGGCCCGGCCCTGGTGGGCCCTGCCGCCGATCGCGCTGTTCGCGTTCGGCTGGGCCCTGATGGTGCCGGTGGTGACCCTGATGGTGCTGGACCAGGCCCCGGAGCGCCGCGGCATGGCGTCCTCGCTGCAGGCCTGCATCGGCAGCGTGGCCAATGCGGTGGTGGCCGGGGCGATCGCGCCCCTGGTGATGCACTCCACCGTGGCCCTGGCCTGCACGTCGCTGGGCCTGTCCCTGATCGGCATCTTCAGCTGGCGCTGGGTCAAGGGCCGGCTGGGCTGAGCGGGCGGCGGCCGCGGGCCGGCGCCGGTGTGCAACTTCTGGCAAACGCCGTCGATCGCTGACGGCCGGGCGGGGTGGCAGGTTCAAGTTCGGCCGGCGTTGGCCGACATCCCGGGGGAACCCTCTCCGCCCGGAGCCTGCCATGTCGCCCAACACCCCCCGTCCCACCCCCGTGAGCACCCCGGTGGCCCAGCCCCTGGTCTTCCAGCTGGCCCTGGCCGGCCTGATCGCGGCAGCCCACCTGTCCGCGGCGGCCCAGATCTTCGACGGTGCGTCCGGCATCAAGACCTCGCCGGCCTTGCGCATGGAGTCGGCCGGCAATGCCGAAGGCCGGGCCAACAACCGGGCCAAGGGGCAGGAGAAGGCCGAACCCGCGGAAGAGCC
>Ga0228698_1001105_pt1 | contig 14398 bp, 10 predicted proteins | sample McNCre117_Aug_MG_FD_178015 | JGI IMG/M metagenome (GOLD analysis project Ga0228698, IMG submission 178015) | Freshwater microbial communities from McNutts Creek, Athens, Georgia, United States - 1-17_Aug_MG | ecosystem: Environmental > Aquatic > Freshwater > Creek | place: USA: Georgia...
AGTGCCGCCTCGGCCTTCTCGATCTTGTGCGCGTAGTTCACGCCCTCGGCCGGCTGCGGCGTGCGTTGCAGACCGCCACAGGCCGCGAGTTCGAGCGCCTCGACGATCAGGCGCGCACCGAGCCCGGCGAGCTGGTCGTGCAGGCTGCCGGTACTGGCATCGGCACCAATCGGCAACCGCTCGACCAGCAGCATGTCGCCGGTGTCCAGCCCTTCGTCCATCTGCATGATGGTCACGCCGGTCTCGGCGTCGCCGGCCTCGATCGCGCGGTGGATCGGCGCCGCGCCGCGCCAGCGCGGCAGCAGCGAGGCATGGATGTTCAGGCAGCCCAGGCGCGGCAGCTCCAGCGTCCAGCGCGGCAGGATCAGGCCGTAGGCCGCGACCACCATCACGTCGGCATCGACCGCCAGCAGCGCCGCGCGCGCGGCCGCCGCGTCATCGGGATACTTGCCATCGAGCCTGAGGCTCATGGGCTGCGCGACCGCGATGCCATGGCGCTGCGCCAGCTGCTTGACCGGCGAGGCCTGCAGCTTCATGCCGCGCCCGGCCGGGCGGTCGGGCTGGGTCAGCACCAGCGGCACCTCGAAGCCGGCGCGCAGCAGGGCGTCGAGCGCCTGGGCCGCGAACTCGGGCGTGCCGGCAAAAACGACTTTCATGCCCATCCCTTTCAGCGCCGCGCGTCGCGCTCGGCCTTGAGCAGCTTGGCCTTGATGCGATCGCGCTTGAGCTGGGACAGGTACTGCACGAAGACCTTGCCGTTCAGGTGGTCGATCTCGTGCTGGATGCAGACCGCCAGCATGCCCTCGGCCTCGATCAGGCGGCTCTGGCCCTCGCCATCGAGCGCGCGCACCTTGACCACGATCGATCGCTCAACGCCGTCGTAGATGCCCGGCACCGAGAGACAGCCCTCCTCGCCCTTGCGCCGGGTCTCGCTGGCCCATTCGATCTCGGGATTGATCAGCACCAGCGGCTGGTCATGCTCCTCGCTGACGTCGATCACGATCAGGCGCTGGTGGAAATCGACCTGGGTCGCGGCCAGGCCGATGCCGTGGGCTGCGTACATGGTCGCGAGCATGCGATCGATCATGGTGCGGATGGTCTCATCCACGGCGGCGACGGGCTTGGCCACGGTATGCAGACGCGGATCGGGATAGCGCAGGATGGGCAACAGTTCGATGTCGGACATGGGAACGGGAAGATCAGGAAAGCGGCAGCCGGCCGGCGTTGGCACGGACGGGCGAATGTCAATCGGGAATGCGGTATTTTCGCCACTTTTGCCCGCCCTGTCCGGAACGCCGGCTTTGGCGCTTGCCAGAAACGCCGCCAGGACCGGAAAATCACCCGACACAAGAACCCGATCGGTGGAGGGAGGAAGCGATGGCAGGCAACACATCCCCTGGGCGCGGCGGCGGGGTCGCGCGCGCCGCCGGTCTCGCGCTGGCCCTGGCCCTGGGCCAGGGAGCGGCCAGCGCCGACTATCCGGTCACGGCCAGCCAGAGCAACACCGCGCGCCAGGTCGCGCGCGCGGGCGTGCCACTTGACGAGCTGGCCGCCGATGCGCCGTCACGCTACACGATCCGGCACGGCGACACGCTGTGGGGCATCTCGGGCCTGTACCTCAAGCGCCCCTGGCGCTGGCCCGAGCTGTGGGGCATGAACCTGAGCCAGATCGGCAACCCGCACCTGATCTATCCGGGCCAGGTGCTGGTGCTGACGCTGGTCGATGGCCGCGCCCACCTGAGCCTGGCCAAGGACTCCGCACTGCCGACGGTCAGACTCTCGCCCCGGGTCCGGGCCGAGAGTCTGGCCGAGGCGGCGATTCCGCCCGTGCCGCTCGAACGCATCGCACCGTTCCTGAACGAGGCGCTGATCGTCGATGACACCACGCTCGCCGGCGCGGCGCGCATCGTCGCGGCGTCCGAGGACCGGGTGCTGCTGAGCCAGGGCAACCGCGCCTATGCGCGCGGCCAGCAGGGCGCGGCCGGCAGCTTGAGCGGCGAGCCGCTGCGGCCCGAGCCGGGCCAGTCACGCCAGCTGCGCGTGTTCCGCAACGCGGTGCCGCTGCGCGATCCGGCCAGCGGCGAAATCCTCGGCTACGAGGCCCAGTATCTCGGCCAGGCCGAACTCGAACGCGGCGAGACACTGCGCGAGACCGCCACGACCGGCCACGCGGCGCGCCCCGAGATCGTTCCCGCGACGCTCTCGATCACGCGGGCACGCGAGGAAATCCGCATCGGCGACCGGCTGCTGCGCGAGCCGGCGCGCGAGCTGCCGGCCTTCGTGCCGCACGCCCCCGACGCCCTGGAGGACGGTCAGATCGTCTCGATCTACGGCAATGCGGTGCGCTTCGCGGGCCAGAACCAGGTCGTCACGATCAACCGTGGCCTGCGCGATGGCGTCGAGCGCGGTCATGTGCTGGCGCTGCTCCGGGACAGCGGCACGCTGTCCGACTCGACCGATGCCGACCGGCCCGTGCTGCGTCTGCCGGGCGAGCGCAACGGCCTGATGATCGTGTTCCGCACCTTCGAGCGCGTCTCCTACGCGCTGGTGCTGCAGATCAGCGATGGCGTCAAGGTCGGCGACCGCTTCACCCGGCCCTGATGCCCGAACACGATGCAAGACGCTGAACTCGGCGCCTGGCTGCGCCTGCTGCAGACGCCCGGCGTCGGCAATGCAACCGCGCGCAGGCTGCTGGCGGCCTTCGGCCTGCCCGAAGCGGTGTTCGACCAGCCCACGGCAGCGTTGTGTACCGTGGTCGGACCGGCGCTGGCCGAGCGGCTGCAAGCCGAGCCCGAGGACTGGCCGGCGCTGTGGCAACGCACGCGGGACTGGCTGGCCGGCGATGCGCAACGCCGGCTGCTGACGCCCGGCGACACGGCCTATCCGTCCGAACTGCTGCAGACCGCCGACCCGCCGCTGCTGCTGTACCTGCACGGCCAGTCCGAGGTACTGCGCCAGCCGCGCCGGCTGGCCATGGTCGGCAGCCGCAACCCGACGCCGCAGGGGGAGGACAACGCGCGCCGCTTCGCGCACGCGCTGGCCGAGGCCGGGGTCTGCATCGTGTCGGGGCTGGCGCTGGGCATCGACGCGGCCGCGCACGAAGGCGCGCTCGACGCTGGCGGCCTGACGATCGCGGTCGTCGGCACCGGCCTGGACCGCGTCTATCCGGGCCGGCACCTGGCGCTGGCGCGCCGCATCACCGAACACGGCCTGCTGATCAGCGAATACCCTCTCGGCACGCCGCCGCTGGCGGCCAATTTCCCCAAGCGCAACCGCATCATCTCGGCCCTGAGCCAGGGCACGCTGGTGGTGGAGGCCGCGCTGGAATCGGGCTCGCTGGTGACGGCACGCCTGGCGGCCGAACAGGGACGCGAGGTGTTCGCAATTCCGGGTTCGATCCACGCGCCGCAGTCGCGCGGCTGCCACGCGCTGATCCGCCAGGGTGCCAAGCTGGTCGAGTCGGCGCAGGACATCCTGGAAGAGCTGCGGCTGGCACCGCCCGAGCCAGCCGCACCGGACGACCGCGCCCCCGCATGCGCCGACAGCCGCGCCGACGACGATCCGCTGCTGCAGGCCCTGGGCTGGGAGCCGCGCGGCCTCGACGCGCTCCAGGCGCGCTGCGGCCTGGACACCGCGACGCTGCAGGCGCGGCTGCTCGAACTCGAACTCGACGGCCGGCTGACCCGGCTGCCGGGCGGTCTCTACCAGCGCTGCGCCGACGCCTGAGAAAGCAGAAAAACAAAAACGGGGCCGCTTGGCCCCGTCGTGGATCAACTCCAGGTGGCTCAGACCACCGCGCCAGAGTTCGGATCGTCCGGGTCGCCCTTCTTGCCCGGGGTCTTGATCAGATCCTCACGCCGGATGCCGAGCCACATCGCGATCGCGGCCGCGACGAAGACCGACGAGTAGATGCCGAAGCAGATGCCGATGGTGAGCGCGAGCGCGAAATGGTGCAGCGTCGGGCCGCCGAACAGCAGCATCGACAGCACCATGGTCTGGGTCGCGCCGTGCGTGATGATGGTGCGGCTGATGGTCGAGGTGATCGCGTGGTCGATCACCTGCACCGGCCCCATCTTGCGCTGACGCCGGAACGTTTCGCGGATGCGGTCGAAGATCACGACCGATTCGTTGACCGAGTAGCCCAGCACCGCCAGCACCGCCGCCAGCACCGCGAGCGAGAACTCCCACTGGAAGAAGGCGAAGAAGCCCAGGATGATCACGACGTCGTGCAGGTTGGCGATCACGCCCGAGACCGCATACTTCCACTCGAAGCGGATCGCGAGATACAGCATGATGCCGGCGATCACGACCGCCAGCGCCTTGAGGCCATCCTCCAGCAGCTCGCGGCCGACCTGCGGCCCGACGAACTCGGTGCGGCGCAGCGCGACGGCCGGGTTCTGCGCCTTGAGCGCGGCCATCATGGCCTCGGCCTGCTGGCCCGAACTCTGGCCCTGCAGGATCGGCAGGCGCATCATGACGTCGCGCGAGGTGCCGAAGTTCTGCACCGGCACGTCGGCGTAGCCGAGGTTGGCGACCACCTTGCGCACCGCGTCGAGGTCGGCCGGCTGCTCGTAGGCCACCTCCATGACCGTGCCGCCGGTGAACTCGACCGACAGGTTGAGCCCGCGCGAGAACAGGAAGAACACGGCCGCGAGGAAGGTGATCAACGACACCGCGTTGAGCACCAGCGCGTGGCGCATGAACGGGATGTCTTTCTTGATACGGAACAGTTCCATGGTCTGCGCTCCCGTTCAGTCGGCCTTGGCCGGGGCCTGGCCCGGCGTCCACACCGTGCCGATCGACACGGACTTGAGTTTCTTCTGGCGCCCGTACCACAGGTTGACCAGGCCGCGCGAGAAGAACACGGCCGAGAACATGCTGGTCAGGATGCCGATGCAGTGCACGACCGCGAAGCCGCGCACCGGACCCGAGCCGAAGGCCAGCAGCGCGACACCGGCAATCAGCGTCGTGATGTTGGAGTCCAGGATGGTGTCCCAGGCGTGCTCGTAGCCGGCGTTGATCGCGGTCTGCGGCGCCGCGCCGTTGCGCAGCTCCTCGCGCACGCGCTCGTTGATCAGCACGTTGGAGTCGATCGCCATGCCCAGCGCCAGCGCCATCGCGGCGATGCCCGGCAGCGTCAGCGTGGCCTGCAGCATCGACAGCACCGCGACCAGCAGCAGCAGGTTGACCGACAGCGCGATGCTCGAAAACACGCCGAACAGCAGGTAATAGACGCACATGAAGGCCGCGATCACCGCGAAGCCCCAGATCACGCTGTGGAAGCCCTTAGCGATGTTGTCGGCGCCCAGGCTCGGGCCGATGGTGCGCTCCTCGATGATCTCCATCGGCGCGGCCAGCGAGCCGGCGCGCAGCAGCAGCGCGGTGTCGTTGGCCTCGACCGTGCTCATGCGGCCGGTGATCTGGACCCGGCCGCCGCCGATCTCGCCCCGGATCACCGGCGCGGTCACGACCTCGCCCTTGCCCTTCTCGAACAGCAGGATGGCCATGCGCTTGCCGATGTTCTCGCGCGTGACGTCGCGGAAGATGCGCGCGCCCTTGGCGTCGAGCGTCAGGTGCACGGCGGCCTCGTGGTTCTGGCTGTCGAAGCCGGCCTGGGCATCGGTCAGGTTCTCGCCGGTCAGCAGCACCTCGCGCCGCGTGATCACGGCCTGGCCGTTGCGGTCGAGATGCCGCTCGGAGCCGAACGGCACCGGGCCGGCGCCCGATTCGGCCGCGCGGCCCTCGGCGCTCTCATCGACCATGCGCAGCTCCAGCGTCGCGGTCCGGCCCAGGATGTCCTTGGCCTTGGCCGTGTCCTGCACGCCCGGCAGCTGGACCACGATGCGGTCCAGGCCCTGCTGCTGGATCACCGGCTCGGCCACGCCCAGCTCGTTGATGCGGTTGTGCAGGGTGTTGATGTTCTGCTTGAGCGCCTGCTCCTGGATGCGGCGCGCCGCCTCGGGCTTGAGCGCCGCGCCCAGCAGGTAGTCGCCGCCTTCCTGGCGCGCGCTGACCAGCAGGTCCGGGAACTGCTCGGCCAGCACATCGCGGGCGGCAGCCTCGGTGGCGGCATCGCGCAGACGCAGCTCCAGTCCCTGGCCATCGCGGCGGATGCCGCCGTGGCGGATGTTCTTGTCGCGCAGCGCGCTGCGCAGGTCGCTGGCCAGCGTCTCGGCGCGCTTGGTCAGCGCGCCCGGCATGTCCACCTGCAGCATGAAGTGCACGCCGCCGCGCAGGTCCAGGCCCAGGTACATCGGCGCGGCGCCCAGCGACTGCAGCCAGGCCGGGGTGCGCGGCAGCAGGTTCAGCGCGACCACATGGGAGCGCTCGGCCGGATCGGGATTGAGCGCATGGTCGATCACGTCGCGTGCCTGGATCTGCAGGTCGGTGCTGGCGAAGCGCGCCTTGACCGAGTTGCCGTCGAACTGGATCGCGTCGGCCGTGATCCTGGCAGCTTCGAGCGCGCGCTCGACGCGGCTGACCATGCCGGCGTCGAGCTTGACCGTCGCCTTGCCCGACGAGACCTGGACCGCCGGCGCCTCGCCGAAGAAGTTGGGAAGGGTGTAGATCGTGGCAATCAGCAGCGCGACCACGATGATCGCGTACTTCCACAGGGGATATCGGTTCATGCGCGTCGCGCTCCGTTCAGAAAGCCGAACGGCCGGACGCGGGCCCGGCCGATGTCAGTGCCGGGGCCAGCCCTTACTTGAGCGAGCCCTTGGGCAGCACCTGCACCACCGAGCCGCGCTGCAGCTGGACCTCGACGCCGTTGGCGATCTCGACGCTGATGAAAGCGTCACCGATCTTGCTGACGCGGCCGAGCAGGCCGCCGGCGGTCACGACCTCGTCGCCCTTGGCCAGTGCATCGACCATGGACTTGTGCTCCTTCTGCTTCTTCATCTGGGGCCGGATCATGACGAAATACAGCACCACGAACATCAGCACCAGGGGCAGCATGCCCATCAGGGTGGATTGGGTGTCGCCGCCAGCGGCGGCCTGGGCATAAGCGGGAGAGATGAACACGGGTCGTCCTGTCAAAGATTTCGGTTTCGGGCCAGCCTGGGCGGGCTGGCTGGCAGCCGGCCATTCTAATCGGCACCCAGCCCGAAGCGCTCGCGCAGTGCGGCGGCGAAGCCCTCGGTCCCGCCCAGGGTCAGCGTCAGCGTGTAGCGCGCCATGCCGTCGTCCCGCGTGTGCTCGTTCAGGCGCCGGCGCTCGGCATCGAAGTCGAGTTCCAGCGTGCAGACGGTTTCCTGGGTCGCGTGCAGGTCGTAGTCCCAGTCGCCGTCTTCCTCCAGCGCGCCGCGCACACCGGCGTAGCCATCATGCGCCCAGCCCAGCACGGCCGCAACCTCGGCCTGCAGCGCCGGCCACTGCGCCGCGCCGACGCTGGCCATGGCCTCGAAGCTGACCAGCCCGGAGCTGTCGTCGCTGCAATCGAAATCGAGATATTTCAAGTTCTGGCTCATCGTGCTGCCATGCTCCAAAAAGCGTGGATTGTCGATCGGTTTCAGGCCGCAGTCCGCCACTGCGCCAGCAGCTCGGCCCAGCGCTGGCGCGCCGCCGCCAGATGGCGCGCCTTGACATGGCCAAAGCCCTTGATCTGGCCCGGCAGGCGCGCGAGCTGCAGCGCCAGCGCGTGCCGCTCGGGCGTCAGGGTCGCCAGCAGTTCCTCGACCAGTTCCAGGTATTCACCTATCAGCGCGCGCTCGGTGCGGCGCTCCTCGGTGTGGCCGAACGGGTCGAAGGCGGTGCCGCGCAGGCGCTTGCCGTGCGCCAGCAGCCGCATCAGGCGCAGCATCCAGGGGCCGTAGGCTGTTTTCTTGAGTTCGCCACTGGCATCGCGCCCGGCCCAGAACGGTGGCGCGAGGTGGACATGGACCTGGTAGTCGCCCTCGAACTGCGCGGCGAGCTGGCGCTCGAAGCTGCCGTCGGTGTAGAGGCGCGCGACCTCGTACTCGTCCTTGTAGGCCATCAGGTCGAACAGATGGCGCGCGACCGCCTCGGCCAAGGCACCGTGGCCCGGCGCGCGCTCGGCTTCGACCGCCTGCACCCGGCGCACCACGGCCTCGTAGCGCTGCGCGTAGGCCGCATCCTGGTAGGCGGTCAAGGCCTCGACGCGGCGCCGCAGCAGCGCATCAAGCCCGACACGCGGCTGGAACTGGATCACCTGCGCCGGCGTCAGCAGCGCCTGGACCCGGGCCCAGTCGTGCGCGGCGCGCCGCCCCCATTCGAACGCCAGCAGGTTCTTTTCCAGCGCGACCGCGTTGAGTTCGATCGCGCGCTGCAGCGACTCCAGCCGCAACGGCACCCAGCCCTGCTGCCAGGCAAAGCCAAGCAGCACCGGATTGGCGAACATCGCGTCGCCGACCAGCTGGCGCGCGACCGCCTCGGCGTCGAACACCGCCAGAGCCGCCGCGCCGACGGCCTGCTCCAGCGTCGCGCGGCACTGCTGGCCGGGACTCTGCCAGCCACCCTGGTGCACGAAGGCTGCGGTCGGCGCGACATGGCTGTTGAGCGCGACCCGGCTGCGCCCGGGCTGCAGCCGCAGCACGCTCTCGCGCTGGCTCGCAACGATCGGGTCGCAGGCCAGCAGCAGGTCGGCCTCGGCCATGCTGACGCGCGTGGTCAGGATGTCGGCCTGCCGGTCCGCGATCAGCACATGGCTCCAGGTCGCGCCGCCCTTCTGTGCCAGGCCGGCCGCGTCCTGCGTCACCGCGCCCTTGCCTTCGAGGAAGGCGGCCTCGCCGAGCAGCTGGCCGAGCGTGATGACACCGGTGCCGCCGACGCCCGCGACCAGGATGCCGTAGGGACTCGCGGTCGCTGGCAGCGCGGGCTCGGGCAGCTCGCCAAGGCGATCCGGATCGGGCCGCGCGCCGGGCTCGGCGCCGCGCCGCAGGCGGCCGCCCTCGACGGTCACGAAGCTCGGGCAGAAGCCCTTGAGGCAGGAGTAGTCGAGGTTGCAGCTGCTCTGGTTGATCTGGCGCTTGCGCCCGAACTCGGTTTCCAGCGGCTCGACGCTCAGGCAGTTGCTCTGCTCGCTGCAGTCGCCGCAGCCCTCGCAGACCGCCGGGTTGATCACGACCCGGCGCGCCGGCTCGGCCAGCAGGCCGCGCTTGCGCCGGCGCCGCTTCTCGGTCGCGCAGGTCTGGTCGTAGATCAGCGCCGTCGTGCCGGGAATGGCGCGGAACTCGCGCTGCAGCCGGTCCAGCTCGTCGCGGTGCTCGACCGCGACGTCCTCGGGCAGGCGCAGCGTGACGCCGCCGACGGTGCGGTGCTCGGCGTTCAGGTACTTCTCGGGCTCGTCGGTCACGATCGTGACCTTGGCCACGCCCTCGGCGCGCAGGCTGTGCACGATCTGCAGCACCGCGTGGCCCTCGGGCCGCTCGCCGACGGGCTGGCCGCCGGTCATCGCGACCGCATCGTTGTAGAGGATCTTGTAGGTGATGTTGACGCCGGCCGCGATCGTCTGGCGGATCGCCAGCAGGCCGCTGTGGAAATAGGTGCCGTCGCCGAGGTTGGCGAACAGGTGCTGCTCGTGGCTGAAGGGCTGCTGGCCGACCCAGGGCACGCCCTCGCCGCCCATCTGCGTGAAGCCGAAGGTCGAGCGGTCCATCCAGACCACCATGTAGTGGCAGCCGATGCCGGCGATCGCGCGCGAGCCCTCGGGCACCCGGGTCGAAGTGTTGTGCGGGCAGCCCGAACAGTACCAGGGCGGGCGCTCGGAGGCAGCGCCGCCGACGTAGAGCTGTTCCAGCGCGCGCTCGCGCGCGTCGAGCCGAGCGAGCTGGGCCTCGACCCGCGCGCTGATCTCGCCGCCCTCGGGCAGCAGGCCGCGCGCCTTGAGCCGGCGCGCGATCGCGCGCGCGATCAGCGCCGGCGTCAGGTCGGCGGTCGCGCGCAGCAGCGTGCGCGCGCTCGGGTTCGGCATGCTCCATTCGCCGCCACTGTGATCGGCGCCCAGCTCGTCGAACTTGCCGAGCACGTCCGGGCGCACGTCGGCGCGCCAGTTGTAGAGTTCTTCCTTGAGCTGGTATTCGAGCACCTGGCGCTTTTCCTCCACCACCAGGATCTCGCGCAGGCCGGCCGCGAACTCGCGCGTGGTCTGGGCCTCCAGCGGCCAGACCACAGCGACCTTGTGCAGCCGGATGCCGAGCTGGCGGCAGGCCGCCTGGTCCAGCCCGAGGTCGGCCAGCGCCTGGCGCGTGTCCCCATAGGCCTTGCCGCTGGCCATGATGCCGTACACATCGTCCGGTCCGGCCCAGACATCGTGGTTGAGCCGGTTGGCGCGGATATAGGCCAGCGCGGCGTACCACTTGTGGTTCATCAGCCGCTCTTCCTGCGCCAATGGCGTGTCGGGCCAGCGGATGTGCAGGCCGCCGGGCGGCAGATCGAACTCGGGCACGACGATGTTCACGCGCCGAGGATCGACCTCGACCCCGGCGCTGGATTCGACGATCTCCTGGATCGTCTTCATGCCGGCCCACAGGCCCGCGAAGCGCCCGAGCGCGAAGGCATGCACGCCGAGGTCGAGGATCTCCTGCACGCTGGCCGGGAAGAACACCGGCAGGCCGCAGGCCTTGAACACATGGTCGCTCTGGTGCGGCGCGCTCGAACTCTTGGCCGCGTGGTCGTCGCCGGCGACCGCGATCACGCCGCCCCACGGCGTGGTGCCGGCCAGATTCGCGTGCTTGAAGACGTCGGAGCAGCGGTCCACACCCGGCCCCTTGCCGTACCAGATGCCGAACACACCGTCGTGCTTCTGGCTGCCCGGCGGCGCGTAGCCCAGCATCTGCGTGCCCCAGAGCGCGGTCGCGGCCAGCTCCTCGTTGACGCCGGGCTGGAACACGATCTCATGCGCCTGCAGATGCTGCTTGGCCTTCCAGAGCGCGAGGTCGTAGCCGCCGAGCGGCGAGCCGCGGTAGCCGCTGACCAGGCCGGCGGTGTGCTTGCCGGCCAGCGCGTCGCGCTGCTGCTGCAGCATCGGCAGGCGGACCAGAGCCTGGATGCCGCTCATGAAGACATGGCCGCGCGCCAGCGCGTACTTGTCGTCGAGCGTCACCGAATCCAGCGCCGTGCGCGCGGATTCTGACAAGGGTGCGTTCATGTCCGGCCTCCTGTCGCAGACAACGCCTGCCGGTCCAGTTTAAGCCCGTGGCGACTTGCCTGCACGACCGGGGCCAACGACAGTCGGGGCCTGTCATCGTTGTGCAACGCTCGCCTGTCAGGCTGATGCGCCTGTCCTGACCTCCAACCGCCCGCACCATGTCCGACCCTAACCAGATTTCCCGCCGCGACCTGCTCCAGCTGCTATCAGCAGGCGCCCTGCTGCCGCTGTCCGCCAGCTGGTCCGGCCCGGCCCTGGCCCGCCCGGGCCAGAAGGCGATCCTGAACTCGGTCAGTTTCAGCCCGATGGCCGCGCCCACGCTGGCCGACCCGGCCGCGATGGCCACGACCACGGTCGGCTCGGTGCTGAGCGCGCATTTCAGCGATGGCACCCGGACCGATTTCCGGCTGTCCTACGCGCCGTTCTTCATCACCGGCGACCTCGTGCCCGACGGCCGGGGCGGCCAGGTGCTGGCCGGCGGCTACCACGACATCCACGGCCGGCCGATCATCGACCGCAGCGTGGCCAGCCAGGAGCGCCAGTTCTTTTCCGACTCGCCCGACGGCACCTCGCTGCTGCGCGTGCCCGGCGCCCGGGTCGAAGGCGTCAAGGGCCAGCCGGTGTTCGCCGTGGTCCAGTTCGAGTACACCAGCAAGGCCCGGGACGGCAAGACAGCGATGTACGGCAAGCTGCCGTCACCGATCGCGGTGCTGACGCTGGACCAGGACCCCGCGACCGGCCGGCTGAAACTGGTCAAGTATCACAACGTCGATACCTCGGGCGTCCATGGCCTGTGGATCACCTGCGGCGCCAGCCTGTCGCCCTGGAACACCCACCTGTCGAGCGAGGAATACGAGCCCGACGCCTTCGCCGCGCGCGACAGGAACCACCTCGACGACTTCAGCCGCCACCTCTACGGCGACCCGGCCCGCGCCAATCCCTACCACTACGGCCACCTGCCCGAGGTCACGGTCCGCCCCGACGGCACGGCCTCGATCCGCAAGCACTACTGCCTCGGCCGCCTCTCGCACGAGCTGGTGCAGGTCATGCCCGACGAGCGCACGGTGCTGATGGGCGACGACGCGACCAACAGCGGCTACTTCGTCTTCGTGGCCGACCGGCCGCGCGACCTGTCGGCCGGCACGCTCTACGTCGCGCGCGTCGGCGCGGGCTTTTCGCTCGATCCGGCCGCCGCCGCCGCGTCGCTGGGCTGGATCCGGCTCGGCCACGCCAGCAGCGCCGAGATCCTGCGGCTGGCCGACACGCTGCAGGCGCGCGACATCCTCGACCTCGCGACCAGCGACCCGGGCGACGCGAGCTACCGCCGCATCGTCGCCAACGGCCGCATCGAATGGATCAGGGTCCGCCCCGGCATGGAGCAGGCGGCAGCCTTCCTCGAAACCCACCGCTACGCGGCCTACGTCGGCGCCAGCATGGGCTTCACCAAGATGGAGGGCACGACCGTCAATGTCCGCGACAAGCTGGCCTATTCGGCGCTGCAGAACATCGAGAAGTCGATGGTCGCGGGCGACCCGCTCAACGTGCCGGGCAACGGCGTCGCCGTACCCAAGGCGCTCAAGGCCGGCGCGGTGATGGTGCTGAGCCTGAAAGGCGGCCTGAAGGACGAGAGCGGCGCGGCGATCGACAGCGACTGGATGCCGGCCGACCTCAAGGCCCTGCTGACAGGCGAGGACATGGGCGCGGACGCGCTCGGCAACACCGCGCGGGTGGACCGGATCGCGAATCCCGACAACCTCAAGTTCTCGGAGCAGATGCGCACGCTGTTCATCGGCGAAGACAGCAGCCAGCACGTCAACAACTTCCTGTGGGCCTACCAGATCGACACCCGGCAGCTCGCGCGCGTGATGTCGGTGCCGGCCGGCGCCGAATCGACCGGGCTGCACGCGGTCGATGAACTCAATGGCTGGACCTACATCATGAGCAACTTCCAGCACCCGGGCGACTGGCCTCCAGGCACCAGCGCCGAGGTCAAGGCCGAGGTCGGGCCGCTGCTCGACGCCCGCTACAAGGGGCGTCACGGCGCCGCCGTCGGCTACCTGACCGCCGAGACCGCGCAGGTTCGCCTGCAGCGGCGCTGAACACCCGGCCCCAGCGCCGGGGGCCACCTCAGCCGAGGTGCCGCGCAAAGAAGGCCAGCGTGCGCTCGCGCGCCAGCTTGGCCGAGGGCGCGTGCCAGGCGCCGCGCTGGTCGCAGTTGAAGCCGTGGTTGGCGTCGTAGGTATGGACCTCGACGTCGGGCTGGCGCACGCGGAAGGCCTCGACGCTGTCGAGCGGGATCCAGTGGTCCTGCTCGGCGAAATGCGCCAGCACCGGGCACTTCGGCGCGCGCGCGGCCTCCTCGGGCGTGGTCATGCCGCCACCATAGTAGGGCACGGCAGCGGCCAGTCCCTGCAGCTCGCAGGCGCCGCGCCAGGCCAGCAGGCCGCCCCAGCAATAGCCGACGATGCCAACCTTGCCGCCGCTGCGGCGTGCCGCCTCGTCGATCGCGGCCTGCAGGTCGGCCAGCACGCCGGGCGCCGGCAGCGCCTCGACCTGCAGCTTGAGCGCGAAGCCACCCTGCATGTCGGCATCGGTATAGCCCAGCTCGACGCCGGGCCGCACGCGCTGGAAGGTCGCCGGCGCGATTGCCAGATAGCCCTCGGCCGCGTAGCCGTCGGCGACGGCGCGGATGTGCGAGTTGACGCCAAAGATCTCCTGCACCACCACGACCGCGCCGCGCGGCGCCGTGGCCGGCTCGGCCAGATAGGCGGAAACGGTGACGCCGTCGGCGGCCGTGATGTCGATGAACCTGCCCATGGAAACACTCCTGCTCGGTGCGATAAAAGCGCTAGGTTAACGGACTTTCCGGACCGGGCCGCGCCACAATCGCCGCATGGACCTCAAGCCGCTGATCACGCTGCTGGCGATCGTCAATCCGCTCGCCTGCGTGCCCTTCTTCATCCACTACACCCAGGGTTTCTCGGACGCGCAGAAGCGCCATACGGTGCTGATCGCCTCGTGCAGCGCCTGCGCGGTGATCGCGGCCTCGGCGCTGCTGGGCCTGCAGATCCTCGACTTCTTCGGCATCTCGCTGGCGAGCTTCCAGGTCGGCGGCGGCCTGCTGCTGCTGACCTCGGCGCTGTCCATGCTCAACGCCCAGCCAGTCGAGGCGCGCTCGACCCCGGACGAGGTCGATGACGCGGCGGCGCGCGCCTCGATCGCGGTCGTGCCGCTGACGATACCGCTGCTGACCGGCCCGGCCGCGATGTCGACGGTCGTGATCTACGCCGA
>Ga0228698_1001106_pt1 | contig 14378 bp, 11 predicted proteins | sample McNCre117_Aug_MG_FD_178015 | JGI IMG/M metagenome (GOLD analysis project Ga0228698, IMG submission 178015) | Freshwater microbial communities from McNutts Creek, Athens, Georgia, United States - 1-17_Aug_MG | ecosystem: Environmental > Aquatic > Freshwater > Creek | place: USA: Georgia...
CGCGGTCCGAGGCCCGGCGTCGCACGCCGGGGTCGGCCGGCACGGGCTGCGCGCCCGTGCGCAGGGGCATCACCGCGTCCACGCCGGGCGTCCAGCGGCGCATGGCGCGCACGCTGCGGATCATGGGCAGGCGGGCCTCGGCCGTGGGCCCACCGTCGAAGATGTTGAGCCAGGTGTCGGCCTCGAACCCTTCATCCAGCAGGATGCCGAAGGGCAGTTCGGCCACCGGGTGCAGCTGGCCGATCGCCCACTGGGTCTCTTCGGGCAGCAGCGGCACGTAGATCGGGGTCTGGGGCAGCAGGTCGGCGATCAGGCTCTTGCGCTCGCCGCTGGTCAGCACCTCGGCGCTGGCGAAGTCCATGCCGAAGAAGCGCCGGCCCAGCGCGTCCCAGAACGGGCAGCGGCCGCTCTCGTCGGCCAGGCCCGGGTGCTCGGACGCGATGCGGTCCGAGAAGCGCTCCACGTGCTGGGCAATGAACATCAGCCGGGCCCGCGACAGCAACTGCGGCGCCACCCCCTGCTGATGGGCGGGCTCGATGTGGAAGCCGGTCAGCAGGGTCACGCCGGTGAGGTCATGGCACAGGTGCAGGGTGTGCACGCGGTTGCGCGCCTGCAGCGGCCGGCTGGCATGCACCAGGTACTCGTTGCGGTAGCAGTAGAAGCGGTCATGGAAGCCCGCGGCCGCGGCAATGCCGCTGGTGCCCACCACGCGCCCGCCATCGGCGCGGTCCTCCAGCGCGAACAGGTAGATTTCTTCGCCGCTGGCATCGTCGTCGCTGGCGAAGGCCTGGGCCGAGCGCTCCAGCCGGTCGCGCATGGCCTCGCGGTCCAGCGGCAGCGAGCTGATGCCGATGGCCTTCTCGTGGGCCATGCGCTCGAACGCCGGCAGATCGGCCGGGCTGGCCGGGCGCAGCAGGTAGCGGCGCGGGTCGTCGTGGTCGAAACTCATGCGGACTCCAGCGCCGGGCCGGCCAGGCCGCGGCGTCGCTCAGGTCGGGAGGGGGAGGGGGCGGGCGGTGCGGGCCGTGCCTCCGCCGGCGTGCGCGCGGTCGGCGGGCCGATACCCCTGCCGGTATCTGCCGCGGCATCCGTCAGGGTGCCGGCGGCCACGGCCGGGCCGGCCACCGGCAGGCGCCCCGGCCCACCGCCGGTGGGCCCACCGGGCCCGGGCGGGGGGCCGGAGCCACCCTCACCCGCCTCGCTCCCACCCTGCCGCCAAGCCGCGGCCCGCTGGCTGCGCTCATCGCGCGGCGTGTGGCCGAAGTGGGCGCGGTAGGCGTTCGAGAAGTGGGGCCCGCTGGCGAAGCCGCAGGACAGGCCGATCTGCAGGATCGATTGCGAGGTCTGCTGCAGCAGGCGCCGCGCGCGCGCCAGGCGCAGGGCCACGTACCAGCGCGAGGGCAGCGCATCCAGGTGCTGCTTGAACAGCCGCTCCAGTTGGCGCCGCGACACGCCCACCAGGCGCGCGATGTCCTCGGTGGGCAGGGGCTCGCCCAGGTTGGCCTCCATCAGGGACACGGCCTCGGCCAGCTTGGCCGAGCCGCCCCCCAGGCGCGCGTGGCTGGGGATGCGCTGGCGCTCGTCGCGCGGGCGCAGGCGCTCCAGGCCCAACGCCGCCACCAGCTCCTGGGTGAAGCGCTCGCCGTGGCGCAGGCCCAGCCAGGCGATCAGCAGGTCCTGGCTGGCCCCGTGGCCGGCCGCGGTCAGGCGGCCGCGGTCGATCTCGTAGCAGTGGTGCGAGAACACCGTGTCCACATGGCTTTCGGCCAGCGCGGCGATCTGCGGCCAGTGGGCGGTGGCGCGGTGGCCGCGCAGCAGGCCGGCTTCGGCCAGCCAAGCCGCGCCTCCGCCCAGGCCGCCCATGGGAATGCCTTCGGCGGCGCGGGCCTGCAGCCAGGGCAGCAGGGCCGCGCGCAGGCCGGGGTCGCGCGCCGGTGATTCGTCGGCGATGACGAAGACCGCACCCAGCGGCGGGGCCTCGGCCAGCGGCCGCGTCACCACGGCCAGGCCGCCGGCGGCGGCCACCGGCGGCCCCGCCACCGACAGCAGGCAGCTCTGGTACCGGGTCTGGCCCAGCAGGCCGTTGGCCGCCATCAGCACCTCGTGCAGGCCGGCCAGCGCCAGCGCGCCGAAGCCGGGCAGCAGCACGCAGCCGATCTGGGCGGCCGGGCCATCGTCGGCCCGCGGCGGCGTGACCGGCGGCTCGGCCGGCGCGGGGCTGGGCGGCAGGGCCACGCTCAACGCCCCCGGCTCACTTGAGCCCGCCCGAGAGGAACTGCTGCAGCCGCGGGCTGCGCGGGCGCACCAGCACCTCGCGCGGCGGGCCCTCCTCTTCGATCAGGCCCTGGTGCAGGAAGATCGTGTGGGACGAGACCTCGCGGGCGAACTCCATCTCGTGGGTCACCACCAGCATGGTGCGGCCCTCGGCGGCCAGCTCGCGCATCACCTTGAGCACCTCGCCCACCAGCTCGGGGTCCAGGGCCGAGGTGGGCTCGTCGAACAGCATCACTTCGGGCTCCACGGCCAGCGCACGGGCGATGGCCACGCGCTGCTGTTCGCCGCCGCTCAACTGGGCCGGGTACACGTCCTGGCGGTGGCTCAGGCCCACACGCGCCAGCAGCTGCCGGGCGCGGTCCTGGGCCTGGGCCTTGGGCACGCCCAGCACGTGGATGGGCACCTCGGTGACGTTCTCGATCACCGTGCGGTGCGACCACAGGTTGAAGTTCTGGAACACCATGGCCAGGCGGCTGCGCCAGTGGCGCAGCTGGCCGGCATCGGTGGCGCGCAGGCTGCCGTCACGGTCGGGGCTCAGGGCCAAGGTCTCGTCGCCCAGGCGCAGCACGCCCTGGTGCGGCTGCTCCAGCAGGTTGAGGCAGCGCAGCAGGGTGCTCTTGCCCGAACCGCTGGAGCCGACCAGGGTGATCACGTCACCCGGGCGCGCGGTCAGCGACACCCCGCGCAGCACCTCGCGGTCGCCGAAACGCTTGTGCAGGTTCTGCACCTGCAGCTCGGCCCGGGAGCGGGAGCGGGCCGGGGCTGCTTCGGTGTCGGTGTCGGAAGAGGGGCGCATCAAAGGCAAAGCAGACATCGTCGGGGCCCGATTCTCAACCGGGAATCATTCGGACAGCAGCTTTCCGCTGCGCAGCGCCGTGGCCCCGGCCACCTTGGCCACGCTGGCCCCGGCCAAGGTGAAGCGGCGCAGCTCGCGTGCGAAGAACACGCCGTCCACCGGGCTGCGCAGCTCGGTCACGAGCCCGCTCATGGGCTCGATCAGGTCGCCCAGCAGCTCGCCGGCAGCCACCCGGCCGCCCGGGGCCTGGCGCCAGGCCAGCACGCCGGCATGGGGGGCGGTCACGGGCATGCAGCCGGCCAGCGGCGTGGCCTCGCACAGCGCGGGTGGCAGCACGGGTGCCGGGCCGCTGACCACGCCCTGGGTGGCCAGGTAGTCGATCAGCGCCCGCGCGTCGGCCTCGGCCAGGCCGTGGTCCACATCGGTCTCGCCGCGCAGCTCCACGGTCACGGCCACGCAAGAAGGCGGCAGCCGCTCCGGGCCACCCAGGCGCGCGGCCAACTGCGGCCAGACCATGGAGCAGGCCTCGTCGAACGGGTGGTCGCCCGACTCCTCGGCCAGCAGCACGGTGCGCGCCCCCAGCAGGCGGGCCAGGGGCTCGACCCGCGGCCACACCGGGGTGGCGGTGTAGAGGTGCATCACCGCGTCGTTGTCGCAGTGCAAGTCCAGCACGATGTCGGCATCGATGGCCAGGCCCAGCAGGGTCTTGCGCAGGCTGGCCAGCGTGGTGGCCGCGGGCAGCGCAGCCGCGGCCTCACGCAAGGCCTGGCGCACGCGGGCCACGTTCTGCGTCACGTCCTCGCCCAGCGCCGCCGCGGCGCCGCCCAGCCGGGCCAGGGCCCCTTCGGTGAGGTCGGCGTAATGGCGGTTGAAGTTCTCGCCGCTGCCGAACTCGAAGCGGCCCTGGGGCGACTGCAGCAGGCGCTGCTGCAGGCCGATCGGGTTGGCCGCGGGCACCAGCACCACCTCGCCGGTGAGCCGGCCGGCGGCTTCCAGCGCCTGCAGCTGCTGGCGCAGGTGGTGAGCCACCAGCATGGCCGGGATCTCGTCGGCATGCAGGCAGGCCTGGATCGCCACCTTGGGGCCGGTGCCGGGGGTGCCGAAATGCAGGCTCAGGAGTTCGAGCCGCGCGCCGGGGGCGCCTTCAAGCAGCGGGTGATGGACGGTCTTCATGTCGGCAGGATGGAAACGATCGCGGGGATCTCAGGGGGTCACGGGAATCGGGTCAGGCCGCGCGGAAGCCGGCCGGGTTCAACGCCGCGGATTGAGCGGCACCAGCCAGCGGCGCTCGGCCTGGTGGAACAGGGCCACCAGGGCCAGGGTCAGCAGCAGGTAGCAGGCCGCGGCGGTGAGGAAGGCTTCGAAGGGCAGGTAGAAGCGCGAATTCATCTCGCGCGCCGCGCCGGTGAGGTCGTAGAGCGTGACCACGCTGGCCAGCGAGGTGCCGTGCAGCATGAACACCACCTCGTTCGAATAGGCCGGCAGCGAGCGCCGCAGCGCCCCGGGCAGCACGATGCGGCGCAGCATCACGGCGCCGGACATGCCCATGGCGCGCGCGGCCTCGATCTCGCCCGGGGGCAGGGCCCGGATCGCGCCGTGCAGGATCTCGGTGGTGTAGGCGCAGGTGTTGATGGCGAAGGCCGCCACCGCGCAGAACGTGGCCGAACTCAGCAGCGGCCAGACCACGCTGGCGCGCACGGCCTCGAACTGCGAGAGCCCGTAGTACAACAGGAACAGCTGCACCAGCAGCGGCGTGCCGCGGATCACGTAGGTGAAGCCCCAGACCATGCGCGAGGCCCAGCCGCGGCGCCCGGCGCGCACGATGGCCAGCGGCAGGGCCACCAGGCCGCCGGCGGCCAGGGCCGCGGCCAGCAGGGCCAGGGTCATCAGCAGGCCGCGGCCGTACAGCGGCAGGCTCTCGAGGATGGCGGCGAAGTCCAAAGGGGGGTTCCGTTCAGGTCGGGTCGGATCCGGGCCGGCGCGTCACAGCGACACGGTGCGCGCGCCCAGCGCCAGGCGCCGGCTCAGCCAGGCAAAGCCCAGCTCGCTGAGGCTGGTGAAGGCCAGGTACATCAGCGCGGCCGCACCGTAGAACAGGAAGGGCTCGCGCGTGCTGCCGCTGGCCGTGGACGCGCGCTGCATCAGGTCGGACAGGCCGATCAGGCTCACGATGGCCGTGCTCTTGATCATCACCAGCCAGGTGTTGGACAGCGGCGGCAGCGCATGGCGCAGCATCTGCGGGCCCACGATGCGCCACAGCACCTGGGCCGGGCGCATGCCGTAGGCCAGGGCCGCTTCGCGCTGCCCCTCGGGCACGGCCAGCAGCGCGCCGCGGAAGATCTCGGTGAAGTAGGCGCCGAACATGAAGCCGATCGAGCCCACGCCGGCGATGAACGGGTCCACGTCCACGTAGTCCAGGCCCAGGTGCTCGCCCAACTTGTTCACCGCCAGCTGCCCGCCGTAGAAGATCAGCAGCATCATCACCAGGTCGGGCACGCCGCGGATCAGGGTGGTGTAGACCTGGGCCAGGCCGCGCAGCACGCGCGAGCGCGAGAGCTTGGCCAGCGCGCCCAGCAGGCCCAGCAGCACGGCCACGGCCAGCGACGCGAACGCCATCTCCAGCGTCAGCGCCGCCCCTTGCAGCAGGCTCAGGCCGTATCCGTGCAACATGGTCGATCAGCCCCGGGCGCTCACTTCTTCTCGTCGCCGTAGACGTCGAAGCTGAAGTACTGGTCCTGGATCTTCTTGTAGGTGCCGTTGGCGCGGATCGCGGTGATCGCGGCGTTGAGCTTGGCCTGCAGGTCGGTGTCGGCCTTGCGCAGCGCGATGCCCGAGCCGGTGCCGAAGTACTTGGGGTCGTTGTAGGCCGGGCCGATGAACGCGAAGCCCTTGCCGGCCGGGCGCTTCAGGAAGCCCACCTCCGCAGCCACCGAATCGCACACCACCACGTCCACGCGGCCGGCGGCCAGGTCCAGGAACACCTCGTCCTGCTTGGCGTAGCGCACGATCTCGCTGGACTTGAAGGTCTCGGTGACGAAGCGGTCGTGGATGGTACTGCGCTGCACGCCGATCTTGCGGCCCTTGAGGCCCTCGGCGCTGATCACCAGCTTGGCATCGGCCTTGGCCACCACGCGGGCCGGGGTGCTGTAGTACTTGTCGGTGAACAGCACCTGCTTCTTGCGCTCGTCGGTGATCGACATGGACGCGATGATGGCGTCGAACTTGCGCGCGTTCAGCGAGGGGATCATGCCGTCCCATTCCTGCTGCACCAGCTGGCACTCGGCCTTGAGCTGGGCGCACAGCGCGTTGGCGATGTCGATGTCGAAGCCCTTGATCTTGCCGTCCGGGCCGATCTCGCTGAAGGGCGGGTAGGCGCCTTCGACACCGATGCGGATCTTCTTCCAGTCATGGCCCTCGGCCAGGGCGGCGGTGGGCAGGGCGGCGGTGGCCGCCAGCATCAGCAGGGCGGCAAGGTGGCGGCGGGCGGGCAGCATGGGCAAAGGCTCCGTGACGGGTTCGGGGGATGACGGGCTGGCAGGTTACCGCAGCGCGGCGCTGGCCGGCATCGGCGGGCACCCGGCCGCTCCGGGGGCCATGCAAGCCCCAGGCCAGGCCTGCCAGACCTGGAAGAACGGCTCGGCGATGCGCACCGGGCTCACGTCCAGCCGCAGGCGGCTCACGGTGTAGCCGTCGCCCTTGACGGCCTCGCTGTACCAGCCGCGCGACTGCCCGTCCTTGACCAGGCGGAACAGGAAGCCCGGGCCCGGGGCCTGGCCCGGCAGCGGGCGCGCGCGGAAGGCCAGGCCCAGCAGTTCGTCGGCGCGGCTGTCGATCAGGCGCGTCATCGCATTGGCGAACACGTTGTCGCCCAGCATGTCCACCGGCTGGTCCACGTCCTCGTATTCGGGCGTGTAGGCCGGGTCCCCCGGCACGATGTACTGGCCCGCGCGCTTGGCCGCCGACGGGGTCAGCGCTCCGCTGCGCAGGTTCACCCGGTCGCCGTGGTCGATCAGGCTCACGCGCGCGCCGCGCAGCGAGAACGGGGCAGCCGGCGCCACCGGCACCTCGGCGGCCGACAAGTCCACCAGCACGGCCGACTTGGCCCCCACCACCTCGACCTCGTCACCATGGAAGAACATGGCCGTGTTCTCCTCGACGCCCAGGCCCAGGTGCTGCCCCGTGGCCACCATCACCGGCAACAGGCGGCCGATGCGGCCGCGGCGCAGGAAATGCTGGTCCACGAACACGCCGGCGCCCACGAAGCCCAGGCCCGGCCCGTATTCCACGCCCGGGCGCAGGTGGCCCTGCAGCGCGCCCAGCGGGTCGGGCGCGTCGATGAACATCGGGTTGCTCTGCATGGCCGCACCGGCCGAGGTGCCGGCCACCACGCCCCCGCGCGCCAGCAGCTCGCGGATGGCCTGCAGCATCGGCGACGATACCCCCCCGGGCATCAGCGCGTCGACGATGCGCTGCTGCGCCCCGCCGGTGAAGAACACGCCCCGGGCCTGCCGCACCTGGGCCAGCAGGGCCGGGTCGCGCACCGCGGCGGCCACGTCCGTGCCCTTGAGCAGGGGCGACACCGGCAGCACCGTGGTCTGCGCACCATGGCGGCGCAGGTTGGCCGCCGAATGCGCGGCGCTCTGCGCCGGCTCGATCGAGGCCGTGCCCAGCACCACCCAGCGCGCGCCCCGGCCACCGGAAACCTGGACCAGGCGCTGCCACACCGCATGGTTGTCATCCTCGAGCCCGCCGCCGATGGGCACGGCCCAGCCGCGCAGGCCCAGGGCCGGGGGCTGGCCCGCCACCGGGCGCCAAACCGGGCCGGCCGTCGCGTCGGCTGCGGGCGGCAGGACGGCCGGGGTGACCGACGGGGGGATGGACGCGGGGGCGGAGGCCACGGCCCCTTGTGCGGCCGTCACCATCACGGCCGGCACCGCCGGCACGACCAGGGCCACCCCGACCAGGGCGGCCGGCCAGGCGGAACGCAGAAACTTCACGGCAGGCGACATGGGGCGGGGATGGCAGACAGGACGGAGGCGCAGGCGGGCCGCCCGGCGCCGACGGGGCGGCCCGGGCCGCCCCGGCCGGAGCGGCGAGTCACGATCTTGACACCGGCACCCGGCAGGCCACTGCGGGGCGACCCGCGCCCGGCCGGGCTGCGACAGGGAATGTCGCTTTGCGGCAATCAGGGCGGCGCCGGTCGACGGCCGACGGGGGGCGACCCGAGACGATCCCGAGGCCCCGTCCCGGACCACCGTGTGAGCATCCGGACACAAGCCCGGGCTCTCATTGCCCGCAAGCGACGGCAAGTTGCGCGTTCGCGACCGGTCGGGCACAGCCCCTGGTGACAGCCGCCGGGCCCTGCCTAGACTGGCCCCACGCTGTCATTTGCATGGACTTTGCGGCGCCGGCGGGCGCCGCACTCTTTTTGCAGCCGGTCCATGCCCTTGACCCTTTCTTCGCCCGGGGCCTGCCCGGCGCCGCGAGCCGCCCGGCCCGCGTGGCCGGAGGGCCCACCCATCCCGGCACCTGCCGCCCCCCGTCATGACCCTGCGCCCGCGGCCCCGGCCCCTGCTCCGTCCCACCGCCCTGGCGGCCACCCTGCTGGTGTGCAGCCTGGCAGCCCAGGCCCAGTCCGGCCCGGCCCCGGCCGATGAGGGCGGCAACGCCCCCCGCGCCCAGCGCGTCGAAGTCACGGGCTCGGCCATCAAGCGCCTGGACACCGAGACCCCGCTGCCGGTGCAGATCATCACCCGCGAAGACATCGCCAAGTCCGGCGTCACCAGCGCGGCCGAGATCATGGCCCAGGTGGCCGCCAACGTGGGCGGGCTCACCGACGGCATCAGCATCAATGTCGGCGGCGTCGACCAGCGCGGCTTCAATGCCGCCAACCTGCGCGGCCTGGGCACCTCGTCGACCCTGGTCCTGCTCAACGGCCGGCGCATGGCCAACTTCGCCTCGCCGGGCAATGACTCGGGCGTGGACCTCAACAACATCCCCAGCGCGGCCATCGAGCGCGTCGAGGTGCTGCTGGACGGTGCCTCGGCCATCTACGGCACCGACGCCATCGGCGGGGTGATCAACTTCATCACCCGCCGCGACTACGCCGGCGGTGAAGTCTCGGTCTACGCCGGGGCCACCCAGCACGGGGGCGCGGGCAAGCGCGAGGCCTCCCTGGCCAAGGGCATCGGCGACTACGCCAAGGACGGCTACAACCTGTTCGGCGTGCTGGGCCTGCAGCAGACCGACGCGTTGCGCTCGAGCCAGCGCGGCTTCATCAAGGACTTCGACATCCCGCACACGCTGGGCCACCTGCTGTCCAGCCGCACTTGGCCGGCCAACATCAAGGTCAGCTGGGACCAGCTCGACCAGCTGATCGCCGCCGGCTACAAGTACACGGGCGACCAGCGCCTGATCAACCTGAAGAACCCCGACTGCAACCCGCCGGCCAGCGTGTCCACGCCCACCGGCATCGGCGGCCCGGATGCCTGCTCCTACGACTACATGCAGGACACCGAGCTCTACCCCTCGGGCAGCAAGGTCGGTTTCCTGGGCCGCGGCTCCCTGGCGCTGGGCGGCGACTGGCAGCTGTTCGGCGAGCTGATGCTGAATCGCGCACGCACCAAGTACGTGGCCTCGGCCAACCCGACCACGATCGACGACCTGCCGGTGAGCCTGAGCCCCGACCTGGTGGCCGCCGGCCTGGACGGCACCTTCCAGGCCCGTCTGCGCATGAGCGAGGCCGGCCCGCGCACCAGCACCACCACCAGCGACGCGCAGCGCTGGTTGATCGGTGCCAGCGGCACCGCGTTCGGCTGGGACATCGACGGCGCGTTCAACCACAGCGTCAACCGCGCCATCGACGCGTACACCCACGGGTATGTGCTCTACACCCCGTTCATCAACGCGGTGCTGGCGGGCAACATCAACCTGTTCGGCCCGTCGAACGCGGCCGGCCAGGCCGTCTACGCCAACCACCAGGTCAACGACAAGTCGCGCGTGTCGGTGGGCGTGATGGACAGCGTGGATGCCAAGTTCAGCCGCGCCGTGGCCAAGCTCGACGGTGGCGACGCGATGCTGGCCGTGGGCGGCGAATTCCGCCACGAGCGCGTGAACTTCACGCCCTCGGCCCTGCTGCTGTCCAACGAGATCATGGGCGACCGCGACCCCGAGGGCATCCCGATCCAGGCCACCAGCAACTCGCGCCGCGTGGCGGCCGTGTACGCCGAGCTGGATGCGCCCTTCACCAAGACGGTCAAGGGCGACTTCGCGGTGCGCTACGACCGCTACCAGGGCGTGGGCGGCACCACCAACCCCAAGGCCGGACTGAGCTGGCTGGCCACGCCCGGCACCATGTTCCGCGGCTCGTTCGGCACCGGCTTCCGCGCGCCCACGGTCAGCGAGCTCTACCGCCCCACGCAGTACAGCAGCATCGCGAGCATCCTGCCCGACCCGGTGTACTGCGCGCTCAACGACAACGACTACTCGGTCTGCGCCGATCAATGGCCGGCCGAGTACCGCAGCAACCCGCACCTGAAGCCGGAGCGCTCACGCCAGTTCTCGCTGGGCGCGGTGTTGCAACCCGACCGCAACTTCAGCATGAGCGCCGACTGGTGGAGCATCCGCAAGCGCGACCTGATCAGCAACCTGGGCGAGGACGTGATCCTCAAGGACCCCGAGAAGTACGCCAACCTGATCACCCGCAACGACGACCCGGACGACCCGTACATCACGAACATCGTGATGCAGCTGGACAACCGCGGCCAGGAGCGCGCCAGCGGCATCGACTTCGTCGCCGACCTCAAGCACATCAAGGCCCCGGTGGGCGAGTTCAGTGCGCATTTCACCGGCACCTGGATGCTGAGCTCGCAGGTGCAGACCGGCAACGACACGCCCTTCGTCAGCAACCTCGACAAGTTCGTCAATGACAAGGTGGTGCAGCGCTGGCGCCACCGGGTCTCGATGGATTGGGACCTGGCCCCCTGGTCGGTCACGCTGGCCAACACCTGGTCCAGCAGCTACGAGGACCAGAACTCGGCCATCGACACCAACGACGGCAGCGTGGTCAAGCCCAACCACGTCAAGGCGTACTCGATCTGGGACCTCAGCGGCAGCGTCGAGTTGTCGCCCAAGGCCAAGCTGCGCGCGGGGGTGCAGAACCTGTTCGACACCACCCCGCCGTTCTCGAACCAGGCCTACTTCTTCATCTCGGGCTACGACCCCAGCTACACCGACCCGCGCGGCCGCTTCTTCTACGCCAGCGTGGAATACAAGTTCTGAGGGCGGGGCCGGCCCGCCGCCCGGGCGGGCCGCTCAGGCTGGTCCGGCAGCTCAGGCCGCTCAGGCGAACCAGGCGCCCACGTGCGGCAGGGCCTCGTCCAGCGAGGCCAGCACCGCGTGGCTGCGTGCGGCCACCTCGGGCGTGGGGGCCTTGAGATCGGGCACCACCACCACCTGCATGCCGGCGGCCAGGGCCGCGGTGGCCCCGGGCATGCTGTCCTCGAACGCCAGGCACTGCGCCGGATCCACCCCCAGGCGCTCGGCGGCCAGCCGGTAGACGGCCGGGTCGGGCTTGCCGCGGGGCACTTCGTCACCGCCGGCGAACGCGCCGAAGTGGTGATCCACCTGCACGGTGGCCAGGCGGTGGCGCACCTCGGCGATGCGGCTGGACGAGGCCACGGCACGGCGCACGCCGCGGGTGGCCAGCGCGTCCAGCAGGGCCTGCGCGCCGCGGCGCAGCGGGAACACCACGCCGTCCCCATGCAGGCGCTCGATCACCCGGCGCCGCACCTCGTCCATCAGTTCGCGGCTGCCCATCAGCCCGGCCAGGATGGCATCGGACTCGGGCGCCGCGCGCCCCACGCAGGCCAGGTATTCGTGCTCGGCCACGTCGCGGCCGAGTTCACGTGCGGCGGTGCGCCAGTGGTGCATCAGCACGCGCTCGGAGTCGATGAGCAGGCCGTCCATGTCGAAGATCGCGGCAGAGAATCGCATGCCCGGATTGTCGCCGCCCGGCCCGGGCCGGCGCGAGCCCGGGCGAGAATGCCCCCATGAGCCCGCCCCGCCCCCTGCCCGAGGACGATCCCCACGCCGCCGCCGGCCGCACCACCACCACCGCGGGCGAGGCCGCCGCCGTGGTGGCCATCGCGTTCGGCGTGGCCATTGCGTCGTCCCTCGCCGCCCTGGGCCAGCCCGCCGCGCCGGCCGCGTTCACCGACGCCGGCCTGATGAGCACCATGCTGATGGAGGTGGTGCTGGGCCTGATCGTGCTGGGCCTGCTGCAGCACCGGGGGTATGCGCTGCCCAGCCTGCTGCCCCGCCCCACGGCCGCCGACACCGTGTTCGGTGCCCTGCTGTACCTGGTGGTCTGGCTGGGCGGCGGCGCGCTGCTGAGCCCGGTCTACGACCAGATGGGCCCCCAACCCATCGACCAGATGCTGCGCGAGGCCCACGTGAGCCTGCCCGTGGTCGTGCTCACCGCCCTGGTCAACGCCTGCTACGAAGAGGTGCTGCTGCTGGGCTTCCTGATGCGCGGCTTCCTGCACCGCGGCGCCTCGTTCGCGCTGGGACTGCAGGTGCTGGTGCGCCTGTCGTACCACCTCTACCAGGGCCCGGTGGGCGCGCTGTGGGTGGCCCTGGGCGGCCTGCTGTTCGGCGTGGTGGTGTGGCGCACCGGGCGCCTGTGGCCGGCGATCGCCGCGCACATCCTGTGGGACGTGCTGCCGTTTGCCGACGGGAACGGCTGAAGGAAGCTCATGTAGCGGGGGCGGCCTCGCCGGCACCGTTTCGGCCGACGGAACACGTCTCCCGGCCCACCGGATAGATAGATCAACAACGTTGGATCGGACGCACAGCGCCGCTCAACTGCAGGGCGCAGGCAGCATGGCAGCCAAGGGCGTCCCCATGGCCCGGGCCACTCAACCTCAGGCCACGACCAGCCTCAGGTACGTGATCTCCGACGGTGCCCCCAGCCGCTTGGGCGGCCCCCAATACCCGGTACCCCGTGAGACATACACCTGCAGTTGGCGCACCCGGTTCAGCCCGGCCGTGAACGGCTGCTGCAGGCGCACGAAGAAGTTCCAGGGGAAGAACTGCCCCCCATGCGTGTGCCCGGACAGCTGCACGTGGAAGCCCGCCTCGGCCGCCGCCGCCGCGCTGCGCGGCTGGTGCGCCAGCAACACGCGCGTGGCCTCCGCGGGCGCGCCCGCGAGCGCCCGCACCGGGTCACTGCGGTGCGCCGGCACGAACTGGTGCGCGCTCCAGTCGGCCACCCCGGCCAGCACCAGGTCCGCGCCCTCGTGCCGCAGCGTCACGTGTTCGTTCATCAGCACCGTCAGCCCCAGGCGCCGCATCTCGGCCACCCAGGCCTCCCCGCCCGAGTAGTACTCGTGGTTGCCCGTGACCGCAAAGCGCCCGTGGCGCCCGCGCAAGGCCGCCAGCGGCGCCACGTGCTCGCGCAGGTCGGCCACCGTGCCGTCCACCAGGTCCCCGGTGATGGCCACCAGGTCGGCCTGCAGCGCGTTGACGCGTTCGACCACCGCCCGCACCTGGTCCGCGCGGATCGTCGGGCCCACGTGCAGGTCGCTGATCTGCGCGATGGTGAAGCCGTGCAAGGCCGCGGGCAGGCCCGCCACCGGCACGTCCACCGCCTTGACCGCGGCCGTGCGCCGCGCGTTGACGGCCCCGGCCAACGTGGCCAGCAGCGCCAGCACCGGCACGGCCAAGGCCGAGCCCTGCACCCAGGCCGCGGGCACCGCCGGCGCCAGCCCCAGCGCCAGCAAGCCCAGCCCCAGCGCCCGCGCCAGGCTCAGCACGGCCAGGGACGAGAAGGCCCCCATGGCCAGCAGGGCCGCCCACGCCATCAACAGGCCCCGGCGCCCCTGGTGCGCCTCGCGCACCCTCATCGCCCGTGGCAGCAGCAGGGCCGAGGCCGCCAGCCAGGCGCCAACGAGGCCGGCGGCCCAGGGCAGGCCCGAGGCCCCGGCCATCAGGGGTGGCAGCAGGGCCCAGGCCACAAGGGCGTGCAACAGGGCAGAGACGAGGGTCAGGACAGGCATGCGGCGGCCCGGAGCGTGGAGGATCCGCAGCATTTGGGGAGCCGGCGCCGCCGCACAAGGGGCGGCGCCGGCTCTTTACACCGGCTTCACCGGCCGGCGCCCGGGCCGGGGTTCACGTGCGGCCCTTCCAGGGCACCAGCCAGGACTCCAGGCGCCGCATCAGCAGGTCGAACAGCAGGGCCACGACGCCGATCACCAGGATGCCCATCACCACCACGTCGGTGCGCAGGAAGTTGCTGGCGTTGAGCACC
>Ga0228698_1001108_pt1 | contig 14362 bp, 11 predicted proteins | sample McNCre117_Aug_MG_FD_178015 | JGI IMG/M metagenome (GOLD analysis project Ga0228698, IMG submission 178015) | Freshwater microbial communities from McNutts Creek, Athens, Georgia, United States - 1-17_Aug_MG | ecosystem: Environmental > Aquatic > Freshwater > Creek | place: USA: Georgia...
ATACCGGCGGACATCAGCGCGCTGGCGAGCTTCCCTGACCCGGTATCTACGCCCATGTCCTGAAGCGTAGTGAGTGCAGCCTGCTTGGCCTGCTGAGTCGATTTCAGCGCGGTCTGACCCGCCTTGTTTGCGGCCTGTTCCTGCTGGGTCGCATTTCCTGCTTCCAGCGCATCCTTGGCATACTGACTTGAAACCGCGTTGTACTGATTGGCATTTGCCAGATCAGACGTTGCCTGCTGTGAGAGCGTACCTGCAATGCCGGTCTGACTCGCCGCCGCCGTCTTTGCCGTGCCCAGCTGGTTTGTTACCGCCGGCATGATGGTATTGTTGACGGTGCTCTGATTTGAGGCGTTGGCATTCTGCGCTGTGTTCAGTGCATCGGCTGTCAGGCCGTTGGCGTTATTCATCAGCGTTGAATAGTTCACACCGGATGACTGCTTTGTACCGAGTGCGTCGGAGAACAGCCCGGAGAGCAGCGCTGCGGATACCAGACCAGAGAGCCCAAGTCCAGAAGATGTCGAAGAAGCGGAAGTATCAGCCATATAGTACCTTTCGCGGGCGCACGCCGACGCAGCACACTAGATCTAGTATGCTGTAGTTGAATTTATCTTAACGATTTGTGGGATTTTTCGATTGAAAAAGCGGAAGAACGCGTGATATATTTTGTTGTCATATATCAGCATAGAAGAACATAACTAATAGTATCTGTATGTTTCCTATGAAGCAGTCCAGGTTTGCGATGCTTCATTAAATAACTGCAAGCGGAATGGGCTGTCTGGATAAGGTGGCTGTATATCTGTTTTCTTTTTTTGTGGGTCTAAAGACATTCCATCAAACAGATTAACAAATCCTGTATATGTTTTTTTATCAGAATCATATATATAGTATGTTTTCATGTTAAGTAATCCTCTTTACTGAGAATCCTATTGCCGTAATTTGTATAGATGAAATTTCATAAGTACCATTCTGGTGAGGATTGATAAACATATTTACTTTTACAATTACTTGCCATAAACTATTAGTTACCTGCCAAAAGCATACACTAGCGTCCCCCATGACTCGCAACGGGGAATTCTGCATATTTTCATATGTTACGGTGAAGTGATTCCCACCGCTATCGTATACAGACGTATCCCATCCCCAAACGCTTGCAGTATAAGTAGCAGACTGCATTTCATCTGCAGATACATAAACACCGGTCTCTAGGATATAAGATCCAAAGTCATTAAATCTATCATATCCGTAATCTATACCATTAAAAGATTTATACTCTCCAGACACTGCAGTTCCAATAACAGCTATAGTATTATTAAAACTCGTAGATCCATTTGCTCGAATTAAACCTCTCCCCCCTGCAACCAAAAGCCAGTCAGATCCTGATGTATTAAGATCTATCCAGCTTTGCCCGTCGTTTGATACAAGATAACCACCGACAGTGTTTCCAAGCCTACCGGCAAAAAATGCATTGCCTGCGTTATCAACGGAAAACTTAACGTTGCCCGCGTTATCTGCAAACTGAATTGAATTATCACCCCACGAGCACATGCGAATAAATGAATACCCACCGCGAAACTCCATAAAAGACTGACTTAAAGAATTAATCCCAAAAATAAATCCTGACACATCCGTCTGCCATCCTTTGGCAACGCTAGATCTTAATCCCCCCCATGCGGTGCCCTTCCCTGTAGCGGTAATCCAACCCTTTGTATTCACATCCCCAAGGTTTGCAATCGCCGCCGAAACGTCTTCAAACTGCGCTGTCACAGCTTTGGCAAACGTCGCGTTGATGGTTGTGGTATCAATCTTGGATGCAGACAACGTTCCGATTTTTGCCTGATCGATTGATGCCTCACCGAACTTGGCAATCAGCGCATCAATCTCATCCACATACGCGCCCTTGATGTAAACGCCGGCTGGATAGGTCACGCCATTGATTGTGACTGGTGCACTCAATACTTTGAATGGTGATTGAGGCTCGATAGCAAGAAGAGAATCCACGATGTTGAGCGATACCGGCGTAGTGATTTCGATCCCCGTGGCTCCGCCGTACAGTGGCCCGACTACGTCTGCCTTTGAGACGTTGCGCAGCCACACATACACATGCCGGCCACCACCAACGGGGAGATAAATCACGGGGCCGTTAGACTGCCCAGAAGCGATTGCGGACCCAAACCCAGGCGATGATCCATCTGCATTCGCGTCAACCATGTACAGCATCGTGTAAGCGTGATTGCTGAGCCCCGTGTACTGGTTCGCATAGGTAGGCAGAGAGAAGGATGCAATCACTGAAGTTGGGGTTGACGTAACGACCACATTCTGCAGAGAAGGCGGTGTGGTGGTATCTATCAATGTTCCTTCGGAATTATTCTGTACCACTACCACGCTACTCGCTGAAGGCGTCGTGGCAGCTGTTACTGCACTGGAAACGTACCGCTTCACGGTATCGTTGGCATTCAGATCGCGGCGCGTCACCAGCTGATCATCTGGCGAAGCCTTGGTACGCCCAAGTAGCACGTTCAGCGTTAAGATGATCGCGGCCAGCGTTGTGCGGAGCGGCGTAGAGATATCCGGAATACTCGAAACGTCCGGAATGCTCGGCAGTTTGGTTTGCGTATCAGCCATAGTCACACCAATCCGGGCTTTTCGCCCACAGCAAATTCGGTCACCTTCGCTGCACCGGTGAACTCGAACTCATCAACCTTGCAGCGCCCGCGCTTGAGGTTGAACACCTCAGGGTCAGAAACGGTTCTCTCGTAGCTCAGCGCGCCATCCCGGTAGTGCCGGAAGGTCAGCGGGCCAGAGGCAAGAATCTTCGCTGCAGGGATTCCGCCTGCAGGTTTGAGATACTGTTTTGTGCGGTAAGTCATAGTCATGTACGATGACCCTGCATCCCACTTCTTGATCGCCCCGGAAATCACCAGATACAGGGAATTCGTGCGCGGCTCAACATAAGCCGCCGAGGCCCACACGTCCGTCCACGTCAGTTCACCGGTATCCGTCCGCAGGATGAAGGCTCCCTGCGTGGTGCCGTTGTCGTAGAACCCGAAATACCGCTTGTTGTAGAACGCCCCAAGAATGGATTCAGGCTTCAGCGCCTGCCACTGGTCACGCGTCATCAGCGTGTCAGTCACCAGCGAAACGCCGGAAGCAGTCGCAAGCATCAAACCATCCGGCGAGGCGTAGAAAACACCGTAATCCGTGGAGACAATCGAGCGGCCGGAAACGCATCCCGCAGAGTTTTCGAACGTCGGCATCGTGGCGCTGGCCGGGTCGCTGGCAATCGACACGAGAAAGGCTTTTGCCGTGGTGCAGATGATCACGCCACCGGTAATCCTGCCGTGCCCAACGATGGGATAAGGAACGTCCATCCAGTAATCAGTCGGCCAGGCGTGCGGGAGAGAGCGAACAGAAGGCATCCAAGTTTGCCCCCGGTACATCGCCATGATTTCCCCATCGAGCGCGATGATTCCCTGAGCATCAGCCGGAGGAGGAAGGTAGTAAGGTGCTTCAAGCGTCAACTGCCCAGTGAGTTCGGTCACTGAACTCACATACGTTGCCTGCGCAACAGACAGAACATCCTCGCGGATGTAGGATGATCCAGTGGAACGGTAGAGCCGTTTTTCCTTTGCGATCACATTCCCGGCGCGGTCTGAGAAAGCCGGCGAAGATTCGAAGCCAGAGAGCGTCACAATCTGCCCGGGCATCACGATCACCTTGAGTGGGGTGCTATCCGCATCCAGCCATGGGGCTCCCTGCTGACTCAGGTCGTTGACCCAGGTGTAGGTGTAGAGCCTTGTTTCAGCCGTACCATCGTAGTGATACGACATTGACCCGGTAGCCGGCGTCACAGCAGTCGAGCTGGAAATCGTGAACGAGAAAATACGATTGGTCAGCACCGTTGCATTTGAAAATGTGCCGTTGTACTCAGCCTGATCTGCCCCGGTTATGACTGGTGCAAAAGAAGATCCAGGCGCATACTCAATATCGGATGTCGTAGTCACTGTCACAGTGGTTCCGCTGCGCACAATCGAAGCAATCCCTCGATTTGAAACGGATGCGGAAAGCGTTCCTTTTGGCTGGGGAACACCCAGAATCCGCCAGTTGCTCGGCAAATCCGTACCGGTTGCCAGCGTGATATCCGTCACCCGTGGCGGCTGCCCGGCTTCGGTGAAATAGGTGCGCTCAGACGAATCATCCGCCACCGGACCTTTGGCAAACTTACCGTCGTTGAGCAGGTTGAACCAGTATTGAGCATCACCGACAACGGTTTGTCCGAAGCGATAGATGGTCTTCACCACGCCTGTTTTTGTTGGCGTGGCTACAGCCACAGGCGTGTGCCACGGCTCAATCACCGCTGCATCCATCCGGCAATTGATTGCCTTCTGTGCATACCCGTCCGGAAGGTTGAGCGGATCTTGCGCCGGCACAGTTCCCTTGAAGATTGTCTGGCGCATGATCAAAGCCTCTGCAACTGCATGATTACGCTATTCTTCACGCCACCATGGAGTCGGTAGGCGTATGCCTCAAGAATTGCGTTCTCGTACAGTTTCTCGTTGTAAACAGCCAGATCAGAAGATGACCACGGCTTGCCAGGCTGCGCCATGAGGCGATACTTCACACCGCCGCAGAAACCTTCCTGCCAGTTCATCAGTAGATCAGGCACAGAGGTCGCAGTGATGAGTGGAACCAGCACGCACAGTGCTTGCACCGGTAGATTCGCCACGACGGGAACCGGAGAGAGTTTGAGAACGCCCTGATCCTCAGTCGTGAAATAGCCGGGCATACCGCTCCCGACCACTTCGCCGGGTCGAAGCTGTGCACCGTTCACCGACGCGGATTCCACGCTGAACACCTGAAATCCGTCAGGAGGGACGATGGTATAAAACGCCGTGTCCACAGCCGTCACCCCAGCAGACAATTGCTTCTGCAGCACCTTGGAGCGTTTGCAGAAATCAATCGCGGTGGTGATGATGGTCTGCCGAATCACCACGGGCGGGCAGCCGGCTACATCGCCAGCGATGTACGGCTCAAGATCAGAAAAAGTAGCCATGGCGGCTCCAGAAATAGTGGGCACAAAAAAGCCCGCGCAGGGCGGGCTGGGGGGTGGATAAAATCACACAGGCGAAATAATTGCGCCAAGCTGGCTAGTACAGTACGTAAAATTTACCCCGGGAAGCGAAATAGTAAAAGTGCCAGGATTTGATCCCACTGAAATAGTTGCCGCTGTAAGAGATTTCCCTAGAGTCTCTGAAACGTAGTCTGATCCACCAAGTGCAGCAGCAGAAATGAAGTCAGTTGCAACTGGAGTATATGAAGATAGAGAGTATGTGCCGCCCGGGGCCCCCACGATTGTGCAAGAGCCAATTGCACCGGCTGTAAAACGAATTGGATATACCTTGTACGCCCCCGCCGTTTTGCTTGCAATCAATTCCGGTTCGGAAGAAAACCGCCTCCGCAAAATTGACAAAGTTTTGTCGGTCGCATGCCAAGCGCCATCTGGACCTTGACCGTTCCCCCACCGCAATTGCGTTTCAGCGGCATTCTGATAGGGGGGTTTTGACAGTCTTAGACGCCGCCACGGGGCACTTGCTGATCCGTCTACAGACATGATGTCACCGACACCAAGAGCGGGCGCTTTCGCGGCTCCGTACGACACGCCAGAGGTGTTCCCAAAAAGAGTCGAGTGCCGGCCCGTAAAAGTTACACCAAATACGGCTGTTCCGGAATCCGCGACTCTCCCCCTCGCAACTGTCGTGTATTCTCCCTGCTCATAGATCCATGCAAGCCACTCCATCACATACGTGGTACGCATACGATAGCCGTGTGGATTCGGATGAAAGTCATCAGCCATATGATCTGGGTATGCGCCCGTAGCAAAAGACACTTCACCAAAAACGGCGCCTCCGGAATCGCACACAGCAGAATTTGGCACAACAGAGTCGAGGCGAGGAATTGAATAGTATTCGACACCGAGCGCTGCGGCGCGCAGACTATCTGTAATGATCTGGCCGGACACGCCAGACAGAATGAAAGTCGGATTTGTAAGTGTTAGCGGGTGCTGGACAAGGAACACTACCGGAACGTTTGGCGCTAAAACCCTTGCGCGCCTGACCATTTCTGCGAGCCTCGTTTGCAGGCCAATAACTGAAGCCTGCCAGTCCGATGATCCGTAAGTTGCTAGACCGGGATCAACACGGAAATCATTAATCCCGAACGTGATAAAAAGCACATCGGCAGTGCAGCAAGCCGCTCCAACACCCTCCGGAGTAATGACATTTCCACCGGAATTAACAGAACCTTGGGCCGCAGACAAAATAGCAGTTGTCGAGTAACCATTTGCGCCAAAATTGATGTTGTATGTGACTCCCGGCAGATTGTCGCAACTATAATCCGTCCCGTACACAAATGGGATTGATGTCGCTGCGGCCTCTATAGTGGAGTCACCCCACCACACGCAGTGCCTCACAGCTTTTTTGCGCAGGCTGACGATAGCGGGGTTGATGCCTCCCTGCCCGTATATCATTGTTCTTACCCCCAACACCTCCGGCGGGGTGAGGCCGACTGGCACACCTCCTGCAGTCTGATTTCCTGATGCGTCTGTTGTCACATACAGACGGTCTGTTCCGTCTTCTTCACGCCAGCCAATTTCGTTTCCGGTGGAGTCGTAGACTTTCCCATTGAGTGCGTAGTTTCCAGACATGATGAGTCCTTACCCTGCCCGACCAGCCGGAGCCGGCGCAAATGGCAGCATTGAAAGATTGGGGTTGTTTCCGGTCAGTGCCGTCACTTGCGCGTTGATCGAGGCAACGAACATCTGCGTGTATGCGGATGCCATCGTTTGGGATTCAGTCGCGGTCGGCTGGCTCAAATACGCACGCGCAAGCATGTAATTGAGCAGGTCATCCGCGTAGGCGTCATCGACGGGAATGACGGTTATATCGCTTGATGCTGAGGCGAACTGGTTCGCTGTAGCCTTGACGATTGCGTGAGGAATCGCGCAGTACCGGGCCTGCACCCAGATCGCTGAAGACGGGGCCGGCGACACGTGGAAATAGGTGGGCGTGCGCAGGTCGTAGAGCACGCTATCCACTTCACTCCCGGTGCGGGAATGCCATACCGGATCGGCATTGTCCAACGCTGATCGCTCGGCAATGTTGATCGTGCGCCCCGGTGTTACACCATCCGTCCCCATGTTGCACATCAACTCGTAAAGCTGCACGCCCTGTGTTCTGAGCGCCGCGCTTCCGTCACCCGGCAGGATTGATCCTGCAGGAATATCGGAGATGCACTGCAGCGTCACGCCCGGCTTGAGCTTGATTGCATCCACGCGGGACACGGACTGTGGCAACCACTTTGCCAGTGCACGCGCCCCGTCGTTCAGTGCCGCCACCAAGTCATCTTCGGGCCACGTGACGAACTGCGGATTGTTGTCATCCAGCAGCGTAGATGCGCGCCGGATCAGTTCCACAACTGTGATGGTCGGCATGATGGTTTAGCTCAGAACCTGGATGTTGAAGCGCGGGCGGGCGCCACCGAGGGAGCCGTCAGCATTCACAACGCCGACGACCATGTTCTGGATTGCGTCGACGAACTCGGCGGGCACATCAACTTTTTCATTGCGCTTGATGACGATGCCGAAGCCGTTGATGGCGAAGAACTGCTCAAGCTGGCCGGCTTCACCTTCACCGGGTGCCAGAATGATCTTGCGGCGCTTGCCGGAAAAGCCGTGGGCAACGAGGGATTGGTCGAGCGATCGATCAACTGCAGCGTCAGTGGCTACAGCGGTGGCCGGGGCAGCGGCGGTAACGGTGTCTTCCAGGTCAGTCACATTGCTGTCGGTATTTTTTGCCATGATGGAAATCCTTTGCGTATTCGGGAAAAGAAAAGGCCCGCACGCGGCGGGCCTATTGGGTTACTTCAGTGGATCAGATCTTCGGTGCGGCCACTTCGCAGACGGCAAACCACGCGTCGTTCAGGATCGCGGCGCCCTGCATGGTCTTCCAGCCAACCGAACCGTACTGCGCGAGCTCATCGCCCTTCACGGCCTTGGGGTTGTTGACCAGCACATCGGCGGCAAACTTGCCCTTGAGCGCCACAATGCCGAATGCGTCAGCGCCGAAGAACAGCATCGGATACACGTCAGCATTGGTACCGGTGGTGGAAATCATCGTGGAGCTCGTGGCGCCCGCATCAGCGTAAGGCGTGTTGAGCGTGGTCACGAGGTAGCGAACGTCTTCCACCTTGCCGATTTCCATATCCCACGGAGTGATGCCAGCATACTTCTCGGTCGGTACAAACCCAGTGAGGGAACGAATCGTCGGCACCAGATCCGGATGGATGATGCAGATGAACGATGCGGCAACCGGCTCAGTCGCGATGTTCACGCTGGCCTTGACGACCTTCGTGACCTTCTTGGCATTCTGGCGAGCCAAAGCACGCACAATCTTGCGCTGCGTGTTCAAATCGAAAGCCGAAGCCACAGTGGCACGGGAAGCAACGCCACCCGCATAGAAAACGTTGGATGCCGACTTCAGCGCGCCCAAGCGGATCGTTTCGATGGTTTCAGCGGCCTGCTGCGGGATAACGCCAGTGGTCAGTTCGTGCAGCACCGGGTCTTCGTGGGTGTCCAGAATGACATCGGTGATCGGCACGTACGCACCGTACTGCTGAAGCGTCAGGGTCACATCGGTAGCGGTCAGTGCGGAGCCGGTCGGCGCCACACCTTCAGTCAGCGGAGTGAGTGCCTTGGGCAGCGCGTTGTAACGGCGCCACTTGACCGACTTGGTGGAGTTGGTGGGCAGCGTGGTGGGCACGCCGAAAAGCTCGGTGATCATCGCCGGGTGGGCGCGTTCGAGCAGGTTCTTCACCGCATAAGCGGCAGTGCGGGGGGAAATATCGCCATAGGTAGACATATAAAACTCCTTGAGTTAAGTGGCTTGGAAAAACACCCGAAACTCCCCGGAGCATTCCGACTGTTCGTGCGTGTGCCTCAGTCCTGCGGCGCCGGTTTGGCGTGTCGCATTTCTGATAGCGCGTACTTCAGTGGGGCTTTATTGGGGAAGCCGGATATCGGGACTCCGGCTTTCTCCGTGCGGCATCTCTGCATGACGCACGGCTGAAACTGAAACGTGTTGTGGGTTACTTGAAACTGTCGAATGTCGCCTCGTACGAGTTGTTACCTTCAGCCTTGTCCGGCATCCGCACGTTTGCGGAGGCGGGAGTGGAGACAGGCGCATCGGCGAAGGGATCGACCTCCTCTGGTTTCGCCTCTTGTGCTGCGGCAGGTTCTTCAGCGGGCTTCTTGTCTGCTTCGGCCTGCGCATCCTTGTAGTTCTTGATCAGCCGGATCACCTGCGGCCACATGCCACGCTGCAGCACTTCAACAGCTGCAGTTCTCTTGTCTTCCGGCAGGCTCTTGACCCATTCGGCAAACTTCGGGCTGCTGACGATATCCTGCAGATCCGGGTAGGCATCACTGATGGCGGATTCGTGCATCGACTGAAGAGCGGATTGCACGCCCTGCTGGAGGCCGTCGAGACGAGAGCCGAACTCCTTGCGCATCGGGCCGAACCGCTGTTCAGATGCAAAGCCGATCAGCTTCATCAGGTCGTCAACGAAGTCCGGGCCGAAGTCGCCGGCATACTTCTCCTGAATGGCCTTGATTTCTTCCGGCGTTTCCGCCTTGGCAATTTCCGAAATAGCCTGAGCAACTTCCGTTTCAGCCTGCTCGGCAGCCGGGGTTTCACCCGCTTCTTTAGCCGGCGATTCCGGCATGGATTTCATCGCTTCCTCGCGGGCCTTGAGTTCCGCTTCCAGTGCTTTCAGGCGACCTTCCCAGCTCTTCAGCCGGTCTTCATCCTTGCCGTCGCCCTTCAGCTTTGTCTGGCCATCTGCAGATTCCAGCGCTTCACCGGTAGCGCCTTCGGCCTTCTGCTCTGCCGGGGATTCGGCGGCTTCTTCGGCAGCGTCCGGTGCCGCCACAGGGGCAGATACCACAATGGCGAGGTCAGGGGCGCCCGCGTCACCAGACGTATCCACATCGGGATTCTGTTCTGCACTGACTGCGGGCTGCGCAGCAATCTCGTCAAACGCCTTGTCAAATGCATCAGCGGCTGCAGCATCACCGCTGGCATCTTTCGGGGGTACTGCTTGGGTTTCTTGTGCCATGGTCGGCTCCATCTTTGAGAAAAAGCCGGGAGACCCGGCATAAAAAAACCGCCCGAAGGCGGCTGTCCTAAATCGTCGGCGTGTGGATCTCTGGGCTTTCCAGCGCCAGAAGCATCTGCCGCATCTGTCGTGCGAGAAGCTGAAGGCTCACCAGATCCTCTGGCTTTGCGTCAAGCATGTCGTCCTGATACTTTTCCTGCATTGCCCTAAGCATGTCGCGCAGGGCGCAATCCTGTGCTGAGCCAGACTGGCGCAGGTAGAGTGCCTGTGCCACGAGGATCTTGTCTCGTTCCATCACTGATTCCCGAGAGCGGGCGTTTCAATTCCCGCCTGCACTCCTTGGGCCTGCATCGGGTTCTGCGGCGCGCCGGTCGGTGGCGGCAGCGGTTGCGGTGCAGTGTCCTGCGGCAACTGCTCTTGTGGTGGCTGAGGTGCGGGCTGTGCTGCTTGTTCTTGAGGCTGTACAGGCACCGGTCCTTGTGATTGATCATTCCATCCCGCGCTGCGCGCAATCTCATCCCCAGCAGCAGCAATGTGCGGATTTGTCACCACAATCCCCCCGGCCTGAATCGCTTCGTACAGAGCAGTCACCATCGTTTCCATCGCCTTGGCACGCGACTCAGCGGTCTTGGCCTGGGTGAGCAGCGCATCCATCTGCGTCTTGACTGCAGAGGCTTCAGACTCAGCAACCTTGGATTTAAGCAAGGCAAGCTGCAACTGGCCCTGCATCATCTGCATCTGCATGGCCTGTTCTTGATTCGGGTTCTTGTCGATCTGCTGCGCTTCTTCGTCGCTCATCACAACATCATCAAAATCATGCGCCTGTGCAATCTCGCGAAGCAGGCGGATCGGCTTGAGATACTTTCGCGCTTCAGCCGGCACCGCGGCATTGAACTGTTGCGCCTGGTTGGCGCGCACTTCCTTGGCGACGATTGTCGAAACACCACGTGCCATCACCGAGAAATCGCCCTTGATATCGTCGTCCGGGTTGTAAAGCATGTTCCAGGCTACGAGACTGGTGATTACCGGGCGGGTGATCCCTTCGTCGAAGTTGAGAACCAGTGACTTGATTGCAATCTTGCTCTGGCCGATGAGCATGGAGAGCCCGCCCATTGTCTGCGCTGCCCCTTGGGTAGGATTGTCTCCACTCATGTAGCGCGGCAGCATCGTGGTGTCGTCTGCCGAGTTTTCAAAATAGTTGGTCAGTTGCAGCAAGCCATCGGTATTTGCCGGCACGTTGAAGAAGCTGATCGGCGGGTACTGCGAATCACCTTTGGTCTGCAGCCACATCTTCCACGGTCGGATGGTGCGGATATCCTCAGTCGTGGAAAGCTGTTGAATATTGGCGATACCCTGCGGGCCCGCGCTCGCGGCGGCGTTGTCCATCGTTGCGCGGAGAGATGCATTCGCGGCTTCCTGGTCGTCGCGCATGATTGTGGCGATGCCATCGGCGAAGATACTGGATTCGTCTTCACGGAACTGGTAGAGGTGATACGGATAGGTCACCCCTTCACGCAGCAGCTGCATGCGGATCACAGTCCCATCAGGCAGCAACCACACGTTTGCGAATACCACTTCATCCATGCGGTCTGCCGGAACATACACGCCAGCCGAAGCCAGATCAGAAGCGCGCAGCCAGCCATACCGTTCAAACGTATCGTACAGGCCGTTGTTCAGTGAAGCGCTTGTCTGCTGCTGGTCGCCAATCGACCGGAACTCGCTCTCGTAGGTGCGCAGATCCGTGCGACCTTGCGGGTTGGTCTTCACAAAATCGACGATGGCCTGCTTGTTAAATCCTGGAATCGCGGCCATCTTGAGCATGGCCGATTCGGTCAGCCGGTGGTGTTCCCACACGTAGCGGCAGTGCTCGATTTCATTGGCCTCAGAATCCGGGTAGAACCGCCACAGCGAGACGTGATTGCACGTCGGCTGGGCGTACTTCTTCACCTTCTGCACGTACCGCTTCTGCGTTGCATCGTACTCAAACGAAATGGAAGTCTTGGAGTCAGTCAGCGCGCCTTTGAGTACACCGGTGCCGTACAGGTGCCCACTGAAAAGCACGCGCTTGATTTCCCGACGGTAGCGACTCTCCTGCAACTGGTCGTCAATCTGCGCTTCCATCCCTTTCGCAGCTTTTTGCGCAGCCTGAAGAATGGCGGCGCGGATCACGTCTTCCGGTAGCACCTGCCCATTCGCCGCCTGGGCCAGCGCATCGTGAATCTTCTGCATCTTGAAAGGCGGTAGGGTGGGCTTCGGCGACGGATCGACGGAGTAATTCTTATCGCTCGTCGGAAAGAGTAGATCCAGCATCGTGCTTGTAGCGATATCCACCTTCTGCGCAGTCATGCGCTTGTAGATTCGGCTGCGCCCCGCTTCTTCAAGCTCCCTGATCACTTCATCGGAATAGATCCCCTTGTACTGGCGCAGGTCTTTCAGCCAGCGGATTTCCTGGTTCTGGCGCAAACGTTCCTCGTTCGAAAACTCCCCAAGCAGCGTGTTGCCGATAGCGGAAAGCTTGTCGTACGGAACGGCATCGCGGCCTTGTGCCAGACTTTCGAAGGCGCGCTCAAACTCGCCTTCCGTGTTCGGCGTGGCACCAGCAGGCGGCGTTTCAGTCGCAAGGGTTTCGAGTTCTTTGTCCATGTGATTGCCCATAAATAAAGGCCCGCCTAAGCGAGCCTTGTGGATTCAGTGTGCTTCAGTAGCCTGCGATGGACGACACGCGGTGGCCAGTGATTGTCGGGATCATCACGTCATCGCGATAATCCACGTGATCAGCGAACGTCAGCGCCAGCGCGTCACCCAAGTCGGGCGAGCGGCCTAGGCGTTTCTTGATATCTGGTTTGCTCTCCAGCGCCTTGCGTCCGTTGCTGGAGTCCTTCGCCTGGGCCGAGCTGATGTCAGCGCGCAGGATTGGGTTATCTGGTATGCGTGCCGGTTTATCCTTGAGCCAGTCGCGCATGCGGTACCACATCTCAGCGCGGCGGTTGGCGTAGATATCCGATTCGATTGCACCTTCACCGAACATCACCCCAACGACAGGGATATTCAATTCCTTTAAGCGCGAGACAATCCCTGATCCAATCCCGCCCTTGTCAACAAAAATGCCATCCGGGCGCCGGCCTTTTGCATCGCCCTCGCGCCAGTACTTCGCGAGCAGCCCGGCAATCTGCATTTCGTCGCGGCCAAGATATCTTTCAACGCGCAGCACCACGCGACCCCGGCGCCAGGCGATGCCGGTGTGGTCGGAAGACTCCCCATCGCTCGCCGGGTCGCACCCGATCACGATTGGCCCAATCTTGTCCATGTAATCCGACTTCGCCGCGGCACTCACCAGCGCCGGGGAAATCATCGGCTTGCCGCTCGGTGCCTGGAAAGCCAACTCAGGGCACGCCGGATATTCCTGGTCGAACAGGTACTGCTTGTCCTCGTCGTAGGTTGCGAGCTTGTTGGCCCGCCACTGCATCTGTTCCATGCTCAGGCCATACGCCTGCATGTACTCCAGATCATCGTCGCTCAGTTCCAACTCTCCGCGCACAGGAGTGGCATACTCTGGCTGCCAGAACCACGGCACGAAGATGGGGATGAACTCGCTTTCGCCAGCCTCAGCTTTTTTCCACATCTGGTGGAAAGTGTTGCCAAGCCCGTTGGCGGTGGACTCCAGAATGACTTCAGTTCCCGGCAAGTCTGCAACGGTATTCCCGATGCCGGCCAAATGTTCCGATGCGTTCTTCCAGAACCCAAATTCTGACCCGTGGAAAAACTGCGATGTGCTTGAACGCCCAACGTTGTCAGAGCCGGCAGTCGCCAGTTTGTAGCCACCATCCAGCGCCCCAAAGATCAACTCTTGCGCATTGCTGTTGCGTGTGCTCGGGCGAACCGGGTTGTTCTCGTGGTAGCGCTTCACCATCGCGAACAGGTTGGCGGTGGCCTTGTCCTCGTGAGCCATGATGAACGCCGTCATGCCTGGATTCATCGAGGTCTTGTGATAGAAGCGTGCGGCAATCAGCGTAGATCCGCCTTGCTGTCGACCCTTCAGCAGAAGCGCCCGAACCTTTCCGGTTTCCTTGAGCTGCTTTTCCAGACACGAATGGATGTGGTGCTGTGCTCGATTCCACGCAAACGGCAGCAGTTCTCCGCCAGTCTTTCCTTTAATCTTCAGGCATTCCGCCGAGTAGAGTTCAAGATCCCCCTT
>Ga0228698_1001109_pt1 | contig 14362 bp, 13 predicted proteins | sample McNCre117_Aug_MG_FD_178015 | JGI IMG/M metagenome (GOLD analysis project Ga0228698, IMG submission 178015) | Freshwater microbial communities from McNutts Creek, Athens, Georgia, United States - 1-17_Aug_MG | ecosystem: Environmental > Aquatic > Freshwater > Creek | place: USA: Georgia...
GAACAGGTCGAGTCGTTCCTGTCGCAGCCGGGCAAAGAGCCGCTCGGCTTCCTCGGCCGTGACGGCCATCGTCACGGCGATCGGCTGGTCGGCCAGCTCGAAGAAATGGGCTGCGTGCAGCCGGCCGTGGTGGCCAAAGCCTTCCTGGGCGGTGCTCAGGGTGGCACCACGCAGACCCAGGACCCGGGCGGTGGCGATCAGCCATTCGCCCAGCGGGTGCCCGCCGTGGCGACGATCCTGCTGGGTATAGAAGGTGAGCTGGAAGCCTTGCATGGCGTGTTCTCCTGAATTCAGCCGCGCCGCAGCCAGGTCACGGTGGCCAGCCCGGCCAGTGTCATCAGCAGCGAGCCGGTGACATGGGTGCCGATCGCCATCAGGGCCCAGCCGGTGCGGCCCTGCTGCAGCAGGTTGACCACTTCGGCGGAGAAGGTCGAGAAGGTGGTCAACCCGCCCAGAAAGCCGGTAATGACGAACAGTCGCCACTCCGGGGCCAGCCCGGGCAGGGCGGCAAAGAGGGCCACCGCCATGCCGATCAGATAGCCGCCGATCAGATTGGCCGCCAGCGTGCCCAGCGGCAGCGTCGGAAAGATCGCATTCAGGCTCAGGCCGAGCAGCCAGCGACTGATCGCGCCGGCGGCGGCGCCGGCACTGATGGCGAGCAGGGAATTCAGCATGGCGCCGATGCTATCGCCTCTTCGGGATTTCCAGAGCATTTGATATTCCAATGTTCATTAGAATGTTGGAATGAGAGCGCTCAAGGATCAGTTGTATGGTCAGGTGGCCCGAATCGGCAAGGTGATGGCCAGCCCGAAGCGGCTGGAGCTGGTCGAGTTACTTTGTCAGGGCGAGAAGTCGGTCGAGCTGCTGGCCGAGCAGGGGGGCATCAGCGTGAAGCTGGCCAGCGCTCATCTGCGCGAGCTGCGGCTGGCCCGGCTGGTCGAGGCCCGCAAGGACGGGCGCCATGTGCTGTATCGGCTGGCCGATCCGGAGGTCGCCAACCTCTGGGTGGTGATCCGCAACGTGGCCGAGGCGCGACTCGCCGAGTTGCAACAGGCGCTGAACTCGATGCTGGACCCCGAAGAGGCCCTGCTGCCGCTGGATCGGGCCGAAATCCTGCGCCGGGCTGCGGCCGGTGAGGTGATCGTTCTGGATGTGCGGCCGATCGATGAATACGAGGCTGCGCACCTGCCCCATGCGCGATCACTGCCGGTAGGCGAGTTGCGTCAGCGTCTGTCCGAACTGCCCCCCGATCTGCCGGTGGTGGCCTATTGCCGGGGGCCGTACTGCCTGATGGCCCGTCAGGCCGTCGAGCTGTTACGCGCCGAAGGGCGCAGTGCCCGGCATCTGTCCGATGGCGTGGCCGAATGGCGGGCCCGGGGGTTGCCGATCGAGACCCCGGTGCCGGCATGAATCACGGCTGGCGCAGCCTGCTGGATCTGCCGCAGCGTCGGCAGTTCGGGCTGTGGCTGGTGCAGGTGCTGGCGGTCGGGCTGACGCTTGGCCTGCTGCGGACCGTGGTGCCGGCGCTGGCCGAGAGCGAATTCGGCGTGGCGCGCGGGTCGTTTGTGCTGATCGCGGCCTTCGTGCTTGCCTTTGGCCTGGTCAAGGGCCCGATGAACTGGGTTGCGGGGGGGCTGTCTGAACGCTTTGGCGCCCGGCGCGTGCTGCTGCTGGGCTGGCTGTGTGCCTGGCCGATTCCCTGGCTGGTCGGGTGGGCTCAACGCTGGAGCGATGTGGTGATCGCCACCGTGCTGCTCGGCATTCATCAGGGGCTGACCTGGTCGGTGACGCAGACCGCCAAGCTCGATCTGAGCCGGCCGGCCCAGCGCGGGCTGGTGATCGGGCTGAACGAATTCGCCGGCTATGTCGGTGTGGCGCTGGGGGGATGGGCGACCGGCTATCTGGCAGACCAGATCGGGCCGCGTCAGGCGGTGATCGGCTTCGGTGTGACCGTGATCGCGCTGGCGACCCTGCTGGCGGCGCTGGGCATCGAGCCGGACCGAGCCGGTGGTGGCTGGCAGGCCGGGCGGGTGCCCGAAGGGCTGTTTGCCCGGATGAGCTGGCGTGACCGGCGTCTGGTGGCGCTGTGTCAGGCTGGGGCGATCGAGAAATTCGTTGATGTGCTGGTCTGGGTGTTCTGGCCACTGTATCTGCACCGCCTGGGCGTCAGCCTGCCGGGCATCGGCTGGATTGCCGGGCTCTACGGACTGAGCTGGGGCACGGCCCAACTGCTGACCGGACGGCTGTCGGACCGGTTCGGTCGGCACCGGCTCAATGTGGGGGGCATGGGTGTGTGCGCTCTCGGTGTGCTGCTGATGCCGATGGGCAGCGGGATGCCCTGGTGGAGTTTTTCGGCGGTCGTGACCGGGCTGGGCATGGCGATGCTGTATCCGAATCTCAGTGCCGCCGTGGCTGATTTGGCCGAGCCGGCCTGGCGGGCGTCGGCGATCGGCATTTACCGCTTCTGGCGCGATCTGGGTTACGGCCTCGGGGCGCTGATGCTGGGCGCCGCCGCAGCCTTTCACGGCGATCCGATCGATGCCTTCTGGCTGACGGGTTTTGCCATGCTGTTGTCCGGCGCCATGCTGGCGTACTGGGGCAGCGAGACCCATCCGGATCGGCGTTGACTCCCTCATTCGCCCCACATCAACCTCACCAAGGAGACCTCAATGCGTCCTTTCGCACGCCCTCTGGCGACCACGTTGCTGACCCTGGCCTGTCTGCCTGCGCTGGCCGGCATGAACAAGGAGACCACCGAGTCGGTCGAGTCCTATTTCGATTTCGTCGACTACAACAGCGGCACACTGATGGCCGAACAGATTCCGGCCGAGGACTATGCGCGGCTGTACGTGCTGGATGTGCGCGATGCCGGCCAGTACGCCAGGGAGCACATTCCCGGCGCGGTCAACATCGAGTGGCGCCGTGTGTTTACCGAGCGGGCCAAGCTGCCGAAGGACCGCACGATCCTGGTGTACTGCAACACCGGGTCGTTCTCGGGACAGGTCGCGATGGCGCTGCGCATGGACGGTTTCGAAAACGTGCGCCTGCTGCACGGTGGCTTTGGCGAGTGGAAGCTGCGCGGTGGGCTCGATGCCGCGCGCAAGGCCGCAGCGCGCTGAGTTTTGGGCAGGTGCCGGCTTAAGCCGGCTGCAGTGGTGCGTCCGGCACAATGCGCGGCCTGATCTTTACCTCCGCTTTAGACCTTCGAGACCTTGACGATGCTGCGCCGCCTGTCCGCCTTGTTCGCTGCCCTGTGCACCCTGTGCACCCTGTGTTCCCTGCTGCTGGTCAGCGCGCCGGCCCATGCGGGCGGCGGTCCGTTCGGCATTGATACCTACCATTCCCCCAACGATTCCGGCATCTGGGCGCGCAGCAATCAGCTCGCCCTGGACGGTGTCGTACTGGTTGGCGTGGTGGGCACAGCGCTGTGGGAAGGCACCGATTCGGCCGTCGGCAACGTGGCCTGGAAGTCGATCGACAGCATGGTCGCTACCGCGATCACCACCTCGGTGATGAAGGAAGTCTTCACCCGCAAGCGTCCTTCCCAATCGACGAATCCGGACGATTTCTTTGCCGGCTCCGGCTATCAGAGCTTCCCCAGCGGTGAAGCCGCGATGATGGCTGCGGCCGTCGCGCCGGCCATCGCGATGTATGGCGACAGCAACCCGGCGGTCTGGGGTCTGCTGGCCCTGCCGATCTACATGTCCGCGGCCCGCATGCAGGTGAACGGACACTGGCTGTCCGACGTGCTGGTGGGCAGCGCGGTGGGTGGCTACGTTGGCACCAGGATGGCCGCGCGCAAGAGCCCCTGGGTGCTGGGCCTGACTGCCGACGGTGTCTTCATTGGCTGGAAGAAGAAGTTCTGAGCGTCTTGCGCCGCCTGCTCCACGCCGCGCTGACGCTGCTGGGCGTGATGGCGCTGGTGTTTTTGCTATTCCATGCCTTCGGCGGCGACCCGGCCGAGATCCTCGGCGGGCTCAATGCCCGGCCTGAGCAGGTCGCGTTGATCCGCGAGCAGCTCGGGCTCGACCGGCCGCTGTGGGTGCAGTTCGGCCGTTATCTGGGACAGGTCCTTTCGCTCGACTTCGGGCGCAGCTGGGCCACCCAGGAGCCGGTGGCGCAGATCCTCGCCAGCCGGCTGCCGGCCACGCTGACGGTGATGGGCCCGATCCTGCTGCTGGAGGTGCTGTTGGCGATTCCGCTGGCGCTGGCCGTGGCGGTGTTGCGTGGCTCGCTGACCGACCGGCTGCTGATGGGCCTGACCACGCTGGCGATGTCGATCAGCTTTCTGGTCTATGTGATCGTCGGCCAGTGGCTCTTTGCCTTTCAGCTCGGCTGGTTTCCGGTGCAGGGCTGGAGCACGGACGGGTTGCGTAACCTGATTCAGTACGCCCCGCTGCCGATCGGGTTGGCGGTGCTGGTCGGGCTGGCGCCGCTGGTGCGGCTGTATCGCAGCTTCTTTCTCGAAGAAATCGGTCGCGACCATGTGCGCACCGCGCGGGCCAAGGGGCTGGCCCCGTCGCGCATCCTGCTGCGCCACGTGCTGCCCAACGCCTGGATTCCGATCCTGGCGCAGCTCGGCGCGCAGTTGCCGGGGGTCTTCGTCGGCTCGTTCCTGATCGAATCGTTCTTCTCGATCCCCGGCCTGGGGCGCGAGATCCTGCTGGCCGTCAACCGCAGCGACTACCCGGTGATCCAGGCGGTGACGATCCTGCTGGCGGGGGTGACGCTGATTGTCAATGCCACCACCGATGCACTCTACCGCCGCGCTGACCCGCGCGTGGGCGCCGCAGCGGCATGAGCGTTCACCCGAGCCGCGGCCCGCTCGCGGAGGTCTGGCAGCGCTTGCGCCGCGATCGCGTCGGCCTGGGGGCCCTGCTCGTCGTGCTGGCCTTCGTCGCTGTGATCGTCGCGGTCGCGTCGGGCCTCCTGGCGGCCGACTGGGCCCGCGAACGAGCGTTCCCCCATGCGCCGCCTGGGTTGTGGGCCGGGGAGGCTGCAGGGGCCGCCACCATGCCGGCGGGTTCGGATCCAAGGGACTCGGCTCGACGGCTCGACCTCTCCGCGATCGACCCACTCGCCCCGCACCGGGCGGAATGGGATCGCCGTACTGCCGAGCTGCGCACCACCGAGCCGGTGCGGGCCGGCTCGCTGCCGTTGGGCGCCGACCGGCTCGGCCGCGACGTGCTGGCCAAGGCGTTGCGCGGCACGCAGGTCTCGGTCAGCGTCGGTGTGCTGGCAGCGTTGCTGGCGGTCGGGCTCGGCACCCTGCTCGGGGCCATCGCCGGTTACCGAGGCGGCTGGGTCGGCGCTGTGCTGGAGTCGCTCTACAGCGTCTTCACCGCGATCCCCGGCATCCTGCTGATCCTGGCTTTTGCGGCGGTGCTCGGTCGCGGGCTGGGCAGCGTCGTGCTGATTCTGGGGCTGACCGGCTGGACCACGGTCTACCGGCTGGTGCGCGCCGAGTTCATGCGCCATGCCCGGCGTGACCATGTGCTGGCCGCCGAAGCGCTCGGGGTCGGGCCGCTGCGCCGCATGGTGCGCCACATCCTGCCCAGCGTGATGCCGGTGGTGCTGGTGCAGTTGTCGCTGCACGTCATCGGCTTCATCAAGTACGAGGTGATCCTGTCCTACCTCGGGCTTGGGGTGGCGATCGATCAGGTCAGCTGGGGCACCATGCTGGCCGAGGCGCAGGGCGAGCTGCTGCTCGGGGTGTGGTGGCAGCTGGCGGTGGCCACCGCCTTCATGGCGCTGTTCGTCACGGCTTTCTCGCTGATGACCGATGCCCTGCGCGACGCGCTCGACCCGCAGCTGGCCTACCGGACCGGCGGGCGTACGGGAAATGGTCCAGGTGGATCACCGCGGCCATAGCGCCCACAGCCGCAGCGGCTGCTTGGTGCGGCTGGCGTTGTCTTCGGCCGCTACGCCCCAGCCCCAGAAGAAGTCAGCCCGCACTGCGCCGGTGATCGCACCGCCGGTGTCCTGCGCCACCACCAATCGCTGCAACACCCGCGGATTCGAGCCGGCCGACCACGGGCCGCTGCCGGCCTCGCTGCTGGTCAGCCAGACCGGCGTGCCGTAGGGGATGCTGTCGCGATCGACGGCGATCGAGCGTCCGGGTGTCAGCGGTACCCCCTGGGCGCCGACCGGGCCGACCTCCGGATCGGGCATCGCTTCCTCGCGGAAGAAGACGTAGCGCGGGTTGGCGGCCAGCATCTCGCGCACCCGCCCGGGGTTGGCGCGGGCCCAGGCGCGAATGGCCGGCCAGCCGGCCTGTTCCAGCGTGAACGCACCCTGATCGACCAGCCAGCGGCCGACCGACAAATAAGGCTGATCGTTGTGGCCTGCAAAGGCCATGCGTACCAGATGGCGCTGGCCGTCGGGTTCCTGAATCATCAGTCGGCCCGAGCCCTGGATGTGCAGCACCAGCGCGTCGATCGGGTCGGCCAGCCAGGCGATCTCGCGGCCCCGCAGCAGCGACAACACCGCCGGATGGCTGTCGATCTGGCCGCGGCTGAACCAGGGCTTGCGCTGGCCCAGATCGGTTGGCGCGCTGTACAGCGGCACGGTGAAGCGTCCGCCCGGCAGGCGGCTGGCTTCCAGATAGGGCTCGAAATAGCCGGTCAGCAGGCCATCGGAGAGCCCGTCAGCGTTCTCGACCCGCCAGGGTTGCAGCCAGGAGCGCAGGAAGTCGCGCACCTCGATCTCGTCGGCATGACCACGCGCCAGTGCCGCCCGGCACACCACCGTCCACGCGGGGTGCGGCCGCTCGCAGCTGCGCAGCAGCGCCGGCCAGGCCTGGGCCAGGGTGTCCTGATGCCAGCCGGGCAGGGTGCTCCAGTCGGTCTGCACCCAGCGGCCGCGCGGTGTGGTCATCGTGGCGGGACCGAAAGGCGACCCGGATGACGACCCTGAAGGCAGGGGGCCGGGCGGAATCAGCAGCGGCGCCGGTGTCGTCGGTGCCGGCAACGCCGCCGCCGGCGGGATCGTGGACAGGTTGACCACCGGCGTTGCCGAAGCGGGCATGACCGGTGGAGCCGGTGGCGTTGTCGCTGCTGGGGCGCGGGCCGAGGCTGCCGGGGTGGATGGCTTGAGCACCTGCCAGCGCGGCTGGGGGGACGGCAGCGGCGAGCGGCAGGCCGCCAGCATCAACGGAGCCAGCAACAGAGCCCCGTGCAGCCATGAGCGCGAGCCAGGCATCAGTGCAAGGCCTGCGGCAGCGACATCTCGAAGACCGGCACCGGCACCTGGAACCACTGGGACTGTTCGGTGACGAAGTCGTAGCGACCTTCCATGCGGCCGCTCGGTGTGACCAGCTGGGCCCAGCTGGTGTATTCGTAGCTTTCGCCCGGTCGGATCAGTGGCTGTTGACCGATTACCCCGAGCCCGTCGACTTCCTCCACCCGACCCGAGCTGTCGCTGATGCGCCAGTGGCGGCCGATGAGCTGGACGGCGATCGGACCGTCGTTGCGGATCGTGATCGTGTAGGCAAAGGCGTACAGCGCCTGGCGGGCGTCGGACTGCTCGGGCAGGTAGCGGGTCGAGACCGAACAGCTCAGGGTGGGCAGGTTCATCCGGGCATTCTAGAAGTGCTCCGGGTGCTGGCGCAGCAGGTCGCGCACTGCATGTGAGAATCCCGCGGGTCCACTCACTGCCTTCTCCGACCGCGATGATCCTGCGTGCCCTGATCCTGTCTGTCGCCGGCTGGGTAGCCGTTGCCGTGGGCGCCTGGGCCGGCGTGGCGGTGGGTGAAGCCGCTCCGGCCATCGAGGCTCAGGTGCTGGGAGGCACCGGCAAGGTGGCGTTTGGTGCAGGCACTGGCAAGGTCACAATCATTAACTTCTGGGCCAGCTGGTGCGGACCCTGCCGGGCCGAGATGCCGGCCATCCAGTCGTTCTACGACAAGCACAGATCACAAGGGCTGGAGGTGCTGGCAATCAGCATGGACGATCCGCGCGATCTGACGGAAGTCCGCAAGCTCGCGCAGACCTACAGTTTCCCGATCGCCCTGAAGGCCGATGCCGACTTCGGCGGGCTGGGGCGCATCTGGCGTATGCCCTCGACCTTTGTCATCGACAGGGAGGGCCTCCTCAGGAAGAACGGGCATGAGGGCACTCCGACCGTCGATCTGGAGTCCCTCGAAGCCCTGGTCAGCCCGTTGTTGGCTCGGCCTTGACCTGTGACTCAGAACTCGAACCGCGACCCGAGGGACGCGGTGTAGCGGGGCGCCAGCTGGTAGCCGTTGAGGTCTTGGTAGATCGGCATCTGAATGAAGCCGTAGGCCTTGACCTTGGGCGTGAGGGCATAGGTCAGGCCCGGGCTCAGATGCAGCGTGAGGCCGCCGCTGTCATCCGGGGAAGCGTTGGTTCCGGAGTCCTTGCCGGAGACGCGGCCGTTGATCTGCAGTTGCGGCGTCAGGCGGCCGAGATTCATATAGCGCCAGCCCACGTTGATGCTCAGCGCATTGCCGGGCTTGTAGTCGTCGCGGCTGTTGAGCGGGATCTGAGCGCTGGCTTGGGCAAAGTAGTCCCAGCTCTGCGAGATGGGCGCGAAGGTGAAGACGCCGATGATCGCGTCGGTGGTGCCGGTGCCGGGTTGCAAGCCCCGGTCCAGGGGCTGACCTGCGATGGGTCCGGCGCTGAAAGGCTCGGTATGGCTGCCGCTGGCCAGCTTCAGACCGAACTGGAGGCCCAGGTCGTGACCATCGGTCAGGCCGGTGTAGCGACCGATGATCCTGATATCCCCCAGAGACTGGGTGTGCGAGCTGCCGGCATCCGAGCCGTCGTAGGCCAACCCGTTGGTGTCGTGGGCCCGGTCGATATAAGGCAGCTGGAGGCTGAGCCCCCAGTTCGGCGAGGTGCTGTAGTCGATGCCGACCGTCAGGAACCGGTTGGTGGTGTTGAGTTCCTGCTCATGACCATTGACGGGCCAGCTCGCCACGGTGTTGGTGCCGCTGCGGACTTGGTTCTGGTTGAGGTAGTCGTAGCGCAGATCGAACCGGAAGCCCGGTCCGGAAGACAGGCCCTGGCTATCCCAGTCCGAGCTGAGCGAACAGCCCCCCGTGGCACAGGCCAGCGCGGCGGCCGAGTGAATCAAGGCCGTGCAGGCCAGCGCGATGCGAAAAGAAGCGTTCATGGGGTGATCCCAAAGGAGAAAGTCGAATGCCGGAGATCGAGGGTTCAGGGGAACAAACGATCCGCGGTGGCGCTCGGATGGGATGGGCCCGCAGGCCCCATGACACGGGGAGAAGGTGAGGAGGGTCGACCGGTTGCTTCCGTAACACCGGGGCCAGGGAGAATGACGGTACCGGCGGTGCGCTGATCCAGCCATCGTCCGAATCAGTGAAGCAGGACGGACAGTGCGAGCCGTGGTCGCCCGATGTTCCGTGTGAGTCGCTCTGGGTCGAGGGGCCGGCCGAGGCGCTGCGGTCGTTGCATAGGGCGCGGGCGTTTACCTCCAGGCCCGCTTGCGGCGCGATGAGCGCAGCCACCGCCAAACCCCCCGGGCCGAACAGCAAGGCCAGTGCGGCGATCCAGGCGATGTAACGGGGGTGACTCAACCGGAGCATGTCTGTGGGCGGGGTTAAGGTCATTATCCCACTCAGGTTTCCGGCCTAGACCGCTGGACCTGGCGATTGTCACGACGTGCCGATGTCCCGCTGGATGCGCTGAGCAGCGAAAATCCGGCGTCACCGTATTCCGCTTTGCTTTCGAAAGAGCCCGAGATGCCTGCCTACCGTTCCAAGACCTCCACCGCCGGCCGCAACATGGCTGGTGCCCGTTCGCTGTGGCGTGCCACCGGCATGAAGGACGGCGATTTCTCCAAGCCGATCATTGCCATCGCCAATTCCTTCACCCAGTTCGTGCCGGGTCACGTGCATTTGAAGGATCTGGGCCAACTCGTTGCGCGTGAGATCGAAGCGGCGGGCGGCGTGGCCAAGGAGTTCAACACCATCGCCGTCGATGACGGCATCGCCATGGGTCACGACGGCATGCTTTATTCGTTGCCGAGCCGCGACCTGATCGCCGATTCGGTGGAGTTCATGGTCAACGCCCACTGCGCTGATGCGCTGGTGTGCATCTCCAACTGCGACAAGATTACCCCGGGCATGTTGATGGCGGCGATGCGCCTGAACATTCCAGTGGTGTTCGTCTCGGGCGGCCCGATGGAAGCGGGCAAGGTGCAATTGGCCAATCCGACCACGCACAAAATGGAGTTCAAAAAGCTCGACTTGATCGACGCGATGGTGATGGCCGCCGACGACAAGGTGTCGGACGCCGACGTGGCCGAAGTGGAACGCTCGGCGTGCCCGACCTGCGGTTCGTGCTCGGGCATGTTCACCGCCAACTCGATGAACTGCTTGACCGAAGCCCTCGGCCTGGCGCTGCCCGGCAACGGCACCGTGGTGGCCACCCACGCCGACCGCGAACAGCTCTTCAAGCGCGCCGGCCGCCTGGCGGTCGAGCTGTGCCAGCGCTACTACGAGCAGGAAGACGCCAGCGTGCTGCCACGCTCGATCGGTTTCAAGGCCTTCGAGAACGCCATCACGCTCGACATCGCGATGGGCGGCTCGACCAACACCATCCTGCACCTGCTGGCCATCGCCCAGGAAGCCGAGATCGACTTCACCATGGCCGACATCGACCGCCTGTCGCGCGTCGTGCCACAGCTGTGCAAGGTGGCGCCCAACACCAACAAGTACCACATCGAGGACGTGCACCGTGCCGGCGGCATCATGGCGATCCTGGGTGAGCTGGACCGCGCCGGCAAGCTGCACACCGACGTGCCAACCGTGCACGCCAAGACCATGAAGGAGGCACTGGACCAGTGGGACATCGCTCGCGACCCGAGCGAGGCCGTCAAGACTTTCTACATGGCCGGCCCGGCCGGTGTGCCGAGCCAGGTCGCGTTCAGCCAAAACACCCGCTGGCCGAGCCTGGACCTGGACCGCGCCGAAGGCTGCATCCGCTCGGGTGACCACGCCTTCTCACAAGAGGGCGGTTTGGCGGTGCTGCGCGGCAACATCGCGCTGGACGGCTGCGTGGTCAAGACGGCGGGCGTCGATGACGGCTTGCTGGTCTTTGAAGGCCCGGCCCACGTGGTCGAGAGCCAGGACGAGGCGGTGGCCAACATCCTGGCCGACAAGGTCGTGGCCGGCGACGTGGTGATCGTGCGCTACGAAGGCCCCAAGGGTGGCCCCGGCATGCAGGAAATGCTCTACCCGACCAGCTACATCAAGAGCAAGGGCCTGGGCAAGGCCTGCGCGCTGCTGACCGATGGGCGCTTCTCGGGCGGCACCTCGGGCCTCTCCATCGGTCACTGCTCGCCCGAAGCGGCCGCCGGCGGCGCGATCGGTCTGATCCGCAACGGCGACCGCATCCGCATCGACATCCCGAACCGCACGATCGACGTGCTGCTCAGCGATGAAGAACTGGCCGCCCGCCGCGCCGAGCAGGACGCCAAGGGCTGGAAGCCGGTCGAGGCGCGTCCGCGCAAGGTCAGTGCCGCGCTGAAGGCCTATGCGCTGCTGGCGACCAGTGCGGACAAGGGGGCGGTAAGGGATTTGTCGAAGCTGGAGGATTGAGCGGTTGAAAGGGTCGCCGCGCCGGGATGGCGCGGCGCTTTTTTAGAGGGTGGCTGTTCCGGTGGTGTGACGAAGCTCAGCGCAAGCCGAAGATCGAGCCGTTCATCATTTCGCCAACGATGGGAAAGGTCTCGCCTGAAACCGCGCGTGCTGCATAGATACCGCCCATGACGGCTCCTTCGAGGCAGGCGACGTGGATGCCGTTGTCAATCCAGTCGCCGCTGATCACCAGATTTGCATAGCCGGTGTCGCCCGCCTTGATGCGGTATTGACCTGTGCCCGGCAAAGCTAGCGTGCAGCGCTCATGCGGCTCGCAGTTCGAGCGCCAGTACTGGGACTCGAACCGCGCGGGTCCTTGGGATTGCATGTCGGGCGCATAGAGCAGGCGCCAGTCGACCGAAGGCTGCCCCACTTGTGCCGCTGCTGTTGGCATCAGGGTGGTGAAGTTCTGTTCCATGAATTGCACCGCCAGTACACGTGCGCGCTCAGTCATCTGCTGCGGAAATGTCCGTTCATCGATCGGTGGGGGCATGTCCGGCCCCGGCTGTGCACCGGTGAAGTATTGGACGCTGGCCGGTGCGTGACCGGATGGCCAGCTCTCACGTGGCAGTACTTGGCTCATGTCCGACCAAGTGTTGTAGGGTTGGACGAAGAGACTGAGCAGCGGCAACTGCGGGCCCATCCAACCCATTTCCATCGTGGTCTTGGTCGTCCAGACTTGAAACGATAGTGTCTGTACTGCCTTGACTTCGTTGGTCATTCTTCGCCATCGGTCGTTCCAGCGCGGCATGTCCTGGCAAAGCAGGGGCAGGGTCTGCACGGGGGTTGCCAGCACAAGCTGATCGAAATCGCGATCCGCCTGTAGGCTCGTCGTCCGAACGCCTTTGTAGCCCGAGTAGTAAGACTCAAGGTCGATGCCCTGAATGTGGTCGGCATCCTTGATCTGGTTGTACAGCGGCTCGGAGGGCCAGCACGGCAGGCCGTTGACGTCGAAAAGCGGCTGGTATCTGGCTGGGTCGCCACAGAGCAATTCGGCCTGCTGCTCGAAGTCGATGCGTTCGATCTTCTGGCCAGCCGGGTCAAGGTGGAGTGCGCTTGCCTTGTGAAAGAAACGGAATTCGACGCCACGGGCCTTCAGTACCTCATAAAGCGGGCCGATGATGGTGTCACCCATCCCACATTGCATCTTGTAGTAGACCGCACCCTTGTAGGACAAGGTCAGCCTTGCCAGCGTGCGCAGACCCACCGATGCACTGATGAGCTGTCGTGTCGACTTGCCATCCGCGTAGGAGAACGCGGCGTCGTAAATGGCGCGCACATAGGGTGAACAGCGGGTCGTTTCGTGGGCGCCTCTGGCAGTGAGCCAGTCGCGGAAATCCAGCGCGTCGATGCGCGCATAGGCATTGCTCTCGAACAGCCGGTCGACGACGACGCCCCGAAACACGGCGACCAGGCAATCGACAGCGGTGAAAAAGCGGTGGGCACCGGAGTAACGCGCGACGAACGGCTTGACTAGCCACCAGAATAGTTCGTACACCCCGTTGGCCAGACGAGACACGATGGGCACGTGATGGTTCAACCAGGCACATAACTGGGCGATGGTGTCCAGGGCACGGAACAGCAGCCGTGAACCCCAGGTCGGTTCGGGCCGCACGTCGTCCGGTGCCGACTCCCAGCGCGTATCTGTGGGAAACCAGCGCTCCAGCAGGCGCAGGGTGGAGCGCCAACCGATGAGGGTGCCAAGCAGCGATTGCGCACCCATCGATAGATAGTCAAGTGGCCCGTTCAAGGCGCCACCGTTGCCTGGCACTTCGCGATTGCGTGGAAATAGTTCGATCCAGGGCCGCCAACGGCCGCGAAATTTGTCCTCCATCACACCGGCGGTCAAGGGGTGGAAGGCCTTGCGCCATGTCGACAAGGGTGACTGCTCCGGACGTCCCAGCTCCTGGTAGACCTTGCGGATCATCCCGAAGAAGTTTTGATAGAAGCCGAACATGATGTGCAGTCCGTGCTCCTCGATGCGGTTGCCTTTCGATCGATTGCGACCGCTGGCACCTTTGCCACCCAGGCGCCAACCCATCTGGTAGATCGTGATTGCGTAGCGCGCCCGTAAGGCCTCGGACGAGGTGAGCCAATAGGCTGTGGTCAATGCTGCCGGGCCGCCACCAACGATCACGATGCGCTTTTTGGATGGATTGTTCATGAGCCTGTTCGCAAAATGTGCAAAGTGCTGTCGGGTTCTGCGCAGCGCTGGGCATAGAGGGGCATGTCGATCCCGCGAAAGAGGCTACGAGCGCGTTCGAGATGCTGCTCGCGCGTCGCTCGTACGGACGCCTGGCGGCCCAGTTCATAGTAGGCGCATGCCAGCTCGTAGGGCGTGTCGGCGCGAGTCGCGCTTTCGATACATGCTTGCCAGAAGCGTTGGGCACGCTGCGGGCGTTTGCGCAGCGCTTGCGCCCACCCCTCCAGCAGCAGAAGCGAGGGCTGTGAACCGGGAAAGGTTCTGGCACCCTTACGAAAATTGGTCAACGAGCGCTCGGCCAATGACCAAAGATCGTTCTCGGCGGGCAGTTCCTCGTGACCCGCGACCTGCCGTGTTCGCCATTCCAGCAAACACAAGAACACACGCGTCACGGCGGCGTGGCCGTTGTAGCCAGTGAAGAAAGAGTTGGCGTCGGGTCCGCGTTCGGGAATCGTCACTGCCTCTTGCGCGGCTTGCATCGCCTGTCGCCATTCACTACGCCAGAGGTGGCCTTCGGCAAGTGACCCCAGAGTGTT